>Ga0302287_10000324_pt1 | contig 25822 bp, 30 predicted proteins | sample III_Fen_E2_4_FD_200452 | JGI IMG/M metagenome (GOLD analysis project Ga0302287, IMG submission 200452) | Peat permafrost microbial communities from Stordalen Mire near Abisko, Sweden - III_Fen_E2_4 | ecosystem: Environmental > Terrestrial > Soil > Wetlands > Permafrost | place: Sweden: Abisko...
CTCGGCCGCGCTGTCGTCGGCTTTGACCAAGCACAGTGGGATGAAGCATGCCTTGGTATTGTAACCGAGGCTAACTATCATAAGTTTTCGCAGAATCCGGTGTTAATGGAACAATTACTCGCAACTGGTAATGCTACTATTGTTGAGGCAAGCCCGTTAGATCGCATTTGGGGCATTGGTGTAGACAAAAATCACCCAACTGCACGCGACCCTGCGCAATGGCGCGGACGTAACTTACTCGGCGTTGCTATCATGCAGGCACGCGAGAGATTACGCATATTCGTGGTATAAATGCCGCGCCATAGTCGTGTCGCCCATCACAAGACGTGGACTTCGAGCACCGCTCGAAGGAATTTGATTTTTTATACGTATGATATCGATCATGGAATTTATTAAGGATACATGGGCAGTTATCTTGTCGTACCTGGACACGCCACAAAAAATCGTCATGAGTGCCGTTGATAAATGGTTCAACCAGTTAGTACCACAGTGTGTCACGGATATCAACTGTACACAGAGCCTGTGGGTTCCCACGAATAAACTAATAACATTTATCGCGCTGGAGTCATTGCATATACACCCGCAATCGGATATTACTGCCGCACATATATCATCGTTGCGTAATCTGACTAGTCTGGATTTGTCCGCGTGTCAGATTGGTGATCAAGCGTTAGTCGGTTTGAAATTACGTTCACTAGCGCTAGGGTCCCATTGCAAAGTAACTAGCATTACAATGTTAACCACGTTGACTCATCTTGATCTTACTGGTAATAGCAGTATTAATGACCTGACATCGTTGACCAACATTACTTCGCTAATACTAAATGATCATGCGAGATATGAACGAAATGATGCGCATATAAGTCACCTAACTGCGTTAACATACTTGAATGTATGTAATTCATATGGCATAACTACAGTAGCGCCGTTTACGCGATTAACGACATTAATTATGCATTTTAATAACATTATTGATCCCGTTAGTGTACGCGCACTGTCTTCATTAACATACTTGGATTTATCTCATAATTTCTGCATGCGGGACGAACATATTGTTGCGCTTGTGAGATTAACCACACTGAAACTATCAAACAGCGAAAACATAACTGATGAAGGATTACGCCAATTAACCGCAATTACACATCTGGATTTATGTGAGAATAGGTCAGTGACGACCCTCGCAGTAACACGATTAGGCAACTTGCAAGTTTTGGGTTTACGTCGTAATACGATGATATATTTCGTGCCTGATCAAGTGCGAGATTTGGATATACGAGGTAATAGTATAATTACCGGAAAAAAGTTACAGCTGCTAACCACGTTGACGGCACTCACCCTCGACGCCAACGACATTATCACCGGCGACGACATCAGTGTACTTACCAACCTGACGTCGATATCGCTGAATTATAACATGATGATATCTAATGCAGGAATCACTCATATGACCAAGCTAAAGGACATTTACTTATACGGTAATACGCAAATACAGCGTTATAAACTCGGGTCGGAGATACGAATACACGCAGACTGAATATATTGTTTTTTATATACCTGATACCCCACCAAATACATTAATTACCACCATGACATGCTTTTGGGATGCTATACTTGGTAAATTACCGCGCGACACAATCACAAAATATCTTGGCGACGCCGATTCCACGACTACATTTATTCGCTTGCTGAAAGAATACGCGACACGCACAAATATCAATGACGTTATGTGGAACGGTACATTAATACCACCGCGTAAAATCACGGAATGTCTCGCATGGATACGCGATTATGACATCGGCGCAATTAGCAACGGACATGATACTAGTATTTGCGATCCGTTTTTGGTACTGATATGTCACTTGTTCATGTACGACATCGACCATGATTACCGAGGGACAACCATGCGGTATCATAACATGAATAACCGCAGCGGGATCAAACTATACTTTGTATCAGACGCCGGACATATGTGGTGATGGCGGTGGGATGGTGTGTGTGGCGACCATTTGAATATTATACATGATACTTATACATCATGCGGCGGGATATATTCTTGGCCGCGGTAGCATTTATGCTCGTACTTGCAATTAAGTTTACTATTAACTATGAGTGCGGTGCACAGGCAATACTCATATACGTCGAGGTGGTCGCGCTTGGTTCCTGTATTATGGGGATCGCCGAAGACATGCATGTACGTGCTGAACGAGAACATCCAGGCCGTTACTTACGTACGGCAATCCAAGTTTAGGTATATTTTTTTGCATTACGCTTGGGCTTTCGCGCCTAAAGGCGCTCGGCCAACGCCACGCCCTCGCTGCATAGCAGTCGCGGTATTCGGTCGCAAAAGTCCAAGTGTAATGCTAATTGAAAATAGACAAATAAAAATGTACAAATACGCAACTATAAACATGTCTACATGCACAACTATGGATAATATCGATTGCGATGCACGTGTGCAGATATTTATATTGGCTACGGCCGCGGGCCGGATCGCATGTTGCAGCGTATCAAAGCTGTGGAACAAATATGCAATGATTGCATCAGCGTTCATATGTAAGTCGCCGGAATTATATGCGGGCGAAATTACCGCCCGAGTAGGCAACGATCTCGCCGATCTTACTGCAGATGAACTCGCCGCGATGTTCAGCGATTTTCATTTGTTGTGTCGGTTGAAACCACGCTTTAATATATCCACGTACACAATATGCGCCGGCGGATCCGTACAAGCGGCCACGCATATGTTAATCCGTAGCGGCGCGCTCAAGATGCTAATGGCGGTAGATACGCCAACATCCAGCGATACATCCCAACAATTAGTACTTGATCCACAGGAATATACCAACGTGATGAACGGCGCAGCGCGCAGTGGATCAATGGAAATGATACGGTTTGCATCTGTGCTTGTGCCTGTAAGCGATCCGGAACATAGTATATTATGTCAAGATATCAGCTGGAACACTGACGATGTTGTACTTGGGAGTGTGGCTGGCGGCACGGACATCATCGACTGGTGGTTAAGCGTTGTTGAACCTGGTTCGGTTAACTATATGAATATATTTGCATCAGCATGCGCGTATGCATCGATGGACATAATTACATACATACATGATTTATGCTTGACGGCTGCCGCGAACATGCCTGTAAGCGATCCGGAACAAGAAATACTATGTCCAGTTGATCCCATGGCGGCGGTCGGAGCTGATTTTCCCAACTGGTGGAATAATAATGGGGACAATAATGACATAATTGTACCAAATAACAATGATAACACAACTACCCAGGACAATTACACGCCACCGGTAATTATACCTAATGATGACGTGGCGCAATTATTTAGGCCCTATCAAGGTAGAGTAACCCGATGTGTGCCACTGAAACAGCCGGAAAATATCCCGACGGTGAACATCGAGCATTTTCTAAGTGCGACCAATGTCACCTATGCACATATTGCACCGGCACAATCGGTTACGCGTGATATGCTTCATTATCAAAATCGTAAGCGTTTTAACCGAGCTTGTAATCGTGGAATGAATTTACATTCGATATTTTCGGAGGGAATGATCCAAGCAATAAAACATCAACGAATACCCGTTATAAAACTAGCTTCGTCTTTTACTAAGGGTCACAAAGCCGATCTAATGATACAACATCATAATTCGATGATGGTTGCTGAAATACTCGGAAAAATTGATGATGTGGACTATCTAGATGAATTAATAAATGCTGGTATTGAGATTGATAACTCAATGCCCCCTTATTCGATGTTGTTAATACTGGTGTCGGTGGAATGTCCGCGACTAATATCACACTTACTCCCGAAAATTGGCAATGATCCACAAACAGAGGTAATAGTTACTCATCTTAATGAGGCACTGGGTAACACTGATATGGATCCGATTGATTTACTAATGACTACCGCGGCGTCATACGGGAGGATGAAAACCATTGACGCGCTGATCAAGTTTAAACAGCCTACGGTACGCCATCTTAACAGATACATGTCGGCGATATGTCAAGGACATGGATCGGGTGCCGCACGCGAGTTTGCCAAATACGGCGCGACAATGTGCGAATGCGGCGATACGCACCGTGTATAACTGTACCGTGTATATACGTGCATCTGGTATACTTTTTTTCAAAACGGGTTGGCCGTGGACGCAAATAATTAAAGCAAATAATTGAAGCAAATAATTGAATCACCGTAATGATGTTAACTAATACTGCTTATTGTTATGAACACATCAGGTGTATCCGCCGAATACATGTCATACACACACCCTAATACCAATGATAATACACACGCACGCATGTACGCGTATGCACATCGTAATGATGTAGTACGAAAGTGCGCTGGATGCTATATCATTTGTGATAGTGTACAATGCGTTGGTTGTGGCATGAAATACTGTTCTGTTGATTGTCGTAACAAACATGCAGCGGTACACGTTGATGTGTGCAAAATTCGCTCAGGCGTATACGGTTTAACCGGGCATGTACCTAAGCCAAATGGGGCTGAGCCGTCCGAGGCGACCACTGGCGTGTTTCCCATCGAGACGCATAGCAATACCGTTTCCGACCCAGTGTCGCTGACCGCGAATCGCGCATTTCTAAGCGCCGTTGCGGCGGTTCATGGGCGATTTGACACAAATGGACGCGGCTGTGGATGCTTGGTTGTTCATTCACGCGTCCATGACGCCGGCATACCCACACGCAGGTATTACTACGGTACATTCTTGTACGTGGAGTCGGCTAATAAACTTCCGTATGCCGACGCAACACCCGGTTCCGATACAACCGTCGTCGTTGTTGAACACGGAGGAAAAAAAATAAACAGACGCGTAATGATCGATCCAGAGGAGTGCCTCCGCGCATATCTTAAGATGATAACCAACGGTATAAACATGGACTTGTTCTATGTGGGTGAGCCAATGGGATTTGTATGCGATAGCATCGACTACATGGAATTCTGTGATGCCGATGAAGTACTTGAACGATTGCACGTGGTTAGTGCGTGACGCCCATCATCTTATTTTTTCTCGGCGGTGGTCTCAGCGATGGACTCAGCGTGAGCAACTGTATCCGCAACTTCGTATATAGATGTTCCAATGGCAAAATCCGGCGCGGTCGCAATGCCGGGCATCAACGAGATGATGCTGATCCGATCAATCGGATCATTACGCATCAATATGACCTCGGTGAGTATACGTTGAGCCCGCGTGCTTAACATTCTGTCGACGCCATGTATGTCCGTGGTCATGTCGGCGCGCGTACGTGTCAGCAAGTCAGAGAAGTAAAACTTGGTAAATGCGCTGGCTTCCTTCCAGGACATCGGCGCGTTCTTGATACACTTACGATTCTTTTGGAACAGGCTTGTATCAATAGGAGTGTCCGTCGCAATGACATAACATAGATATTTATATCCAATGTCGATGACAAGCGTTTTCGCAAGTGCTTGCGGCGGGATCGCAATCAAGCCGGCGCTTTCCTCACGCATTTCCCGTGCAGCAGTGTACGTGGAGTCGAGGTCATCAGGTTCTTGCTTACCCCCGCCATCTGAATAGGTCCGCACGAGATCCTGCTTACGTTTACGGTAATTTTGTTGCTGTTTAGGGACACTGGCGCCGGATTGCAACATCAAAAACGCGTTTTCATGACGGCCTGCACCATTATCGCAGTTCAGTTCAATGAGCAACACACCTGCGTTGATTTTAGTGGATTTAGTTGCCATTATATACCTGCATTTGCGTTTTCAATTGGCGTAAAAAAATAAAAGTTACACATGGGATACAATGTTAGATGCGCCGCCGGATGCACTGCTAGGCGTATCTAAAGGCGTATCCTGCGGTACATTAACCACGCTACCAACAATACAGTCCGCCTCAGCATGTTCGGCGACTTCCATGATACACGCGCTGATGCTTGGCATTCGCGCGATTTGTTTTTGTATACGCGAAATATCATCACGCATAATACGTAAATCCCGGCGAATGATGAAACGCAATGCATACGGAATAACTGTGTCGATGAGCATACGATTGAGGCCCTGATTATATATTGGTAGCAAGAATTTAACAGCGGCTTCACCAAGCACGACCAGCTGAGTATCAGCAGGCTGACCTGCTAGTGTGCACACCTCGACATATTCGCGGGCTTTCACCGAAAATGCGGCACGTTTTGTGCGAAGATTTAATGAGCTTCTAATGGCATTATAGCCGAAGTATACGGCGTCATCACAGTTATATACCGGTATACTTGCGGTCAGATACTCAAAGTTAAGCAGGTGTGTTACTCGTTGGTTTGGTTGGTTTTTAGCGGGTGAGTCTATGTTCATAGCGGATTTATACTTTGAGAATCCGTATATTCAATTGTGCTCGCGACGCTTGCGCCGCGAGCACACGTGTTTAAAATCTTCCATTTGAGATACCAACGAGATAAGCCGCTCGTTTACAAGCTGCGTACGTGTGCGCATCAATCACAAACTCATTACAACGTAATGCAGCACGTGATGTTTTCATGTAGTCGCGGCAAAACGCATTTGTAATGTGTGTAGCGGCGTCATTGTATTCACCCGCGGCCAAGCTCATCCACGTGGATATGTCATTGTACATGTGATTGGCAGTTGGATCTATATTATGCGTATACATCATCGTGAGAATGTCTCGTACGTGTTCCATTGCTTGTGCGTTAATTAAGCTTGCATGGAGAACGTGTGATATGTCATCGGGAGTACCCGCGAGCTCCTGAATTTTTGCATGTGTGATAATACGTGGCGCAAGTATACGCCAAAGCATAGGAGTCGCTGCACAGCACATTTCACGTAGTGTAGAATATTCCTCAGCGAAATTAATGCGGTCGAGTATCCACGTATACACGGGAATACTTGCACGCGCAGAGCTCTGTAATGTGCGTAACAAGCCCAGAAAATTGGCGTCAGGTATGATAAACCGTTCAACAAGCTGAAGATTCCCTGACATCACCGAGGCCGCACATAATGATTTTCTTGCATCGATATTTAGATCAGGTCGATGTTGCATAATGATGTCGACGAGATCATTATGCCCATTTATACATGCAGAATGTAGATATGCCCACACATAATCGCTATTATCGTACCGTTGAACATCGCCGCACATAGCATACCCGAAATTTAGATCACGTGGTGAAAGTGAACGCGCTGCGGCCTCGGCAAAATAATCAATGCGTTGCTGATGCGGCACAGTATCAATGGAACGATTTTGTGCTATTCGTTTAATTTCATCCAGGTCGGGTGTATATTTGGTCAGGTCGGTAACACGGCGCAACAACTCGATATCAGCACGTGCATGTACAACGTTTATTACGGTTTTAAGCGCACTTGGTACCAACGTCGCAATCAAGCATATTATATCGGAGGTATATTGGTTAAGGTGATCGTTATCTATGATGTTTGCAGATGTAACGTAGCGTGCAAACACAAATCGAACCACATCAAGACAACCACCAAGACATGCAAAATGTGCCATGCGAGCGGGTGTATATCGCAATCGCATAACCAAATGGTAATCTGACATTATAGCGATGGCTGTACTACGTGGTAGCACACGTAAGTCCCGCGTGTTATAATATTTACTCGCGCGTGACATTTCCTGGGATACCTCAAGCGCAACACCAAATACAGCTACACTGACAAACATCTGCGAGCGTTCGTATGACGATATATAGCGAAATACCTCGCGGAAAACATTAACTGACATGCTACACCAATAATTAGAGCGCAGGTAATTCAATTGAATATGGATATTGTTATAATTAATAACAGCAATGACCGAAACATTGTCGCATTTACCCCCGTGGGCTTTACTACCTAATATGCCAAATCCGTACTTTGAGGAGGGTAATTGCGTACACGGCGCGGTCAGGTATACAACGCGAGATTTGGCCGACGTGGCAAAAGGCAAACCAGTTACATATGTTCCGATACATAAACTTGTATCGGAGCTTGACCGGCCTGTGTGGCTGGGTAATTGCGTTCCAATGGATGTAATCGTACTAATAAAATCCGGCGTTGATACAACAGATCATATCTACACTGAGCACATCGATCGGATATTATACGCGGATATATCATATCCGATCATCATTGACTCGTACTACGGAATCCTTGACGGTTACCATCGTCTTGCTCAACATTACATTCGCGGATCGGTCACGGTTAATTGTATTATGTTACAACGGGTTGATCTTAAGTCGATAAGACATTATATTTCATGCTGATGACAGCGCAGCTCGTATTTTTTGTGTAAAAAATACGAGTCGGATCACCAGTTGATATTATGATCGCGGATAGGACGGTCGCATTTGCAATAATTAGCTCCGTGTTCAAGTAGTAGTCGCAACGCGTGCATATTTTCATACGTGATACATGCGTCGCGGGTCAGCTTATTTAACTGGCGTGTTGATAGTTTAGCCGCAGACAACAACATACGAAGTATGTTATCGGCGCCGCGCTTTATAGCTTCTTTAATGTTGGCGATGGTCACGTCGACGTACACAATCAATGTCACCGCGTCATGACGAATAACTGTTTGAGCAAGCATATCCGGTGGCATGCGCATGCCGTACCAGTTAAATATGTCCACGAGTTTGATAAGTTCGACGGCATTTTTCGACAGTGAGATGATTGATCTTGTTTGTGATTCACCAAATACCGGTATATTTACAGATGCGCATTCGCACAAGAATTTAACAATTGGTATTGGATCACGATTTCTCGCGGAAGCACGCATGCAATCACTGTATACTTCCTTTAGCGCAGCAATAGAGAGCCTGTGCCGTGAGACCCATTTTTTATGTAGGTGTGAAACCATATCAACGGTACCATACTCACATAGTATAGTTAACAGCCAGTTGTGCGCCACAAACCCATCAGCATAATAATCGAGCGTTGCAACCACATCATTATGACGCGGACCGCCGGCGTATTCACGCCATGCATCTGCGATCGATGCTGTGATATTAAGCGTATCTATCTGGCTATCATCATGTGAAACAACATGCTTAATTACATCGATATTAGCTGATCTAAATGCTCCGACGGTCGCGTTAAAGATCATAGACGTATATTCGTCAGGATCAAGTTGCGTGGGCTTATTTCGCCATGCGAATACATGAAGTGCGACCTCCGGGCATGCTATAGCCATAATCGCGCGTAAACCATATCCGAATGTCTGCTTGGTACGTAGAAATAAATGATAGTCATTGAATACTGTCACGATGTCCTTGTACGTGTAATCAAAATCGGTTCGCGAGTAAAGTACTATTCGGCTGGGATACGGATGTATCATGGAATGATGTAAACAAATTGTCTCCATGCGTTTACTTACACTGCATGCGGATGCCCTGCCAGCTGCGCCGACCATATTCATGATGATCGCGATGATATCTCTGTTGTTATCGAACAACGTGTAAATGGCGATTTGTGGGCTTTTTCGCCCGTTGATACGCCAACATCCACTCGTTGTCGTGACGTGATTATAATGCGTGTTAATATGATTGGTCATAACCATAGACATCCCTTTGACCGTCCATGAAGGTATAAAACTGTACCCATATGATATAATCTGATCAAACGCACTAGTACTATTACACGTTATCGCCGTGTGAATCGCTCGATTTACTGCATCATTCATAACATAACGATATGATAAACTATCTGGCACGGGTCGCCCGGCGGCTATTTCACGGCACACAGGATCCCACAGATATAACTCGTTATATCGGAGAGCGAATTTCAGCGATGGCGTGTCCTTAGACGCACCTAACGGTGTGTCCAAATACATGTGAAATCTACGCTTTAGTAATTTACGATGATTCAGGCGCATCAACGTATGATAACATAAACGTGTAGTTGGTTCGCGGGATATTGCGCTGCTACGTCTGCATACTCCACGCGTATGTTTGTCACCGAAGCGGTTCCATGGATTATCTTGTTTCCATCGATAGCTCTTGCTTAACCATTCACATCGATCACATGTTAAGCCGCTGCAGAACATACGTTTAAACATCGGATTGTGTTCGCCGGACACGCGTGTCGCCGTGGCATTGTGTATTCGTGATAATATGCAGATTTCACAGCGAAACTTACTGCCGAGATTATTGCAGAGTATTTCTATGATTGTAGGGTTAGATGCGTCCATGAAGGTTTATTCTATTATCATTACGAATAATCAAATAAAAAAACATTAATGGGGGTTGCGGTTAATCCGGACGCGACATCTCGGGATCAGGAACAAACTCATATATTGGTGCAGTTGTAATGGTGGTTCCATACTTGGATGCATGTCTACGTATAACAATCTCGTTGACATCTTGTATCTCTCGGTGACATGCAACTACGGCCGTGTATACTAACCCGCATATTACGCTTACGACCACCACCGTCAATATTAACAGCGAGGTCATTATTATGCCGTATTCGTACGCAGGTAGTATAATTCCCTTTGACAGAGTTATTGCACCGGTGATTCCGCATGTTACCGCGACAAATGTACATGCGAGCAAGTCAATGAACCCATTATCATATTTGTCGCTGTCATCGCGGACACATTGCCATGCGGAAATAAACCCAGACGCAATCATATAAACGCATCCCACTATCAATACAATTGCGTATCCGTGCGTCCCGAATTGCGCAATATGCACGGCCATGTATAAGATGGTAAGCGCGGATACGCCAGCACGTAGTAGATGTAGTGTCAACATAACTTTAGTCTCATTGCTAAGACTACGAATGAGCATGTTCATGGTACGTATATAAACTAACGGATTTAATATTCAATTGTGCTCGCGGCGCAAGCGCCGCTGTGCGCCTCGTCTGGCGCTGGCGCCGGGGCTAAAGCCCGCGGCACCATCCCTGCGACTTCGGCTTAAGTAGTCCCCGTGTGGGTTCTTTTTTTTGAACAACACCAATCATTACTAATACCTAAAAAAAGAACCCACACGGGGACTACTTAAGCCGAAGTCGCAGGGATGGCGCCGCGGGCTTTAGCCCCGGCGCCAGCGCCAGACGAGGCGCACAGCGGCGCTTGCGCCGCGAGCACAATTGAATATTAGAATGTATCTGGTACAATATACGAGCGCAATGACAACTGCTACAATTAGACATATCTTGACTGTATGTATTTCTCCGTTTGATGTGTGCGTTTACTACAATGGTGGAGAAAAAACAAACTTGACCAGCTATTTCTGTAGATTCAGCCAAGTACGAAGGGTACTCGGTGGTTTTGGAGGGCATATTAGGAGTATAATAACGACCCAACAAATTCAAGGTGGCATGTCCTGTACTTGCATTTGTGTGGATGATCTTCTGAATTGTTCGATCGTGTTCGGGATACTTCGGGCCACGATCGCATCATGGGCAATAGGATCCATAAAATCCGAAAGCATAAACTTCACTGGCGTGATCACCTTTGTCACTACCGCGCATGTAATTCTTAATTCTGCTGGTCGAAGCTACCGAGTTAGTATTTACCACAACGGCGAGTGCCATAACTTGCTTAGCAACTATTATTGTAAAGTTTCGCAGATCAAGAAGATGATCACGAACCATGGACACATTGGCGCGGAATGGAAAAAAACTTCATCCGGCAGTGTTGCCACATACATGTCGGTGGCCAACATGACCCGATGTGGTGAATTTGGCGCTGTCATTGAAAGCATTTCCAAGTACATCGCTGGATTACGCCGACACGAAACTGTAAATAAGTTAGCGGAGAAAACTATGCGGACGATGACCGGTATTTGTAATACGGCCGTTGGATATAGCGTGCTATTACCAACGGGAGCTGCTGAAGATCATAAACAACCACATGTCGATGAACCAAGTACTGATAAGCCAAGTGTCAATGAACCAAGTACTGATAAGCCAAGTCCTGATAAGCCGAGTGTCGATGAACCAAGTACTGATAAGCCAAGTCCTGATAAGCCAAGTACCGATAAGCCAAGTACTGATCAGTCACACACTGGGTTAATCGGAGAAGGCCGCAAAACATCCATCGATGTGGCCCTCGATGAGTTATTCGCGATGAAGCCAGAGCCGCAACAACGCGCACTTGCTGCGGTCAAGGGTAAACAAGGAGTTTACGTATTACAAGTCGAACGCGATCAACGCACATTCTTCATTTACGGCCGAATTGATGATCTCAGTAATGTCTTAGGAGTAATGAAGAGTCTTAGAGATATTCAATGTCGTGTCTGCGTAGTTGAAGCCATCCCGACAACCAATGCAGTTATGTCGGCGTCCATGATCGCAGATATGAATAGCTGGGTTATTCAAAATAACTGTGGCCGATTTGACGAATATTGGGGGTATATTTCATTGGCAGCGCCTCAATGGGGGCCCAATGAGGTAATTATGACCCGGGTGTCATCAAACACACAGGAGGTATCAAACACCCAGTTACACACCGCCGTCCTCTTCTGATGATGCGCGTGCGATTACCGCGATTACTTTTTTTTTGATTTTTGCCTAAGGCATAAATACCTTAGGCTATTACACAACCATGGACATTCGTGAAGTTGCTACATCTGTATTTCGCGCGCAATACGCCGATATCAAAGGTATGATCGATACGATGTTTTGTATCGGCGGGGCTTACGGGATGCCTATGATCCAGGCATCCACTGATGCCTGTTCAATATGCGGCGCCAACGAAACAATTGGCACAAGCGGGCCATTTAAATTTTGCCAATATTGCTTGAAGATTGCCACAGGAACTGTGAGCATGCGCACTGTAAACGTGTGTATGCAACTTAATATGTTACAAGTACGATTGCAGGCGCGGCGTCGTCGCATGTATAGCTTATGCGTGTGTATGTGTATGATAGGTATCGCTGAAATAGTAGACGGTGTTGATGGTGACCCATGTGCGATATGCCGATGCAGCCACGCTCGGTTGGTACGGTACCAACTCCACGGTCTGTGTCATGATGAAGCAATATGTGCCGAATGCATTAAAACGGTTAAACAATCGGTGCATGTGGAACGTGCGCATGGAATTATTATTGTACTTGCGTTAAGTGACGCAACCCTTGCAGATATACGTGCGCGAATATTACACATATATGGTTTGCTTGCATTGGAGTAAAAAATAGAGGCTGGTGCATTTTTTTAAACCCCGCGGAGTATCCGCGTTGCGTCGGCGCATATTAACGCGGCAACATACTCGTGTAACAATGGTATAACATCGTGCGCAATACTGATGTGCTGCACGGCTATTATCAACGTAATCGCACGTTCGCGTGTTACCGTCGCGAGTCCCAATATTGTGTTATTGCAGCCGTCGCAAATAACACGTGCTTGCATATAGTTGCCGCAGTCATCTTGCGCTGACCATGTATGATGCAATGATTCGTCGATACAACGACAAACGGAACACATCAAGGTTCCTACTTTTGACACATCGGTAGTAACTAGTCCGCATATTTGCATGTATAACGCTGCAATGGTAAGCCGGCGACGTTCATCATGTAATCGGCAATGTAATCGCGATAATTTTTGGTGTATAACCTCAACAGGTAGTTGCATTGTGGTCGGGTGTACAACGGGATAGCAGACACAGTATTTGCATGTAAATATGTTAACTCGTGGATAGTGCTGCTGTACCAACTGATTATCACCCAGACATATATCACACCTCGCTCGATCACACGACGGATTATACGCGTGTGGTTCGATATGTTTTGCCAAACCGCGTAGAAATTTTTCACCATGAAAATCATAGCGGCATTCCGACGTTACTATGACTTCCCGTATGTCTGTACATAACACATCAGGCAATACGGAAGTCAACCGAAAATTACCTCCAGCTGCCGCCATTACATTACCATGTAGACAAAATTCAAATATGCTCGCGGCGAAAAAAAATACACGACTACTTACGCATTGCGTATTTTTTCATCATAGGAGTAATATCAGCAAATGTAACTGCTGATGTAACTGCGCACGAGTACCGCGTGCTTGGAATATTATGCTGCTCAAGTAACCGTCCGACCATGTCAATGGGCGTGGCATCCGAGGCTTCAGCAAGACATAGCTCCGCGTCAAACCCAGCGGCTCTTATTTTGCGAAGTTCTTCGAGTATGTGTGTGGCTAAACTATCAATGTACCCGTATTGAAACATACGTGTGATCCCTCGTGAGATCGCAATTACGTATACACCGGCGGTATCAACATAGTCGTTGATATCGATCGGCGATAACATGTCCGTGGACATACCTACTATGGGTGTCGGTGCGTCAAATAACGCATTATAATCGACGGGGGTCGTCACCGTGGGCATTATTCCAGCTAACACCGCCATAAATTCATCGATATCACGCTGATATACCAGCGTTGTAACGCCGCATGTATACTCGAGTGCGCGGACAATCTCCACGCGATCGCGCATCGGCGCATAGAATCGCTCGCAATGTGCGACAATCTCGGCATGCAATCCGGTGCGAAACATCTCAAGTGGTCCCGCACGTATACGGTGTCCCATGTATGTCATTGTCATGAGCTTGTTACTGTCAAACCACGGCATTGTTGCGCTAGCCAGATATATCGTGGTCGTATCAATGATTCCATTGGCAAATTTAACCGTGAGTGGATCATATAACAGGCAATATTTGGTTATACCTGCTGTGACAAACGAATGTATATGTAGGTGGTTTACCGCCATGTTTTCAATGTACGACAGATAGATATTCAATTGATTTTTTACATATATCTGGTAATGGAGCCACAATCGCATGCATACCGTTTGTGGGTGCAGCTTCACGACAAAATCGGCCACATGCTGGTACGAGGTAATTGCATAGCACCTGTGAGGTGTTTTGCATGTACCGCTGACATCAGCGCCGGGGACGCTGCCTATATATTTGACGACGATATCATAATATGTGTGAGTTGCCAATGTTATAGAGAATCGTTCCCGGGGGACGGGGACCTCATCATATTGGAATACCCAGCGCAACTGGCAATTGCTCGCGCACAAGATACTCGGATTTTAGTACGTGAATCAATAAGGCAGAATTTAACACCAAGGAGATACAAACATTCATATATATTTTGCCGGCAGTGCCTTGGCGTACATTATGGAATATTTAATCATGAATTGTTTCCTCTGTGCATGGGCTGTAGTGACCGGATCCGCGCAATCGCGAACGAAATAATTTCACGGATGCTACTAGCTGAACAAATTGCGATACATCGCGATGTCAAACATGCGGTCAAGCACGCATACATCGGCTTGTACGGCTATTAATAGATTTTTTTACGTCAATGAAAAAAAGCATACACGTGGATTATATTTCATCACTATATAGACCGTGGTAATCATGATCATTGGTTTAGCTGTTGTAGTTGTTTTAATATCAATTTGGTACTGGTGGACTAAATCGGCGACAAAGCCATCAACGGTTACGCTTCCGGTCAACCAACAACCTGCCATGCCAGTTAACCAACAACCTATGCCAAGTCAACAACCTACACCGCCTGTTAGCCAACCTATGCAACCGGTTAGCCAACCTGCACAACCTGCACAATCCACACAATCCACACCAAGTCAACATGCACAACCTACACAAAGTCAACCTGCACAACCTGCACAACCCACACAACCCACAGGCACATTTCTTGACTCAATCCTTGCGCCAATTATATCAGCTGTAACGCCGACGCCTCCAAGTACACCTGATAATGCACCTACGCCTGATAATGCACCGACTAATACGCCAAGCGCCCAGCCATCGCAACAACCACAACCGACAACAAGTGATCCCACTGCTGTGCCAACACCATCGGAAATTGTCGCGATTAACAATGGTACCAACCAACCGGCGCCGGTGATAACACAACCAGCACAACCGGTATATACTCCGCCGGTGATTACACAGCCAACACAGACAACACAGCCAACACAGACAACACAGCCAACACAGCCAACGACACAACCGCCAACGCAGCCAACGGCAGCTCCAGTTGCGCCGTGGTGCCAAAATGGTGTCTACTGTGATGGTACGCCAATCCCACAATCCGGCGCTAAAGTCGGCGGGTTTGTTTGTGGTAAATGGAATTTACGTTATCAATGTGTTGCGCAACCAAATGGGGATCCAATATGGGTAGATAATGGAGTACAATGTAATTTGGCTTTCCCGCATTCATGCGCGGGCAAACCAATAAAGGTAGTAACAGGAAACGGCGGTACTGTTTCCGGACAAACATATTGCGCGGGCCTTAACGGCGGTGCCTGGAATGGCAGCATGCCGGCGGATTGGAATGGTGCTAAATGTCTTAGTGCGGGATATAACACCACGGGTACACCAACCGGCGTCGATTGTAACAAAATTCCCGGCGAAAAGGCAGGATTTCGCCAATTATGTCAAGCAACCGGAACCGGCTGGTATGGTGCGCCTACAGTCGTCAAGCGTAACGACGGTACAGTGAGCGGGCAACGATACTGCGCTGGAGTCAACAAGGCGCCATGGAATGCCGAACTACCGGCGAGCTGGAATGGTGCCAAATGTATCAGCGCGGGTTACAACACCACGGGTGATCCAACCGGTGTCGAATGCACGACTGTGCCGGGAAATGCCAAACCGGGCTTTCGCGTGTTATGCGGACCGACCGGCAGTGGGTGGGCGCAGTAACGCTGCTAAGCATTATGCTTGAACGGCGCTAAACTCTCCAATTACCTAAGATTTTTTTGAGAAAAAACATCTACGCGTACGGAACGATCATAAGATTGCTCCATAGATCATGCAATTGGATAAATACGCCGAGTATTTCACGAGTAATTTCCGGCAGGATATATATGCTACCGATACTACCAAGTAATGTAAGTTTACGGTAAAATGCATCTGTATGGCATGAACCCATGCGAATACACCAATGACATGCGGTAACATTATCCACGGTCACAAATGGTGTAGGAGTCCACATGGTATTGGTACATATATCACATCGATTACTGGATCTTACCGACGTTTTGTCACCATGACATACACGGGCAAGTACGAAAGCCTTTCGTGACTGATCTAATTGCGCGGGTAATGTTTCTGTGTGCCATTGAGTAGGTATGGTTAACCCGGCGGGATAACCATTGATACCTAGTGTCATAATCGCGTCGCCGCAACTTTGACATAAGCTATGCAAGATTATTGATGCATGACCACGTGCCTTTCGCAGACATATCACGCATATAATACCCTGATAAAGCGGTCCCCCCAGATGTATAGTGCCTGCCCTACATAATTGTGCTGCGAGTTGTTGATATTTGCGTATGCTGGAGAAACTCGGTAAATGGCACCAAGATGACCACGAATGATTGATTTCGTAATGTTTCGCGGATACCACAGCCATAGTTACATTTACCGCTAACATATTCAATTGTGCCCGTGGTGATGTGTGACACACGAGCACAATTTGATTATTTTTATGTATATGATGTACTATGAACAGTATTACGACAATTATACGGCCGCATAATCGTATATCTGATGCGTTACGAGGTCATAAAGGTCGGAAACATACTACTGGCGTCGCGACGGATACCGCATGCAGTATATGTGATCGTGCCGCGGTAATAACATATAATCGTAAGAATACCACTGTGAACTTGTGTATGCGATGTCGACATATAAGAACCAATGCAAGCCGTGTCCGTATAAATTTTGATACAACAATTCGGTTGATTAGCGATGTACATGCAGAATTACCCACATTATTATCGCGGGCTCATATTGCATTCGATCGAATGCTATTCCTGCGACACATATGGCACCACGGGGAGTTAAAACAACGTACATGTATGTTGTGTTTTGATTCAAGTGCCTACAGATATGTACATAAATTTGCTGGGCCAATCAATATGTATATATGCGCTAGTTGCACTGCTTATGCAAAAATACGCGTATGCGAACGCGGCCACGTGCTAACCATTGGGTTGTATGTGATTGGTATAATGGACGGATCCGGTGATATACGCCGCTATGTACGCGAGTTATTTCTGCGCGCGGTTATGTGAATTTACGCGGCATTGCAGTAGCCAGCATCACACATTTGATTTTTTGTATATTAATGCATAGCATGATTGGGTATCGTGAAATAATATGTGCGCCGAGAACATATGCATATAGCACGGCACATGCACTCGTTGCCAAGGATTGGCCTCGTGCCGTTGACACGACATGGCCGTGCGATATATGTTCGGTAGATACGTCGGTGGTACGTTATACTCACGGTGACTTCATCGTGCGCGTATGTGACCGGTGTAAGCGTGGCGCAGTTACTAACTTCACGTACATGTACGAGGATGAATTAAAGCAACGTATATGCGAATTACCCGCGCGGCTAGACGAATTACGCAAGCGATCATACCAGGTACTAATCGGCGTTTGGTATATATTTCAGTGGAACCATTCCGTTGCACATACCCAAACATATTGCCACTTATGCATGAGTAGCATATCCGGCGATCACTCGTGGGTACATACTAATCCAGGGATATTAGTCCTATGTGGCGACTGCGTTAATATATCTGTGCAGCAGTATTTACCCGCGTACGTGAAAAAAATATGCTTGTGCAGTTGGTTGTCTTATAGCATTCACGCGGATATACATATTACCGATGACTTCATGCGGTTGATAACATGCGAAGTAACTGTATAACTGCATTCTTTTTGTGCCTGTGGCACTATTAGAGACGTAGCTGACGTAGCTTAAAGCAATTTGATTTCAGTGATATACAAAGACATAATGGAAAGCATCGCCGACGCGGTGCGCCGGCCTCGTATATGCATAGCCGCCGTGGTCGGTGGAATATCTGGCGGCATGCAGGCGGAGTCACTGTGTTATGCAGGCGGTTATGTCCCGTGTGATACGTGCGGTAAGGTTTGCACAACACGACATACCTATGGTCGTATCATCATCAACATGTGTAACTGGTGCTATCGATTGCGCGGTGTTAGTGTAAGGTACGCATCCGTTAATATTGCACTAAATGAATTAAAAGTGTTAAAACAAACATTACCTGTGATTCGGACCGCAGCTATGCGCTCGCTAATACGGCTATTATTCTTTGAGCGATTGTGTCCAGGCGCTGCATATGACCTCGGTTGTGATATATGTTTGGCTCCGATAGCGCGTCAATATTACGTACGTGCCGCGCCACAAAGTCTGCATGTATGCGGGGATTGTATCGGTAGGGCACGCGTTGTTGCATCACAATGTATCCCACTGGCGTGCCTGGGACTATGTGCCATAGGCAGTATGCCGCTGCTTGACACACGCACGATTGTTCTTGGATTCTTTACACAGCTACTCGTTTGATTATTTTTTATACACATATTGATGGATTCACTTGAAATAATAAGACAACCATATCAATGTATATCAGGTGTAATTCGCGCACTAAAGGGGTCACCTGCGGATTCATGTGAGCGTATTGATGATGCGGGCCTATGTGACATTTGCGGATATGTGCCTGCGGCCATACGATATAATTATGGTCGATACGGGGATTTCTATGCGGTTTTACTATGCGAACGTTGTAGGCGTATACGACGTAATTCATCTACGGTTATTTGTGATATTGGTACATTAATGTTTCGGATAGATACTGCCAAAAAATCATTACCGCGGTTGCGCACCGGCGCTATGAAAGAGTTTGAACGCGCGTTGATCTTGCGTATACCTAACGGTACGTCTTTGGATACAACTAACATTAGTCATATGTTTGAGTGCTTGTTATGTCTGAATGTACCTGTATATTTATATCACGGTGGTATAACAGTGTGTGGCGATTGCACAACCACCGCACACACAAATATAACTATGCGTGTGTTACATTGGTTCATTGGAATGCATACCATCGAGTTAATGCCACTGTATGATGTACGCACGGCCATACGTGAGTTATTCACGGCGCTATCGTGTGCAATTTGATTATTTTTTATACACGATCATCGATGCAAGTATAATGTTAAAAAATGCACACGGGATTCGCGGCTTGTACTACATCGAAGATTATATTAGTGAAATATGCGATTGTGATCAATTACTAAAAGACGTGCTCGCAATCGCAGAATTAAAACCGCTTGGTGATGCGCGATCACGCCGCGTTGCACACTACGGGCATACATATCAGTATAAAACCGGCAAGCTCGATGATGCACCGCTGATTCCCGATTTACTAGCGGATTTACCCAATCAAGTCGATATCACTGAGAACATTGTGTTTGATCAAGTAATAATCAATGAATACAAACATGGGCAAAATATAGCTCCTCATGTGGATTCACGTATTTTTGGTCCAGCAATCGCATGCATATCACTTGGTGCGCCAAGTGTGGTAACATTTGAGCGCGGAGGGGAACGCATCCGAGTTAACATTGCGGCTGGATCAATGTATGTAATGACCGGCGACGCAAGATACCTATACTCACATAGTATTAGTCACACCGGCGCAACTCGATATTCAATAACATATCGTACAATTAATTGAATATGTACGCGTATACATCACGGATCACCCATGGACACGAATGTGCAGGAAGTGGACATCGTAGCGAAATACAATGGAGCTAATATATATGCTAATTTAGCTACACGTGTTCTTTACATGGACGCGGAAGATATCAAACTGCTGACCAAATTTACCCCGATGGTGGTTGTGCCACGGTCTGGGATTCCATTATATTGTGCGCACGCGGACAAATACATGGCCGGATTTGCCGTCGACATGTTAATCTCGTCGATCGGCTCAGCGTCGTCATTGGGAATACTTTGTAAGCAATTTGGCATGCATGCAATGCAACATCATGCATGTGGCATCACCACGGTAACATGAGTTAAGCAGCCGAATATATACGCTTATGGTTGTCATACCGGCGAGAAATCCGTCGCGAAAATCATCGCGGCGATATCAGCTTGGCAGGGACTACACGCGGATGTTGCCACGATTATACTCGCTGGTAACCATTCGGATATTGCCGTCGAAAACTTAGTAAGAAAAAATATAGAGAGATCTACCACAGTGATAATCGCGGGGTTGTCCAGCGGCATTATTAACTTTTCGACAGTTGACCCGCGCGCCGCGGATATCTTTGCTGTGTAACGACAGTACACCCAATTTGATTATTTTTTACAATATAATACTGATGAAGCTAGTTGAAGTAATCCTGCGTAACACCACTTCGAAAATTCGATGGTTATTTTCACTGTGTAACTGGGTTACGCGAAAACTAGCCGAACAAATATCCAGTGATGCTAATGTCGCGCTGACACTTGTACCAGTGGCGCACTCATGGTCATATCCGATGGGAATAATAATTACATTCGCTGATGCACATCGACGCGATCGCATTATTACCGCGTGGAAAACACGAAAATGCAGCGAACCACATGTGTACGCGCATTGTTACCATCTTGTCCGCGCTCTCGGCGTGGATATCCGACTGACGCTGCAATTATGCGCCCGAGGAAATATCGATGTGATATTGTACGCGATCGATCGTGAAGTTACGTTCGCGCACACGACTGAACAACTACATACCATCCAATCGACGCCAGCAATGTTGATCAACAATGGGCATGTCGATGCGGCAATGCGGGTGCTCAAGCTAATAGCTTCGTACCCATGGGCTGATCAAGTGAAACCTGCATTTTTAATGGCGTGTTATGCCACATATATGGGGGACAACCGTGACAGCATTATCGCCAACATCAAGGAGTTATGGCCGCGGTCGATGATAGCGCCTGAATACCAAGAGCTAGAATATGCATCGCGATGCCAGCGACGGGACATTACGATAGTTGGCCAACCTGTATCACGATTACTTGATTTATTCACGTTGATCGCGGCGTTATGTGGCGGGGAAACCAAAATAATAATATGGTGTGCCCGCGGGGTACGTCCAGGCATAATAAATAATGCCGTAAATATTATATCTAAGAGCTGTGCGTGGTCGCAAGTGGTGTCATTGAGCGCGTTCAAGCTAATTATGCGATATTATACCAGCGACATACAAGTGATGTTGAACAATAGTAATATGCCGGCGGAGTACATCAATGCGGCACTAACAGCAATGCCATGGTAACGCGTACTTTTTTTATACGCCTGGCACCGCGAACAAAAATTGAATTTGCGCCGAATTAAGATATCCTACACATGAACACATTCACAGGCTTGTTCCAAAACGTCAACGATGATAGAAATATCCCTGTGCACTTGCCCGAATACTCATTAAGTAAGCGTCTGGACAACATTCTATTGGGGTGCGACCAAGATTTTATCGCGCTGAGCGAGATTACTATTAAGCATCTCTACATGGTACTCGAAAAATTAGCTGCGTTGGGTTACCGATGCTCACATATGGCATACTCACCTAATCAGTTTCCAGATATGTCCTTCTACCATGTTCTCGCATGGAAGAATTCTATAGAGCTTATTGACATTACACAATATTGGTTCACCGACACGCCAACGACCGAGTTAACTCCCGAAACTCGTAAAGCCGATCCGGTTCTTGTTAAATACGCGGAACAATTTGAAAAAGGGACGCTTATCGGTGTGTTTAAGGCCGGGTCTGGTGTTATCATTGTATCAGTTAATCATTTCGGATTGAAACGATTCGGTACTGATTTACAGTATACTAACGAATGTGCACGCATGTTAGCTAGCGTTTTCGACGACTACTCGCTAATATACCCTAACGCAACCATTGTTGCCGGAGCCGACTTCAATGCATTTGACGACAGTGACCATGTCGACGAGCTGTTGATGAGTACTGACTTGAATGATGTAACACCACCCGAGAAATCATTCTGTAATTATCCTTGGGATCTCGGTTTGATGCGCCCGGAAACCAGAGACAGGATTCTTGCGGCACGTGAAGATATGAAATTATTGACCGGCCGTGAGTACATCGACCGCGCCGTGGCATGTTTACAAGACTTATACGGGGGACCACTTTGTAGCAAAATAGATCGAATATTATCCAATCGCGATATCGCCGTGAGAACTACCATTGATATGTCCGTGATAACACTTGCCAATTACAGTGAGGTGCCGTTTGCCCCATCGGATCATACTGGTTATGTTGTTACGATTAATATTTAGTCGCATGAACATGCTGCAACTTTTTTTGTCCATGTTACACGAAAATTATCACGGCGGCTATATATACCTGGGTAAACTCACTACCTGATTGTTTCTGATGACCCGCTGGGAAGTAATCATTGTATTTGTGTTGTTGATTGCCATTGCATTTGTTCTATATCACTGGTATAATGCACCAGTGCTAAAAACTGGGGGTGGTGCGTCCTCAGTTATTCATATTGGCGGTCCAGAGGCGTCAGGCAAATCCACAATGGCAGCTGAACTTAAGAAGGCGCTGCCTGATGTTGGCATATATGACCTCGATGATTTATCCCGCGAATATGAAACATGCGAGTTATTCAACACGATAACATATCCTGATTTTGTTAATTCGAAGATACGTAACCATGCTGAAACAATATTTGTCGGGTTGCCATGCCAGCTTGGTAAAGGCAATAGTTACTTCGATTTACCCGCCGATGAAAAATATGCAATTGAGCTGGACATCGATATTAATGTTAAGCGACTGTACATGCGTGAAGTAAACGCATGGGCGAACTGGTTTAGCGGACGAGACAAAGAAATATTGTACGACCAGCTGCGAGAAAATGAAGCATGTGTACGGGGAGACCTTGCATGTTCAATATCCAGGCCTCTAGCAATATCAGCGATGCACTCTGACATACAAACGCAAGTGGATTGGTTTGCCGCTCACGGATATAAATTTCTGTCGTACGATGACATATTACGGAAAGTAACAGCGCGGTGATTTAGCTTGCGCACATGTGTCACAAACACAATTTGATTTTTTTGGTAACTGACCATAATCATGCTCGACGTACTGCAATATATGCTACATCGATATGACTATGCAGGAATGGAGTTTCTGCACATGTTGTCAGTCGCAGGCGAACGAAGCACGCTTAATATTAGTCGATGCGGCCTATGCACGACTTGCGGATCTGATCGTGGGATAAAACGGGGATATATGCGTATCGGTGTGTTTGTATGCGCCGTTTGTGATGTTGGAGGCCCAGCTAATGTATCATCTGATCCTTTGCCGCTAAACTTGATGAAAGCAGCAGTTATACGGTTACAAAACGAGTTGCTCATTGAATTCAAGCGTACGATCACCGCATCCGCATACATGCATGTATGCGGATTAATCCGCAACAATGGGCCATGCGCAGGGAAAAATTGTAGGATATGCCATTTGTACGCGGGCGAGCGCTCCGTGTTGTACTTTATGACACCGCGGGGGACGGTATTAGTAGTATGCGAGAATTGTATCGAGGCGATAAATGCCGAAGCCGATATTATGTGTGACTGTGCCGTCGGCATATTATTGTTGTCGCGGTGCATCGGCGTGTATGAAATGCGTGATGTAGCTGCGCAGATATACCATTACAGTTACATGTTGTTACGCGAGGACATTCTCGCGTTGACGTCGTTATGAATGGTTTCGTGTTTTTTACAAAAAAAAACACAGTCAAACCAATCCCACGTCAACGATAGTGTCAACGAGCAGCGGCGCAACATCAACGGGCATCATAAGTACAACCGCATGCATAAGATGGGCCCGCGTGCGTATAGTTATGAGCTTTCGATTGGATTTATTAAAACAACCATCGCATATAGAAATGGTGTCATTGGTTATACTGTTGGCCCCACTGTTGGACGTGTCATTGGATACGCCTAACGGGATATCCCTACATACTCGCGTACAAACATACGACCATGCAATATCACGACAACATGCACAAATCTTGTTATTAATAGTTCTATCGCCGCGTGTTATTGTTAGTAATCGGCAAAATCTAAGTGAAGCCAATCCATTAGTAGCACGCGATTTTACTCGTGCTGGTGTTGTAATGTCCCATGAACCACCAGATAATCGTTCAACATCGGGATACTGCATGCATAAACCACCGCAGATATGACATAATGTTAACTTACGTATGTCTATACATGGTATATTTGCTGCGTCACCATAAGGTATTGTTATTTCGTACGCGGATTCATCAATATATGTCGTGATGAACACGCGATCACACACGGCACAAGGTACAGGATCATCCACGTTGATGTCAGCGTAAGTAAATGTGCTTGTATGTATATTATATGCAATGGATATGACAGCTCCCATTACATCCCACGTCGGCGCCATGAGCTCATTCCGCGGTATCATTTGATATTATCTGTGCCTGAATTCAATTATGTTTATACCGCAAGCACAAGCATAATTGAATTACAAAAAGATAGGTAAACGTATACGAGCGATGTTAGTCAACGAACACGATCAAGCGACCAGTTGCACTGGTGATGATATGGTGACTATTAACACCAACGACATTAATGACACGACCATGGGCATACCCCCATATATACCGCCGTATACTACTATGCCCATGAGCGTGCCGGCGAATTTCCTCGTGCTGAACACGCCCATGCTGGTAAATGTGCCGCTGGATGTCAGCGTATCTACGCCAGCACCGTTGCAGAAATTGTCCATGTCACAATTATTCCAGCTGGAGGGATCGCTAAAACATACGGCGGATGAAAAAATCTAGCCGTTGGGCGTTATATCACCGTAGGTACACATATAGATAATAAGTTTTGCTAATTATGCCTGACTTATTAACCTGAGTGTCTAGCTGCGTGACACTAGGTAATTATAACAAACGTATTACTATTTTTTTGTGTGG
>Ga0302287_10000325_pt1 | contig 25790 bp, 26 predicted proteins | sample III_Fen_E2_4_FD_200452 | JGI IMG/M metagenome (GOLD analysis project Ga0302287, IMG submission 200452) | Peat permafrost microbial communities from Stordalen Mire near Abisko, Sweden - III_Fen_E2_4 | ecosystem: Environmental > Terrestrial > Soil > Wetlands > Permafrost | place: Sweden: Abisko...
GTCACCGCACCTCGGGGCCACGTTCCCCGGCGTGATCGTGGAGGGGCCGCGCCGCCGGCGCCAGTCGGTGCCGCCCGCGGATCGCCGCGGCGAGGTCGTCGTGCGCAGCCCCGCCGTCCGCGCCGCCGTGCGGCCCGGGCCCGACGGCGCCCTGCCGGTGGGCCGCTCGGTGGTCACCCGGCTGGTCGAGGCGTCCGTCGACGACCGGCGGGTGCTGTTCGAGCTCGTCGGGCCCGCGGTACCCGGCCAGGCCGGGGCTTGAGGCCTGCGCGGGCGGTCCACGGGCGTGCCACCATCGTCCGATGCCCGCCCCCGTGTCCCGACGACGTGCGTGGCTGGTCGGCGCGCTCGTCGTCGTCGGCGGGCTGGCCGCCGGCTCGACCACCGCAGGGCTGGTGACGGCCGCACTCCGGGACGACGAGCCCGCCACCCCGCCGGCCACGTCGTCCGCCCCGCCGACACCGACCGCGGCGGGCCTCGCGACGCCGACCGCGACCCCCACCGCGACCGCCACCCCGACCCCCACCCCGACGCCGACGCCCACACCGACGTTCGACCTGGCCGCCTTCTCGTCCACCGACCCGACGAGCCTCTGGGTGGTGGTGAACAAGCAGCACCCGCTGGACCCGATCCGGTACGAGCCCACCGACCTCGTCGCGTTCGACGGGGCCCGCGTGCGAGCCGTGGTGCTGCCCGACCTGCAGGCGCTGGTCGACGCCGCCCGCGCCGACGGGGTCGTCCTCGGGCTGCGCACCGCCTACCGGTCCTACGACCAGCAGGCGGCGATCCGCGCCGACGTGGAGAACCGGCGCGGGTTCGCACACGCGGAGAAGTACTCGGCCCGGCCGGGCTACTCCGAGCACCAGACCGGGCTGTCGCTCGACCTGTCCAGCACGTCGAGGCCGTCCTGCGACCTGCAGACGTGCTTCGCGGACACGGAGGAGGGGCAGTGGGTGGCGGCCCACGCGGGGGAGTACGGGTTCGTCGTCCGGTACACCGAGGCGAACACGGCCGTCACCGGCTTCAACCCGGAGGGCTGGCACCTGCGCTACGTCGGGCGTGAGCTCAGCGCCTGGATGGCCGCGAACCGCGTCGGCTCGCTCGAGGAGGCGCTCGGCGTCACGGGCGGCCCGGACTACCCGGTGGGCTGACCGGCCCGAATTCCGGCTGACGGCGCAGGGTCGCCGCGCCTACCGTCATCGGGTGAGCCAACCCCCCGCCCCGCCGATCTGGCGGGTGACCCGCGCCGACCTCGGCGCGGTGCTGGTGGTGCCCGCGGACGACGCCTCCGCCGAGCCGTGGCGGGTGCGCCTGGACCGGGACGGCAGCGCGCCGTCCGACGAGGGCCGGGTGCCGCCCGCCGTCGGGGACGTCGTCGAGCTCGACCCGGCCACGGACCACGTCACGCGGGTGCTGCCGCGGCGCTCCGTGCTGGTGCGCGACGGCGCGGACCGCACGTCCGCCGTCCAGGTGCTCGCCGCGAACGTCGACGTGGTCCTTGTCGTCGAGCACCTGGACCCCGAGCCGGACCTGGGCCGCATCGAGCGCCTGCTCACGCTCGCGTGGCGGTCCGGCGCACGGCCCGTCGTCGTGCTGACCAAGGCCGACCTGGTGCCGGACGCGGCGGGGATGGCGGCCGACGTGGCGGCGGTGGCACCCGGCGCCGACGTGCACGTGGTCGCGGTCCTGGACGGGCTCGGCCTGGACGGCGTGCGCGCGCTGCTGGCGCCCGGCCTCGTGCTGGTGGCCGTCGGCCCGTCCGGCGCCGGCAAGTCCACGCTGGTCAACGCCCTGGCGGGCGCCGACGTGATGGCCACCGGCGGCCTGCGTGCGGACGGCCGCGGGCGGCACACCACCACCCACCGTCAGCTGGTCGCGCTGCCCGGCGGCGCCCTGTTCGTCGACACCCCCGGGCTGCGCTCCGTCGGCCTGGTCGCCGACGACGAGGCGCTGGACGCGGCGTTCGCGGACGTCGCCGAGCTGGCCGCCCACTGCCGGTTCGCGGACTGCCGGCACGAGCGCGAGCCGGGCTGTGCCGTACTGGCCGCGGTGGAGGCGGGCGAGCTGCCCGAGCGCCGGCTGGAGTCGTGGCGCCGGCTCTCGCGGGAGGCGGCCTTCCACGCGCGCCGCTTCGACGCCCGGCTCGCCGCGCAGGAGAAGGCCCGCTGGCGGGCGATCGCCAAGGCCCGCCGGGGCTGACGGGCACCGCGCCCCGCGCGGCCTGGCCGAGCACGCACCGCGGACGCACGCCCGGTGGGCGACCGCGGCGCGGAATTCCGTCGTGGCGGGTGGCGTTCACGACGACGGAGGTGGCTGCCATGAAGGCTGTGCTGAACGGTGTGATCCTCGCCGAGGCCCCGCACGACGAGCTGATCTCGATCGAGGGCAACTGGTACTTCCCGCCGGACAGCGTGCGCGAGGGGCTGCTGCAGAAGAGCGCGACCCCGTACACCTGCCCCTGGAAGGGCGAGTGCCAGTACTTCAGCGTCATGAGCGACGGCGTGCTGCTGCATGACCGGGCGTGGAGCTATCCGACGCCGTACGCGAGCGCGTTCGCCCGCGTCGGCAAGGACTTCTCGAACTACGTCGCCTTCTGGAAAGAGGTTCGCGTCGTCGACTGAGCCCTCGGCCCTCGGCCGAGAACGCCGCGACCGGCGTGCCTGCGCGCCGCTCCCCCCGGCGGACAATGGCACCGTGCCCCCGCGCCGCCGCACCGACCCCGCCGAGGGCCGCCGCGCGCTTGCGGCCTGGCGGGCCGACCCGGAGCACGTCACGACGGCCGACCGGCGCGCCGCCGTGCGGTTCACCCTCGAGGAGCTGGCCGAGGTGGCACCGGGTCACGCGGTCGAGGTGCGGGTGCCGCCGGACGGCGTCGTGCAGGCGATCGAGGGGCCACGGCACACCCGCGGCACGCCGCCGGGCGTCGTCGAGACGGACCCCGCGACCTGGTTGTCCCTGGTCAGCGGCCTGCTCGGCTGGCGCGAGGCCGTCGCGGCCGGCCGCGTGCGCGCGTCCGGCGAGCGCGCGGACCTGTCCGGGCTGCTGCCGCTGCAGGCCGCCCGGGTGCGGACCTAGGATCGCCGGATGCCCGACGAGAGCGTGCCCGATGCGAGCGTGCCCGACGAGAGCGTGCCCGACGACGAGCTGCAGCCCGTCGGCGTGCTCCTCCCGGCCACCCTCGCGCCCGACGCGATCCGCCGGGCGCCCAAGTTCGGGGCGTTCATCGTGGCCGGCGTGCTCGTCGGGGTCGTGCTCGGCGTGGTGCTCGCCACAGTGGTGGGCAGCGGCGAGCTGACGAACCAGGGCGGGGTGCTGCCCCTGCTCGCCGGGACGAACGGCGCGCGGGCCGTCACCGCGGTGGCCCTGGGCGCGGTCGGCGCGCTGGTCGGCGGCGCGCTCGCGCTGGCCCTGGACGCACGCTCGCGGCGGCGGACCCGCTAGCGGCCTCCTCGGCCGGCATCCGCCGCAGGCTCCGGCGCCCGCGCCGGAGTGTCACCGACGCGGCCACCGGACGCGGTCCGCGAGCCGGGCGGCGGTGTGCGACCATGAAGCACGTGACCCCCCGCGCGGACGGCCGTCTCACCCACGACCTGCTGCCGCACGAGAAAGGCCCGCAGGATGCCTGCGGAGTCTTCGGCGTGTGGGCCCCCGGCGAGGAGGTCGCCAAGCTCACCTACTTCGGCCTCTACGCGCTGCAGCACCGCGGCCAGGAGTCGGCAGGCATCGCGACGAGCAACGGCGGCCAGCTGCTCGTCTACAAGGACATGGGCCTGGTCTCCCAGGTGTTCGACGAGACCGCGCTCGCCGCCCTGCAGGGTCACCTGGCGATCGGCCACACGCGCTACTCCACCACCGGCCGGTCCACCTGGGAGAACGCCCAGCCGACGCTCGGGGCCACCGCCGGCGGAACGGTCGCTCTCGGCCACAACGGCAACCTGACGAACACCGCCGAGCTGGTGGACCTCGTCGCCGAGCGGTACGGCAGCCGCCGCCGCGGCGAGCTGGCGCGCGGCAACACCACCGACACCGCGCTGATCACGGCGCTGCTGGCCGGCGACCCCGATCACACGCTGGAGGCGACGGCCCTCGAGGTGCTGCCGCGGCTACGCGGCGCGTTCTGCCTCGTCTTCATCGACGAGACGACCCTGTACGCGGCGCGCGACCCGCAAGGGGTGCACCCGCTCGTCCTCGGCAGGCTGGACCGCGGCTGGGTGGTGGCCAGCGAGACGTCCGCCCTGGACATCGTGGGTGCGTCGTTCGTCCGCGAGGTCGAGCCCGGCGAGCTGATCGCCGTCGACTCCGACGGGCTGCGCAGCACCCGGTTCGCGCCGGTGACGCGCGCGGGCTGCGTGTTCGAGTACGTCTACCTCGCCCGTCCGGACACCACCATCGCGGGCCGCTCGGTGCACGCCGCCCGGGTGGCGATGGGCCGCAAGCTCGCCGTGGAGCACCCGGTGGAGGCCGACCTGGTGATCCCGGTGCCCGAGTCCGGCACACCGGCCGCTGTCGGGTACGCGCAGCAGTCCGGCATCCCGTTCGGCCAGGGCCTGACGAAGAACTCCTACGTGGGCCGCACGTTCATCCAGCCGTCGCAGACCCTGCGCCAGCTCGGCATCCGGCTCAAGCTCAACCCGCTGCGTGAGGTGATCCGCGGCCAGCGGTTGGTGGTGGTCGACGACACGATCGTGCGCGGCAACACCCAGCGCGCCCTGGTCCGGATGCTGCGCGAGGCCGGCGCGGCGCAGGTGCACATCCGCATCACGGCGCCGCCGGTGAAGTGGCCGTGCTTCTACGGCATCGACTTCGCGTCCCGCGCGGAGCTGATCGCCAACGGCCTGTCGGTGGCGGAGATCGCGGCCTCGCTCGGCGCCGACTCCCTCGGCTACCTGTCCGAGGAGGGCATGATCTCGGCGACCGAGCAGCCCGCCTCCCAGCTGTGCGCGGCGTGCTTCACCGGCCGGTACCCCATCCCGCTGCCGCCCGACGAGCGCCTCGGCAAGAACCTGCTCGAGCAGCACGAGCTGGCGCTGGGCGCGCCGCAGGACGGCCTGCTGTCCCTGCTGCCCGGTGCCGGTGGCGCGAGCGCCCTGGAGCAGCCGTGAGCGAGCACCCCATCACCTATGCCGGGGCCGGCGTGGACACCGGCGCCGGTGACAAGGCCGTCGAGCTGATGCGGGACGCCGTGCGGGCGACGCACTCGGCCGCCGTCGTCGGCGGCGTCGGCGGCTTTGCCGGCCTGTACGACGCGAGCGCGCTGCTCGGCTACCGCAGGCCGCTGCTCGCCACGTCCACGGACGGCGTCGGCACCAAGGTCGCGGTCGCACAGGCCCTCGACGTGCACGACACCCTGGGCTTCGACCTCGTCGGGATGGTGGTCGACGACATCGTCGTGGTCGGCGCCCGGCCGCTGTTCATGACGGACTACATCGCCTGCGGCCGAGTGGTGCCCGAGCGGATCGCCGACCTGGTGCGCGGCATCGCGGCGGCCTGCCAGGTGGCCGGCGTGGCGCTGGTGGGCGGCGAGACGGCCGAGCACCCCGGGCTGCTGGCCCCCGACGAGTACGACCTGGCCGGCGCCGCGACGGGCGTCGTCGAGGCGGACGACGTGCTCGGGCCGCAGAAGGTGCGTGCGGGCGACGTGCTCATCGCGCTGGCGTCGTCGGGCCTGCACTCCAACGGCTACTCGCTGGTGCGTCGGGTGGTGGAGGTGGCGGGCTGGCGGTTCGACCGGTACGTCGACGAGCTGGGCCGCACGCTCGGCGAGGAGCTGCTGGAGCCGACCCGCGTGTACGCGGCGGATGCGCTGGCGTTGGCCGACCGGGCGCACGGCGCCGTGCACGCCTACTGCCACGTCACCGGCGGTGGCCTGGCGGCGAACCTGGCGCGGGTGCTACCGGCCGGCCTGGTGGGCGAGGTGTCGCGGTCCACCTGGCAGGTGCCGCCGGTGTTCGCCCTGGTCCAGCGGCTGGGCCACGTGCCGTGGCCGGACCTGGAGGCGACCCTCAACCTGGGCGTCGGGATGGTGGCTGTGGTGGCGCCAGAGGCCGCGGACGGCGTACTGGCGCACGCGGCCGAGCTCGGCCTGCCGGCATGGCGGCTCGGTGCGGTGCACGAGCACGACGGGCGGGCGCCGGACGTCGACCTGGTCAGCGGCACCAAGGGTGTGCACGGTGGCGCGGTGCACCTGTCCGGGATCTACCAGGCCTGAGCGTCAGGCTTCGTCAGCCTCAGGGCTCGTCGTCCTCGTCGGCCGCGTAGCTCGACCAGGTGGCGGGGAGGTCGTCGACGACCCGCGCCGGGCGGGTCTCGGTGACGACATCGTGACGGGTGACAAGATCGTGACGGCCGCCGGACGCGAGCTCCTGCTGGAGGGCCCGATAGTCGGTCACGGGGCTCATGTACTTCAGCTCCCGAGCGACCTTCGTCTGCTTGGCCTTCTGACGGCCGCGCCCCATGGCATCGACCCCCTCTAACGTGGAAGCGGGGCGGCTCCGTGCTGACGTGAGCGGCCCCGGGGTTCTGGTTCGTCTGTCGTAGGCGCAACGGTACATGCTCCGCACGCATTCCGAGCACCGTGGTCGGCCAGCCGCGTCGGCCACCGGCGCGACACGGGCGGCGCGGCTAGGACTTAGGTCCCCCGACGGGGCCACGAGGTCGACGTGAGGCCCCCACGCGACCTCAACGAGGCGAGTCCCGGTTGAGCTCTCAGGTTCGGGATGTACCGTTAGCCCGGAGTGAGGCGTTTCATCCCCTTGTGACCCGGAAAAGGTCCCAAGGTGACAGTCCCCGATCTCCGAGTGTGCGTCCGCCGGGCCCGGCCCGGTGGAACGAGGATCGGGCTCTTGCGAGGCAGAGAGGTCGAGACCATGGTCGTTCACCACGAGGAGCCCGAAGCACTCCTCACCCCTTCCGAGGTTGCCACGATGTTCCGGGTGGACCCGAAGACGGTGACGCGGTGGGCCAAGTCCGGCAAGCTCTCCTCCATCCGCACGCTCGGTGGTCACCGCCGCTACCGCGAGGCGGAGGTCCGCGGCCTCCTCGGCGGGCTGCCGCAGCAGCGCCAAGCCGACTGACCCCCGCACCGACCCCGGAGCTCTCGCTCCTGCGCATCGCCGCGCAGGGGCTGGCGGGCAGCGGGGACGAGTCGGCGCTCGACGTGGTGCGCCGGCTGCTCGCGATCCAGGCTCAGGATCTTCCCGCGGCACTTCTCGCCGTGCGGGTGCGCACCCGTTCCGCTTCCCTCGAGCACGACATCGTCGCTGCTCTCGACGCTGGCACCGTGGTCCGATCCTGGCCGATGCGGAGCACCCTGCACCTGGTCCCCGCCGAGGACCTCGGCTGGATGCTCGCCCTGACGACGCCACGCCGGCTGGCCGCCACGGCGCGCCGCACCGCCGAGCTGGGCGTCGACGCCGGTTTGGCCGATGCCGCCGAACGGGTGACCCGCGCACTGCTGGCCGACCGCCGCAGCGTGCCGCGCGCGGAGCTCGTCACGGCCTGGGAGGCGGCGGGCCTGCTCGGCGTCCCGCAGCGCGCCTACCACCTGCTCTGGTTGCTGTGCCAACGGGGCATCACCTGCCTCGGTCCGATGCGCGGGCCGCGGCAGGACGTCGTGCTGCTCGACGAGTGGGTCGCCGCCCCGCGCCGGCTCGAGCGCGACGAGGCGCTCGGGGAGTGGATGGCCCGGTACTTCGCGGGCCACGGCCCGGCGACGCTCGCCGACGCGCGGTGGTGGACGGGGCTGACCCTGGCCGACCTGCGCGCCGGGGTGGCGGTGGCCCGGCCCCGCCTGCAGGCCCTGGTCGTCGACGACGTGGAGTACCTCATGGACCCGGCGACGCCCGAGGTGCTGGCCGCCGCCCGACGGGAAGCGACGGGCCTGCACCTGGTGCCGGCGTTCGACGAGCTGCTGCTCGGCTACACCGACCGCACCGCCCTGGTGCGGCCCGAGCACGCCGACGCCATCGCGCCGGGTGCCAACGGGCTGTTCCGGCCGGTGGTGGTGGACGGCGGCCGGGCGGTCGGCACCTGGCGGCGCACCGGGCCGGTGGGTGCGCGCACGGTCGAGGCCGAGCCGTTCGAGGAGCTGACCGCCGCGCAGCAGCGTGCCGTAGCGCGCGTGGGTGCCCGCGTCCTCGCGTTCGGACCGTGACCGGGCTCAGCGCGCGACGGTCGTGATCTCGGTCAGCGCTTGACGATGGCGCGCACGACCCCGGCGACGACCAGGGCGACCGCCGCCGCAGCCACACCGACGACGACCATGGCTCGCTTGCGCTCGTCGTCGGAGGCGTCGGGGTCGGTGAGGTTGGAGACCATCCGCTTGCCGTCGGCGACCACCCGCGTGGCCTGCACGCGCGGGTTGAGGCGGTCGGTCAGCTCGTCGACCGTGTCCGCCAGCGCGGCGCGTGTCGCGGCGAGCTCCGCCTCGAGGGCCCGGGTGCGGTCGTTGGCGAAGGGCGTGCGCGGAGCCTGCTCGCTCATCGGTGGAGGCCTTCCTTGATCGCGGCGACGTCGACCTGGACGCTCTCGATCGCCCGCTCCGGCGTCGGCGGCACGCCACGCTTGAGGCGCCGCACCCCCAGCCACCCCAGCAGGGCGATGAGCAGCACCATCGCGACGAACACGATGAGCGCCGCGAGCCACGGCTCGAACGGCACGCACAGCGCGAGGATCACGGTGGCGATGCCGACGCCGACCGTGTAGCACGCGAGGACCGCCGCGGCCGCGAGCAGCCCGCCGCCGATGCCGGCCTGCTTGGCCTTGGCGGTGAGCTCTTCTTTGGCGAGGTCGATCTCGGCGCGCACCAGCCGGGCCGCCTGCTCGGACAGGTCGCTGACCAGCTGGCCGAGCGAGCGTGCGTCGCCCGGACCCGCATCGTTGGTGGCCATCGGTGGCAGACCCTTCGTCGTGAGATGTCGGCCCTCAGTCTGGCGCTCCGCGCCCGGCGCCGCGAGGTGGCGGCGTGTCGCGGGCGCCCGGCGTCAGTCCGCCCAGGGGTGCACGAGCTCCGGTGCGGGGTGCACCACCATCGGCATCGGCACGATGATCGAGCCGGCACCGGCGGGCAGGTGATGGCGCCCCCACCAGGCGGCGGCGCTGGCCGCCAGCAGCAGCACGGCGGCGACGACGAGGGCGGCGAGCCACAGGTCGAGCCCGGCCAGCGTGAGCCCCACCACCGCGGCGACGACCATGAGGAAGAACGCGGTGACGGTGAGCACCATCGCGACGGCGAACGCGATCGCGGACGGCCGGAACTGCACAGCCTTGGCGCGCATCGACTGGCTGACCGCGTCGATCTCCGCCTGGACGGACGCGCGGACCTTGTCCTCGACCTTGCCGATCTGGTCCTTGGCCGCCTTGCCGAACGGCCTGGTCAGGTGGCCGAAGAACCGGCGCGGGCGACTCGGCTCGGTGGTGCTGCTCACGGTGACGTTCCCTCGGGTGGTGGCGCGGTCCGCCCGTGCCCGGACGGCCTGGCTCAGCGTAGGCGAGGCGTCGTCCGGCTGCGGGGACGAGGGACCCCGCGCGCCCGGCCCACCCGCGCGTCGGCGTGCTGCACGGCGGCCGCGAGCGGCGGGGAGGGGGTGAAACCTGAGAAGGGGTGGCTCCGACCGGCGTCGATCCGGTGACCTCACGATTTTCAGTCGTGCGCTCTACCAACTGAGCTACAGAGCCCGGCGGTCCTGCGACCGAGCGACCCCGACGGGACTTGAACCCGCGACCTCCGCCGTGACAGGGCGGCGCGCTAACCAACTGCGCTACGGGGCCTCGTGAGAAGCCGTGCACGAACCGTACCCCCAACGGGATTCGAACCCGTGCTACCGCCGTGAAAGGGCGGGGTCCTAGGCCGCTAGACGATGGGGGCTCACGCCCCAACGTCGAGGCGTCGGAAGACCGGAGACGAGCATACGGGCCACACGCCGATCCGCCAAAGCGCGAGGATGTGCGCTGTGGTGCACATGACGCGCGAGGAGTTCGAGGACGCCGTCCGCGACGCCCTGGACGAGATCCCGGAGGACCTGGCGCGACTCATGGACGACGTCGTCGTGCTGGTCGAGGACACGGCGCCCGACGACGAGCCGGACCTGCTCGGCCTGTACGAAGGGACGCCGCTCACCGAGCGCGGGGAGTGGTGGGCCGCGGGCTCGCTGCCGGACCGGATCACCATCTTCCGGCTGCCGACGCTGGCCGCGTGCGACGATCGCGCCCAGGTGGTCGAGGAGGTCGCGGTGACGGTGGTGCACGAGATCGCCCATCACTTCGGCATCGACGACGAGCGGCTCGACGAGCTGGGCTGGGGCTGACCATGACGGGTGGCACGTTGGAGGCCCTCGGCGCCCGCACGCCACGCGCGGCGGAGTACGGCGCGGACGCGTTCGTCGTGTGCGACAACGTGGTGCGCATCTACCGCGCGGGGTCGGTCGAGGTGCAGGCGCTGCAGGGCGTGGACCTCGTCGTCGACGAGGGCGAGCTGGTCGCCGTCGTCGGGGCGTCCGGCTCGGGCAAGTCGACGCTGCTGGCGCTGCTGTCGGGGCTCGACGTGCCGACCGCCGGCCGGTTGCGCGTGGGGCCGTGGGACCTGATGGCGATGAGCGCGGCGGACCGGGTGGTGTACCGGCGCACGATGGTGGGGTTCGTCTGGCAGCGGGCCTCGCTCAACCTCGTCGGGTACCTGACCGCGCGGCAGAACGTCGCGCTGCCACTCGCGCTGGCGGGGCGCTCGCGGCGGTGGCGGGCGGCGCGCGCGGCCGAGCTGCTCGAGCTGCTCGGTGTGGCGGACGGCGCCGACCGGCTGCCGCGGGAGCTGTCCGGCGGGGAGCAGCAGCGGGTCTCGATCGCCGTCGCGCTGGCCGCCGCGCCGCGCCTGGTGCTCGCCGACGAGCCGACGGGTGAGCTCGACACGGCGTCGTCGCAGGAGGTCTTCGACGCCCTGCACACGGTGAACCGCGAGACCGGGGCGACGGTGGTCGTCGTCACGCACGACCCCCTGGTGAGCGGGCAGGTGGCCCGCACCGTGGCGATCCGGGACGGCCGCACGAGCAGCGAGGTGCTGCGCCGCATGGTCGGGCGGGGCCACGCGGACGGGTCGGGCACCGCGCACGGCGAGCTGGCCGGTGAGGAGTACGCCGTGATGGACCGCGCCGGTCGGGTGCAGGTGCCGCGCGAGTTCCGGGAGGCGCTGGCGCTGACGCGTCGGGTGCGACTGGCGCTCGAGGCGGACCACGTCAGCGTGCGGCCGGCCCCGACGGGCCGCAGCGCGGGCCGCCACGCCGCCCAGGACGAGGCCCGATGAGCACGGACGTCCGGCCGCTGGTCGCGGTCCGCGAGGTGCGGCGCACGTTCGGCTCCGGGGCGGCGGCGGTGCACGCGCTGCGCGGCGTGACGGTGGACGTGCGCGGCGGTGAGCTGCTCGCGCTCGTCGGCCGGTCCGGGTCGGGCAAGACGACCCTGCTCAACGTCGTCGGTGGCCTCGATCGGCCCGACTCCGGGTCGGTGACGATCGGCGACACCGAGGTGACCGAGCTCGACGAGGCCGGCCTGACCCGGCTGCGCCGCGAGCAGGTCGCGTTCATCTTCCAGACGTTCGGGCTGCTGCCCGCGCTGACGGCGGCCGAGAACGTCGGCGTGCCGCTGCGGCTGCGACGCCTGCCGGTGGCCGACCGCGAGCACCGCGTGGAGCTGCTGCTCGACCTGGTCGGCCTGGCGGGGCACGCCGACCAGCGGCCCGACGAGCTGTCCGGCGGGCAGCAGCAGCGGGTCGCCGTGGCGCGGGCGCTCGCCGCCTCGCCCCGGCTGCTCATCGCGGACGAGCCGACCGGCCAGCTGGACAGCGAGACCGGGTTGGCGGTGATGGCGCTGATCCGGGCTCTCGTCGAGGCGGAGGGCATGACGGCGATCGTCGCGACGCACGACCCGGTGATGATCGCGCTGGCCGACCGTGCGGTGCACCTGGTGGACGGACGGCTGACGGATGCCTGAGGCCGCCTCGGGCGGTCCGGTCGGCGGCCTGTGGACGGTGGTGCTGCGCCGCGCACGGACGCAGCTGCCGCTGCTGGCGGCCGTGCTGGCGGCGCTGGTCACGGGGGCGACGCTGCTCGGCACCTGTGCACTGCTGGCGACGACCGCCCAGCGGCAGGTGCTCGTCACCGACATGGCGACGACCTCCGTGGGCGATGTCGCCGCGACGGTGCGGGTGGTGCTGCCCGACCCCGAGCGCGCCGCGGCCGATGCTGCCGACACCGACCCGGGCGCCGTGCTGGCCACGGTGTCGGCGGCCGTCGAGGCCGCCCTCGCGCCGGCGGACCCCGTGGTGTCCGCGTGGCTGGCGTCCGTGCCGCTGCGCCTGGGCAACGACCCGGTGGACAGCGCGCCGCGGCGGGCCTACCTGCTCGACGCGGACGACGTCGAGCAGCATGCGCAGCTGGTCTCCGGCCGATGGCCGACGGCGGCCACGGGGGCCGCGCCCGTGCGCGAGGTGGCGTTGCCGGCGGCGGCGGCGGCCGGGCTCCGGCTCGCTGTGGGCGACGCCCTGACGCTGACCGTGGAGTCGGAGCACGTCGTCGTCGACGTGCTCGTCGTGGGCGTGTTCTCTCCCGCGCTCGGTGACGCGTCGTGGGCGCGGGACGTGTTCCGTGGTGCCGGGGTCGGGACCTCGGACCTCATCGCGACCTACGGCCCGCTCGTCGTCGCGCCGGGCACGCTCGTGGCGTCGGGTGTGCCGATCGATCAGATCAACGTGACCGGCACGCCCGACCTGTCGGTGAGCGACGCGGCCGGGCTGGCGCGGATCGACGCCGCCCTCGCCGGCCTGCCTGCCGAGCTGGACGGGACGTTCGGCAAGGACGGCCCGCAGGTCGTCGTGCAGACACCGCTGCGGGCGGACTACGCGCGGGCGCGCACCGAGCAGGGAGTGACGGCGTCCGGGATCGCCGTGGTGGCCCTGCTGGGAGGGGTGCTCGCCGTCACGACGCTCATCCTGGCGGTCCGGCTGCTGCTGGAGCGCCGGGCCGCGGAGACCGCACTCCTCCTCGCGCGGGGAGCGGACCGTCGGCGGCTGGCCGGGCCGGCGGCGGGGGAGGCGGCCCTGCTGGCGCTGGTCGCCTCGGCGCTGTCCGTGCCCGCCGCGCTGGGCACCTACCGGCTGCTCGCGCGGGTGCCGCGGCTGGCCGACGCGGGTCTGGCCGGGGTGGGGCCGACCGGCGTGCTGCTGGCGGTCGCCATCGTCGGCGCCGCCGCTCCGGCGACGATGCTGGTGGTCCCCGTGCTGCGCCGTGGTGACGGCCCGCCACGGTCGACGCGCCGGGCGGCCGTCCTCGCGCGCTCGGGCGCGGACCTGGTGCTGGTCGGGGTCGCGGTGCTGGCGTACCTGCAGCTGCGGGGGCACACCGTGACGACGGGCGCCGGCCTCGACCCGGTGCTGGTCGCGGCACCCCCGGCGGTCCTGCTCGCCGCCTCCGTCGTCGCGCTGCGGGTGCTCCCCGTGCTCACCGGGCTGGGGGAGCGCCGGGCCCGCGGCTCGCGGGGCCTGGTGACGGCGCTGGCGGCGTGGCACACGTCCCGTCGGCCGCACGTGGTCTCCGGTGCGTTCCTGCTGGTGCTGGCCACAGCCGCGGGGACCGCCGCCCTGTCCGTCGCGGCCACCTGGACCGACTCGCAGCGCGACCAGGCGGACGCGCAGATCGGTGCGGACCTCGTGGTCACCCCGAGCGGCGCCGTCGACCCGCTCGCCCAGGGCCCCTCGCTCGCGTCGTTGACCGGCAGCCTGCCGGCACCCGTGACGAGCCGGTCGGTGCTGCTCGGGACGCACGTCTCCGACGACGCCGAAGGCCCCACCCGGCTGCTCGCCCTGGACACCAGCCGCGCCGACGAGCTCCTGCGGGGGCGGCTGCCGTCGGGCGCATCGTGGTCGGCGGTGACAGCGGGGCTCGCGGCGGACGTCGCGCCCGGCGGGCCGCTGCTGCCGCAGGGCGGCGTGGTGGACCTGGTCGTCACGGGCTCGGCCGCCGACGGCACGCCGCTGTCGGCCACGCCGACGCTGGTGGTGCAGGACTCGACGGGCGTGCGGGTGCCGGTGACCGGCCCACCCGTGGCGCTCGACGGTGCCCCGCACGAGGTCCGCGTCGACCTCGGGGCGGGACACCCGGTCGACGGTGACCTCCGCCTCGTCGCGTTCGAGCTGAGCCTCGACGTCGCCGCGACGGACCCGGGCGGCGACCTGCCGTTCTCCACGCGGGTGACGGCGGAGGTCGAGGTCCTCGGCGCGCACCTGGACGACGACGACCCGCTCGGCGCCGCCGGCACCTGGACCGCGGCCGCCGGCACGGGTGACGGTGTGTTCAGCGAGGTGCAGGCGACGCAGGCCGCGACGAGCACCGGAGTCGTGCTGCGCACCGAGGCGACCGTGGTCCTGGTGCTCCTGGCGTACTCGGCGGACGACGGCCTCGTCGCTCTGGCGTTCCCGCTGGTCGGCGACGTCCCCGTGGTCGTCACGGACGACCTGGCCGACCAGCTGGGGCTGACCACCGGTTCCCGGGTGGGGGCGATGCTCGACGGCGTCCCGGTCTCGTTCGTCGTGACGGCGTCGGTGCCGTACCTGCCGTCGATGCCGCGCGGGGCCGCGCTGCTCGCGGACAGCGACGTGCTGTCGCGCGCGCTGCTCGGCCAGCACGGGCTCCAACCGCTGACGGATGCCTGGTGGGTGCCCGACCCGCCCGACCCCCGGGGGGCCGCGACGGCCGTGACGTCTGCCCAGGTGGGCACGGCGACGCTCCGTGAGGCGCGAGCCGACGAGCTCGTGGCCGGGCCGCTGCGGGCCCCGTTGCGGGCCGTCGTGCTCGTGCTCGTCCTCGCAGCGCTGGTGCTCGCGCTCGCCGGGACGGCGGCGCGCGTCGCGGCCGAGCTCGACGGGCGTTCCGTCGAGGTGGCGCGCATGCGGGGGATGGGGGTGCCGCGGGCCGGCGTGGTGCGTGCGCTGCTCCTGGAGCACGGCGCGGTGACGTTCGCCGCGGTGCTGACGGGTGCGGTGGTCGGGGCGTTGTCCGCCTGGCTCGTCGGCCCGTTGCTGGCCGTCTCCTCGGAGGGTCGCCCAGCGGTGCCGCCGGCGACGTTCCGCTGGCCGTGGCCGGCCGAGGCCGGGCTGCTCGGGGCGCTGCTGGTGGGTGCGGTGGCCGTGGTCGTGCCGCTCACGCTCACCGCGGTGCGCCGCGCCACGTCGGCCCATCTGCGGATGGGGGTCGCACCGTGAGGGCCGTCGTCTTCACTCCGCTCGTCGCGCGCCGCGCCTGGGCGGACCGTCGGCTGCTCGTCGTGAGCGCCCTGGTCGTCACGCTCACGGTCGCGGTGGCCGACGCCGTTCCCCGGCGGCTCGAGCAGACCGCCGACGCCGCGGTTGCGGCGGCCGCTGCCACGGCGGGCCCGCTCGGCGACGTCCTCGTCCGTGCGCCGTTCGACGACGTCATGTACCTGGGCGAGCTCCCGTCCGGCACGGACATCACGGTCGTCGAGCCGGCAGCGCGGATGGCGGCTGCGCTGCCGCCGGAGCTCGCCGCCGTGCTGGGGGACCCGGTGGCCGTGGTGCAGGGCGTCTCGATGCCGTTGACGGTGCCCGTGGAGGTCGGCGTCGCGACCCTCTCGATGGCCTACGTGTGGAGCGCCGAGGGTCCCGGCGTCGACTGGATCGCGGGGGGTCCGCCGGCCGCGACGGTGACGGCGCGGGATGTGGAGGCGGCGCCCTACCGGACCGACTGGCCGATCCAGGTCGCGTTGTCGCAGGACGTCGCGGCGAGAATCGGCGTCGGGGTCGGGGACGCGCTCTCGGTGCAGGGATCCTTCACCGCGCTCGACATCAGGGTGAGCGGCGTGTTCCGGGCGCGCGAGAGCGACGACGCCGCGTGGCTGGACGTCCCGGGCCTGCTCACCCCGCACGTCATCGGCTCCGTGCGGACCCGGACGACCGAGTTCGCGGCGCTGCTGTCGCCTGACTCGCTCGCCGCGGTCGAGCTGAACCTGACGCCGGAGCAGCTGGACCGGACGTTCCGCTTCCCCCTCGATCGGACCGCCCTCGACGGACGCAACTACGCCGCGGTCGGCGCTGCGGCGGCCGGGCTGGAGGCCGCACCGGGTGGGCTCGGCGGGCCGGGTCCGCGCCCGAGCGTGTCGACGGGCCTGGACACCGTGCTCGCCCGGGTCGGCGAGCGCATCGACGCGGCGGCCGCCCAGGCGAGCGTGCTGCTCGCGGGGCTCGTCGTGGCGGGCGGCGCCGTGCTCGCGGCCACCGCGGCGCTGCTGGTGCGGCGGCGGCGGGGCGCGCTGGGCCGGCTCCGCGCCCGGGGCGCGTCCTTGCCCACGGTCGCCGTGCAATCGCTCCTCGAGGCGATGGTGGTCGCGGCGGCGGGCGGTGCGCTGGGACTGGCCCTGGGCCGCGTCGCGGTGGGCGGCCAACCCTCCTGGACGTGGGTGCTGCCGGTGGTGGCGGTCGCCGTGCTCGTGGGCCCCGCGGCGTCGACCGTCGCGGCGGCCGGCGCCCTGCGCGTCGCGCGGGCGCCGACCGACCGGCGGCTGCGGCACGTCGAGGCCCGCGTCGCCGCCATCCGCCGAGCGGCCGTGGAGGTGGCGCTGGTGGTGGTGGCGGGCGGCGCGCTCGTCGCCCTGCGACGTCGGGGTGTGGTGGCGATGACCGGCACGGCCGACCTGCTGCTGGCGGCGGCGCCGGCCCTCTGCGCCCTGACGGTGGGCGTCCTGGTGTGGCACGTGCGCCCACTTCTCCTGCGGTGGACGCTCTGGGCCACCCGCCGCTCGTCCCGGGCGGTGCCGTTCCTCGCGGCGGCGCGCGCACAGGTCGGCGGCGCGATGCTGCCGTTCGTCTGCCTCGTCCTGGTGACCGGGCTCTGGGCGTCCGCGGCGGCGCTCGGGACGACGATGCGGTCCGGGCTGGTGGCCGGTTCGTGGGACAGCGTCGGGGCGGACGTCGTCGTCGGTACCGAACCGGACGACGCGCTCGCGGCGAACGCCGAGCAGGTCGCGCACGCCGACGGTGTGCTCGCCGCGACGGTCGGCCGGGCCGAGGGGGCCGTCCAGGTGTTCGGGTCGCCCGACGTGACGTACGTGCAGGTGCTGGCGGTGGACCCGGCAGGGTTCGCGGACCTGCTCGCCGCGACACCGATCGGCCCCGTGCCGCAGGTGGCAGGACTGGCCACGGCCGACGGGAAGGGCGGGCTGCCGGCCCTCGTGTCGGGGCCGCTCTCCCGGGACGCGGGAGCCGGGCTCTCGGTGCTGTGGGACGGCGTCACCGTGCCGATCACGCCGGTCGGGGAGGCGCCGGCGCTGCCCACCGCGAGCGCGCTGGTCAGCGGCGTGCGCAAGGCCGTCTCGGCCGCGCCCCTCCTCGTCGTCGACCGCCAGGCCCTCGCCGCCGCCGTCGGCGCGGCGGTGGACCCCGACACGCTCTGGGTGGCCGGCCCGGGCGCCGACACCGCGGTGGCGACGGCCGAGCTCGGACCGGGAGCGGCCCTCGTCAGCCGGGCCGATTGGCTCGCGGAGCGGCGCGCCGACCCCCTGACCGCCGGGCTGGACGGACTGGTGTCGCTGTCCCTGGCCGTGCTCGCGGCGCTGGCGGTGCTGGTCACGGTGCTCGGGGTGGCGTCGGAGGCACCGGGGCGTGGGTCCGGGCTGGCCGCGCTGCGGGTGCTGGGCCTGGACCGGGGGCGCACCTGGCAGGTCGCGCTCGGCGAGGTTGCACCACCGGTCGTGCTCGGCGCCGCGGCCGGGCTGGGTGTCGGGCTCGCCCTGGTGCCCGCGGTCAGCGGCGCCCTGGCGCTGCGACTCGTCACGGGGCAGGTGGCGGATCCGCTGGTCGTGGTGCCGGGCTGGGTCGGCGCCTCGGCGGCGCTCGTGCTGCTCACCGTGCTGGTGGCCGTCGCCGTGGAGTCGTCGGCGCGCCGCAGGGAGCGGCTCGGCCAGGTGCTGCGGGTGTCCTGAGCGCGCCGAGGACGCCGCACGGCTCCCGCGAGAACCATCGTCGAGCACCGCTATCATCGGCGCGTGACGATGCGACCGGACGTGCGCGCAGGCGACGCCTGGCACGCCCACGTCGACGTGGTCGGGGTGCTCAACGCGCTGGCCGAGCCGACGCGGCTGTCGCTGGTGCACCTGCTGGCGGACGGGCCGGCGCGCGTGGTCGACCTCACCGCGGCGCTCGGGCTGGCCCAGTCCACGGTGTCGGCCCACCTGGCGGTGCTGCGCGATGCGGGGCTGGTCACCGCGACGCCACAGGGCAGGGCGGTGCGCTATGCGCTGGCCGACGACGAGCTCGACGCCCTGCTCGGCGCGGCCGAGCGGTTGGTCGCGCGCCGCGCGGGCTCCGCCGGGGACGGCGTCTCGTGAGCCACGACCACGGCCACGGCCCGGTGACGGCGGCACAGGACCACCGGGGCCGGCTGGCGGCGGTGCTGGGCCTGACGCTGGCCGTGATGGTCGCCGAGGTGATCGGCGCGCTCGTGTCGGGGTCGTTCGCGCTGCTCGCCGACGCCGGGCACATGCTCACCGATGCCGGCGGCCTCGCCCTGGCCCTGGTGGCCACCGGGCTGGCTGCGCGGCCGGCCACGGCGGCCCGCACGTTCGGGTGGCAGCGCGCCGAGGTGCTGGCGGCGATGGTCAACGGGATGGTCGTCGCCGTGGTGGCGGTGCTGGTGGTCGTCGAAGGGGTGCGGCGGATCGTCGCGCCCACACCGGTGCGGGCGCCCCTGATGCTCACGGTCGCCGTGGTGGGGCTCGTCGCGAACGGCATCGGCCTCGCCCTGCTGCGCCGCGGGCAGGCCACGTCGCTCAACGTGCGCGGCGCCTACCTGGAGGTGCTGGGCGACCTGCTCGGCTCGGTCGCGGTGGTCGGCGCCGCGCTGGTGGTGCTGGCCACCGGCTTCACCCGGGCGGACGGCATCGCCTCGGTGCTGATCGGGCTGCTCGTTGCGCCGCGTGCCGTGAGCCTGCTGCGGCAGGTGGGCGCCGTGCTGCTGGAGGCGACGCCGAAGGGCGTGGACCTCGCCGAGGTGCGGGCGCACATGGCGGGTCTGCCGGGCGTCGTCGGCGTGCACGACCTGCACGCGTGGACCATCACCTCCGGGGTGCCGGTGCTGTCCGCGCACGTCGTCGTGCAGGACGAGGTGATCGCGGCGGGCGAGACCGGGCGGGTGCTCGACGCGCTGCACGCATGCCTGACCGGGCACTTCGACGTGGAGCACTGCACCTTCCAGCTGGAGCCTACGGCCCACGCGCAGCACGAGGGCCGCACCCACACCTGAGCGCGGGCTAGGGTGCGGCGCATGGTCGGCGTCGGCGTGGTGATCCTGCCGCAGGAGCGGTGGTCGGTGTCCCGCGAGCACTGGCGGGAGGTGGAGCAGCGCGGCTTCGACCACGCCTGGACCTACGACCACCTCGCCTGGCGCTCGCTGGCCGACGAGCCGTGGTTCGCCGGCGTGCCGCTGCTGGCGGCGGCGGCGGCCGTCACGGAGCGGATCGCGCTCGGCACCTGGGTGGCGTCGCCGAACTTCCGGCACCCCGTGCCGTTCGCCAAGGAGGTCATGGGCCTCGACGACATCTCCGGCGGGCGCTTCGTGCTGGGCATCGGCGCCGGCGGGGAAGGGCTCGACGCCCAGGTGCTCGGCCCGGCACCGTCCCGTGGCGAGCGCACCGCGCGGTTCGCGGAGTTCCTCGGCCAGCTCGACGAGCTGCTGACGCATCCGGTGACCGAACGGGAGGGCCCCCGGTACGCGGCGCACGGCGCACGGATGGTGCCGGGCACCCTGGCCCGTCCCCGCACCCCGTTCGTCGTCGCCGCCAACGGGCCGCGGGCCATGGCGCTCGCGGCGCGGTACGGGCAGGGCTGGGCGACGTACGGGCCGGCGGTGCCGCCGGACGAGGGGCCGACCGCCGCCGCCCAGGAGCGCTGGTGGGCCGGGCTGGCGGAGCTGTCGGCCACCTTCGACGAGGTCGAGGCGGCCGCCGGCCGCACCGGCGAGGACCGGCTGCGCCGGTACCTCAACGTGGACGCCGCGCCGGTGTTCTCGCTGGTGTCCGTGGACGTGGCGGTGGAGGGGATCGCGCGGGCCGCCTCGCTCGGGTTCGACGAGGTCGTCGTGCACCGGCCCCGGGCCGCCGGGGTCTACGCGGGCTCGCTCGCCGCCTACGACGAGCTGGCGTCCCGCCTGCCGGAGCTGCACGCGCTGCCGGTCGCCGCCCGCCCCACGCACTGAACCGCCGCCGCGGCGCCCGCCCCGCCGGTCACCGCGCGCCCTACGCACTGACCGCCGACGGCGCGGTCCGGCGGGGGAGCGTGGCAGCAGTTAGCGTTGGCCCGTGGCAGCGGACGGGGCGAGGGCGCGGTCCGCGCGGATCTATGACCGCACGGCCGCCCGCACCAGCCACCAGGTGCTCACGGCGTACTCCACCTCCTTCGGGCTCGGCACCCGGCTGCTCGGCCGCCGCGCACGCCGCGACATCGAGGCGATCTACGCGCTGGTCAGGTTGGGCGACGAGGTGGTGGACACCTACCGCGGACCGGACGCCGACGAGGCGCTGGACGAGCTGGAGGCGCAGACCCTGCGGGCGCTGCGGACCGGCTACTCGACGAACCTCGTCGTGCACGCGTTCGCCCGCACGGCCCGGCGGGTGGGCATCGGGCCCGACGAGACCGGGCCGTTCTTCGCCTCCATGCGCGCCGACCTCACGGTGCACGCGCACGACCGGGCCAGCTACGAGCGCTACGTGCACGGCTCCGCCGAGGTGGTCGGGATCATGTGCCTGCGGGCGTTCGGCAACGCCGACCGCCGCCCGGGGGAGCCTCTGTGGGCGCCCGACGACGACCTGCTGGCCGGTGCCCGCGCGCTCGGCGCCGCGTTCCAGAAGGTGAACTTCCTGCGCGACCTGGGGGCGGACTCGGGCGAGCTGGAGCGCGCCTACTTCCCGGGCGTGGCGCCGGACGCGCTCGACGCGGCGGACGTCGTCGCGATCGTCACCGAGGTGCGCGCCGACCTCGCCGTCGCCCGCGCGTCGATCCCACGGCTGCCGCTGCGTGCCGGCTGCGCGGTAGCGGCGACGACGGCGCTGTACGAGCGGCTGCTCGACGACCTGCTGGCGGCACCGCCGGCCGAGCTGGCGACGCGCCGGGTGCGGGTGCCCGGTCCGGTCAAGCTCGTCGTGGCGGGAGGCGCCGTCGCCGGACGGCTCGCCGCTGCGGTCGCGGACCGCTCGCGGGGCAACGTCCGCACCACGTCGGCCACCGGTTCACCCGCCGGCGGCGAGGGAGGTCGGCCATGAGCGCTGCGCGGCGGGTCGTGGTCATCGGGGGCGGTGTCGGCGGGCTGGCGACGGCCGCCCTGCTCGCCCGCGGCGGCGCCCTGGTCACCCTGCTGGAACGGCACGACACCGTCGGCGGCCGCGTCGGGACCGCGTCGTTCGACGGCTTCCGGTTCGACACCGGGCCGTCGTGGTACTTCATGCCCGAGGTGATCGAGCACACTTTCGCCCTGCTCGGTGCGCGGATCGAGGACCACCTGGACCTCGTCCCGCTCGACCCCGTGTACCGGCTGTTCCCCGAGCCCGACGAGCCGGGCGCCCGCTCCGAGCCGTTCGAGCTGTCGGCGGACCCGGTGGTGAACACCGCGCGGTTCGAGGCCCGGGAGCCCGGCGCGGGGGCCGCGATCGCCCGGTACGGCGCGCGGGCGTCGGACGCCTACCGCGTCGCCCTGGACCACTTCCTGTACACGACCTTCCAGCGCCCGGACCGCATCCTCACCGCGGAGCTGGTGCGGCGGGGGCCCGAGCTGGCGAGCCTGCTGACCCGCACCCTCGCGCAGCAGATCGAGAAGACGGTCGACGACCCGGTGCTGCGTCAGGTGCTGGGGTACCACGCGGTGTTCCTCGGCTCCTCGCCGTACCGGGTGCCGGCGCTGTACTCGTTGATGAGCCACCTCGACCTCAACGAAGGCGTACGTTACCCGCGGGGTGGGATGTACACCTTGGTGCAGGCACTGGCCGAGCTCGCCCGGCGGGAGGGCGTGCAGGTCCGCACCGGCGCGGACGTCGTCGGCATCGAGGTGGAGCACGCGTCCGCCAGCCGCCGGCACCCCCGCCGGCTCGGCATCGCCCGCGGCGTGCGCCTGGCCGACGGCGAGGTGATCCCCGCGGACATCGTCGTCTCGAACGCCGACCGCCATCACACCGAGACCGTCCTGCTCTCCGACCCGTTCGCCGACCTGCCGGGCCGCGCCTGGTCGCGCCGCGGACCGGGCATCGGCGCGCTGCTCGTCATGGCCGGGGTCCGCGGCGCGCTGCCCGAGCTGGCGCACCACTCGCTGTTCTTCACCCGCGACTGGCCGGCGAACTTCGAGGCGATCCTCGGCCACGGCCGGACCAGCCTCGGCGTCGATCTCACGGTGCCGTCGCCGGCGTCGTTGTACGTGTCGCGACCGTCGGCCACCGACCCGGGAGTTGCGCCGCCGGGGGACGAGGCCCTGTTCGTCCTGGTGCCGTACCCGGCCGACCCGTCCCTCGGTGCGGGGACGCGCGGCCGTGAGCTCGTCGAGCGCCAGGCCGACGGCTACCTCGACCAGATCGGCGCCTGGGCGGGCATCGACAACCTGCGCGGACGCGTGGTGGCGCGCCGCGTGGTGGCTCCCGCCGACTTCGCCCGGGAGCTGTCCGCCTGGCGGGGCACCTCGCTCGGCATGGAGCACACGCTGGCGCAGAGCGCGATGTTCCGTCCCGGGGTGGCGTCGCGGCGGGTGCCCAACCTGCTGCACGTGGGCGGCGGGACGGTGCCCGGCGTCGGGCTGCCAATGGTGCTCATCGGCGCCGAGCTCGTCGTCAAGCGGATGCTCGGGGAGACGTCCGCGCGGGCGCTGCCCGGGCCGCTGCGGCCGGGGTTCCTCGCCGCCGCCCGCCGCGGCGGGGTGTGGAGCGACGTGACGTGATCCGGTTCGCCTACCTCGGCGCGCTGCTGGTCTCGCTCGGCGGGCTGGCCCTGATCGACCGGCGTTGGCGCCTCGCCTTCTGGGCGCAGCCGCGCCGGGCGGCGCTGACGATCGGCGTCGGCGTGCTGGCGTTCCTGGCCTGGGACCTCGCCGGGCTGGCGCTGGGCATCTTCGCCCGCGGCGACTCCCCGCACATGACCGGGGTGCTGCTCGCGCCGGAGCTGCCGCTGGAGGAGGCGTTCTTCCTCGCCCTGCTGTGCTACTCCGCGCTGCTCGCCTGGCGGGCGTTCGACCGACGGGCGGCGCGGTCCGAGGCGATGCGGACCGAGGCGGCGCGGACCGAGGCGGCGCGGGCCGGACGTGACGGCTCTCGGGCCGAGGGCGGGCCGGGCGCATGACGAACGCGCTGCTCGACCTCCTCGTGCTGGCGGTGCTGACCGGCGTCTGCTGGCCGGTGCTGCGCCGCCTGCGCGCCCGGCCGCTGGCGGCGACCGCCCTGGTGCTGATCGTGCTCACGCTGGTGTTCGACACCCTGATGATCCGCGCCGGCCTGTACGTGTACGACCCGGACAAGATCCTCGGGATCTACGTCTGGGGTGCGCCCGTCGAGGACTTCGCCTACGCGATCGCGGCAGCGGTGGGCGTGCCGGTGGCGTGGACCGTGCTCGGCCGCCGCACCCGCTCGCGCGACGAGGCCGGGCGGCAGGACGAGGCCGGCCCTGCCGCGGCCCCCGCTACCGATCCCGCCGCAGGCCCCGCCACCGATCCCGCCGCGGGCCCCGCCACCGATCCCGCCGCGGACCCCGCATGAGGGAGGTGCTGGCGGCGTCCCGGCCGTTCTCCTGGGTGAACACGGCGTACCCGTTCGCCGCGGGGTACCTGATGGCCACCGGCGGCCGGCTGGACGCCACCTTCGTCATCGGCACGCTGTTCTTCCTGGTCCCGTACAACCTGGCGATGTACGGCGTGAACGACGTGTTCGACTACGCCTCCGACCTGCGCAACCCGCGCAAGGGTGGCATCGAGGGTGCGCTGGTGGCCCCGGAGCGCGCCCGCGCGGTGCACCGGCGCATCCTGGCGGCCGCCGCGGTGACGGTGCTGCCGTTCGTCGCCTACCTCGTCGTGGTCGGCTCCGCGGCGGCGAGCGCGGTGCTGCTCGTCGTGCTGTTCCTCGTGGTCGCCTACTCGGCGCCGGGGCTGCGGTTCAAGGAGCGCCCGGTGCTCGACTCCGTGACCTCGGCGATGCACTTCGTCGGGCCGCTGCTGTACGCGCTGGTGCTGGTCGGCGCCCCGCTGGGGGCGCGTACCACGTGGCCGGTGCTGGTCGCGTTCGTCGCGTGGGGGATGGCCTCGCACGCGTTCGGCGCCGTGCAGGACGTGCGGGCCGACCGCGAGGCGGGCATCGCCTCGGTGGCGACCGTGCTCGGTGCGCGGGCCACCACGCGGGCCGCAGTGGCCGCCTACCTGCTGGCGGCGGGGGTGCTCCTGGTGCTGCCGTGGCCGGGCACGCTCGCCGCGGTGCTGCCGCTGCCCTACGCCGTGAGCACGGCCCGCTTCTGGGCGGTGCGCGACGAGGACTGCGAGCGCGCGAACACGGGCTGGCGCACCTTCCTCGTGCTCAACCTCGTGGTCGGGTTCCTGGTGACGATGCTGCTCATCGCGATCGCCCGGAGCTGACCGGGCCGCGGGTCAGGGTCCGACCCCCGGTCAGGGTCCGACCAGCGCCCGCCACGCCTCGCGGCGCTCGGCCTGCTCCACCGGGTCCGGCACCGGCAGCGACGCGAGCAGCCGCTGGGTGTACTCCTCGCGCGGGTTGCCCAGCACCTGCGCGCCGGTGCCCTGCTCGACGAGCCGGCCGTGGTGCAGCACCGCGATCCGGTGCGCCAGCAGGTCCACCACCGCGAGGTCGTGGCTGATGAACAGGCATGCGAAGCCGAGCCGCTCCTGCAGCTGCGCGAACAGCTCCAGCACGCGGGCCTGCACCGAGACGTCCAGGGCCGACGTGGGCTCGTCGGCGATCAGCAGCTCCGGGTCGAGGGCGAGGGCCCGGGCGAGGCTGGCGCGCTGACGCTGGCCGCCGGACAGCTCGTGCGGGTAGCGGTCGCCGTACCAGCGCTCCAGCTGCACCGCCTCGAGCAGCTCGTCCACCCGCGGCCGGGCCGCTGCGACGCTCTTCGCCACCCCGTGCACGATGAGCGGCTCGGCGACGCACGCGGCGATGGTCAGCAGCGGGTTGAAGCTGGTCGCCGGGTCCTGGAAGACGAAGCCGATGCGGCGGCGGACGGGCCGGAAGGTCCGCTCGGACGCACCGTGCACCGAGGTGCCGAGCACGGACAGCGAGCCGCCGCTGACGCGGGTCAGGCCGGCGATGGCGCGGCCGATGGTCGTCTTGCCGCTGCCGGACTCGCCCACCAGGCCGAGCACCTCGCCGGGCGCGATGGTCAGGTCGACGCCGTCCACCGCGGTGAAGTCGGGACGACCCAGCCGGCCGGGGTAGGTGATGGTCAGCGCGCGGGCCTCGACGATGGGAGCCACCGCAGCCACCGGCGCGGCCGGTGCCGCCGGCGCCTCGCGCCGCGCCGCGTCGTGGACCGTCGCGGGTGCCGGGCTCGGGGCGGGGGCCGTGGCTGGTCCGGTGCCGGCCGTCGTCACCGCGCCCGCGCCCGGAGCCGGCGGCCGGGAGCCGCCGACCCGCGGCACCGCGGCCAGCAGCGCCCGGGTGTACGGGTGCACCGGCGCGGAGAACAGCGTGCGGACGTCCGCCTGCTCGACGATCCGCCCGCGGTACATCACCGCCACCCGGTCGGCCAGGTCGGCGACCACGCC
>Ga0302287_10000326_pt1 | contig 25776 bp, 18 predicted proteins | sample III_Fen_E2_4_FD_200452 | JGI IMG/M metagenome (GOLD analysis project Ga0302287, IMG submission 200452) | Peat permafrost microbial communities from Stordalen Mire near Abisko, Sweden - III_Fen_E2_4 | ecosystem: Environmental > Terrestrial > Soil > Wetlands > Permafrost | place: Sweden: Abisko...
TCCAGATCTCGTGGGATCGGGAAGTTCCGCTCCACGACGTGGCTGTGGCTCTGGTTGCCGGCGCCCAGAGTCCCACCACCGTGGTGAACGACACGAAGCTCGCAGCCACCGTCTCAGGTGGCTCCTCCCGACGCGAGAAGCGGCGCCTTCCCTTCCGGGATTAGCGCCGCTGACCTGCACAAACGTGGTGGGCGATACTGGGATCGAACCAGTGACCTCTTCCGTGTCAGCGATCGGTACGTGATACGCGAGTGTCCATCGGCGGACGTTGACGCAGGTCAGCGCACTGCGCCTACGTGAGCGGACGGTCGCGAACGGGGGCGTTCAGAGGCTGGTTGGCGTACGCAGTTGGCGTACTCACGGTCGGTGCAGGCCAACCCGCTCAGATGTCCGCTCAAACGGCCGCTAGGGCCGCCTGGGGCGTGGCCGCTGTTGAGCGAAGGCCCGTCGGAGACGCCGGCCACCCTCCGGCGGGCAGCCGGGCGCGGACAGACAAGAGACAGGACACAGCGGCGTCATCACGCACCAGCCGAAGTGCCCTTCGTCCGCCATTAGGGTGACCCCCAGCCAAACCGGCGACCTGGCGGGGCAGCCACGGCTAGATTGCCAGCGGCGGTGCGTCAAAGCGCCGTCAACGCTGACTGGGGGATCCTGTGACTGTCAACCCTCGTACCTCCGGACTCGCGCGCGCCGTCGCCTGTGCCGTCGCAGGCCTGCTGGCGTTTGTCGGCGTCGTCCCCTCAGCGGCCGCCGACGGGTGGGAAGGCAGCGTCTCCGTGACGGTGTCGAAGGAGGCCGTCGACGTGTCGGCGCCTACGTCCGTGGTGACGGCGTCCTTGAGCACTGCGCTCGTCTCACCGTACTGGCTGGGGATCTACGACAGCACCGGACAGCTCATTGCGCTTTGCGATTACAGCGAGCAGCGGTCGGCGTATAACGCTGCGTGCGAGGTGCCCACGCTTCGGCACAGTGTGACGGTGAGCGTGCCGACAAATGCCACTCGCCAGTACACGGCCTACGTCACGGCTGGTCAGCCTCCCTCGGCTCCGCCCACCGCGGGCGTCGTGGCGGTCTCTCAGCCAGTGAGCGTGACAAATACGGGATGGAATGGTCACGTCTCGCTGACCGCTTCCGCCACGAGCCTGGATGTCGACAACACCGTCGCCGTGCTGACGGCGACGGTCGACACGAAAATGGCGGGACCCTACTGGCTTTCGATCTACGATTCGGCTGGAGAATTCGTCGGCGGGTGCGACGGAGCAAGCACTTATTGGGCTGTCTGCACCACACCCGGCCTTGGCTATACGGTGACCGTTTCCGTGCCAGCGAACACGACCCGCACCTTCACCGCGTTTGTCTCACAACTTCCGCTCAGCAACGGATCAGTTCCAGTCAATGACGTCCGCGCGATCTCCGAGCAGATCGCTCTCGCAAACAGCGGTTGGCACGGAAATGTTACGCTCACTGCTTCTTCTACGAGCCTGGACGCCAACAACACAACCGCGGTCCTCACTGCGACCGTGGACTCGAAGATGGCGGGACCCTACTGGCTGTCGATCTATGACTCTGCGGGCGGAAGAGTCGGCGGGTGCGACGGAGCGAGCACCTATTGGAACGCATGCACCACACCCGGCCTTGGCTACGTGATGAGCGTCTCAGTTCCGGCGGATTCCACCCGCACATATATCGCCTACGTGTCGCAATCGCCGTTCGGCAATGAGGCAGCTCCGGCGAACGATGTGCGCGCGACGTCCGATCCGGTCACCATCGTGAACGCCGGATGGAACGGCACCGTTGAGCTCACCATCGACCGCGACGAAGTCGACGTGCACCATCCGACAGCGGAACTGACGGCCGAAGTAGGGACGCAACTCGGCGGCGACTACTGGCTCTCGATTTACGACGCGACCACGGGCGAGCGCATTGCGCAATGCGATTCGAGCCTCTATTACAATCCCTACACCGCTACGTGCAACGTTCCTGGGTATTCAAAGAGCGTGTCGATCACGGTGCCAACCAACGGTACGAAGAGCTACGTCGCCTACGTCACCAAGGGCCTTCCACCCTTGGGCGGGCTTCCTGCTAACGGCGTACGCGCATCCTCGAACACGATTAGCATCGCAAACACTGGGTGGACGGGCAGTGTCCAACTGGAAGTCTCACCCGGGGAGGTGAGCTACCTCCATCCCACCACAACGATCCGCGCCACAGTAACCCCGGCACTCGCTGGCGACTACTACCTGTCCATCTATGATGAAGATGGAACGCCGGTCGCGGTCTGCGACGCGAGCGAGGCGCCCAACTACTACACGGCGGTTTGCGATGTCCCCAGAGTCCAGCTCGAGACACCTGCAGACGTAGCGCTCGGTGACACCCGTTCGTTTACGGCCTACGTCTCCCGAGGCACTCCACCGGCGCACGGGCTCCCAACCAACGATGTGCGCGCAGTTTCGAGCACTCGCAGCGTGTACAACCGTCCGTGGGCGGGAATGGTCTCGCTAGACGCCACGTCGGTCAACGGGCAGGCAATGTTGGTGATGACCGCGTCGCCTGAACTCACGTATCCTTATTGGATCGCAGTGTACGACGAGAAGGGTAAATGGGCGGCGGGATGCGCCGCATACTCGTTCGTATGGTACACGACCGAACCGTTCCTCCGATGTGAGCCCCACGCCGGCGGCAGCTTGGCGATGTCCCCGATCCACGAGTGGGGGACATATACGGCGTACGTGACTCTCGATGTGCCGACAATGCAAGCGCCGCCAACCGGTGTGGTCGCGGTTAGCGGTCCTGTCACGCCCGATCAGCTAGGACCGCTGCTCGCGGATGAACTGGATGGGGGGTTCAACCCTTCTGAGGGCTGCTTCCAGGCGTGCCACGGGGATCCAGTCAACTCGATGACAGGCGAGTTCTTCGAGACGAACACCGACTTGAGCGTTGCCGGAACCTTTGACGGGCTCCGGTTGGAACGGAACTTCTCAACAGCGCGCCGCGATGTTGCCGGCATGTTCGGCTACGGATGGTCCTCAAACCTGGACATGAGTCTCGGGATGGCACCGGGGGCGACCGGGACGAGCCTGGCTCAGGCGTCGCAAGTGGTCGTGCGCCAAGAGAACGGCAGCCTGGTGTACTTCTCCCTCACCGAGAGTGGCTACGTGGCCGCACCAAGGGTACGGGCCACGCTCATACGCAATGGCGATGGTTCTTTCACATTCACCCGCCGCGCCGAGGAATCGTTCCGGTTTTCCGCGCAGGGTCAACTCGAGCGGATCGAAGACCGCAACGGCCTCGGTGTTGATCTAGCACGCAACGCGCAAGGTCGAATCACCTCGCTGTCGGACGGGCAGGGACGCACGATCGAGCTGACGTGGGTCGACGGCCGCGTCGCGACAGCCGCGGACCAAGCCGGACGGGAGGTGCAGTACGCGTATGACGGCACCGGAAATCTGCAGTCCGCGACACTCCCCGATAGTTCGGTTGTGTCATACGTCTACGACGGCCAGCGCCGGGTGACGACGATTGGGCACGCCAATGGTGGCACCACAACCAATGAATATGATGCGCAGTCACGAGTTGTCCGGCAGGTCGACCCACTGGGCCGTGCGACCACATTTGCGTACGCGCCGAATGCGACAACCACCACGGACGCCTCCGGAATGCTGAACGTCGAGCGGTACAGCTTCGGCCAACTCGTGTCCGTCACCAGGGGCGACGGAGCCTCAGTCAACTCGACCGTCTCCTACACCTACGGCCCGGACCGTGAGGTGCAGACCGTCACGGACGCGCTCGGCCGGGTCACCAGGTACGCGTATGACGGTCAGGGCAACCGCACCAGCATCACGGACCCCCTCGGACGCGTCACCACGGCAACGTACGACCAGTTCAACAACCCGCTGATGGTCACCAACCCTGCTGGCGAGACGAGTTCCTTCACCTACGACGATCGTGGTAACCCGCTGACCGCCACCGGCCCGGACGGCGCAGAGACGTCCTTCACGATCAATGCGGACGGCACGGTGGCGACCACGACCGATCCCACTGGCCGCACCACCTCGTACACCTACGACGCGCACGGCTTCCTCGCATCGGCGACAGGCCCAGACGGCTCGACGGTCGTCACCTCCTACGACAGCCTCGGTCGCCTGATCTCCTCGACGGACGCGCGGGGCACCGTGCCGGGCGCCGATCCGGCCGACTACACGTCGACTTCCACGTATGACGCACTCGGACGTCTGCTGACCACGACCGACCCGGTCGGCGCGGTGGTGGCCCTGGCCTATGACGCGGCCGGCTCGCCGACGACGGTCACCGACGCCCTCGGCGCCACGACGACCAACGAGTACGACGCCGCGGGCCAGCTCGTCGCCGTAGAGGACGCGCTCGGCAACCGCACCACGATGACGTACGACAACTCCGGCCGCGTCATGACAGTCACCGATGCCCTCGGTGCGACGACCACCTACGCGTACGACGTCCTGGGCCGCGAGGTCGCGGTCACCGACGCGCTCGGGCGCACGACTCACACGGAGTACGACGCAGGCAACAGGGTCACGGCGACCATCACGTCGTCCGGGGCCCGAACCACCTACGCCTACGACGTGGCCGACCAGCTCCTGACGGTCACTGACCCGTTGGGTGGTGTGACCACGACCACCTACGACACCGCCGGTCGGCCGGTGACGGTCACCGATGCCCTCGGCCGGGCCGTGGCCATCACCTACGATAAGGCCGGGCGGACCACCTCGGTCACCCGCGCCGACGGGTCGACGCTGGCCTGGGCATACGACGCGGCCGGCCGGCAGACCTCCTACACCGACGCGACCGGCGCCACCACCCGGTACACCTACGACGACGCGGGCCGGCTGGAGACGACAACCGACACCGCGGGGCGCGTCACCAGCTACGGCTACGACCCCGCCGGGCACCAAGCTGTCGTGACCTACCCCGACGGGGGGACGGCCACCAGCACCTACGACCGCCTCGGACGCCTCACCGGGACCACCTACTCGGGCACGACACCAGCGACCACCCGCGCCTACGACGCCGCCTCCCGGCTGGTGACTGCCACCTCCGGCACGTCAACGACGGAGTACGTCTACGACGCCGCAGGTCGGCCCACCAGCGTGTCCACCGACGGTGCGAGCGTCGAATACGCCTGGAACGCCGGTGGGCAGCTGAGCAAGCTCACCTACCCGGGTGGCAACGCGGTCCGATACACCTACGACGCGGCCGGGCAGCTGAGCAACGTGTCCGACTGGGAAGACCGGGACTACCAGTACACCTGGACCCCGGACAGCCAGGTCGACACCCTGACCTACCCCAACGGCGTGGTCACCCACCACACCTACGACCCCGCCGGGCAAGCCACAGCCATCACCAGCGACACCTCCGCCGGCACCCAGCTACTCGCCCTGGCCTACGCCTACGACAACGCCGGGCAGCTCACCTCCCAGAGCACCGACCGGTCCACCGGACCCCGCGCACCCCCCCCCCCCCCCCCCGTCACCACCTCCACCTACTCGTGGGACCAGCAGGGGCAGCTCGGACAGGTCACCGGCCTGGAGACCGGCAGCTACGGGTTCACCGCCACCGGGCAGCTCACCCAGCTCGCGGACGGGACGACACTCACCTACGACACCGCAGGCCAAGTCACCACCCGCAGCACCCCAGCTACAGGTCAAACCCCCGTGCAAGAGACCACCTACTCGTACAACGGCCTCGGACAGCGCACCGGCAGCGCCGGCGCCACCGGGACGACGACCTACGGGTACGACCAGACCGGGCGGCTCACCAGCCTGACCGACCCGACCGGAGCCACCAGCAGCTACGCCTCCGAGGCCTCCGGGCTGCGCACCACGACCACCACGGCCGCCAGCACGCAGCGGTTCGTCTGGGACACCACCAGCAGCGTCGCCCAGCTGCTGTCCGACGGGGGGCACCAGTACATCTACGGGGCCGGATCCACCCCGCTCGCCCAGGTCGACACCTCCACCGGCGCGGTCGACTACCTGCACACCGACCTGACCGGCTCCGTCCGCACCGTCACCGACAGCGCCGGGACCGTCGTCGCCGACAGCGACTACACCGCCTACGGCACCCCCATCGACGTCAACGGCGCACCCGTCTCCGCCGTCACACCGTTCGGCTACGCCGGCCAGTACACCGACCCGACCGGCCTCCTCTACCTGCGAGCCCGCTACTACGACCCCACTACCGCCCAGTTCCTGACCATTGACCCCCTCGTCAACCAGACCCGACTGCCCTACGGGTACACACCGGGCAACCCGCTCCAGCTCGTCGACCCCCTCGGGCTGGACTGGTGGGAAGCCTTGCTCGATGGCAATGGGCAGTCGATCGTCGCCAACGGACTGCAGTCCTTCGGCGCAGGGTTCCTCAACGCCGGTCTCAGCACCGTCAACAACTCGCCCATCGGTCAGGTCGCCGAGCTCGCCGGGTGGTCCGGCCTCCACATCGACAACCCCAACGCCTGCGACCACCTCTACGACTGGTCCTACAACATCGGCGGCTACACCCACGCAGCTGCCATGCTGGCGGCCGGCCTCGCAGCCGGCGGCCTCGGAGCGGGCGCAGAGGCCGCAGAAGCCGGTCTTGGTGCCGGGTCCGGGCCGTGGGCTGTGGGTGTGGCCTCCAGCGAGGGTGGCGCAGTCGGCCAGCTGACGGTCGGTTCGTGCGTCTCGGCGTGTGGAGAGATGCTGTCGAACGGTGCGGTGACCCAGTCCAAGCTCCTCGGCCAGATTGGGGAGTGGTCGAACCCTGCAAGGTTGGCCGATGCGCTCGGCAACGGCTGGCGGGGTGGCTACTTCGGCAGTGGTGCCGACGCCCTCGCCGCGGCCGAACGAGGTCCCATGGGTGCGGCGCTCCAGGCTGGCACGGGTCCGGGACACATGGTAGTGACGTCGCCATTGGGTGACGGCGCCTTCCTCGTTCGAGATCCCTGGGCGGGCGGGTCGACCTACACCGTCGGCAGTAGTTGGATTGAGCAGTTCGTTGCGGGAGGGACGTTCAAGTGAACATGCATCTCCTGAGCCTGCGGGCCATTGGTGAGGGCGCAGTGGCTGCCGAGTTCCGCGTTGATGGTCGGCCGATGCCCGTTGCGACAACATTCACGGTGAGCGACGGCGAGATCGCGACGGCTTCCGCGAGCCCTGACGTGCTCCAGGGCTTCCGCGGGACCGCGGAGGAGTTGCGCAGGATCATCGCGACGGTTCTGGCGTTCTCTCGGGCCGCGCGCTGACGTGCTAGAAGGGGGTGACCGCCACCATGATGCTTCTGTGTCGCCAGCGCTGATGGTCGCGGCGACGTCGCCGGCGAACAGGTCGGACGCACGGAATACGAGCGACGCGCCAGCACCGGCGATCGCAGCCGCGGTGACGTCGTCGGGGCGGTGCGCCGGCAGGCCCTGAACGTTGACGGCGATGCCGATGGCTTCATCGTTCCTTCCGGTCTCGACGAGGCACCGGGCGCGGTGCAGCTCAAGCCAGGCGTGATCAACGGGCTCACACTTGTTAGTAGCTAGCGCTGCGTCGATGGTGGCGAGCGCGAGGTCGACCTGGCCTAGCTCAACCTGTGCAGATGCGAGGGCGACGCTCGCGGCGGCGAGGTCGTACGGCCCCTTCGCGGTCGCCACGCAGGCACGAAGGCGGTCGGCTACCCGCTCCACAGCGAACTCGAGGATCGCGGAGTAGAACTGCCATCCCCACCCGATTCCCTCGGGGGTGCCGGCGAGGCCGTATCGGCCAAGTTCGCCGAACCGGCCCGCTGTCAGTAGCGCGACCGCTTCGTGGGCCTGCAACTGTTGACGGGATGCGTTGGGGTGCGGTGCCACCAGACGCGGTGTGAGCATCGCGAAACGCAACTGCTCTGCCGGCGAGAGGCCTGCAGCGCCTGACCATGCAGAACCGGCCCACTTCGGCCGAGGGCGGGTCGTTGCGGCCACGTCGATAAGTTGGGGCAGTGCGTCAGCGTTCAGTGCCTGATTGGCCGGAACGAAGACCTTCCCGTTGACGCCAGTCCACTGGACGCTTCGCTTGTTGACATGCACCCAATACGCCGCACCGGACTCAGGGTCCCGAAGGATGACGACATGGGGAACACTGTGATTGATCCAGTAGTCCAGGTGACGGCGTGTCTCGGCGAGCCACCAACCAGCGCGACCGTCGACCGTGCCGGGCTTGGAGAAGTAGGACGGGCCGTTCTTCACTTGCACGCCCAGCATCAGGCGGAGCTCGAAACCGCGCGCGTCGCCCGGGAGTACCCAATGGTCGGTACCCAGATCATGCTCAGGGTTGGGGACTACCCCCCACCCGAATGCTTCGAGCTCGGCCTTGATGTAGCTCTGTCCAGATGCACCAGCTGCCTTGGTCCGGCCCGCCCGCATCGAGTTCCCCCTGTCGCCGTCTGTGCGGCCAGTAAACCGCACCACCTGCCAGCGAGTCCCGCGGCCGCTCGGACTCCGGCGCGCCGTGGCAGGCATCCTGCCCACGACCTCTGGACCCCCAGCGATGTGCCGGTTGCACGCTGACTGGAAGGTCGCGGCCAGCGGGGGATCCTTCCCTGCGCGACCTCAGCGTCGGCGACGACCAGGAGTACGCACGGCGTAGGCAGCAGTGCGGACTCCTCTGGCATTAGCCGACAGCGCTCGTTGTCACGGCTGGCTCAGCGGCACCGGGGAGCACCGCTGGAGCGGCTCCCCGTGCCCGCGCAGGACACGCCACACGTCCACGTGGTCTGGTCGCTTGAGGTCGACGACGAGGGCGGGTAACCACCGAGCGGCGGGCCGCGACGGCGTGGACGGTAGAACTCGTCGTCCAACGCGGCGAGCTGATCTCGGGGATGCTCGCCGAGCGTGCGGTAGGCCCAGCTCCAACGCGACGATGACCTCGGGCGCGGCGTCGACCACTCGTCGGACCGGTGGAACGCGACAGTGTGCCCGTGATCAATGGGCGTCTATGCCAGGCCGGCGGCCCGCCGCGTGATCGTCTTGTCGATGCCCAGCTGTGCCCACGCCGTCCGGCGGTGATCGCGCTGTCTATGACCCCGCGGCACCGTGATTCCTCCATGACGTCGAGGTGGAGGCCGAGATGACGCAGCAGCTGCACGCACCCGAGTGGGGTGTGGCCGACCAGACTGACCGGACCGGAGCATCGAGCGGCGGCCAGGACGGGGCAGTGGCAGCCCAGCTGCTGCTGTCCGTCGAGGAGGCAGCTCGGCGCCTGGGGATCCGACGGACCCTCATGTACACGCTGATGATGTCGGGTGAGATCCGCTCGATCCACGTCGGTCGGCTCCGCAAGGTGCCGGCACAGGCGCTGGAGGCGTTTGTCGCCCGCCGCCTGTCGGAGTCCGAGGCCGAGGCGCCCGTCCACAGGGCGTAGCCCACAGCCAGCAGTGCACCGAAGCGACGGGCGACAGTTCGCGCATCGATCGCCACCGCGACACTTCCGCTCGCCACCATCGGCAAGCCAAGGAGGAGGACGTGGCCAAGAGACGCAACCAGGAAGGCACGTTCACCCACCGCCCGAACGGCACGTGGCAGGCCCGCATGGGCTACGTCGACGAGACGGGCGCGACGAGACGCTTGTCTGTCTACGGCAGGACCCAGCGCGAGGCGGCCGCCAAGCTGAGCCAGGCCCGGGACCGGATCCAGGCCGGTCAGCCCGCCCGCGACTCGTCGATGACTGTCGCCGCGTGGTGCCAGATCTGGATCGAGGGCTCGTTGGCAGCCTCCCCGCGGCGGCCCTCTACCAGGTCGCTGATGGCGTCGCTGCTGCGCTCGCACGTCATGCCCACACGGCTCGGTGCCGTGCCACTGGCGCGGCTCCGTCCCTCGCACATCGACGCATGGATCATCGAGGTGCGGACAGGCAGCACCAGCACGGGCAGCCGAGCCGGCAAGCCACCGGCCGACGCGACGGTCCAGCGGGTGTTCCGGGTCCTCCGCCAGGCGATCGACGGAGCGGTGCGCGACGGCCTGCTCGCTCGGAACCCGGTGGCCCTCGTGGCACAGCCCACGGCCACGCGCCAGGAGGCGCGCGTGCTGTCCTTGGAGGAGGTCAGCGCGATCCTGCAGGCGGCGCTGCGGATGGACCAACGTCGCGAGTCGCACGGCGGGTACCGCACCCATCACCACACCGTCTTCGCACTCATCGCCAGCACGGGGCTGCGCAAGGGCGAGGCGCTGGCGCTGCGTTGGACCGACATCGACTTCGACCGCGGCACGTTGGCCGTGCGGGGCACGCTGACGACCGTTCGCGGCGGGTGGGTGATCTCGGAACCCAAGACCAGGTCGTCTCGCCGGGTCCTGATGCCCTCGCCCGGCGTGCTGACCCTGCTCGCGGCGCACCGCCCCATGCAGGCGCTCGAGCGCCTGCATGCGCAGAACCTGTGGACCGAGCACGGCTTCGTCTTCACTTCGGCCACGGGCGCTCCTCTGGACCCACGCACGCTCCTGCGGGCATTCACCACCGCTGCCGAACAAGCCGGGATCACCGGAGTCTCCGTCCACACGCTCCGGCACTCGGCCGCTACAGCCATGCTCGAAGGAGGCATCCACCTCAAGGCCGTCTCGGAGCTGCTGGGGCACGCCGGCACGCAGATCACCGCCGAGGTCTACGCCCACCTGACGACGCCCACCGCGCGGCGGGCTCTCGAAGAGCTCGGAGCGGGCCTCGGACTAGACGGCCAGCCACCAGGAGAGAGCGGCCGCCAGTTGGCGTACGGCGTTGGCGTACGGCACCAAGAAGGCCCGGACCGAGGAGCCGGACCAGGCCTGTGACCTGCAGTGATGCTGGTGGGCGATACTGGGATCGAACCAGTGACCTCTTCCGTGTCAGGGAAGCGCGCTCCCGCTGCGCCAATCGCCCAATGCTGTGATGACCGAGGTGGAGACGGGATTCGAACCCGTGTGTACGGCTTTGCAGGCCGCTGCCTCGCCTCTCGGCCACTCCACCCTGAGACCGAGTCCCAGGCGGCGGTGAGCCGACGTGGACAGCCTCCGAGCGGACGACGGGATTCGAACCCGCGACCCTCACCTTGGCAAGGTGATGCTCTACCCCTGAGCCACGTCCGCGCAGTCGTCACGGCCGGTGGCCGCTCCTTGTGCGTGGCCGACTCTAGCCGAGTGCGTCGGGATGAGTCCAACCGCCCACCAGCCGGTCGCCGGTTACGGTGTGGCGATGTCAGGCAGCGCGGGCACGCGGGCGGGCCTCGCCCGGTTTGCCGGCGTGGCCGCCTCCGATGTGGTGGAGAGCATCGACGTGCGGACCGAGGCGCACCGTCTGAGGACCCCCGGCTGGTGGGCGCTGGTGGGGGAGTTCGAGGGCCCCGTCCGCGCCTGGCGGTTCGCGCGCACCTGGCGGCCCCGGGCCGAGCCTGGCGCCAGCCCCTGGCACGGGCCCTCCGCCGGGTCGTGGACCAGCACGCTCGACGAGGCCGGCTACCGGGCGGGCGTCGAGGCCGTCCGCGAGCGGATCCGTGCGGGGGAGGTGTACCAGGTCACTCTCTGCCGGGTGCTCTCCGCGCCGTCGCCGCGGCCCGACGCGCTCGCGCTGCACACCGTCCTCGAGCGCGGCAACCCGGCGCCGTTCGCCGGTCTCGTGGACGTCCCTCCCGCTGGCGACGACCCCGGGACGTGGGTGGTGAGCGCTTCGCCGGAGCTGTTCCTGCGGCTGGACGGGGGAGTGATCACCTCCGCGCCCATCAAGGGCACCGCCCTCTCCCCGGCCGAACTGGGAGACAAGGACCGCGCCGAGAACGTGATGATCACCGACCTGGTGCGCAACGACCTCCAGCGGGTCTGCCGACCGGGCACCGTGGCCGTCAGCACGTTGCTGGGCCTCGAGGAGCATCCGGGGCTGGTGCACCTCGTGTCCACCGTGCAGGGCAGTCTGGACGACGAGGTGCTGCGGGCCGACGACCTGTGGGCTCGCCTCCTGGCGGCCACCTACCCGCCGGGATCGGTGTCCGGGGCGCCGAAGTCGTCGGCGCTGCGGGCGATCGGCACTCTGGAACCGGTGCCGCGGGGGCCGTACTGCGGCCTGGTGGGTTGGGTGCGGATGGGTGCGGACGGCACCGTGCGGGCTCGGCTGGCCGTGTCGATCCGCACCTTCTGGTGGGCCGACGGGCGCCTGCACTTCGGCACCGGCGCCGGGATCACCTGGGGCAGCGACGCGGGGGCGGAGTGGGCGGAGACGGAGCTCAAGGCTCGACGCCTCGTGGCACTGGCCTCGACGGACGAAGCTCCGGCCTCGACGGACGAAGCTCCGGCCTCGACGGACGAAGCTCCGGCCTCGACGGACGAAGCGACGCGCGGTGGCGTCAGGCCGTGAGCAGGGCGGCAATGAGGGCGCTGATCTCGCCCTCCATCTTCTCGGACTCGCCGCCGAGGGGGACCAGCGACTCGGTCGCGGCCAGGAAGCGCATCACCGGCTCGGTGGGCGCAGCCAGCAGCGCGCTGCCTTCGACACCGGACAGCGAGATGAGGGTGTAGTCGGGGTCTTCGTCCCGCCACACCTGCACGTCGCCGTCGCCGGCGGGCTGGTCGGCGGTGGCCGCCATGCCCAGGTCGAGCAGCTCGCGCCCGAGCAGCCAGGTGGAGGTGGACTGGGCGCCGGTGAAGGCGGCACGGACCGTGTAGGGGTCGCTGGTGCGGAAGCCCAGCTCGGCGGTCACCGGCACCACGCTCGCGTCGGCACCGATCAGCTGCATGGCGACGACTTCGACGACGTCAAACGACGCGCTCGTCATCGCACCTCCAGGCAGGCAGACGTTCCTGTGGGCCCATCATGACAGCCGAGTGGGGCTTTCGGGTGGTAACGCCCGGGAGTTCACCCAACTGGCGGACGCTGACGCGTCCTCGTCGGGTTCGGACCTTGCGCCAACGTTCGGTAGCATCCTGCTCGACGCCTCACGGACGTCATGGACGCTCGGGCGATTAGCTCAGTGGTAGAGCGCCTCGTTCACACCGAGGAGGTCACTGGTTCGAACCCAGTATCGCCCACGACGAGGCCCCGCTCCGGCGGGGCCTTCGTGCGTTGCGGAGCGCTCAGCCCGTCGTCAGGGCCCGCAGCTCGGCCAGCAGGGCGGGGGCCGCCGCGTCGGCCGTGCGCATCACGTCCGGGTCGCTCACCAGGACGATCGTGAGCGTCCCGGCGTACGACAGCACGTCGAACGCCAGGGCGACGTTGCCCGGGTTGACCGCGGCGGGCAGCACCGCCGACACCTCACGGCCCGCCAGTCGCAGCGGATGCGCGGGGCCGCGCAGGTTCGTCTCGAACGTGTGGACCAGGCGCTGGTGCTCGACGAAGGTGCGGAACAGTCCCAGCCGCGCCAGCGCGGCGAACGTCAGCCCGAGCGGCGCCGCCGAGGCTCCACGCTGCTCGGTCCGCCGGCGCGCGGTGGTCGCGGCGACGTGAGCGAACCGCGCCTCGCGGTCCAGGCCCAGGGGCACGGCCACCGGCAGCACCCCGGTGCTGTTCCCCAGGGCGGCGGCGGCCTCGGCGGCCCGGGCGGAGACCGGGACCGACACGACGAGCACGTCCGGGCGCTCGCCGCGCGTCGTGAGCACCTGCTCCATCGCGCCGACGACGGCGACGACCACGAGGTCGTTGACCGTGCCGCCGCGTCGACGGGCGGCGGCCAGCACGTCCGCGAGGGGGACGTCGATGCAGGTCAGTCGCCGGCGGCCGCCCGTCGGGCGGTTGAGCGACGTGCGCGCGACGAGGCGGGGTCGACCCTCGTGCATGCCCAGCTCCCGTAGGCCCGCCACCAGAGCGGCCACCGCACCCGGCGCGCGGCGAATACCCCACCGGCGTTCCCGCCACGCGTCGCGCCGCAACGCGCGCCGGCTCGGGACCGGCGCCGGTGGACCCACCTCCAGGGCCGGCCCGCCGTCCGCCAGCGCCGCGAGCACGGCAAGGCCGCCCATGCCGTCGACGACGACGTGATGCAGCACGACGACCAGCGCCCCGCGGCGCCGGCCGGTGTCGTCCCACCCCGTCAGCCAGCGGGCCGTCCAGAGCGGGGCCGCGGGGTCGAGCGGCGTGCACACCAGCGCGGCCGCCTCGTCGAGCACACCCTGGAGGCCGGCTCCGGCAGGGAGCGCGCCGGCCGACAGGTGCCCGCCCGGCACGTGCGCCTCGTCGTCCACCCAGAGCGGCGCCCCGCACCCCCAGGGCGGGCGCAGCAGGCGTTGGCGCAGCCGCGGCACCCGCGCCAACCGCCGCCGAACGGTGTCCGGCACCTCGTCGCTGCCGTCGTCGCCCTGCTCGACGACGACGACGGCAGCGACGTTCATCGGCACCGGGCCGTGGTCACTGGCGAGGATGGTCCGATCGGCCAGCGCGATCCGCGCGATGGGCGGACGCCGGTCCGCGCGGGCTCCAGCCATGCGTCGTCCCTCCTGCGCGGGTCTGCCACGAAGGGTGCCATGACCGGCGCGCCCGGTGCAGCGACGAGGTCCGGACCGGCGCCGGGCTGCGCGTTAGCGCCGGGGCGCCCGCCGGTAGCATCGTGGAGGTCCGCTGTGCGGCGGGCTCCACCAAGGAGGCAGCATCCGTGTCCGAGTCCCAGGCCCTGACCGTCGACGGCGTCGCGACCACGGCGCAGGCGGGCACGACCGGTGCGACCTTGTTCGAGGGCCGCCGTGAGGTGGTGGTCGTCCGGGTCGACGGCGAGCTGTGGGACCTGGCGCGGGAACTGCCGGCCGGCGCGACCGTGGAGGCCGTCACCCTGGCAGAGCCGGACGGGCTGGCCGTGCTGCGGCACTCGGCGGCGCACGTGCTCGCCCAGGCGGTGCAAGAGGTGAACCCGAGTGCGCGGCTGGGCATCGGACCGCCGGTGACCGACGGCTTCTACTACGACTTCGACGTGCAGCAGCCCTTCACGCCCGAGGACCTGCGGGCGCTGGAGAAGGTGATGACCCGGATCGTCAAGGAGGGCCAGACCTTCCGCCGGGTGGACGTCAACGAGGCGACCGCGCGCCAGATCGAGGCGGCCGAGCCGTACAAGCTCGAGCTGATCGGCCTCAAGGGCGACGCGGGAGCGGCCGACGGCGCGTCGGTCGAGGTCGGCCTCGGTGGCCTGACGATGTACGAGAACGTCCGCCGGGACGGCACGGTGGTGTGGCAGGACCTGTGCCGCGGCCCGCACCTGCCCAGCACCCGGCTGCTCGGCAACGGCTTCCAGCTGACCCGCACCGCCGCCGCCTACTGGCGGGGCAGCGAGAAGAACCCGCAGCTGCAGCGCGTGTACGGCACGGCGTGGCCGACGAAGGACGACCTGCGCGCCTACCTCGAGCGGGTCGCGGAGGCGGAGCGGCGTGACCACCGGCGCCTGGGCACCGAGCTCGACCTGTTCTCGTTCCCGGAGGAGATCGGCTCCGGCCTGCCGGTGTTCCACCCCAAGGGCGGCATCGTCAAGATGGAGATGGAGGAGTACTCCCGGCGGCGGCACGTGCAGGCGGGCTACTCGTTCGTCTCCACCCCGCACATCACCAAGGCCAAGCTGTTCCAGACCTCCCGGCACCTGGACTGGTACGCGGACGGCATGTACCCGCCGATGCGCCTGGATGCGGAGTACCACGAGGACGGCACCCTCAAGCGCGAGGGGCAGGACTACTACCTGAAGCCGATGAACTGCCCGATGCACAACCTCGTGTTCGCCAGCCGGGGCCGCTCCTACCGCGAGCTGCCGCTGCGGCTGTTCGAGTTCGGCACCGTGTACCGGTACGAGAAGTCCGGCGTGGTGCACGGCATGACCCGGGCACGTGGCTTCACCCAGGACGATGCGCACATCTACTGCACGCGTGAGCAGATGCGCGACGAGCTCTCGTCGCTGCTGACGTTCGTCCTCGACCTGCTGCGCGACTACGGCCTGTCGGACTTCTACCTGGAGCTGTCCACCCGGGACCCCGAGAAGTCGGTCGGCGACGACACCACGTGGATCGAGGCGACCGACGTGCTGCGCGAGGTCGCCTCCGCGTCGGGCCTTACGCTCGTCGACGACCCGGGCGGCGCGGCGTTCTACGGTCCCAAGATCTCGGTGCAGGCCAAGGACGCGATCGGGCGGACGTGGCAGCTGTCCACCATCCAGCTGGACTTCTTCGAGCCCGAGCTGTTCGAGCTGGAGTACACCGCGGCGGACGGCACGCGGCAGCGCCCGGTGATGATCCACCGCGCCCTGTTCGGCTCCATCGAGCGCTTCTTCGCCGTGCTCCTCGAGCACTACGCCGGGGCGTTCCCGGCCTGGCTGTCGCCCGTGCAGGTGGTGGCGGTGCCGGTGGCCGAGCCGTTCGAGCCGTACCTGGCGGACGTCGTCGCGCAGCTGCGCGCGGCCGGCATCCGCGCCGAGGTGGACTCCTCCGACGACCGGTTCGGCAAGAAGATCCGCACCGCGAGCACCCAGAAGGTGCCGTTCGTGCTCATCGCCGGCGGGGAGGACGTGGCCGCGGGTGCGGTGTCCTTCCGGTACCGCGACGGACGGCAGGACAACGGTGTGCCGGTGGCGCAGGCCATCGAGCGGATCGTCACCGCCGTCGCCTCGCGTGCGCAGGTGTGACGGTGTCGCACCACGAAGCCGCCGAGGAGCCGGCGGACAGCCTCGCCGGGCAGAGCGACGGCTTCGAGCGGCTGTGGACGCCGCACCGGATGGCCTACATCGGCGGCGCGGACCGGCCCACCGGGCCGGAGCCGGGCGACGGCTGCCCGTTCTGCCGCGCCGGTGCCGGCCCTGACGAGCGCGGGCTGGTGATCGGTCGGGGTCGCCTGGTGTACGCGCTGCTCAACCTCTACCCGTACAACGCCGGGCACGTGCTGGTGTGCCCGTACCGGCACGTCGCGGACCTGGTCGACCTGACGCCGGAGGAAGCCACCGAGATCATGGAGCTGACCCGCACGACGATGCGCGTGCTGCGGACGGTCAGCGCACCCCGGGGGTTCAACGTGGGGATGAACCTCGGCCAGGTGGCGGGCGCCGGCATCGCGGCGCACCTGCACCAGCACGTCGTGCCGCGCTGGCCCGGCGACTCGAACTTCCTGCCGATCATCGCCCGCACCCGCGCGGTCTCCGAGCTGCTCGGCGACACCCGCGCCCGGCTGGCGGCCGTCTGGCCCGCCGGGGAGGGGTGAGGGACCGTGCTGCACCGACTCCGCGGCATGATGACCGCGCTCTTCACGCCCGTCGCCCGTGCCCTGCTCCGGATCGGTGTGACGCCCGACGCGGTGACGATCGCCGGCACGGTGGCCGTGGTGGTCATCGCGCTGTGGACCCTGCCGACCGGGCACCTGCTGCTGGGCGCGCTGCTGCTGGGTGGATGCGTCCTCACCGACTCCCTGGACGGCGTGATGGCGCGCCTGGCGGGCCGGGCCGGGCCGTGGGGCGCCTTCCTCGACTCCACCCTGGACCGGTTCGCCGACGCCGCGATCTTCGCCGGCCTCGTGCTGTACTTCGTCCGGCGCGGGGATGACGAGCTGACGGTGGTGCTGGCGCTGGCCTGCCTGGTGCTCGGCGGGGTGGTCCCGTACGCGCGGGCCCGCGCCGAAGGGCTGGGGATGACGGCGTCGGGTGGTATCGCCGAGCGCGCCGACCGGCTCGTCGTCGTCCTGGTGGCGACCGCCGCCGTGGGCGCGGGCGCGCCGCCGGTCGTGCTCACGGTGGCGCTCGCGCTGCTCGCGGTGGCCTCGGCCGTGACCGTGGTGCAGCGGATGACGATGGTGCACCGGCAGTCGCACCATCGTCAGGACCTGCCGTGAAGGTGAACACGGCCCGCGCCTACCTGTGGGCCTGGCGGATGGGCCGGTGGGTGCCGGGTCCGGTGGTGCGCGCCCTGATGCGCATCGGTGCGGACGCCGCCTGGCTGGCCCGCGGCGCGGGGGTCCGTCAGCTCGAGGCGAACCTCGCCCGGGTCCGGCCGGAGCTGGATGCCCGGGCGCTGCGGCGGCTGTCCCGGGCCGGCATGCGCTCCTACCTGCGGTACTACGGCGAGGCGTTCACGTTGTCGGCGTCCTCGCGCGACCAGATCAACGCGCGCGTGCGCATGAAGGGGCGCGACCTGCTGCAGCCGCACCTCGACGCCGGCCGGTCGGCTGTGCTCGCCCTGAGCCACATGGGCAACTGGGACCTCGCGGGCGCCTGGGCGACGCACGCGCTCGCCCCGGTGGTAACGGTGGCCGAACGCCTCGAGCCGGAGGAGCTGTTCCAGGAGTTCCTCCGGTTCCGGGAGGGCGTCGGGCTACGGATCATCCCCCTGACGGGCGGCGGCGACGTGTTCCGTCAGCTCGTCCGGGCGATGCGGGAGGGTGGGGTGCTGGTGCCGCTGCTGGCCGACCGCGACCTCACCGCGAACGGCGTCGAGGTGACGCTGTTCGGGACCACTGCGCGCGTCGCCGTTGGCCCGGCGGCTCTGGCCGTGTCGCTGGGCGCGCCGATGTTCGCCGTCGCGATCACCTACGAGCGCCTGCGGGGTGCGCGCCGGCGCGCGGCCGGGACCCCGTGGGGCATCGTGCTGGACTTCATCCCGGTCGAGGCGCCTCCGGCCGGGCTGACGTCCCGCGAGCAGGTCCAGGTGATGAGCCAGTCGTGGGTCCAGGTCCTCGAGCAGGCCATCGCCCGGGATCCGCAGGACTGGCACATGCTGCAGAAGGTCTTCGTCGAGGACCTCGACCCGGACCGCTACGCCGCAACGGTCGCGGCGCAGGAGGAGCCGTGACGGCCGCCGGGAAGCCGCTGCGGGTCGGCATCGTCTGTCCGTACTCCTTCGACGTGCCGGGCGGCGTGCAGTTCCACGTCCGCGACCTGGCGGAGGCGTTGCAGGGGCTCGGCCACACGGTGTCGGTGCTGGCCCCGGCCGGCGACGACACCCCGGTGCCGGACTACCTGGTGCCGGCAGGCCGGGCGGTGCCGGTGCACTACAACGGCTCGGTGGCCCGGCTGACCTTCGGGCCGGTGACCGCCGCGCGCGTGCGCCGGTGGCTCGCGGCCGGCCGGTTCGACGTCCTGCACCTGCACGAGCCGGTGACGCCGAGCCTGGGCATGCTCTCGCTGTGGATCGCGGACGGGCCGATCGTCGGGACGTTCCACACCTCGATGACCCGATCACGGTCACTGCAGGTGGCGTATCCGCTGATCCGGCAGTCGCTGGAGAAGATCTCGGCGCGGATCGCGGTCTCGGAGGACGCCCGGCGCACCCTCGTGGAGCACCTCGGCGGCGACGCCGTGGTGATCCCCAACGGGGTGTACGTCGACAAGTTCGCGGACGCTCACCCGGACCCGCGGTGGGTCGGTACGCCCGAGGCGCCGACCATCGCCTTCCTCGGCCGCTTCGACGAGCCGCGCAAGGGGCTGCCGGTGCTGCTGCGCGCCGTCCCCGCCGTGCTGGAGCAGATCCCCGGAGCCCGGTTCCTCATCGCAGGGCGCGGGGACTCGGCCGAGGACCAGGTGCGGGAGGTCCTCGGGGACCGCAGCGACGCGGTCGAGCTGATCGGCCCGGTCAGCGACGAGGAGAAGGCCAGCCTGCTCGCATCGGTGGACGTCTACTGCGCCCCGCAGACGGGCGGCGAGTCGTTCGGCATCGTCCTGGTCGAGGCGATGAGCGCGGGCGCGCTCGTCGTGGCCAGCGACATGGGCGCCTTCACGCGCGTGCTCGACGACGGAGCGGCCGGCGTGACGTTCCGCACGGGGGACAGCGACGACCTGTCGGCGACCCTGCTACGGGTGCTCGCCGACCCCGGGTTGCGGGCGCGCGTGGTGCAGGCGGCCTCCCGCGTGGTGCGCCGTTACGACTGGTCGGCGGTGACCGCGCGCGTGCTCACCGTGTACGAGATGGCGATCGCCGGGCACGACGCCCCCGTCGGCGAGGACCCGTCGTCGGTGCGTGGCTCCCGGCTGCGCCGTAACCGCGAGAGCAGGTGAGGGCGCGATGAGGTGGGAGCAGACCGTGCTGCTCGTCGCCGGCGTGGCGGCGCTGGTGGCATGGCTCGTCTGGGTCAACGGGAGTCGGCTGGACCGGTTGCACCGGCGGGTGGGTGCCTCTCGCGCCGTGCTCGAGGCGCAGCTCATGCGCCGGGCGGCCGTCGCGGCGGAGCTGGCCACGGGTGGCCTGCTGGACCCGGTCAGCTCGGTGATCGTCGGCGAAGCGGCCTGGGCCGCGCTCGAGGCGGGTGGCGAGGCGGCCGGGGGCCAGCAGGTGCCGACCGAGCTCGCAGCGCTCCTGGCGACCGGGCCCAACGGACCCGTCCGGGCCGCTCCGGACGGTCCGGACGGTCCCGGAGGGATCGATCGCAGCCAGGTGGAGAGCGAGCTGTCCGCGACGCTGCGCGAGGTGCTCAATGACGCGGAGGAGGTTGCCGAGCTGCACGACGACCCGACCGGGGGTGAGGTGCTCGAGGAGCTGGCCGCGGCCTGGTACCGCGTGCAGCTGGCCCGGCGGTTCCACAACGACGCGGTGACGCAGACCCGGGCCGCGCGACGGAGCGTGTTCGTGCGGGTGCTGCGGCTGGCGGGGAGTGCGCCCGAACCGGTCACCCTCGAGCTCGACGACGCGTGGCCGGCGGGGTTGGCGCACGCCGCCGCGGGCCAGCCCGCGCCCGGATCGGCGGCGACCGGCGCCGAGGCGGCCGCCGAGTAGTGCGGCGCCGCGACCCGCACGGCGGCTCCCGGCCGCGGTCGTCGTCCGTCGCACGCGTCCGCGCGCCGGACGCACCTCGGGCCCGTCGGACGACGAACTAGCATGGGAGACGCCCGCGCCGGGCGGTCGCACCGCGACCGGCATCGGCCGTGCGGGCGGCCCCGCCCCGACCGGTGCGGGCGCACACGCGCAAGGAAGAGGCAGCCGGCATGACGCAGACCCCTGAGCCCGCCGCACAGGTCGGCACCGCGCGGGTGAAGCGCGGCATGGCCGAGATGCTCAAGGGCGGCGTGATCATGGACGTCGTCACGGCGGAGCAGGCGAAGATCGCCGAGGACGCCGGGGCGGTCGCCGTGATGGCCCTGGAGCGGGTGCCCGCCGACATCCGCGCGCAGGGCGGCGTCGCCCGGATGAGCGACCCGGACCTCATCGACGGCATCATCGCCGCCGTCTCGATCCCGGTGATGGCGAAGGCCCGCATCGGGCACTTCGTCGAGGCGCAGGTGCTGCAGGCGCTCGGTGTCGACTACGTCGACGAGTCCGAGGTGCTCACGCCCGCCGACTACGCGCACCACATCGACAAGTGGGCCTTCACCGTGCCCTTCGTCTGCGGCGCGACGAACCTCGGTGAGGCGCTCCGGCGCATCGCGGAGGGCGCGGCGATGATCCGGTCCAAGGGCGAGGCCGGCACCGGTGACGTGTCGAACGCCACGACCCACATGCGCACGATCCGCGACGAGATCCGGCGCCTGACCTCCCTGCCGCACGACGAGCTGTTCCTCGCGGCGAAGGAGCTGGCGGCGCCGTACGAGCTGGTCAAGGAGGTCGCCACTGCCGGCCGGTTGCCGGTGGTGCTGTTCACCGCCGGTGGCATCGCCACCCCGGCGGACGCGGCGATGATGATGCAGCTCGGCGCGGAGGGCGTGTTCGTCGGCTCCGGCATCTTCAAGTCCGGCAACCCCGCGGAGCGTGCCGCGGCGATCGTCAAGGCGACCACGTTCTTCGACGACCCGGACGTCATCGCCTCGGTGTCCCGCGGGCTCGGCGAGGCGATGGTCGGCATCAACGTGGACGACGTCCCGGCGCCGCACCGGCTGGCCGAGCGCGGCTGGTGAGGTCGGCCCTCGGCGACGACTGGACGCCCGGCCCCGACGGCCTGCCCTGGCGTCGAGCGGCACGGGTGATCCTGCTCGACGAGGCCGACCGGCTGCTGCTGGTGCGCGGCCACGACACCGACCAGCCGGACCGCGGCTGGTGGTTCACCGTCGGGGGCGGCATCGGCGTGGGGGAGACGTCCCGCGACGCCGCCGTGCGCGAGCTGCGCGAGGAGACGGGCCTCGTGCTGGACCCGCGTGACCTCGTCGGACCGGTGTTCACGCGCTCGGCGATCTTCGACTTCTTCGCCCGGCGCTGCCACCAGGACGAGGAGCTCTTCCTGGCCCGGGTGCACTCGGCCGACGTGCCGGAGCTGAGCCGTGACGGCTGGACCGACCTGGAGGTCGACGTCCTGGACGAGCTGGCGTGGTGGACCCTGGACGCGCTCGACACCGTGGACCTCGAGGTGTTCCCCGTCGACCTGGTCGCACTCGTACGGTCCCTGCTCGCGGGGTGGGACGGTGTCACGCGCCACCTGGGCCTGGCCCTGGAGACCTGACCAGGGCGTCCGCGGGCCGGAACCCGAGGTCCGGCGATGGCGTACTGGTCGGTAACATCATCGCCATGCCTCGTCCTGCTCCGACGTCCGCCGCCGCCCGCGTGCCGCGCTCCGGCATCCGCACGCTGATGGACCTGGCGCTGCGCGACCCGCTGGCGCTGCACCTGGAGATCGGCGAGCCGGACCAGGCGCCCGCCGCCCACGTGGTCGACGCCGCGGCGCGCGCGGCCCGGGAGGGTCGCACGGGCTACACGTCGAGCCAGGGTCTGCCGGAGCTGCGCGCCGCCGCCGCCGACCGGGTGAGCCGCCGGCACGGCCGGCCGACGACGCCCGACGAGGTGGTGATCACCCACGGCGCGATGCACGGCCTGGCCATGACCCTGCAGGCGGTGCTCGGCCCGGGGGAGGAGGTGCTGCTGCCGGACCCGATGTTCCCCAACTGGGCGATGGCCGCGATGGCGGCCGGCGGCTCGGTGCGGACGTACCCGACGCGGGCCGCGAACGGCTTCGTGCCGCGCCCGGAGGACGTCGAGGCGGCCGTGACGGAGCGCACGCGAGCCGTGGTCGTCTGCTCGCCGAACAACCCGACCGGAGCGGTGTACCCGGCGCAGGTCCTGGAGGGGATCGTCGAGGTCGCGCGTCGGCACGACCTGTGGGTGCTCTCCGACGAGTGCTACGAGGCGATCACGTTCGACGCCGAGCACGTCAGCCCCACGGTGTTCGACACCGACGGTCGCGTGATCGCGTTCCACAGCCTGTCCAAGACCTACGCGCTCACCGGCTGGCGGATCGGCTGGGCGGTGCTCCCCGACCCCGCGCTGGTGGAGACGTTGGGCCACCTCGCCGAGGCGACGGTCGCCTGCCCGTCCACGGTGGGTCAGCACGGCGCGCTCGCCGCGCTGACCGGTCCCCAGGACGGGGTGCCCCGGGCCGTCGCGTCGTACCGCCGGCGGCGCGATGCCGCCACCGCGCTGCTGTCGGCGCGCGGGGTCCGCTTCACCCGGCCCGCCGGGGCGTTCTACCTCATGGTCGACGTCGAGGAGAGCGATACCCACGCCTTCGCCCTGCGGCTGCTGGGGCGCCGGCACGTCGCCGTGGCGCCCGGTTCGACCTTCGGGGCAGAGGCCGCGGGGCAGGTGCGGGTCAGCCTCGCCACCCGCGAGGACGTGCTGCTCGAGGGTCTGGACCGGTTGGCCGACGAGGTCGTCGCCTCCCGGAGCGAGGCGTCCGGAGATCGGCTGACCTCGGTCAGGTGACCGCGGCGCGGACGGCGTGCTCCGGGTCGAGGTGCTCGTCGGCCGCCAGCACCGCGGCGAAGGCCCGCGCGGCGGTGAGCATGTCGGCGTGGGTGAGGTAGGGCGCCGCGACGCCGAGCCGGACGACGTCCGGTGCGCGGAAGTCCCCGACGACGCCCCGGGCCGCCATCGCCCGCACCACCCCGTACGCCTGGGGGTGGCGCACCGAGACCTGAGACCCGCGTCGCGCGGGGTCGTGCGGGGTGAGCACCTCGACACCGGTCACCGACGCCTCGAGCGCGTCGCGCAGGAAGCCCGTCAGCGACAGGGACCTGGCGCGGACGGCGTCGATCGTCACTCCGTCGAACGCGCCAAGCGCCGCCTCGAGCGCGAGCAGCGCGATCATCGGCGGCGTGCCGATCCGCATCCGAGCGACGTCGTCCACCGGCTCATACGTCCGCTCCATGGCGAACGGCCGGGCGTGGCCCTGCCACCCCGGCAGCACCGGGACCACGTCGCGCACGTGGCGGGATGCCACGTAGCCGTACGCCGGAGCGCCGGGGCCGCCGTTGAGGAACTTGTAGGTGCACCCGACCGCCAGGTCCACCGCGTGCTCGTCGAGCCCCACCGGCAGCGCCCCGGCCGAGTGGCTCAGGTCCCAGACCGCCAGCGCACCGGCCCGGTGCGCTGCGGCGGTCACCCCGGGCAGGTCCCACAGCCGTCCGGTCCGGTAGTCCACCTGGGAGAACGCGACGGCGGCCGCCGGTCGGCCCTCCTCGTCGAGCCGGGCCAGGGTCGCGGCGGCCTCGTCGGGCGTCGCGTGCTCCACCGTCCACCCCGCCTGCTGCGCGACCGCGTCGGCGACGTACAGGTCGGTGGGGAATGATCCGGGGTCGGTGACGAGCACGTGCCGGTCCGGGCGCAGCCGGGCGGCGGCGTGCAGCGTCTGGAACAGGCGGACGGTCGTCGAGTCGCCGACGACGACCTGACCGGGTGCGGCGCCGAGCAGCGGCGCCAGGCGGTCGCCCACCCGCCGCGGGGCGTCCCACCAGTCGTGGTCGTTCCACGAGCCGACGAGGTCGCGACCCCACTCGACCCGCACCACCTCGGCGACGCGCTCTGCGACCCCGCGTGGAAGCGCGCCCAGGGAGTTCCCGTCGAGGTAGACCACGGCGGCCGGCAGCTCGAACCGCTCACGCAGGTCCGTGCCTCCGTGCGCCGCGTCGAGGGCGTGCGCCCGTGCCTCGAGCTCGGCACTGCTCGTCGTCGGGCCGTGAACGGCGTCGTTCTGCTCCACGGACGCACAGCCTGCCACGACCGACGGCCGCCTTAGGATCGGGCACCGTGACCCTCACCGTCGGCGTGCTCGCCCTGCAGGGCGACGTGCCCGAGCACCTGGCCGCCCTCCGCGCGGTGGCCGATGACGTGCGCGCCGTCGCGGTGCGCCGGGAGCGCGAGCTGGCGGACCTCGATGCGCTGGTGATCCCGGGCGGGGAGTCCACCACGATGGACAAGCTGTTGCGCGCCTTCGACCTGTTCGAGCCGTTGCGGGCGCGGCTCGCCGGTGGGCTGCCCGCCTACGGCTCCTGCGCCGGGATGATCCTGCTGGCCGACCGGGTGCTCGGCGGCATCGAGGGCCAGCGCACGCTCGGCGGGCTCGACATCACGGTGCGGCGCAACGCGTTCGGGCGCCAGGTGGACTCCTTCGAGTCGGACCTGCACATCGACGGCATCACCGGCGATCCCGTGCACGCCGTGTTCATCCGGGCGCCGTGGGTGGAGGAGGTCGGCCCGCGGGCGAGCGTCCTGGCCCGCGTGGAGAACGGCCCGGCCGCCGGTAGGATCGTCGCGGTGCGTCAAGGGCCGTTGCTCGTCACCTCGTTCCATCCCGAGATGACCGGCGACACGCGGGTGCACCGACTGTTCGTCGAGATCGTGCGCGACGGCCTGTGAGCGGCTGGGGAGCCGCGCTGCGGCCCGCCACGACGCGCCAGAGGGCGTCCAGCGCAACCGAGGGGTAGGCAGGTCATGTCGGGTCACTCCAAGTGGGCCACCACCAAGCACAAGAAGGCCGTGATCGACGCGAAGCGCGGCAAGCTGTTCGCCAAGCTCGTGAAGAACATCGAGGTCGCGGCGCGCACGGGCGGCGGCGACCTGGCCGGCAACCCCACCCTGTTCGACGCGGTCCAGAAGGCCAAGAAGTCGTCGGTGCCCAACGAGAACATCGACCGTGCCGTCAAGCGTGG
>Ga0302287_10000327_pt1 | contig 25774 bp, 20 predicted proteins | sample III_Fen_E2_4_FD_200452 | JGI IMG/M metagenome (GOLD analysis project Ga0302287, IMG submission 200452) | Peat permafrost microbial communities from Stordalen Mire near Abisko, Sweden - III_Fen_E2_4 | ecosystem: Environmental > Terrestrial > Soil > Wetlands > Permafrost | place: Sweden: Abisko...
GGACTTGGGTGGGGGGCGGAGAGCTTGTTGATCATGCGTAAGGGGGCCTGAAAACCGCAATTGTCGGATGGGCGGGCGTTGGGTGGTGTTGGCGCATGGGGTCCTCTGGGTGGCTCTCTCGAATTTAGATCGCAAGCTGGGATTGGCCTTGAGAAATTCTTGGGGCTTGCGTACCTTCTTTGGCGATGATTCCCTTCGCTGATGCTCCTGGCTTTGCTGGGGACGACCAGTCTGATGCGCGCTGGAATGAGTACCGGGCCCGATTGCGGAGCCACGGTGTGGCTGAGCGTGCGCTGGGCTATTTCGTGGGATGGGTCAAGCAGTGGCAGCGCTTGGCTTTGGACAATCTTCCTGGTAAGAGCCCGGCGCGGGTCTATGCGTCCTTTTTGGAACAGCAGGGCTATGAGACGTGGCGCTGCCGACAAGCGTATCAGGCTGTTCAGGCGTGGCTGTCCATGGAGGAGCAGCAGGCGGAGCTGGCGCCGGTGGCCAAGTTTCAAAGCTGGGATCAGGCCCTCACTGAAATGGAGAACCGGCTAAAGGCCCAACAGTACAGCCCGCGCACTCTGGAAACGTATCTGGAATGGGGGCGGCGGCTGGTGCGGAGCTGTCCAGAACTTCCCACGGATGATGAAGCCGCTTCTGAGGTGGCGCAGCGATTTCTGCGGACGCTCACTTTGGAGAAGAATCTTTCGGAATCGAGCATTTCCCAGGCGCGCAATGCTTTGTCTTGGCTGATCCGTCGCGTGCTGGGCTATAATCTGGTGCTGGAGGAGAAAGGCGATGCCCACCGCGGTCGGCGTCTCCCCAAGATCATCGCTCCCGATACCGTGCGGCGTCTTTTGGAGGGTTGCGTCTACCCGTGGGATGTCTTTTTCTCGCTGCAGTATGGGTGCGGACTTCGGTTGATGGAGATCCTTGATCTGCGGGTTCAGGAGATTGATCTGACGCGCCGTCTCGTCACGGTGCGTCACGGCAAGGGCGATAAGGATCGTCTTGTGCCGCTGCCGCAGTCGCTGCGCAGCCGCCTGGAAGCGCATTTGGTGCGGCGGCATAAGGTCTGGGTGGAGGACTGCGAGAAGGGCTGGGCACAGGTTGACCTGCCGCATGCCTTGGGGAAGAAGTTCCAGAATGCCGAGACTAGCTGGGAATGGCAGCATGTCTTTGGGGCCAATCGCCCGCAGCATCACCCTGAGACCAAGGAGCTGCGCCGTTGGCACCCCATGGAGACCACGGTGCGCGAGGCCTTGCGCAATGCCGCTCGGCAAGCGGGGGTAGAAGGCCGGGTGCATCCGCATCTGCTGCGCCACTGCTATGCCACTCACCTTCTGGAAAACGGCATTCCGCTGAAGCAGATTCAGGAGCTCATGGGGCACGCGCGGCTCGAGACCACTATGATCTACATGCATGTGCGCGCACCGGTCGACACCATGCAATCCCCCTTGGATTTGCTCTAGCGGCCTTGGGGTAGGTTGCAGCGGGGGCGAAAGAACGGGATGCGATGGCGGTTTTGGGCCACCAGATCGTAGATGCGATCGCGCAGAGGGAGTGGGATGAGGCGCAGTGCGTGCGCTAGGCTCCAGGGCCAGGGCAGGGCGGAGAGGAGGGCAATCACGGCTTCGCTGCGCATGAGCAGGTGGGGACCGCGGAGGAAGAGGAGCGACTCGCGGTAGTTGCTGGGAAGGCCGTGGGTCTGCAGCAGGGCTTGGGCTTGGGGGGATTGCAAGGGCAGCAGCCGGAATTGCCGCTTGTGATCGCGGGCGGTGAGAAAGCGAGCTCCTCCGGAGCAGACGAGGCAGTCTCCGTCGAAAAGGACGGTCCCCAGAGGGACTGATGCCAGTGTCTGTTGCATTGGGGACAAGCTACCATCTCCAAGCGGGCAATGTGCTGGTGGGGAGGATGAGGTATTTTGGCATGTCTTGTTTGGGCGAAGGGATGGGCTGGGTCTGGATGGGGATATTCCGGCAAGCCTTGAACGCTTGAGCAGGAGGCCCTAACTTTGCCCCTCCCTGATCCGTTCAGGAGCATCCATGGAGGACACTTGAGCATTACACCGGACGCACAGACGATGGCCAAGCGGCAGCGGGAGATCTCCGTTGCCGACTTTTTCGCCAAGAATCGTCACATGCTGGGATTTGACAACCCCCGCAAGGCTTTGCTCACGGCCGTCAAGGAAGCCGTGGACAATTCCCTGGACGCCTGTGAAGAGGCGCGCATCCTGCCCGACATCCGGGTGGAGATCCGCAAGATCGAGGGCTCCGACGACCACTACAGCATGCTGGTGGCTGATAACGGCCCGGGTATCGTAAAGGCGCAGATCCCCCGCGTGTTCGGAAAGCTCCTCTACGGCAGCAAGTTCCACCGCTTGCGCATGAGCCGCGGTCAGCAGGGCATCGGCATCTCGGCGGCGGGCATGTACGGCCTGATTACCACGGGAAAGCCGGTGCAGATCAAGAGCCGCCCCTTCAAGTCGAAGCCCGCCTGTTTTTACGAGCTGCGCATCGACACGGCCAAGAACGAGCCGGTCATCCTCAAGGAGGAGGAGGTCCCCTGGGACGGCCCGGGAGGCGCCCAGAGCACCGGCACTCAGGTCGAGATCACCATGAAAGCGGTCTTCTTCCGCGGTCGCCAGTCGGTGGACGAATACCTGGAGCAGACCGCTATCGCCAATCCGCATGCCCGCTTCGTGTTTGTGGCCCCCGACGGCACCGAGCGCGTCTTCCCGCGTGCCGCTTTGGAGCTGCCTCCTGAGCCGGTGGAGATCCAGCCCCATCCGCATGGTATCGAGCTGGGCATCTTCCTGCGCATGTTGCGCGAGTCTCCGTCTCGCAGCATGGGCGTCTTCCTGACCAGTTCTTTTTCGCGCATGAACAGCGCTGCCGCCACCAAGATCTGTAAGGTGGCGGGATTGGCTCTTTCAGTGGTTCCGGCGGATCTCAGCCCCGAGGAGGGCGAGACGCTTTTTCAGGCGCTGCAAAAGGCCGAACTGCCGCCGCCTCGCACTGATTGCTTGGCGCCGATTGGGGTCGAGCACCTGCTCAAGGGCATGCACAAGGAGTTGGGGGCAGAGTTCTACGCCGCCACCACGAGGAAGCCTGCCATCTATCGCGGCAATCCCTTTCAGATTGAAGTGGGCATCGCCTGGGGCGGAAAGCTCGAGTCGGACGGCATTGCGCGGGTGATCCGCTTTGCCAACCGCGTGCCGCTGCAGTACCAGCTTTCGGCTTGCGCTTCGACAAAATCTGTCATGGACGTGGCCTGGAAGTCCTATGGGCTCTCGCAGTCCAAGGGTTCGCTTCCGGTGGGGCCCATCGTCATCATGACGCACATGGCTTCGGTGTGGGTGCCGTTCACCAACCAGGCCAAGGAAGCCATCGCCGACTACGACGAGATCCGCAAGGAGTTCAAGTTGGCGCTTCAGGAGGCGGGGCGGAAGCTCGGCAGCTACCTGAAGAAGAAGCAGGCGGCGCAGAGCCAGGCCAAGCGACGCAATATCTTCAACGCCTACATCGAGGAGGTGGTGCGCGCCTACGTGGCCATCACCAAGAAGGAGGGCGACCCGGTGCGGCAGGCGCTTTTGGCGACCTCCAAGAAGAAGACCGAGCTTGCCGAGCAGTTGGAGGCCATGAAGGCCAAGATCGCCCCCGAGGAGATGGAAGGAACCTTGGTGATTGGCGAGGACGGCAATCCCATCGCGCCGTCCGAGGTGGTCGAGGGGGGCACCCATGCGCCGTCCGAGGAGAGCTTGACGGATGCCAGCCAGAGCGAGGCCGGTGGTGAAGACTCTGAGGTGGAGATGGATGCTGCTGAGGTGGAGGTAGACACCGAGGGCGGCGATGACTTGGCGGCATTGCTACCCAAGCCTGCCAAACTCCATAAGCCCCGCGGCGAGAAGACCGATTTTCCGGCCGAGGAGACGTCTTCTGCCACGTTGAACCTCTTTGGGGAGGATGACATTATATGAGCGCGCACAAGAAGCTGACCACTGACGAGAAGATCCATGCCATGGCCGAGGAGATGGCGCGCCAGGCCCTAGCTGGGAACGAGCCGCTCTTCCAGGTGCCTTCGCGGACTCTGGCCAACGTGAACTTCAACGAGGTGAAGCGCATTGTGGAGCTGGGCGAGGGAAAGACGGCCCGCGAGTTCTTCAACCTCGGGCAGTCGAAGAAATACATGCAGACCCTGCTTGTGGCCGAGGCGTGTAAGAGGTTGGTCGCCGCCGGCAAGACCAACTCCATTCGTGACCTCTACTACATGACCAAGCACACCATCGCCAGCACGCGCGACAACACCTTCGAGAGTCAGGACGAATCGGATCCGATCATCGAGGATTTGGAGGTGACGCTCGATTCACTGCGCGAGGAGCTGCACCTGTTTGCCTCCAACAAAGGGGCTTTGGTGGGAGACCTCACGGTGGTGGACGGCGGCGATGTCATCGACTGCCGTCGCATGGGCACTGGCGGCTGGTCGGTTCCTTCCATCGTGGAGCCCGACGTCATCCAGTTCCGCGAGCACGAGGCGAAGTTCGTTTTGCTGGTGGAAAAGGACGCCATGTGGCGGCGCCTAAACGAGGACAAGTTCTGGAAAACCCACCAGTGCATCCTGATCCACGGCGGAGGCCAGCCCCCGCGCGGGGTGCGCCGCCTGATGTACCGCATGGTCAACGAGCTGAAGCTGCCGCTCTACGTGTTCGTCGATAACGACCCGTGGGGCTACTACATCTACTCGGTGGTGAAGCAGGGCTCCATTTCGCTCGCCTACGAGAGTCGCCGCATGGCCATTCCCAGCGCCAAGTTCATCGGCCTTTCCAGCGCCGACGTGGAGAAGTTCCAGATCCCTTCCGAGGTCACCATCCGCCTGGAAGACAACGACATCGCCCGCGCCAAGGAGATCATGGCCTACCCCTGGTTCGTGAACAACAAGGTGTGGCAGAAGGAGATCCAGCGGATGCTTTCCAGCAAGGTGAAGTTGGAGCTCGAAGCTCTTTCGGCCAAGGGGATCACCTTTGCAAGCGATGAATACCTGCCTCGAAAGATCAAGGACAAGGACTTTTTGGACTGATCTGGAACCAACTTTTCGCAAAGCCCCCTTTGAGGGCCTCGCGAACACATATCTTGAGAAGCGTGATGGTGCGCCCACTTCTTCTTGTCGCAGCTCTTGCGCTGTCTGCCCGGGCCGAACAGACGGCTTATGCCAATTCCAGCATGGACTTGCCAGTCGGTGCGCGGCTTCCTGGCATGGGAAATGTGTCGCTGGGTATGCCGGGCGATGCCTCGTTTCTCTTGGCCAATCCGGCCTCTTTGGCGGAGCTGACGCGCCCCGAGGGGTTCTTCCACCACGCCAATCTCTACCAAGACCTGGATATCGGGCAGGATGAGATCTTTGGTGCCTTGCCGCTTGGCAACAACACCGTGGTGGGCTTTGGTGGCCAACGTGTTGCGGTGGGGAGCATCCAGAGGGTGGGGGAGAACGAGACCCCCGACTTTTCGAACACCTTCGATGCCGCCGATTGGACCTTGGCTGGTGCCCTTGCCCGCAGCTTCTACGGCGGTAAGATTTTGACGGGTGCCTTGGCACGGCTTTCCTGGCGCGACCTGGACCAGTACGGTCTCGGTGCCCAGCTTGATGCCTCGGCGGTCTGGAAGCCGGTGGATGGGTTGCGAGTGGGAGCGCGCCTGGAACGGGCCATTGCCACCGCCACGGTTTGGGAAAGTGGACGACGGGAGTGGTCGCCCATGGATCTTTCCCTGGGGCTAGGCTACGAGGGGGATGTGGCTTACCTCTATGGGCGCGGTTCAGTGGGCATCGAGACGCCGGGGCTTTTCCAGAACCAGGCGTCGAACACCTTCACCACCGAGCCTTCGCGCTTTTGGGAAGATCCGGGACTTTTCCTGCGCACATGCCGCTTGGGGGGCGAATTTCGCTTCAATTGGGGCGGAGTGATCCGCGCCGGAGCTGAAATTCAGGCTCTGACGCGCTGGCGCGACTTTTTCGAGGGCAAGGACGAGCAGGGACTTTACGGCGAATCCAAGGGGCAGGCGGGCTTTGGCGTGGGGTACGTGTGGAACCAGCGCTTGCGCCTGGACTATGCGCTGCAGAGCACTCCCGATTTGGGGCTTTCGCATCGCGTCTCGGTGGCTTGGATGTTCGGAACGCCTCCGCCACCCAAGAGGCGCGCTGATAACGATCCCATTCCTCCGGAGGAGTTCGGACGCCAGGACGACGTGCAGGACACGGACGATGCGGCTCCCGAGGTGGCTCCGGCGGTGCAGGAAGCGCCTCCTGAAGTGATGGATTCGTCTTCCAAGTCGCTTTCGAAGCCAGTGGCTCCGGCTCCGGTACCAGACACCATCCATGCTGCGGCGTCCGCTGCGGACGAGCCTCCTGAAGCTGTCGCCGCTCCTGCTGCCGCTGCGGCGGCGCCGGTTCGGGACACCTCGGTTGCGGTTCCAGTTCAACTGGCACCCGTTGCCGCGCCTGCGGTTCCACCGGTTTCGGAGTCAACTTCTGCGCCGCTTCCGGCTGCGGCACCGGCGACAAAATCTTCCGTACCGGTCGCGCCTGCGGTTCCGGAGGAATCTGATGATCCTCCAGAGCGCATCGCCCCATAATTTTGTGACAATGTGATCCAACGCACAGCCGAGACGCATGTCGTTAAGGCATTTTCCTTGTAGAAGGAGGTTCCCATGAACCATAAGGCATGTTTGATTCCCCTGTGTCTTGCCGCCGCTGGTGCGAGCTGGGCCCAGGATCCCACCGTTCCAGAGGCATCGTCTGCTGGCGCTACGTCTGCTGCGGTGGCGAGTCCCGAAGCGGCTTCGGCACCTGTTGCCGCCACTCCGGCTGCCGCTGCGGCGCCAGCTACGAGCGCGCCGGCGACGGCAAGCAGTTCGACTAATGACGCTAAAGTCGCCGGTTCGGAGAACGCCTCTTCCGGTGCTTCGGCTTCGAGCGATGCCGGCCTCCAGTTCCATCCGGGCCTGACCTTTGGGACCGTGACGGTGGACGGCAAGACCTGGACGCGCCTTTCGCTGCAGCCCGAGATCGAGTTCGGCAAGCTCGGCGTGGCCTTTGACATCGAGCTGTTCCTCGACGATAAACAGAATTTGTCCGACCGCGGTTGGGACTTCAATACCACCCAGAACGGCATGGAAAGCGTGCTGCGCAAGATCTACTACGTGCGCTGGGATCACCCGGGCGCACCCTTCTACGCCAAGCTCGGCGCCTTGGACGACGTGACCATGGCTCACGGCCTGGTGGTCAACGGCTACCGCAACACGGCTCGCTACCCCGACGACAAGCTCTTGGGGCTGCACACCCAGTTGAACGACATCGGTGCCTTAGGATGGAATGCCGAACTTTTGGTCAACGACCTGCAGGAATTCTCCAAGAGCGGCCCCTTCTGGGCGGCTCAGTTGGGCCTGCGTCCTCTGAAGCCCATGGGCATCCCCATCTTCAAGGACCTGCTCATCGGTGGCGGTGTGGCGCGCGACGAGAGCCAGTATTCTGGCTTGCGTGATCGCGACGGCGACGGCTGCCCGGACGTCATCGATGCCTATCCCAACGAAAGTTCGACCTGTGTGAATGATCCTTCGCTTTCCTGGCTGCGCGGCCTAGACACCACCAAGAGTCTCGGTTCTGCGCTTGACTCGGCCCAGCGGTACAAGAAGGCCGAGAGCGATTCTCTCAGGAACGTCTATTCCCGCAAGATGTCCTTTACCGAGATGTGGCTTTCGGCCACTCTGCCGCTTATCCAGACCAAGTTCTTCACCTGGGGCATCTACAGCGAATTCGCCAAGCCCTTTACGCCCAACGACGATTCGGTGGCAAGCCTCGGCTGGGGCTCCATCCCGGTGGGTTCTTGGGCCAACATTGGGCCGGTGCGGCTCACCGCTGAATACCGCCACTTCAAGGGGCCTTTCCAGCCCGGCTGGTTTGACGGCAACTATGAGCTGGATCGTGCCCTCTCTTCGGACGGCGGCGTCATCACTAAGACCGAGCTCATCTATCCGAACGGAGCCTCCAAGACTGACCTCAACGGCTACTTCGCGGGCTTAGGCGTCGACCTCTGGGGACTGGTGGACGTAAGTGGCGATTACAGCCAACTCATGTCTTCCGACAACTCTCCCGATCAGCGTTCGATCTCGGGCAAGGTCGCCTTGGGCACCACCATTACATCGCTCTTGCGCAACAAGATCAGCAAAGCCGAGCTCTACTGGAAGAAGGACCGCATTGGCCTTGATTCCTGGGAAGACGCGAGCGGCGCTCGCAAGGACAGCTTCTTTGACAACAGCATCTACACCACCTACGGCTGGCGCGTGGGCAGCCAGGCGGCTGGCGGCGTGGAGCTGATCGTGCAGCGCGAAACCACCTTCAGCCGCGATTCCGACGGCAAGCTCAAGTCTGAGACTCAGATGTCGGTGGCAAGCCAGGTCCGCTTCTAAGGATTGGCTTTTTTCAGGGAAATCGCAGCGCTCCGGACTCCAGGTCCAGGAGCGCTTTTTTCATGGGAATCCCGCCGCCAAATCCTGTCAAATTGCCGCCAGCCCCGACCACCCGGTGGCAGGGGACGAAAATGGGCAGGGGATTGCGGTGGCAGGCCATGCCGACGGCCCGCGCCGCGCCCGGCTTTCCTAGGCGCTTTGCCACCTCGCCGTAGCCGCGTACCGCCCCGTAGGGAATGGTTGCGAGTTCGGACCAGACAGCTTGCTGGAACGGCGTCCCGATGGCGCGAAGGGGGAGCGAGAACTCCCGACGCGAAGCGTCGAAGTATTCGGTAAGCTCTGCGAAGGCCGCCTGCAAGAGCGGGGAATCGCCAGCCGGAATATGGACAGAAATCGATTCAGAGGGCAGAAAGAGACGGACGAGGGCGCCTTGGTCCTCGATCAGGGAGATGGTCCCGAAGGCTGTGTCGCGCGTCTGCCGGATCATGGACGGGAATATAAGCGCATCGCGCCAGCCGGACGGAGGGCGCGGCGCAGCCGCGGTGCGAGGGCAGAGCCCGGAGCACCGACCGGAGGGAAAGCCCGCAGGAGGGCGACCGCCCCAAAGCGAAGAGACGCCCCGATCGGGGCGTCTCCAAAGCAGCAAGGGGCGGGGGCGCCCAACCTTACATATGTGAAATGATGTTGTCGCCGAACTCGGAGCACTTGATCTGGGTGGCGCCGTCCATCTGGCGGGCGAAGTCGTAGGTCACGCGCTTGGAGGAGATGGCGCCTGAAAGGCCCTTGTTGAGCAGGTCCGCGGCCTCGGTCCAGCCGAGGTAGCGCAGCATCATCTCGCCCGAGAGGACCACCGAACCGGGGTTGACCTGGTCTTTGTCGGCGTACTTGGGGGCAGTGCCGTGGGTGGCCTCGAAGATGGCGTGGCCGGTGACGTAGTTGATGTTGCCGCCCGGAGCGATGCCGATGCCGCCCACCTGGGCCGCCAGGGCGTCGGAGAGGTAGTCGCCGTTTAGGTTCAGGGTGGCGATGACGTCGAAGTCCTCGGGGCGGGTGAGCACCTGCTGCAGGGCGATGTCGGCGATGGCGTCCTTGATAACGATGCCGGCACCGGGTTTGCCAGCGGGGATCTGGCACCAGGGGCCACCGTCGATCAGTTCGGCGCCGAACTCGCGGCGGGCCAGCTCATAACCCCAGTCGCGGAAGGCACCTTCGGTGAACTTCATGATGTTGCCCTTGTGGACAATCGTTACGCTCTTGCGGCCATTGGCGATGGCGTACTCGATGGCCGAGCGCACCAGCCGCTCGGTGCCGCTGCGGGTCACCGGCTTGATGCCCACGCCGACGTTGAGTCCCGGGTTCTCGGTGCTGGAAAGTTTGGCCCATTCGGCCGACTTCTCGGCTGAGCTGAAGCGGATCTTGGCGAAGGGTTTGGGGAATTCGGCTTCCAGGAAGGCCAAGATCTTGGCGGCTTCGGGGGTGCCTGCGGCCCACTCGATGCCGGCGTAGATGTCCTCGGTGTTCTCGCGGAAGATCACCATGTCGACCTTCTCGGGGCGCTTGACCGGCGAAGGGGTGCCGGTGTAGTACTTGACCGGCCGCAGGCACACGTAGAGGTCGAGCCCTTGGCGCAGCGCCACGTTGAGGCTGCGAATGCCGCCGCCGATGGGAGTGGTCAGCGGGCCCTTGATGCCCACCAGGTATTCGCGGAAGGCATTGAGCGTCTCTTCAGGAAGCCAGGTATTGGGGCCATAGACGTCGTTTGCCTTCTCGCCGGCGAAGACCTCCATCCAGGAGATCTGGCGCTTGCCGCCGTAGGCCTTGGCCACCGCGGCGTCCAGCACCCGTTTGGAGGCGCGCCAGATGTCGCGACCGATGCCGTCTCCCTCAATGAAGGGCAGGATGGGATGGTCGGGAACCTGCAGGCTTCCGGTGGGATTCTTGGTGATCTTCTCACCGGCAGGAACGACGATCTTCTGGTAGGCCATCCACGACTCCTTGACTCGATATGAAATACGGACTCAATGGGCGCCAAGATGCAAAAAAATGCCGTTTCAAGCCACCTTGTCGCTGGCCTCGGCCAAACGGGAGAGGAGGTTCAGATGACGCTCGCCCTTGAGCATCTGGGCGTTGAGATCATTGACACTATAGGGCTTGGGGAGGAAGTCGTCGGCCCCCGCCTCCAGGGCGCGCAGGCCTTCGTCACCCTCCTTCACGCTGGTGGTGAGCACCAAGTGGATAGGCTGTTCCACCGAGATGCGGCGCAGGCTTTGGCAGACGGTCAGGCCTTCCACATCGGGCATGTGCCAGTCTAGGAAGCCGATGGTGGGAAGCTGCGAGGTGCACAGGATCTTCAGTGCCTCGGTGCCGTTCTTGGCCGTCACCACATCGTACCCCCACTTGCGCAGGATGGCCTGCAGCATGACGCGAGAGACATTATCGTCCTCGGCCACCATCACCCGCACACTGGCGTTCAGTACCTGGAAGGCGCGGTTCATGCTACAACCTTTGGGGAGATCTCTTCGGCGCAGCGCGCCAGGGATTCCCGGGCGATGTCCCCGAGTGGGTGGACGGCCACCGCGGCTCCGCATTTCACGGCTTCACCGGGCATGCCCCAGACCACCGAGGTCTTTTCGTCCTGGGCGATAGTGAAGGCGCCGGCCTGCCGCATCTTGAGAAGCCCCGCGGCGCCGTCGGCACCCATGCCGGTGAGCAGTACGCCTACGGCATTCCTGCCGGCGTATTCGGCCACCGACTCGAACAGTTCGTCTACCGCCGGACGCTGGAAATGGCGGCGTTCGCCTTGGTGGAGTTCTACCAGGTAGCGGGCGCCGCTTCGGCGCAGCACCATGTGATAGTTGCCGGGGGCGATGAGCACCACGCCGGGCACCACCGAATCGCCATCCTTGCCTTCCCGCACTTCCATCTGGCAGAGCCGGTCCAGGCGACCCGCGAAGGACTGTGTGAAGCCGGCCGGCATGTGCTGGGCGATCACGGTGGCCGGGCAGTTGGCCGGGAAATCCACCAGCACGTCCTCGATGGCGCGGGTGCCGCCGGTGGAGGCCCCGATGGCCAGAATCTTGTTGGTGGTCTGAAGCAGCGACTTGCCGATGGGCTTCACGGGGCCGGCGGTGCGCGCCACGGCGCCTCCCAGAAGGCGCAGCCGCGACAGGTCGATGCGAGCGGCGGCGCGGATCTGTTGGGCCAGCACTGGAATGAGATCTCCCACGGTGTAGGCGGCGCCCGGCTTGCAGAGCACGTCGACGGCGCCGGCCGAGAGCGCCTCCATGGCCATCTCGCCGCCTTTGGGCGTGAGCGAGCTGAGCATGATGGTGCGCACCGGATGGTGGGCCATGAGCTTCTTCAGGAAGGTGATGCCGTCCATGCGCGGCATCTCCACATCCAGGGTCATCACGTCGGGATCGAGCTGCAGGATCTTGTCGCGCGCGATGTAGGGGTCGGGCGCTGTGCCCACGATCTCGATGCCCTCTTGACGGGCCAAGTCGCGTGTCAGGACCTCGCGGACCACGGCCGAATCGTCCACCACCAGGACGCGAACGGGGGGCGGCATCACTCGTCTCCCTGGAAGGCGATGGGAAATCCCTCGACCATGAGCCAGAAGCTTTCGGATTTGAGGTCGGTCGGCCACAGTTCGCCGGGGCGTGCGGTGGGGATGCCTAGATGGAATACCGGACCGTCGCCGTAGGCGCGGGTGAGGACGTTTCCCAGCACGATGTTGAGCAGTTCCCCCAGAGCGTCGGAGGCGCGTTGCTCGCCTTGTGGATCGTCTTCCTCCACCCCCAGCATGTTGGCGGCGATGGTGCGGGCAAACTTCGGGTCGGTCCAGACTCGCAAGCTTCCGAGGATGACGTCCCCTTTGAAGGCCAGTTGGGCGCCGATGGGATTCCACTCCGGTCCTGGAGGCGGGTCGGAAAGGTCGTCAGTGAAGACAAAGGCCGTCTCTTCGAGGATCAGCGGCGCGATCTCGCGCAGGGCGGTGGCGAATTGCGTGTTCATGACCATTCTCCCAGGGTCGAGTGTAGCAGATCGCGGATCTCCTCGGGCTTGCAGGGCTTGCGCAGGTAACCGGCGATGCCTAGGTCCTTGAGCTCTTGGATGCGGACTTTGCTGCCTTCGGTAGAAAGTACCGCTACCGGAATCTCGGCGAGCTCTGCATCCTTTTTCATGGTCCGCACCAGCTCCATGCCACCCATGTTGGGCATGTTGATGTCCGTGAGGACCATGTCCACCCAGCGGCTGCGCAGCACTTCCAGGGCCTTCAGGCCGTCGGACGCCTGGATCACCTCGTCCATGGGCAGCCGAGTCATCCCGAAAGCGCGGACCATGGCCAGGCGGATTGTTTCGCTGTCGTCCACCAATAAGACGGTGTAGGCCATCAGGCGTCTCCTTGGGATTGGTGGAGGGTTTCAGAGTTCATAGACCTCTCCTCGCGAGGTGAACCAGCAATGGCCGGTGGCGACTTCCAGAAATAGCGTGCGGGGCATGGTACCTTCGACGTGCTCCGAGGCGATGAGGACCGCATTCTTCCAGAAGAGCTTGCGGGCGATCACCACGTTGCGGTTGCCAATGTCGAAGCGGCTGTCGGTCTCGATGACGCGGGCTCCTCCAGCCAGCGAGACGCGCAGATTCTCTTTGGAAGCGCCCATTCGGTATGCTTCTTGGAAGAAGGCGGGGATGCCGGAGTCGCCGAACATATAGGGGTTGTTGGCCGCCTTCTCGCGGTCGAGGCTCGAGAGCGGCAGCATGTAGTGGAGAATTCCGCCCACGCGCTTCACTGGGTCATAGATGGCCACGCCAATGCAGGACCCCAGGGCGTGGGTGATGAGTGTGTCCTCGGGATCTTTGGAGAGCTTCATCTCGGAGATGCCGACTACGAGTCGCCTCATTCTCCCTCCTTGCGATAGACCGAAGGACGGACCCCGCGGAGCGATGTGCTGATGCCGTTAAGGCTTTCGGAGGTGCCCACGAACAGGTACCCTCCAGGTCGCAGCAGGCGCTGCGCCTGTTCGACGAACTTCTGCCGCCCGCTCATGTCGAAGTAGATCATGACGTTGCGGCAGAAGATGACGTCGAAGGGCCCCGTCATGGGATAAGGGGGATGGGCGAGATTGAGCCGCGCGAAGGAGAGCGGGCGCCGCAGCTCGTTACCGGCCGACCAGAGGTCGCCGGCGTGCGGATCGAACCACCGCTCGCGCAGCGGCGGCGGCACGGCAGCCATGCGCTCGGGGCCGTAGATGCCGTCGCGGCAGGCCTTTAGGACGCGGGTGGAGATGTCGGTGGCGAGAATCTTTAAGTCAAAATTTGTCCCGAGAGTCTCTTGGAGAACCAGCGAGAGGTTGTAGGGCTCCTCGCCGGTGGAGGCTGCCGCGCACCAGAGGCGCAGTTGGCGCAGTCCCTTGGCTTGCCAGCCCTTGACGATTTCTGTCAAAAGATCGAAGTGGTGCGGCTCGCGGAAGAAGGCGGTGTGGTTGGTGGAGAGGGCATCCAGCAGATGGATCATCTCTTCGCCGCTGGAATCCCGGTACAGGTGCTCGAGGTAGCTTCGTGGCGTCTCGAGGCTCAGGACGCGCATGCGCTTGGCGATGCGCGACTGCACTAGCGCTTGTTTGCCCTCACCCATGGCCATGCCGGCCTGCTCGTAGGCCAGGGCCCGGATGGCGTCGTAGACCTCAATGTCCATTTCTATTTCCATCAGGCGTTCCAATCCGTTTCCCGCAGCGCATGAACCTTGACCACGCCGACGTTTCCATTGCGGCTGTCGAAGACGAGCTTGCGCCCCTTGGAGCCGCCCACGTCCTGGGAGACCACCGGCACCCGCAGCCGCTCGAGCAGGCGCTGCGCCAGAGCCACGTTCTCGCGCCCGCGATGGTCGTCATGCTGTAGTTCGGCGCCGCCGTAAATCTGCGCCTCGCAGGCCGATTCGGGCGACCAGCGCCGCACCAGCGAGACCATGTGGGGGACCGCTACGCTTCCGTAGCGCGCTGTGGCGCGGGCAGGGTCGCGGACGATCGATTCGTAGAAGTGCGCCAAGCCTGCCACATGCCGGGCAGGTTCCCACAGGCAGACCGCCACTCCGGTGCTCACGATGGTGAGGAGCGGAGTGCCGTCCTCGACCACGGCGATTTCCCCGGGGTTCACCAGGATTCCGCCCAAGCCGGTTCCCTGGTTGCGGCGTTCGATGCCGTTTTCCATTAGGCTTTTCCTGACGGCGGCGACAGGCGCGCAGGCGCGTGCCAGGAGCGGCCGATGGCGCGGGGGGTGGGCGCTTGGGACGAAGAAATTCCGCGGATGCGGAAGCGCCCGGTCATGCCCTGCAATTGCTGGGCTTGGCTGGACAGCTCTTCGGAAGAGCTGGCCGACTGCTCGGCGTTGGCGGCATTCTGCTGCACCACCTTGTCCAGGCGGCCCACGGCTTCGTTGACCTGCTTGATGCCGCCGGCCTGGTCGCGGCTGGCCTCGGCAATCTCGCCGACCAGGGCGTTCACCTTGCGGACGTTTTCGGCGATGTTCACGAAAGATTGTGCGACCTCGTTTGAGATCTTCACGCCGTCCTCGGCACTTTGGACCGATTCGCCGATCATCTCGGCGGTGCTGCGGGCGGCCTGGGCGCTTCTTTGGGCGAGGTTGCGGACCTCTTCGGCCACCACCGCAAAGCCTCGTCCTGCTTCGCCAGCGCGCGCCGCTTCCACGGCAGCGTTCAGCGCTAGGAGGTTTGTCTGCATGGCGATCTCGTCGATGGTCTTCACGATCTTGGCGGTGCGATCTGACGATTCCTTGATGCGCTGCACGCTCTGCCCCATGAGCTCCATGGCTCCGCTGCCGCTCCGCACCCCTTCATCGGTGCGCAGCGCGATGGTCTTGGCTTCTTCGGCGTTTTCCGCATTCTGGCGCGTCTTGGAAGACATCTCCTCGAGGCTTGCCGAAATCTCCTCCAGGGAACTTGCCTGTTCGTTGGCGCCTTGGGCCAGGTTCTGGCTTCCGGCGCTGATCTGCCCCGAGGCCGAAGCCACTTGAGATGTCGATTCGCTCACCTGCAGCAGCGTCTGTTCGAGATTTTCCAAAGCGGCATTGAGGGCCGTCTTGATTTTTGCGAGATCGCCCGTGTAGTTGCCTTCCATGCGCGTCGTGAGGTCGTGCGCGGCCACTTTCTGCAAAACTTGCGAGGCTTCGTCGATAGGACGCACAATGGTGTCCAGCGTGGCGTTGACGCCTTCGATCACCTTGCGGTAGCCTCCCAGGTGCCGTGTGGCGTCGGCACGGGTGGCGAGCTTTCCTTCTACGGCTGCTTGCGAAAGGCATTCGGTATCTTGCACCAGAGCGTCAATGGCCGTCATCATGGCCAGGAATGCCGGCAGGAACTCGTCCTTTTCAGAGCGCTTGCCGATGCCGCGCACTTCTTTGAAATTTTCAGCGTAGTCGCCCACGGCGATGGCGCGAGCGATGGATATGGCGCTATGGATGCGTCCGCGCACCATGTTGGTGGCCACGGCGATGCGGTCGTAGATGCCGGCGTATTGGCCTTCGACCTGGACCGTAATGTCATTGACGGCGATGCGCTGCAGCACCTGATCGGCTTCCACCAGACCTTGCAGGCCGTCGATGCAATTGTTGAGGTTGGACTGCAGTACCTTGAAGTCTCCCTTGACCGGCTTGGTGCGGCGCGGCGGGATCTCGCCTTTGGCAATCTGGCCCACGAACTCCGTAGTAACTCCAAGGTGAGTGACCAGGGTGCCGACCGTCTCGTTGAGGTGGCGCATGACCTGTGCGTAGCTGCCTTGGTGGCGGGAGACGTCGATGGCGTACTTCGTATTGCCTTCCTGGGCCACCTCAATGCCGAGCTTGGAGGCGTCGTCCACCAGGGCCTTGATGGATTCCATGGCCAGGATATAGGCGGGAATCAGGGTGTCCTGTTTGGACCGCTGTCCGATCTTCTTGAGGTCTTCCAGATCCTTCTCGAAGTCTCCAGCGGCGATGTTCTTGCTGATGCGGATGGCATTGAGCACCCGAGCCTGGGCGTTGTTGGTGGCTTCGCCTACGCGGGCGAAGAGGCCTTGGTGGTCGCCTTCGAACTTTTTGGTGTAGTCGTTGACCGCCATGCGTTGCAGTACCAGTTCGGCTTCCACCAGACCGTGCATTCCGGCAATGCAGCGGTTGACGCTCTGGCGGACATCCTCGAATTCGCCCCAGGATGCCTGGCTGCAAGGTTCGGGAATTTCGCCGTGGGAGAGACTATCGAGACGATCAACACATCCTTGGAGCGGGCGCACGATGTTTCGCATCACAAAGGCGATGAGAAGCATGAGCAATGCCACCATGGCCATCAGGATGGACATGTTGAGAATGTTCATGTGCATGAGCGAGGTGGCGACGGAGGTTTCGAGATTGCCGCGTTGAGCATCGGCAATCTTCACGGCGCGGTCGACGGCGACGCGATGCTTGAGATAGGCCGGTGTCAGTTGGGTTTGCAAGATGCTTCGCGCAATCTCTTCGTTTCCAGAGCGCACCGCTGGCAGGAACTTTTCCTGAAAGTTCTGGAAAAAGCTCTGGGCCGGTTCGTAGGAGTCTTTGATGAGCGCTTGGTGCAGTGATCCTTTAGGAAGTTGCTGCTCCCAGAATGCATGGCGTTTCTGGTATGTCTTCTCCATGGATTCAAAGGCTTGTATCAGTTCTTCTCTGTGCGCTGGGGACCGTTCGTCCAGAATCTGGTACGTGAGAAGGTAGGGCTCGACGATGTATTCGGGCGGTGGCAAGATGTCGGCCACCAGATCCTGATGGTCGCGAATCTGCTGGTAGAGTGGCCCGTTCACCAGATTACGTCGGGAAACGACCAGAATGGAGAGGGCGAGAAGCAGCATGGCCGCGATGCAAAGTCCTCCGAAGAGGGTAAGCAAGGTGGAAATGCGGAGGTTTCGGAATGCTGTCATCGGTGGGTCTCCCATGGAAATCCCGGCAGAGGCAGTTCTCTGCCGGGAGTCAGATATCTCTTGAGACCTAGAACTCCTTCAGGACTTCGTCGTCGAGAGGGATGACCTCTTCCGCCGAGACGATCTTGGGCTTGCGCGTCACCTCGTGGTTGCGAAGTCCCGGAAGCGCCCGCGCCTTAGGAGCCATCGCAAGCGAGGGAAGTGCTGCGCCCGTGGAGCCGTTGATATTGAACTGGCCGACCATGGCCTGCAATTCCGAGGCTTGGCTGGATAGCTCCTCGGCGGCGCTGGCCGATTCCTCGGCATTGGCGGCGTTCTGCTGGGTCACCTTGTCCATCTGCCCGACGGCGTCGTTGACCTGCTTGATTCCCGTCGCCTGCTCCTTGCTCGCGGCGGCGATCTCGGCGATGAGGTCGCTCACCTTGCGTGTGCCTTGGGCGATCGACTCGAAGGACTGGGCCACCTCACGGGAGATCTTCACCCCGTCGTCGGCGTTCTTCACCGACTCGCCGATCATGTCGGCGGTGTTTTTAGCGGCCTGGGCGCTTCTCTGGGCGAGGTTGCGGACTTCCTCAGCCACCACTGCAAAGCCACGTCCTGCTTCGCCGGCGCGCGCCGCTTCCACGGCAGCATTGAGCGCCAGAAGATTCGTTTGCATGGCGATTTCGTCGATGGTCTTCACGATCTTGGCCGTCTGGTCCGAAGATTCCTTGATCTTCTGGATCGACTGGCTCATGCGGCCCATGGCTTCGCTTCCGGACTTGGCGTTCTGGTCCGCTTCGGTCGAGAGGTTCTTGGCCTGCATGGCGTTCTCGGCGTTCTGCCGCGTCATGGAAGACATCTCCTCAAGGCTTGCCGAGACCTCTTCCAGGGAACTTGCCTGCTCATTGGCCCCCTGCGCTAGGTTCTGGCTTCCCGAGCTGATTTGCCCCGAGGCCGATGCCACCTGGGCTGTCGAATCGGTCACCTGCCCGAGCGCCTGGTCGAGGTTGTCGACGGCGGTGTTGATGGCCGTCTTGATCTTGGCTAAGTCGCCAACGTATTCTCCTTCGACGCGGGCCGTGAGATCGCGGGCTGCGACGCGTTCCAGTGTCACCGTGGCTTCGTTGATGGGGCCGATCACGGCGTCCAAGGTGTCGTTGACGCCTTGGACGATTTTGCGGTAGTCGCCCTGATGGCGCGAGGCATCGGCGCGGGTGGCCAAGTGGCCATCCACGGCGGCCTTGGCAAGCATGTCGGCGTCCTCAATCAGGGCCTTGATGGCGACCATCATCTCGAAAAAGGCCGGCAGGAAGGTGTCGTTTTCGGAGCGCTTGCCGATGCGGCGCACTTCCTCGTACTTCTCACCAAAGTTTCCGATGGCAATGGCGTGGGCGATCGAGATGGCACTGTGAAGGCGTTCGCGTACGGTATTGGTGGCTTCGGCGATGCGGGCGTAGATGCCGTTGTAAGAGCCCTCTACGCTGCGTGTGAGGTCGTTGACAGCCAGGAGCTGCAGGATCTTGTCGGCTTCCACCAGTCCTTGCAGGCCGTCGATGCAGGTGTTGAGGTTGGATTGCAGGATGCTGAAGTCGCCTTTGACTTCTTTGGTACGGCGCGGCGGGATCTCGCCCCGGCCAATGTGACCAACAAAATCGGAGGTAGCGTTGAGGTAGGTGACGAGGGTTTCCACCGTGTCGTTGAGGGAGCGCATCACTTGGGCGTAGCTTCCCTGATGACGCGAGACGTCCAACGCGAACTTGGTGTTGCCGTTCTGGGCCACCTCGATGCCGAGCTTGGAAGTGTCGTCCACCAGGGCCTTGATGGATTCCATGGCCTGGATGTAGGAGGGAATCAGGGTGTCCTGTTCGGAGCGCTTGCCGACCTGCTTCAGATTCACCAATTCAGCCTCGAAGTCGCCGGCGGCGATCTTCTGGATCATGCGGATGGCGTTGAGTACGCGCGATTGGGCGGTATTGGTAGCTTCTCCGACGCGGGCGAAGATTCCCTTGTAAGCCCCTTCCACCTTTACTGTATAGTCGTTGAGCGCCATGCGCTGCAGTACGTGCTCGGCCTCTACCAGCCCCTGCAATCCTTCGACGCAGTTGCTGAGGCTTTGCCGCATGGTCTCGAATTCGCCCCAGGACTCGGTGGTGCTGGCTTCGGGGATCTCGCCGCGCGAGATGCTGTTCAATTGCTCGATGCAGTGGGAGAGGGGACGGTTGATGCTGCGGGAAAGAACCCAGGCGATGATCATTGAGAAGAGCACCAGGAAGGCGATGAGGATGATCAGCACCATCCGCAGGGAATGAACCGTGACTCCGACGGCTTGTCCGTCCGTGCGCGCCAAGCCTTCCTGGTAGTTGGCAAATTCGTCGAGCGCCTTGATGTATCGGGCCTGTGTGTCGCGGAACTCGCCGAAGAGCATGTCTACGGCCAATTCCTTTTGGCCGGCATCAAAGAGGCCTAGCATCTTCTGACGCCCTTCCAGGAAGCCTTTGCGGGTATCCTGGACTTCAGTCAAGAATTTCTTGCCCTGCTCGTCCTTGACGCTTGCATCTAGAGAATCAAGCAGCCCGCCCATCCGTTCGGAGACGGAGGCCATGCGCGAAGCCTCCTTCTTGGCCTCCTCTGGGCTGCGAGCCAAAAAGACGTTGCGGACCACGCGCGCCGTCAGGTTCACCTGGTCGATCATGTCGTTGGCCTGGCGGGACTTCACTATGCGGTCCTGGACTACCAGGTCAATCTTTGCGTTGATGTTCGAGGTCTCCGTCGAGACGTAGATCCCGAGTCCCGCCACTAAGAGCAGGACGACTCCGAAGGCGAGCGCGAGGCGCGCTCCGATTTTCATGTTGCGGAACATTCTCTCCCCCATTGTTGCGGTTTCGTTGCTAGACGGATTCTGTCAATTCACGGCGGCGGTGGCCTGGATGTGCTGAAGCTCTTGGACGGAAAGGACCTTGTCGATGTCCAGGAGGATCTTGACCCCTTGTCCGATCTTGCCCATCCCCAGGATGAATTCGGTGTCGATAGAGGCTCCGAAGGCCGGGGCGTCTTCGATGCTTTCGGCGGGGATATCCAGCACTTCGCGCACTTCGTCGATGATCACGCCCATGATGTGCATGGACTGTTCGGCGTGGATCTGCACCACGATGATGCAGGTGCGCTCGGTGTCTTCGATCTCATCGAGGTCAAACTTGCGGCGCAGGTCCACCACCGGGATCACCTTGCCGCGCAGGTTGATGACCCCGCGCACGAATTCTGGCAGGCGCGGAATGCGCGTGATGGCCTGCATCTGGATGATTTCCTGGACCTTCAGGATCTCCAGTCCGTACTCCTCGGCCGATAGCCGGAAGGTGAGGTATTTTCCGGCCTTGCAGTGCCCCTCGACTGCGGGGGCCGTCAGCATCGCGTCCATGCGCTCTCCTTGGCTTGAGTTGTTCGCGAAGTCATTCCGAGGCAGCCTTGACGATGCCGCCGACATCCAGGATCAGGCTTACCGATCCGTCGTTCATGATGGCTCCTCCAGAGACGCCGGGGACGTCCCCTAGGGCGCTGCCGAGGTTCTTGATGACCACCTGTTGCTGGTCGAGGATCTCGTCCACCAAAATTCCGGCCCGGCGTCCGAGCGTGTCTTCCACCACCATCACCACTTGCGATTCCTCGGCAAGCACTCCGCGGGGCCCCAGGTCGTCGCCGAAGACTTCGCCTAGGCGGATGAGGCGAATGAGTTGGCCGCGCAGGTTCAGAAGCTCTCCCTTGCCGACCACCGTCTGGAGCTGCTCTGGGCCGGGTCGAATGGTTGCCAGCACCGAGAGCGTGGGGACGATGTAGCGCTCCTGGTGGATACGCACCACCATGCCGCTGATGATGGCCAGGGTGAGCGGCAAGCGGATGGTGAAGCAGGTCCCCTTGCCTTTTTCGGAGCGGATCTCTACGGTGCCGCGCAGGGCTTCGATGTTCTTCTTGACCACGTCCATGCCGACGCCGCGCCCCGAGATGTCGGTGACGGATTTCGCCGTGGAGAGGCCGGGGTGGAAGATCATCTGGTAGATCTCGGCGTCCTGGTAGTGGATGTCTTCCTTGGCGAGGCCGTTGGCCACGGCCTTCTTTAGGATCGCCTCGCGGTCCAGTCCCTTGCCATCGTCCTCGATCTCGATGTGGACGCTTCCCGCCTTGTGGAAGGCGCGCAGCTTGATGTGGCCAACTTCGGGCTTGCCGGCGGCTCGGCGCTCCGAAGGGGTCTCGATGCCGTGGTCCAGGGAATTGCGAACCATGTGGATCAGCGGATCGCCGATATTCTCCACCACGGTCTTGTCGAGCTCGGTGTCCTCGCCGTCCATGTCGAGGTCGATCTGCTTGTCGAGCTTGCGCGAGAGGTCGCGTACCAGGCGCGACATTTTCTGGAAGGTGGAGCGGATGCTCACCATGCGCAGCGACATGGAGAGTTCCTGGATCTGCCGCATCATGAGCCCCGCCTGGGCGATCTTCTTCTCCAGGGCCAGGTCCTTCACGGCCGCAAGGGCCGGGTCGGCCCAGGCCATCGACTGGGCGATGACGGCTTCGCCGATGGCGTCGATCAGGAGATCGAGCTTCTGCACCGGCACGCGGATGGTTTCTTCCACCGCCGTCTTGGCTGCAGCTTCGGCGGTGGGCGTCTTGCGAGCCTCAATTTGGGCACCGACCACCTGGGCCACGTCGCGTGCCGCGACCTCTCCCTTGGCGTGGAGGATTTCTCCCAAGGGGCGGATGTCCCCGCGGGACTGCTCTTCCAGGGCGCTCTTCACGCTTTCGGGATCGGCCATGCCGTGCTCCACCAGCACCTCGCCCACCAAGGCGTCGGCCTTGTCTGGGGCAAGCGCCGCCATCGGCGGCAGCGAGTCGGCGTTCTTGAGCCGCGAGACCAGGAGCTCCACATGGGCGGACGGCTGGAAATCCTCGCCGCCCAGCACGGCTTCCAGTCCGGAGATCAGCTCCTTGAAGCAGTCGGTGACCTCCAGAAGCAGGTCCACGTGCTCGGGGCGCAGGATGAGCTCTTTCTGGCGGGCGCGGTCCATCAGGCTTTCGGCGGCGTGTGCCAGCGTCTGGATCTCGGAAAGTTCCAGGAATCCCGCTAGGCCCTTGAGGGTGTGGCAGGAGCGGAATACGAAGTTCAGGGCTTCGTCGTCGGTGGGCGCGGTCTCCAGGCGCAGCAGGTTCTTCTCGATGGTGTGGATATGATCGCCGCCCTCGGCGATGAAGTCCACCAGGAAAGAACGGTCTTCTAAGAGAGGATTGGAGGATTCCGATGAGGTCTCCGAAGGACCAGATTCGTCGGCGTGCTCATGGCCGCTGGAGCTCGGCTCCATCAGAATGGTCACCTCGCGTTCGTTGAGCGCCACTTCGCCGGTGGTCACGCGCGGCAGGCGCTCGGCCAGCAGATCCTTGAGACGCAGCAGCTGCTCGGTCCCGAAGTGGCTTTCCTCCAGGGCGCTTTCCACCTTGTGGATGAGGTCGCTCCAGATGGGGAGATCCAGCACCCCAAACTCCCCCTTCAGGGTGTGAAGGTGGCGTTTGACAAATTCTGTTCCAGAAGGGTTGCCTTTTTCGCACTCCAGGATGGCCACCTCGAAGTCTTCGAGGTTGGCGATCTGGGTCTGGGCGAAGCGGCGCCGCAACTGTAGCGTCTCCTCGTCGCATCCGACGGGGATGCGCTCCACCTGGGGTGGCGGCGGAGGCGGAGGCGAGCTCGGCGCGGGGCTTTTCGCGACAGGCTGGTCCGAGTGCTCCTCTTCGAGGGTGCCGCCTTCAGAAATTCCCTCGAAGGCACGGGTCATCTTCTCGAAGCCCTCTTGCAGCTTGGGGATGGCGGCAACGATGGGGGTCTCACCCATGATGGCCTTCTCGGCAAGCCCAGAGAGGCGCTTGGCCTGGGTGACCATGGCGCTCGGGGCACTTTCGTGGCCTTCAATCTCCCGCACCAGGGGGAAGAAATTCCCGAAGGTTGACAGGTCGTTTGGGGACAGGTTCTCGCAGATACGGGACAACTGTTCCAGGACGGATCGTATGTGTTCGCGGTTTGTAGGCATAGTGATGCTCGAACATCACTCTCCCACAAAGGTATCGGGAATGTCAAGTCCGTTTGCGGCAAAAAGAAAAACCCCGGAGTGTGCGCTCCGAGGTTTGAATTAAACAGATTTTGTCTTAAAGGCTCAGGCGAGCTCCTGCACCGAGACTTCGTGGCGGGCGCCGCCCACCGTGATGGCAAAGCGCGCGGCCTCGCCCACGGCCTTGGCCGAAGCGTCCACCGAAGGCGTGGGAGCGGCGGCAGTGGAGACGGCCACCGGGGCCGGCTTCTTCTTCTCTTCGGGCTTCGCGGTTCCCTTGTAGACGGCTTCGGTCTGCTGGGGGAACATGGCGAAGAGCACGGCGGCCTCGTCGGTGGCGGGCAGTCCCTTGGCGGTGATCTCGGCCTTGATCTTGGCCATGCCCGGCTCCAGAAGGTCGGCAGGACGGCCTTCGATCGGCTGCTGCTTGCTCTTCTCGAGGACGAGCTTGAGCACGTCGGGATCGATGGGGCCGGGGGTCTTGCCGTACTTGCCGAGCGCGATGTCCATGGCCTGGTTAGAGACCATCTTCCAGCGGCCGAACTTGCAGTTGAGCATGGCCTGGGTGCCGACGATCTGCGAGGTCGGGGTGACCAGCGGAATCCAGCCGAGGCTCTGGCGCACGTAGGGAATCTCCTGCATGACCTCTTCGATGCGGTCGGCCATGCCCTGTTCCTTCAGCTGGTTGCGGAAGTTGGACATCATGCCGCCCGGGACCTGCCAGCGCAGGATGCCCACGTTGATGCGGTCATTGGCGGGGCTGGTGTAGTCGGACAGTTCCTGGTAAACCTTCTGGAAGTACTCAGAAAGCTCGAAGAGGCGCTTCTTGTCGTAGCTCGGCTCGCGGCCGGTACCTTCGAGCATCTCCTGCATCAGCACGGTATCGGGTTGGCCGGTGCCGTTGGCGAAGGGGACGATGGAGGTATCGAGCACGTCGATGCCGGCCTGGGCGGCGGCGTAGTAGGAGTTGGTGGCCATGCCCACGGTGTTGTGGCTGTGCAGCACCAGCGGGATCTTGACCTTGGCCTTGATCTCCTTGATGATCTCGTAGGCGATGGCGGGCTTCAGAAGTCCGGCCATGTCCTTGATGCAGAGGGACTGGCAGCCCATCTCCTCGATCTCGACGGCCATCTTGACGTAGTTCTCGATGGTGTGGACCGGGCTGATGGTGTAGCTGATGGCGCCCTGGGGGTGGCCGCCGGCTTCCAGCGTGGCCTTCACGGCGGTGCGCATGTTGCGCGTGTCGTTGAGGGCGTCAAAGATGCGCAGGATGCTCATGCCGGCGCTGATGGAGCTCTTCACGAAGGCGCTCACCACGTCATCGGGGAAGGCGGTGTACTGGACGATGTTCTGGCCGCGCATCAGCATCATGTGCGGGGTCTTCGGCGTCTTGGCCTTGAGGGCGCGCAGGCGATCGAAGGGATTCTCGGCCAGGTAGCGCAGGCAGGAGTCGATGATGGCTCCACCCCACGTCTCCAGGGCGTTGAACCCGAGATCGTCGAGTTCGGCGGCGACGGGCAGCATCTGGGACGTCTTCATGCGGGTGGCGGCCAGGGACTGGTGGCCGTCGCGCAGGACGTTCTGGTTAAAAAGCACCGGATTCTTGGACATTCTCGACCTCCAATAGTGGCAGTTGTGCAAATATAATCCGGGAGCGACAGCTCCGGGAAAATGCAGGCTATGGGTATGGCCCTAGTCCCGCCCTATCGCCCCTTCTTGCCAATTTCTGTCACCGGGGCGACCAAGCCTCCTCGCCGCCCGACCGCGGCTGCGGGGGCTTGGCCCATGCGGGTGACGGTCGGGGGGGAGGCGTGCTCGTATCACTTTTTCGCAAAGTTCCTGCTGTGATGCGCTATTTGTAGGCGCTCCGCCCTGCACCCAGCCAAGGGTGATGCCGCGCACCCTTGGAACTTGCTCGCGGGGGCTCCGCCCCCTGCACCCAGCATAGAGATCACTGGAATGAAAGCTGTGGGGAAAAGTCGCCTCGCGGAACCCTGCGAGCGAAGGCGCGACGCCTTCGATGCAGGGGGCCACGAAGTGATGTGTTCCGGCAAAGCGGTTTAATTGAGGTCTGTGCGGGGTTTTCCTTTGCCGAACTCCTTATGAATTAGTTGCTGATAGTCTTCCCAAGTCGCGATGTGGCGATACCATGTGTAGTTGTTGTATTCGTGTTCACCAAGTAATTGAGACATTTCTTTAACAGGCTGCTGAAAAGTATGTGTCACTGTTGTCATTTGCTTAGCAATTCCGATTTTTTGAGCCAAGGTTTCGTGGCAGCATGAGCGCCATTGGTGATGTGGATAGATGTTCTGTCCCCACCATG
>Ga0302287_10000328_pt1 | contig 25751 bp, 20 predicted proteins | sample III_Fen_E2_4_FD_200452 | JGI IMG/M metagenome (GOLD analysis project Ga0302287, IMG submission 200452) | Peat permafrost microbial communities from Stordalen Mire near Abisko, Sweden - III_Fen_E2_4 | ecosystem: Environmental > Terrestrial > Soil > Wetlands > Permafrost | place: Sweden: Abisko...
GCACCACGTCCAGCGGCGTCTGCACCGCGCCCGCTGACTCGACGGCGTTTTGCTGGCTCAATTGCGCCAGCACCTGGTTCAAATCCAGCCCGAGCTGGGCCAGGCGCTTTTGCGAGATTTCGATGAAAATTTTCTCGTCCTGCACGCCGAACAGTTCGACCTTGCTGACATCAGGCACGCGCAGCAGTTGCTGGCGCACATCGTCGGCGAAAACCTTGGTTTCAGCGTAATTGAAGCCATCCGACTCCAGCGCATAAATCACGCCATAAACATCGCCAAAATCGTCGTTGAAATACGGCCCCTGCACGCCACCGGGCAGCGTGCCCTGCATGTCGGCGATCTTCTTGCGTACCGAATACCAGACGTTGGGCACGTCGCCAGGTTTCGACGAATCCTTGATCTGAAAAATGATCAGCGACTCGCCCGGCTTGGAGTAGCTGCGGATTTTGTCGGCGTAAGGCACTTCCTGCAGCGTGCGCTCCAGCTTGTCCGTCACCTGCTCGGCGACCTGCTGGGCGGTAGCGCCCGGCCAGTAGCTGCTCACCACCATCGCCCGGAAGGTGAACGGCGGGTCTTCATCCTGACCGAGCTGGAAATAAGCGGCAAAGCCCAGCACCATCAGCACGACAAGCAAATAGCGTGTCAGCGCCGGATGCTCCAGCGCCCAGCGCGACAAATTGAAATCAGTCGAAGGCGAGGCACTAGCGCCGCTGGCGTAATCGTTGGTTGGCTGTGTCATGCCGCCCTCACTTCGCGCCGGAGGCCGCAGGCGCCGCTGCCGCAGCAGAAGCCGATGCGGCTGATTTCGTCAATGCCGCCGCCGTCACCGGCGCTGCAGCCGACGCCGCATTGCCCGGCGTCAGCACAAAACCCGGCTGGGTTTGCGCGGGCAGGGCCGGACTGGCCGCCTTAGGCTGGTACAGCGTCACTTTCTGGCCGGGCGAGAGCACATGCACGCCCGCGCTGACCACCAACATGCCCGGCTGCAGACCGGAAGCCACCACGGCCTCGTTGCCGTCCGCCGTCGCAATCTGAATCACCTGCGACTTGACCGTCATGCTGGCCTTGTCCACCAGCCAGACCGCCGTCGACTGGCCTTCCTGACGCAGGGCGCTGGTCGGCAGCTTGATGACCGGCAGCCCGACGGCGCCCCCGGCGTCCAGCAACACCGAGGCCGTCGCACCCAGCGCGGGCGGCTCTTTGGCGTCAATCGACACCTTGACGGCGTAAGTGCGCGTCACCGGATCGCTGCTGGCCGCCACCTCGCGCACCTTGCCGGGCAATTCAGCGCCCTGCGACCAGAGCCGGATACTGACCGGCGCGCCCACCTTGACCGTCGCGACCCGGTCTTCCTGCACCGAAAACACCACATCGCGCGCGCCATCGGCGGCAATGCGCAACACCGGCGCGCCCGCCGCCACCACCTGGCCCGGCTCGGCCTCGATGGCGGTCACGACACCAGCCACATCAGCCGTCAGCACGGCGTAGCCCGTCTGGTTGCCCTGCACCGCGAACTGCGACTGCGCCTGGTCTAGCTGCGCCTGCGCCGCCTTGAGCGCAGATTCGCGCCGTTCCAGCTCGGCACTGCTGATAAAACCCTGCACTTTCAGCGACTGGTAGCGTTTGAAATCCGCCGCCGCCAGATCGCGGTTGGTGGCCGCCGCTGTCACCTGCGCACGGGCGGCTGTGGCGGCGAGCTGGTAATCTTGCGGATCGAGCTGCGCCAGCACCTGACCGGCGTTGACATGCTGGCCGAGTTCAGCCTGCCGCTTGAGCAGCTTGCCGCCGACCCGAAAACCCAGCGGCGATTCGTGCTGCGCCCGCACATCACCAGCATATTCATGGCGCGAAGCAAACGCCTCGGCGCCGACGGTGATCACCTTCACCGCCCGAACCGGCTCCTGGGGCGGCTCCGGCCGGGAACAGGCGGCCAGCAACAAGGCGACGCTCGCCAAGGAGAAAATGGTTTTTTTCATGGTGTGGGGTGAAAGAGTGCGAATGAATCAGGCCAAGAGAGTGGCGAACCCGCCGCTACTGACCAACTGGTTAGTAATCTAGGAGAAATGCAAAAAATTGTCAAGCGACAATCATGGCCCATGACTCAAGCCTCTTCCCCGCTGGCGCAAGGCGTCAGCCATTACGAGAATTTTCCCGTGGCATCGCTGCTGTGCCCGCCGCGCCTGCGCCCGCCGATTGCCGCGATTTATTGGTTTGCCCGCACCGCCGACGACATCGCCGACGAGGGCGACGCCGCGCCGCCAACCCGGCTGGCCGATCTGGCCGCCTACCGCGCCGATTTACACGCCACCGCCGCCGGTCAAACGCCCTCGCCGCGCTGGGCGGGCGTGTTCGGCCAGCTTGGCCCGATGATGCGGGCGTTTGATTTGCCGGTGAATCTGCTCGCCGATTTACTCAGCGCGTTTGAGCAGGATGTGATCAAGCAGCGCTACGCCGATGAAGCCGAGCTTTTTGACTATTGCCGCCGCTCGGCCAATCCGGTCGGGCGGCTGCTGCTACACCTGTACGGCGTGCAGGATGCGCCATCGCTGCGGGAAAGCGATTGCATTTGCACCGCGCTGCAATTGATCAACTTCTGGCAGGATTTGGGCGTGGACATTCCACGCGGGCGTATTTACCTGCCCGCCGATGCGTGGGCAGCGCACGGCGTCGATGAAGCGCAATTGCTGAGCTTGCAACGCAACGCCAGCACCACCGCGCTGATCGCGGCCAGCGTGCGCTCGGCCCGAGCCTTGATGCGCAAAGGCGCGCCGCTGGTCAAAAAAGTGCCGGGACGCGGCGGCTGGGAATTGCGTTTGGTCGTGCAAGGCGGCCTGCGCATTCTGGACAAAATCGAGGCGCTGGATTTCAACACGCTGCAGCAGCGGCCCAAACTGGGGCCGTGGGATGTGGCCGTGATGGGCTGGCGCACGCTGTGGATGTGAGTCAAAGAAATTTTGGAGCGCACCGAAAAACCATCAGAGTCAATCAATCAAACGGGGCTCTCTGAGCTTATAAGCCACAGGTTTTTTCTGCTTTTCCAACACTTCTTCATCAACAAGGCGTTGCAGCCATGCTTTGGCTTGCGTCGGGGAAATGTCCAGCGCACTGGCAACCTCAGCCTCTTTCATCGGTGTGGTTAAAAGCCGCTGAATCACTTCACGCACCGTTGAAAACAAGGCTCGACCCAGAAGGTTTGACTCCACCCGCATGAGCTTGTCGTCCTGCGGTTCAACCTTCAGGGCTGGCACCACTTCCGGGGGGTGTGGCACGGCCTGTTTCACTGGCAGACTCGCAGGAAGCGCAGCCATCGCAACGGGTGCAGACACAGGAGGCTCACCGCTTGAGAAAAGCTCTGCAGTGACTGGTACTTCAGTCGCTGGCGTGATTGCCTCAAACACGCTTTGAAATGAATCCGCATCCTCGGGGTCTGGCCATGCCACAGCCCCTTTGTGGCGTAACGCCTCAAGACCTTCTGACACTTCGCCTGTTGCCCGGACATAGACAGGAACCAAGCGCAGCTTGTCGAGTTGCTCTAGCGCGCCAGCCCAGGTTCCACCCTTGTTCAGATCAGAACTCACGACCAAAGCGGCATCGGCTAGGGCGTAAATCAGCTTATTGCGCTGCATGGCATGTCCGACATTGAAGCCTGCACTCGGGTCATAGGGTGATACCAGCACCAGTTGACCCTCCATCAGCAGATTGCGATGCTCGCGGTTCATCACCGTTTTTTCCAAGCTATCGGCCAGAACGCCGCAAACCTTCCCGCCAGCTTCCAACGCACCGCGCATAGCCGCTTGATCGATTCCTTTTGCACCGCCTGAAACGATAGTCCTGCCTGCACGGGCAGCGACTCTACCCACAGCCATCGTGTACTCGGTTAATGGCTCGTCCACATGGCGCGACCCGACGACCGCAAGGCCACCGGCTTCGAGCAAACCCATTTCACCGCAACCGTACAGCAGGGCGGGCGCATTTTCCCGCAACCGCCCCTTCAGGCGCCGGGGGTACTCGGCATCGGCGCGGCTGACAACCCAAATCGCGCGAGCTTGCCAACGCTCTATGGCCTGGCTCAACAGAAAACCGCGCCCCAGCAGACGCTGCAATCGGCTTTCTTCAATGACCGGCGCACAAGCTAAAAGCAGATCCACTGCATCCGGCAAGAGCAGATCGGCGGGCTGGCGCTGCATCTCCCATAAATGGCGTGCTAAGCGCTTGTACTCGCCGGGCGACAAAAGCTCTAGAGACGGCGTTGCGCGCCCAGCGATTAAAGGTGCCGTGAGCAGCAGGATGGCCTGCGTGTTGGGCGAAAGAACTGGCATCATTGGTCATTCCCCGTTTGTGAAAGCGCTAGCGGCCAAACCTCGCCACTGCCGCCTGTGCGCAATAGCCAAGCAGCCACGGTCAGCGTCCAGCGCGAATCCACCATGTCATCAACCAGTAGGACAGGGCCATGCGGAACAGTCTGACCATTGAGGGCTAGGGAACCGTCCACATTGCGCGCCTGCTGAGCGCTGTTGGCCATTGTTTTCTGCTCGGGCCTGCTGTCTGTTTTTTTGAGCAGCTGGTGAAAAGGTAAGTTCAATGCAGCCGCCAATCGCTGTGCAAAATTCGGTACAAGATCAGGATGGCGCAGTGATGGAATACAACTCACCCAGGTTGGTGCGGGCTGCGGATTCCACTCGTGAATCATCTTCACGCAAGCGACAACCAGGCTATCGGCAAAGCAGCTGTCTCGGTACTTGCCATGCTTGACGAGCTGCCCCCAACCGGCATCATTCCAGGTGCATAAGGCTTTTCCAGGCTGGGCACGCAAATTTTCAGGAATTTTGCTTTTCAGATGCGACAACGGCATCCCGCCAGCGGGCCACTGGAGACGGGGCTCGATGGGCAGGCTGGTGCGGCGCAAAAAAGCCACAGCCTCCCGCACAAGGCCATCACTGGCATGAATGGGCAAGACAGGCAAAGCGGGCGGGCGCACGACACCCGAATCCCCATCGAGTGCCCGGATCAAAAACCCCATATGCTCGCCAAATGGCAAGCTGACATACGCCTGCATCTGCTGGTGTTCGCCGCGACGCAAAGCAGTCAGCCGCTCCGCACGCGCCCAGAATCCTTCGCTCAGGGCTGCCGCTGTAAGCTGCCACTTGGTGCCCTCCTTTGCGATGGGGGCGGGCGATTCGAGAGAAAGCAGTGCAATTGTCTTTTCAATACGGCCCTTGCTCAGATTGACTCGGCTTAACAACTCTGGAATCGAAAGACCGTTGTGCTCCTGCTCAAGCGCACCCAGAACATCAGCAACCTCCTGCCGAGTCGGGAAAGCGTTTTTGATAAACCAGTCCGTGATTTTCGACTCCTCTTCCCCGCTGAGCAAAACGCCATAGGCCGCGTCCAGAGCACGCCCTGCGCGGCCTACCTGCTGGTAATAAGCGACGACTGAACCCGGCGTCTGGTAATGAATCACAAAGGCCAGATCCGGCTTGTCGTAACCCATTCCCAAGGCCGTAGTCGCCACCAGCGCCTTGACCTGATTGCTGAGCAATGCCTGCTCCAGCTCCTCGCGGCGCTCACCTGTTTCGCCGGTGTAGGCCTCCACATTGAAGCCACGAGTTTTAAGCCAATCCGCCACCTGGTTGGCATCATGTACGGTCAGCGCGTAGATGATGCCGTGCCCCTCAAGCGTGGCAAGCTGTTCGGCCAGCCACGCCAGACGTTCAGCCTGACTTGGCAGGCGTATGGTTTGCAGTGTCAGCGACGTGCGGTTCAAGTCGCCACGTGAGACCTCCAGATTTGGCCCCAATACAGCAGTGAGATCGTCCATGACCCGGTTGTTCGCTGTTGCGGTAGTGGCCAAAAGACGTAAATTGCGCGGCAAGGTTTTGACAATGCGCTCCAGCAGCCGATAGTGCGGCCGGAAGTCATGTCCCCAGTCTGAAATGCAGTGCGCCTCATCAATCACCAGCATCGAGATGCGCCCGGCGATACCCGCCAGAACCTCTGTACGGAACCGTTCATTGGCCAGACGCTCGGGTGAAATCAAAAGGATGTCAATGTCATCAGAGCCAAGCATGGTCTCAACATCAGTCCAGTCGTCGAGGTTGTCAGAGTTGATGGTGGCGGCGCGCAAGCCCATTCTTTGTGCCGCAGCGATCTGGTTTCTCATCAAAGCGAGCAACGGCGAAATCAATAAAACCGGACCCTGACCAGCATCGCGCAGCAATTTTGTGGCGATGAAATACACAAAGCTTTTGCCCCAGCCGGTCTTTTGCACAACCAGCAGGCGGCCTCGGCCCTCAACGACGTGACGGATGGCTTGCTCTTGGTCATTGCGAAAAGTGGCATCAGCACGGCCTGAGCCATTTCGGAGCAGTTCTAACGCACGCTCGGACGCATAAAAAGGCATTTAAAAACTTTCGGTGTTGGGTAGTTGAGCAGTTTTTGGTCTGTTTTTCATCTTAACGCCCAAGCAACCAGCTTCCCTCTCCCTGTCAATGCCATGCTCTGCGCTGTGAAGGGAAATCAGACCGGAGCCAAGCCATTTTTGCCTGCGACAATCGCCCGCATGACGCCCGAGCACTATGTCCAGCAAAAAGCCGCCGCCTCCGGCAGCAGTTTCTATTACGCCTTCCTGTTCCTGCCCAAGGAGCGGCGCGCCGCCATCACCGCCTTTTACGCCTTCTGCCGCGAAATCGACGACGTGGTCGATGAAATCACCGACCCCGGCGTGGCCCAGACCAAGCTGGCCTGGTGGCAGGGCGAAGTGCGCCAAGCCTTCGCAGGCAACCCGACGCATCCGGTGATGAAAGCCTTGATGCCCCACGCCACCCTCTACGGCATCGAGGCGCGGCATCTGCTGGCCGTCATCGAAGGCTGCCAGATGGATTTGACGCAAAACCGCTACCTCGACTTTCCCGCGCTGCAACGCTACTGCCATTTGGTGGCGGGCGTCGTTGGCGAAGTGGCGGCGCGCATTTTCGGCCAGACCGACTCGGCCACCACCGCTTACGCGCACAAGCTGGGGCTGGCCTTTCAACTGACCAACATCATCCGCGACGTGGGCGAAGACGCGATGCGCGATCGCATTTACCTGCCGATCAACGAGCTGCAAAAGTTCGATCTGAAGGCCCATACGCTGTTAAAGCGCCAGTATTCCGAGCAGTTCACCGCCTTGATGAAATTCCAGACCGAGCGCGCCTTGGGCCTGTACGACGAGGCGCTGGCGCTGCTGCCCGACGCCGACCGCCGCGCCCAAAAGCCCGGTTTGATGATGGCCAGCATTTACCGCACGCTGCTGCGCGAAATCGCCGCTGACAATTTTCAGGTGCTGCACCAGCGCGTGAGCCTGACGCCGGTGCGCAAATTCTGGCTGGCCTGGAAAACCCAGGCCTTTGGCCGCGTTGTATGAGCGGCGCACTTCGTCGTATGAGTGGCGCATTTTTTGGTTTTTCGCTTGCGCGATACCCGGCAGGCGCTGCGTGGCGTGAGAACGCACCGCCAGAAAAACACCTGCTCCCCGCCGCATGAAAATCGCCATCATCGGCGCGGGCTGGGCGGGCTGCGCCGCCGCCGTGGAAGCCACGCGCCTCGGCCATCAAATCACGCTGTTTGAAGCCGCCCGCACCGCTGGCGGGCGCGCCCGGCGCGTGATGGCCACGCGAGGCGATGAATCCCTGATGCTGGACAACGGCCAGCACATCCTGATCGGCGCGTACAGCGAAACGCTGCGGCTGATGCGCGACTTGAGCGTGGACGAAAAAACCGTCTTCCTGCGCCTGCCGCTGACGATGCAGTTTCCCGACGGCAGCGGCTTGAAATTGCCGAACTGGTCCGCGCCGCTGGACGCGCTGGCGGGCATTTTGACGGCAGGCGGCTGGCCGTGGGCCGACAAGCTGTCGCTGCTCAAAGTCGCGCTAGGCTGGCAACTGGGCGGTTTTAAATGTCGCCCTGAACAGTCGGTCAGCGACCTGTGCCGGGGCTTGGCGCCGGGCGCGATGGTGTCGCTGATCGAGCCTTTGTGCGTCTCGGCGCTGAACACGCCTGCGGATCGCGCCAGCGGGCAGGTGTTTTTGCGCGTGCTTCACGACTCGCTGTTTGCCGCCAGCGGCGGCTCCAATTTGCTGCTGCCGCGCCAGGATTTAAGCGCCCTGCTGCCCGATGCGGCGCTGGCCTGGCTCACGAAGCAAGGCGGCGCGCTGCGCTTGGGCGTTCGCGTGCAAGCGATTGAGACGGTGACCGCTGCGGCTGCTAGGACGGCCACGACTGCAGGGACAGCAACAGCAACTACTGGAACTGGCACCGGAACCGACGCTTCGGCAGGAACTGCCACTGGCGGCTGGCACGTCAACACCGCCGACAGCCGCGAAACCTTTGAGCGCGTAGTTCTGGCCTGCCCGCCGAACGAAGCGGCGCGGCTGGTTGAAAGCACCGGCGCCGCCGCCGATGACTGGCTGGCGCGGGCGCGCAGCCTGCAGCATGAAGCGCTCTGCACTGTCTATGCGCAAGCGCCCGGCGCCCGTTTGCAGCAGCCGATGCTGGCGCTGCCCGCCAGCGCCAGCGAACCGGCACAGTTTGTCTTTGACCGGGGCCAGCTGGGCGGCCCGGCGGGTTTGCTGGCCTTTGTCATCAGCGCCAGCAACGGCGACAGCGCCACCTTGACGCAGCAGGTGCTGGCCCAGGCAGCGCGCCAGCTTGGCCTGAATACTTTGCAGCCGGTGCAAACCATCGTCGAAAAGCGCGCCACCTTCGCCTGCACGCCCGGCCTGCAGCGCCCCGCCGCCCAGATCGCGCCCGGCCTGCTGGCCTGCGGCGACTATATTGCCGGGCCGTACCCAGCGACGCTGGAAGGCGCGGTGCGCTCGGGGCTGGAGGCGGCGCGGAAGTTAGATTAAACCACTGCTCAAAAATAATATGGAAACCACTAAACAAAAAAAAGAACGCGACTTCATTTTAGACTTCACCAAGGGTGTTGCTATTATTTTAGTCGTTCTTGGACATACTCTCCAAGGGCAAGCAAAAAATTTCGATGACATCTATGGATTTCGAGTTATTTACTCATTTCACATGCCACTTTTTGCATTCTTATCTGGTGCTGCTGCTTCACACTGGGTTACAAAATTCACTATGGCCAGCAGCTTTCGTGAATTGACCAAATCTTCAATTTATAGAATAAATCGATCAGCTATTCACTTATTAGTCCCATTCCTATCTTGGACAATTATTGCCTTCTGGATGAGCAATCCAAAAGAAAATTTTTCAGAATATATTCTTGATATTTTTAGACACGCCGACCGTTCTTTATGGTTTTTACCATGCATATTCTGGTGCACAACTTACACGTCTTTATTCATGCTTTGCCTAACATCCATCAGAAAGGCTACAAGTGGCACTTCAATGGATAAGCTCTCACGTTATACAGCGTCGTTACCAATTCAAATTGGTAGCTCTTTTAATTATTTGGAAAATCGCCAAACCAAGTTTGCCTACTGAATTAGGCTTGGTTTTTGCAAATCAATTTCACGGCGGACTATTTATCTTTTTTTTACTTGGGATTATTTTATTTAAACATTTCATTGAGATAAAACAAGTTACATTTCGATTTATTCCATATGTTATTTTTTTAATCCTAATTCCGTACTGGCACCGCACACTACCAAGCAATATCATCCAGGGTGCCCCAGAATTTATAACTAACAATTGGTTGGCAAAAAAATACGCAATGATTGTCGCCATCTCTGGAATACTCGCAACCATAGACATCTCTAGACTTATACACTCCATAAACATGGTAAAACCAAATTCCCTAATCTCTTATATCGGCACCGCCTCGCTTGGAATTTATGCAATACATTTTTATTTTCTCAAATATCAATTGCATGTAATTTTAACCATTGCCATTAGTCTATTGATTTATCAATTTATATCAGCAATTCCCGCAGTAAAAAATTTACTACTTGGGAAGTAGTAAATTAAAGTGCCCCGAGTCAAAACAATTTTCCACTCAGTTTAAGCTGCACTTGGTTTGACTCGCAGCTGGACGGCATCGCCCCGGTTTTGGCGCTTGTAAGTTGGTTTCCACTGGTGGGCGAGGAAATTTATCCACGATCAAGGCCCAGCCATCGCCCGAACCGCCTGAAACGCGGGCCGCGCCAAACATCGCTGTAGCCACGCCTCAACGCACGGGCAAGCCCCCATCAACTCACTCGCGCTTTCCACCCAGGCAACGACCGAGGCCACGCACACATCGGCCACGGTAAAACGCCCGCCCACCAGATAAGGGCGGCTTTGCAAATGCTGCTCCAACACCCGCAACGGCGCCAGCAGGCGGCGCTGGGCCAGCGCGGCCAGTTCGGGCTTGCGGCGCTCCGGCGGCATCAGGGCGCCGTGCATCAGAAAAGCCAGCGCATCCTTTTCGTACTCGGTCACGGCCCAGAAGCTCCAGCGCAGGATTTCGGCCTGCTCGGCATGGTTTTGCGCCGCCAGCACAATCAGGCCATCGCCCCTGAAACGCTCGGCCAGGTACAGCGCGCAGGCCATCGACTCCCAGACGATGATGCCGTCATCGTCCAGCACCGGAATGCGCCCGTTCGGGTTCAGCGCCAGAAACTCCGGCGTGCGCGTGGCGCCGCCCAGATACGGCAGCGCAATGTGTTCGTAATCCAGCCCCAGTTCCTGCGCCACCCACAGCGGGCGGGCGGCGCGCGAGGCGGCGGTGCCGTAGATTTTCAAAGTCATCGATCAAACGCTTTTTCAGAAAAATTCGTGTTCCGCGCAAGCGCACTCAAGCGCCGAGCAAGTCGCACAGTTCGGCCAGCGTCGTGACGCTCAGATGCGGCTGGGCAGCATGCGCCCACGCGTGACCCGTGCGGTTCACCCAGACCGTCTGCATGCCGCAGTCCAGCGCCGCCAGCACGTCGAGCGCCGCGTCGTCGCCGACATGCAGCACCTCGTGCGGCAACGCCCCGGCGGCCTGCGCGGCGGCGTGAAAGATGCGCGGGTCCGGCTTGCCCACGCCAAACTGCTGGGCGCTGACGCTGGCCTTGAAATACGCGCCGATGCCGATGCCGTGAATGTCCGCATTGCCGTTGGACAGCGCCACCAGCGGAAAGCGGCCCGCCAAAAAGACCAGTCCCGCCAGCGCATCGTCATACAGCGTGACGCGGTTGCGCTCGGCAAAAAACACGTCAAAGGCCGGTTCGGCCAGCAGCGGATCGTCGCCGCAGCGGCGCAACACTTCGCGGATGGTTTCGCGGCGCTGGGCGCTCAGGTTGTGTTTGAAGTCGGGGCGCGAGGCGACGAGCTGGGTGCGGATGGCGTGGCGCGCCGCCGTGTCGGCAAACAACGCCGCACTGGCGGGCGCGTGCTGGCCCAGCCAGTCGGCAAGCACCTGTTCGGCGCGCTCAATCGTCGGCCAGATCGGCCACAGCGTATCGTCGAGGTCAAGGGTTATGGCTTTGATGCGGGAAAGGTCGAGCATGGAAAAGCGAGAATACCGCATGTCCTTTGCCCCCGAACCCTCATTCACGCACGGCGCGCCGCCCAAAGCAGCGTCCACAACAGCCATTTTGCTGTGCAACCTGGGCACGCCCGACGCGCCCACGGCCCCGGCGCTGCGCCGCTACCTGGGCGAATTTTTAAGCGATTCGCGCGTGGTGGAAATTCCCAAGCCGATCTGGTGGCTGATTTTGCACGGCATCATTTTGCGCACGCGGCCCAAAAAATCCGCCGCCAAATACGCCAGCGTCTGGCTGCCCGAAGGCTCGCCGCTCAAGGTCTGGACGCAAAAGCAGGCCAATTTGCTGCGCGGTTACCTCGGCCAGCGCGGCCACAGCGTCGAAGTGCGTTACGCGATGCGTTACGGCAACCCGTCGATTGCCTCGCAGCTCGACCAGTTGAAAGCCGACGGCGTGACCCGCGTGCTCATCCTGCCCGCCTACCCGCAGTACAGCGGCACGACGACGGCCAGCGTGTTTGACGCGGTCTATAGCTGGGCGGCGAAAGTGCGGCGCATTCCCGAACTGCGCTTCATCAACAACTACCACGACAACGCGGGCTACATCGCCGCGCTGGCCCACAAAATCAAGGCGCACTGGCAGCAAAACGGCCAGGCCGACAAGCTGGTGATGAGCTTTCACGGCGTGCCAGAGCGCACGCTCACGCTGGGCGACCCGTACCACTGCGAATGCTACAAAACGGCGCGGCTGGTCGCTGAAAAGCTCGGTCTGGCCAAAGACCGTTATCAAGTCACGTTTCAGTCGCGCTTTGGCAAGGCCAAATGGCTGGAACCGTACACGGAGCCAACCTTGATCGCGCTGGCCAAATCGGGCGTGAAAAGCGTCGATGTGGTCTGCCCCGGCTTTACCGGCGACTGCCTGGAAACGCTGGAAGAAATCAGCATGGAAGCGCGCCACGCCTTTCTCGAAGCGGGCGGCAAGAGCTTCAATTACATCGCCTGCCTAAACGACAGTCCGCAATGGCTGGCGGGCATGAGCGAGCTGTGCATCCAGCATCTGGGCGGCTGGCCGACGACGGCGCCGGTTGACCCGCAGGCGCTGGCCGATTCGCGCACCCGAGCCGCTGCGCTGGGCGCGCCGCAATAAAGCGCGCCCCAAGCCCGGCTCAGTACCGATTCCAGCCCGGTGCCGGACACAGCACGCCCAAGTCCCGCTGCGCGCAACGGCCCGGCACCGCCCTTGAAAAAACGCCAGAACGGCAAATTGGCCGTTTATAGTCACTTCCAGCAACTCAACCTGAAGGGAGGATAGACGTGAACATCCAGACAGAAAAATCCACGGCCTTGCCGTTGACGGCCATCGTTATCGCCATTGCCGGACTCGCGGGCTGCGCCAGCCAGCGCCATGAAGCCGCAGCGCCAGCGCCCGCAGCAGTCGCACTGAACTGCGCGCAGCTCAGCGGCATGACGATTCCCGCCGCCGCGATAGGCCTGCCGACCACCGGCGCGAGCGTCACCAGCGCCCAGACCATCCCGGCCGCCGGAACTGGCAGCGCCGCCACCGGCGAATACTGCAAGGTGCTCGGCGACATCCACCCGGTTGACAGCCGCGCCCCGCAAATCAAATTCCAGCTCAATCTGCCAGCGAACTGGAACCACAAAGCCGTGATGTTCGGCGGTGGCGGCTACAACGGCAGCATTCCGGCCAGCGCGGGCAACATTCCGGCGGGTCCGACCGACCAGCCGACGCCGCTGGGGCGCGGCTACGCCACCTTCGGCAGCGATTCCGGCCACCAGGCCAACGCCAACGGCAGCCGCGACGGCACGTTTGGCGCCAACGACGAAGCGCTGCACAACTTTGCCGGTGACGCGCTGAAAAAAACCCGCGACACCGCCGTCGCGCTGATTCAGGCGCGCTATGCCGACAACGTACAAAAAACCTATTTCGCAGGCGGCTCGACCGGCGGGCGCGAAGCCCTGCTGGTGGCTCAAAACTGGCCGCAGGATTTTGACGGCGTCATCGCGCTGTACCCGGCCTGGAACGCCGCCAGCCTCGACTTGCAGTTCGGGCGCATCACCCGCGCGCTGACCCAACCCGGCGCCTACCCGAACCGCGCCAAACGCCAAGCACTGTACGACGCGGCAATGGCCGTCTGCGACCCGCTCGACGGCGTCAAAGACGGCTTGATCAGCAACGTCAACGCCTGCCACGCTCGCTTCAACCCGGCCAGCGCCATGCTCAACGGCGCGCCGCTGCGCTGCGCTGGCGGTGCCGACACCGGCGACAACTGCCTGTCTGACGCCCAAATTGCCGCCTTCAAGGTCATCGAAACACCGATCAGCCTGAACTACACATTGGCCAGCGGCGAAACCAGTTACCCCGGCTTCAACACCTGGGGCACGGATTTCGGCAATCCCGGCACTAGCCCGCTTCAGCCGACGGTGCTGACGCTGGCGCTGGGCACCGTGCAGCCCGCCAATCCGATGCCCGCCGTCAGCGCAACGAGCAGCCCGCCTTACAGCAGCACCTTTTGGGATCAGTGGGCGAAATATTTCGTCACCCGCGACGCCAGTTTCAACTCGCTGAACCTAGACCCGCAAAATCCCGGCGCTTGGCAAGCGCGCATCGTCGAACTCACCCGCATTCAAGATGCGAACAAAACCGACCTGTCCGCCTTCCAGGCCAAAGGCGGAAAAATCCTGATGGCTCACGGCATGGCCGATGCGCTGGTCAGCACACGCGGCTCTGAGCAGTATTACAGCCGCCTGCGCGCCACGATGGGCCAAGCCAAAGTGGCCAGCTTCATGCGCTACTACGAAATTCCCGGCTATGGCCACTCCGTCAGCAGCGTCTTCAACGCCGCCTGGGACTCGCTAACCACGCTGGAAAACTGGGTCGAAAAAGGCGTGGCGCCGCCCGCCCAGAGCGTCGCCGACACGGCAGGCGTTCCTGGCCGCACGCGCCCGCTGTGCGACTACCCAACCTGGCCACGCTACAGCGGCGCGGGCGACGTGAACGCCGCCCAGAACTTTAACTGCGCCGCGCCATGAAAAAAGCCGACTCACGAGTCGGCTTTTTTTTAAGCTTTGTGCGCAAGCGCCTCAACGAGGCGGCTGACGCTCAATGGAATGCTTACTTCTTGATCGCAGCTGTGCCGTTCTTGATGGCCGATTCCAGGGCCGTTTCCACCTTGGTGGCGGCGTCTTTCAGACCCTTGCTGACAGGTGCGAAAGCTTCTGGTGCTGGATGGGCTTTTTCCAGAGCGTCAACGCTGGAGTGGAACTGGGCAAAACCCAGGGCCGACACGTCCTTCAGATTTTGCGTGGCGATGGCCAGGCTCTTTTCTGCCGAGACTTTCAGGGCTTCAAAAGCGGCTTGTGGCTCTTTGATGCTCTTGAAGGTTTCAACGGTTTCAGCCACAGAAGCTTGTGCAGCTTGAGCTTGCTTTTGGGCCAGATCGCCCCAAGCCTTGAGCTGTTCCAGCACAGGCTTGAAGGCTTCTTGGGAAGCAGCCGGGTTGAACTTCTCGGCGTTTTCCTTCATGGTTTTGGCGATGGATTCGAAAGAGGTATTGGTGAACATGTGGAGCCCTTTTAAAAAATGTTGCAGTGCAGCAATTATGAACTACAAATAGTTGGCTTGGCAAATTAAAGTTAAATTTCGTATCAATTAGGGCTCGTTGCCTAAAAAATGATAGTCCGTCATTTGTAAAAACTGACTCACATAGCATCTCAAGAAAGGCACACACCGGATGGACAAACTACGCATCGACAAGTGGCTCTGGGCGGCGCGCTTTTACAAGACGCGCTCGCTGGCCGTTGAAGACCTAGACAAGGGCCGAATCTGCATCAACGGCCAAGAAGCCAAGCCATCGCGCGAGGTCAAAGCGGGCGACCAGCTAACGCTGCGCCAAGGCCCGCTGACGCGCACACTGGTGGTGCGCGGCATCAGCAGCCAGCGCGGCCCAGCGCCGGTGGCGCAGCAGCTCTACGAAGAAACCGCCGAAAGTCTGGCGCTCAAAGCCCAGGCCGCCGAGCAGCGCCACCTGACTTGCGACCCGGCCAGCAGCCTCGAACACGGCCGCCCGACCAAGCGCGACCGGCGCAGCCTAGACAAAGCGCAAGGCAAGGACTGGGACAGCCGCTGGAGCGCCTCCATCAACCGCTAACTGGCCGACAGTCCCTCAACCGCCCCGCAGCCGCGCCGCCGACTCAGGCGGGCCTGTCAAGGCTGGCTTATAGTGCCAAGTCTTCCCCTTCACTCTGCGCGCAAGCCCCAAAATCATGAAAACCAAAGCCGCCGTCGCCTGGAAAGCAGGCCAGCCCCTGACCATTGAAACCGTCGATCTGCAAGGCCCGAAATTCGGCGAAGTGCTGGTCGAGATCAAGGCCACCGGCATTTGCCACACCGATTACTACACGCTCTCGGGCGCCGACCCGGAAGGCATCTTCCCGGCCATCCTCGGCCACGAAGGCGCGGGCATCGTCGTCGATGTCGGCCCCGGCGTGACCACGCTCAAAAAGGGCGATCACGTCATTCCGCTCTACACGCCCGAATGCCGCCAGTGCAAATTCTGCCTGTCGCGCAAAACCAATCTGTGCCAGCTCATTCGCGGCACGCAGGGCAAGGGCTTGATGCCCGACGCGACCAGCCGCTTCAGCCTGAACGGCCAGCCGATTTTTCACTACATGGGCACTTCGACGTTCAGCAACTACACGGTAGCGCCCGAAATCTCGCTGGCCAAAATCCGCGAAGACGCGCCGTTTGACAAAGTCTGCTACATCGGCTGCGGCGTGACCACCGGCATTGGCGCGGTGATTTTCACGGCCAAGGTCGAAGCAGGCGCGAATGTCGTTGTGTTTGGCCTGGGCGGCATCGGCCTGAACGTGATTCAGGGCGCAAAGATGGTCGGCGCGGACAAAATCATCGGCGTCGATATCAACCCGGCGCGACAGGCGATGGCGCGCAAATTCGGCATGACGCATTTCATCAACCCCAAGGAAGTCGAAAACGTGGTCGATGCCATCGTGCAGATCACCGACGGCGGCGCGGATTACAGCTTTGAGTGCATCGGCAACACGCAGGTAATGCGCCAGGCGCTGGAATGCACGCACAAAGGCTGGGGCCGCTCCATCATCATCGGCGTGGCCGAAGCGGGCGCGGAAATCTCGACGCGCCCGTTCCAACTGGTCACGGGCCGCAAATGGGAAGGCTCAGCCTTCGGCGGCGCACGCGGACGCACCGACGTGCCCAAAATCGTCGATTGGTACATGGAAGGCAAGATCAACATCGACGACTTGATTACCCACACGATGCCGCTGGAAGACATCAACAAGGGCTTTGACTTGATGAAAAGCGGCGAGTCGATACGCGGCGTGGTGCTGTTTTAAACCAGCCAGACGCCAGCGCCTGCCGGACGGGTACCAACGACCATCAAATCAGGAGCGATATGAATTCCACCCCCTTGGAACTGTTGAGCGAACACCCCTGCTTTGGCGGTGCGCAGCGCTTTTACCAGCATGCGTCCCGTGAAATCGGCCTGCCGATGCGCTTTTCGGTGTTTTTGCCGCCAAAGGCACGCATCAATGTGGCGGGCGGCCAAGTGCCTGCGCTGCTGTATCTGGCCGGGCTGACCTGCACCGATGAAACCTTTATGGTCAAGGCGGGCGCCCAGCGTCTGGCCGCCGATCTGGGCCTGGCGCTAATTGCGCCCGACACCAGCCCGCGCGGCGCGCAAATTCCGGGCGAAGCCGACAGTTGGGATTTCGGCGTCGGCGCCGGTTTTTACCTCGATGCGACGCAAGCGCCGTGGTCGCGCCACTGGCGCATGGAAAGCTGGCTGACCGCCGAACTGCTACCGCTGCTGGCGGGCGCGCTGCCGATTGACGCTGGGCGCATCGGCATCTTCGGCCATTCGATGGGCGGCCACGGCGCGCTAACGCTGGCGCTGCGCCATCCGGGGCTGTTCAAATCCGTCTCGGCTTTTGCGCCGATTTGTGCGCCCAGCCAGTGCCCTTGGGGCCGCAAAGCCTTCACCGGCTACCTCGGCGCCGACGAATCGAGCTGGCTAGCGCACGACGCCAGCGCGCTGATGCAGCGCCGCAGCAGCGCACCCTATCCGGGCGGCATTCTGATCGACCAAGGGCTGGGCGACGGTTTCCTGGCCGGGCAGTTGCACCCGGAACAGTTTGAAGCCGCCTGCGCTGCCGCCAGCCAGCCCCTCAATCTGCGCCGCCATGCGGGCTATGACCACGGTTACTATTTCATCGCCACCTTCATGGCGGATCATCTGGCGCACCACGCGGGGCAATTGGGCCACGTACTATCGAGTCTTCACATTTAATCACGCGCGTCGAACGAGAAACTTTTTTGCATGAAATACGCTTTTTCACTTTTCGTACTCCTTGGAATCCTCCCTTACCATGAAGCTTTTGCGCAGTGCATAAAAAACACCGAGTGCAAAGGTAATCATGCTTGTAAGCGAAAAGTCTGTGCAACTTCTCCTCCCCCGCCGCAACAGACAAAGCAGACCCTACCGACGAAGGCTGCAAAAAGCACGCATGCGAGTGCTCAAAACCCGAAGTTTGAAGACTTTCCAGTCATCATGCCTCTGGAGCCTTGGGTACTTCCCAAGGATATTTATCACCTGAGCACGAAGGAATGGAAAAACGCGAACGGCAAACTTATCGAGTCTCCGAAGGTCAACTTCGCCGGCAAGTACGTCATCATTCTCAATAGCTGCGGCGTCGGTTGCCGCTACTACACCCTCACCGATCTCTCAACTGGCCGCGACCTCCCTACGCTGAAGATATTTGGCTCAAAGAGGCCACCGGCCACGACGAAGGAAGGCTTCACCTACGTGACCAATCTTGTCGGACGCAATGGCAGCACCATGCTGGTGGCACAGTATCAAATCGAGACCGAGACGGTCAGAAAAGAATGCAGAGAGCGCGTGTTTGTATTTGAGAACGAAAAGCTGCGCCCGATCACCAAGACAAAGAAGTACTGCTCGTTGCTCTGAGACACATCGCCGACCCTCCTCGGCCCTCGCCAAGCCGTAGCAAATACAATCCCGGCCATGCCGTTGCCGCCCTCCCCCGCCTTCAAACCCCTCCCGCTGTACCCAGATGAAGCCCCCACCGGCATGCGCCCTTTATGGGTTGTCGTGCTGGCCAGCTTCTGGATTGCCACCCTGTGCAACGTCGCCCTGTGGCGTGCGCTGGCCCGCCTGCCCGAGCTGAGCGGCGCTCAGGCCGTCACCATCAGCGTGGCGCTGGGATTGGTCATCGGGCTGGCCACGGCGGGCCTTTTGAGCCTGCTGGCTTGGCGCTGGACGCTCAAGCCGGTCATCATGCTGTTTTGCATATCAGCCGCTTTTGGCGCTTATTTCATGCTGGCTTACGGCGTCGTCATTGACCAGAACATGATCGTCAACGCGCTGCAAACCGATGTGCGCGAAACCCGCGACCTGCTCAACTGGCGCTTGCTGGCGACGGTGCTGGTGCTCGCTGGCCTGCCCTGCGCGCTGCTGTGGCGCCAGCATATCCGGCTGCAAACGCCGACGCGCCAGGCGCTGGCCAACGTCACCGCGCTGGTGTCGAGCTGCGTGCTGCTGGTGCTGGTCGTGCTGCTGTTCTTCCAAAGCATCGCCTCGGTCATGCGCAACCACACACAGGTGCGCTATTTGATCAACCCGCTCAACTCGTTCTACGCACTGGGCAGCATCGCCGCCAAGCCCTTCCAGCGCGACGAGTCCAAGCTGCTGCCGCTGGGCGAAGACGCCAAGCTGGGTGCGAGCTACGCCACCCAGACCAAAGCGCCGCTGCTGCTGCTGGTGCTGGGCGAAACCGGCCGCAGCGGCAACTTTGCCATCAACGGCTACAGCCGCCCGACCACGCCCGAGCTGGAAAAAGAAAACATCGCCAGCCAGCACAACGCCTGGTCGTGCGGCACCAGCACCGCCGCGTCGGTGCCGTGCATGTTCTCGCATCTCGGGCGAGCGAACTACGAAAGCCGCCCGGCAAATTACGAGGGCTTGATGGACGTGCTGCAGCACGCCGGGCTGGCTGTGCTCTGGATTGACAACCAATCGGGTTGCAAAGGCGTGTGCGACCGCGTCCCGCACGTCGATACCAGCGCACTGAAAATCCCCGGTCTGTGCGAGGACGGCGAATGCTACGACGCCGTGATGCTCGACAAGCTCGATGAGCGCATCGCCGCCCTCCCCGCCGAACGCCGCGCCAAGGGCGTTGTCGTGGTGATGCACCAACTCGGCAGCCACGGCCCGGCGTACTTCAAACGCTCGCCGCCCGCGTTTAAAAAATTCCTGCCCGAATGCACCAACAATTCGCTGCAAAGCTGCGACCAGCAAGGACTGGTCAACGCATACGACAACAGCATTGCCTACACCGACCACGTTCTGGCCTCAGCCATCGGCTGGCTCAAGACGCAAGAGGCAAACAGCGCACCGGCCATGCTTTACCTAGCCGATCATGGCGAGTCGCTCGGCGAAAACAATTTGTACCTCCACGGCATGCCGTACAGCGTCGCACCGGACGTGCAAAAGCGTGTGCCGTGGATTACATGGTTTTCTGCAGGCTTTGAGCAGCGCAGCCGGATCACGACGGCTTGCTTGAAAGCGCAGCTTGACGCACCGATCAGCCATGACAATTATTTCCACTCTGTGCTCGGGCTGATGAATGTGCAAACGCAGGTGTATCAGCCTGCGCTCGATATTTACGCGCATTGCCAGAGTGGTGCGGCGCTGACTGCACAGCAAGCCCATTAAGAAAAGCGCAGGGACCAGGCTTGGGAAACCGCTCACGGTATGGTTGGCGGCGGCTCTAAAAAGAGCGCACAGGCAATAAAATTAATAGTGTCTCACATCCCAGTAGTGGTTTATTTAATCACTACCTTTCCCCCTGCGAGTCACCTTAGTTTAATAAAACTGCCACCATAAGTGAATCCGGATTTAGACAGACATTTTCGGATTTGATTTGACAATGAAGTCAATCATCTTGACGACTTGAGAATTTAGATCCAACACTGAAAAGTCAGCTTCACTATTACCAGCGATATACCGCGCAACTTCAACTTTTGAGGCTTGCCCATCAGATCCTCTTTGTCCTTTGATTTTGAGGCAATTTTTATATTTCCCCATATCAGTCAGCACTGTCGCATTCGGCGATGTTGATTTTATAGCCATCACCAATTTTTCAGCCGGAAGATAGTTTTCAATCTCTCTTCCACTGGTAATCCAAGCATGCCCCGGCCCAACATTGAACTCTTCTTCAAGGCGCTGCTTTGTTGAATTTATCGGTGCATTTTTACTTGAGCGATCACTATCTATTACGATCATGCCTCGTCTATTAAGTTTGCGAAGAAGAATGAAGTTCTCTGCATTGTCTTGAATTTCAGCAATCGACAAGTGCGATGCGAGCCTCCCACCATAAAACATGATGCTATAGTGAACACCTTCGATCAAATCTTGATTCATTGAGTGAATCCAGAAATTTAGATATATGCGATCAGATGGTCCTTCAACCAAAATAATACAATTTGCTTGCAGCAGGTCGGAAGGATGGTATCCAAGATCCTCACAGACATTTGATTTTTGACTATCTGAGGTGACACGCTCTACGTTTGAAGCACCATTATTCAATCTGATATGGTAAATCTCTGAACCCGGCGTATCCATCAGTGCTGCTGAGTGTGTCGTAATAAAATACTGATTAGATGTATGCTTCGACAAATACCACATCAATTTTCGCTGAAGAATTGGATTTAAATGTAACTCTGGCTCTTCAATACACACCACATGATTTGATAAAACTGTTGCAGCCACGGCTAAAATTATTACCTCATGAATCCCAGAACCTAACGAATCCAATGGTAAAGTTTTTCCATCCATATGAACATTTATGGTATCTCGCTCGTATGGAACTTCAATTGTTGCCTCAGGACTCTCTGTCACATTACGAAGGAAATCTGTAATTTCTTGAAAACTTTGCCTTAACGTTTGATTATGCACAGAAGGATTTTGAAGGCGAGCCAATCGCTCTATAATTCCATTTCCATCAAACCCTTCTGAATTTGTTCCTTTTACCCCTATTTGGCGTATTGCAGGAATTACCATTATATTAGCACTCGGCAGTTTTGATTGAGCCATTTTTATAATTGCAGGCTCCCAATTACTAGCCCTTTCTCCGCCATGCATATTCGTAAGAGTTTGCCATAATTTTTCAATATCTCGATCACTTATTTTACTTACTGCCTCCACCCATGTTTCGTTCAAATTTATGCCACTTTGAATATTAAAAATAGTCCAACAAAGATTTGTACAATCTAAGTCTTTTTTAACTTTATATATTTTTGCAAACACATCACTTGCCAAATTTTTAATGTGAGGATGCATGTTATTTGTTAGAAGTCGGTGACCTTCTCTCAAAGCAATTTTTCCATCTTGAGAAAAAACTTCCTCGCCTACACCAATAAGCATTGGCGCCCCCTCTGGAAGATGTCTTGATAAAGGATCATACTCATGCAAACTTTTTATCTTGTCGGATTTCGGATAAACCTCCGAAAGAAATCGAATAAAGTTTGATTTTCCAGCATTATTCCTTCCGATAAGTAAATTTACCTTGCTAAAACAATCAAAATACTGAGTAGTTCGACCAAAACTTCTATAACCAGCAATTGCCAAATTTTTAATTATTACCGTCATTGCGCTTATTCCAAATAATCTATTTATCGTGATGAATATGAAAATCAACTACTGCGCAGTTTCCCACGGTGACACCCCCACCAAAAACTCCGGCAACGAGGAAACTGTCGCTGGATGATAATCTCCCCACTGAATCAGACCATTCGGCTAATCGCAGGCCAGCGGCGGGCTGCGGTGCGGCTTCCGGTCGGCAACGCACATAGTCGGATTCAGCCCCTCACCCCAGCCGCCGCCGCGCCTCTTCATATTCGCGCCTGAGCTGTGCCACAAAATCAGCCGTGCTCTGCACTCGGCTGACCGCGCCTATTCCCTGCCCGCAGCCCCAGATGTCTTTCCAGGCTTTGGCCGCTGTGTCGCCGCCAAAGTTCATGTGGCTGGGGTCGCCTTCTGGCAGATTCTCCGGGTTCAGACCGGCGGCGCGTATCGACGGCGCGAGGTAGTTGCCATGCACGCCGGTGAACAGGCTGCTATAGACAATGTCGTCCGAACTACCCGCCACGATGGCCTGCTTGTAAGCCTCGGCGGCGCGGGCTTCTTCGGTAGCAATAAAGGCTGAGCCGATGTAGGCAAAGTCGGCGCCCATCGCTTGCGCGGCCAGCACTGCGCCGCCGGTGGCAATCGCGCCCGACAGCGCCAGCGGGCCGTCAAACCACTGGCGGATTTCCTGAATCAAGGCAAACGGGCTTTTCAGGCCCGCGTGGCCGCCCGCGCCTGCAGCCACGGCGATCAGGCCGTCCGCGCCTTTTTCAACCGCCTTGTGCGCAAAGCGGTTGTTGATCACGTCGTGCAGCACCACGCCGCCCCAGCCGTGGACGGCCTGGTTCACGTCCTCGCGGGCGCCCAGCGAGGTGATGACGAGCGGCACCTTGTACTTTTCGCACACCTGCAAATCGCGCTCCAGCCGGTCGTTGGATTTATGCACGATCTGGTTGATGGCGAACGGTGCGGCGGGCTGGTGCGGATGGGCGAGGTTGTGGGCGGCCAGCGTTTCGGTGATTTCGGCCAGCCAGTCGTCGAGCTGCGCCGCCGGGCGGGCGTTGAGCGCGGGCATCGCACCCGTCACGCCCACCAGGCACTGCGCAATAACGAGCTTGGGATTGCTGATGATGAACAGCGGCGCGCCGATGATGGGCAGCGGCAAATGGTTCAAGGGCGCGGGAAGTCTGGACATGGAAAATCTTTCGTCAACATAGCAAAAAGCCCGGCGAACGAGGAAAACTCCTCTGCGCGCCGGGCCGGGCTTTGATTAAAACGCCTTAAAACGCGTCGAGCGCCAGCGCGGTGACGCTGTCCGCGCCTTCAATGATGCTGTCGCGTATGCCGGGCGCTTTGGTCAGCAGGTGGTCGGCGTAGAAGCGGGCGGTGGTGATTTTGGCCTGCATGAAAGCCGCGTCATCGCCTTGGGCGAGCTGCGTCTGCGCCACCAGCAGCGAGCGCGCCAGCTGCCAGCCTGCGACCAAATTGCCCGCCAGCATCAGATAAGGCACGCTGCCGGAAAACACCGCGTTCGGGCTGGTTTTGGTGTTGGCGGCGACAAACTCGACCACTTCAACAAACGCCTGACGCGCCGCGTCCAGCCGCTTGGTCACCGCCAGCGCGTCGGCACTGCCGCTGGCGAGCAACTCGGCCTGCGTCGCTTCGATTTGGGCGGCAATGCCTTTGGCAATCTGGCCGCCGTCGCGGGCGGTTTTGCGGCCCACTAGGTCGTTGGCTTGGATGGCGGTCGTGCCTTCGTAAATCGTCAGGATTTTTGAATCGCGGTAGTACTGCGCGGCGCCGGTTTCTTCGATAAAGCCCATGCCGCCATGCACCTGCACGCCCAGCGAGGCCACTTCCTGGCTCATCTCCGTGCTGTAGCCCTTGACCAGCGGCACGAGGAATTCATAAAACGCCAGATTCTGCTGGCGCACGTCGGCGTCCGGGTGGTGGTGCGACGCATCGTAAGCAGCGGCGGCGACGCTGGCCATCGCCCGGCAGCCTTCGGTGTAGGCGCGCATCGTCATCAGCATGCGGCGCACGTCCGGGTGGTGAATGATGGCGGCGCTGGCCTTGATCGAGCCATCGACCGGGCGGCTTTGCACGCGGTCTTTGGCAAAGCTGACGGCCTTTTGGTAAGCGCGCTCGGCAATCGCAATGCCCTGCACGCCGACGGCGTAGCGCGCCGCATTCATCATGATGAACATGTATTCCAGGCCGCGATTTTCCTGCCCGACGATGTAACCCACCGCGCCGCCGTGGTCGCCAAACTGCAGCACCGCCGTCGGCGAAGCCTTGATGCCCAGCTTGTGCTCGATGCTGACGCAATGCACGTCGTTGCGCTCGCCCAGCGTGCCATCGGCGTTGACGAGGAACTTGGGCACGACAAACAGCGAGATGCCTTTGACGCCTTCAGGCGCGCCGGTAACGCGGGCCAGCACCAGATGGACGATGTTCTCGGCCATGTCGTGTTCGCCGTAGGTGATGAAAATTTTCGTGCCGAACACCTTATACGTGCCGCCCGCCTGCGGCTCGGCGCGTGAGCGCACGGCGGCCAGGTCGGAGCCGGCTTGCGGCTCGGTCAGGTTCATCGTGCCGGTCCACTGGCCGCTGATCATTTTTTCGAGATAGACCGCGTTCAGCTCTGGCGAGCCTGCCGTCAGCAACGCCTCGGTGGCGCCGTCGGTGAGCATGGGACACAGCGCAAAACTCATGTTGGCCGAATTGAGCATTTCGCCGCAGGCCGCGCCAATGGTTTTGGGCAGGTTCTGGCCGCCAAATTCCGCCGGGTGCTGCAGACCCTGCCAGCCGCCTTCAACGTACTGCTTGAACGCTTCCTTGAAGCCGGGCGTCGTCGTGACCACGCCAGCTTGAAAGCTCGACGGGTTCTTGTCGCCGTCCCAGTTCAGCGGCGCGAGCACGCCTTCGCTGAACTTGGCGCACTCGTCGAGCACGGCCTGGGCGGTGTCGAAACCGGCGTCTTCAAAGCCGGGAATCTGCGCAATCTGGTCGATGCGGGCCAGGTGCTGGATGTTGAACAGCATGTCTTTCAGGGGGGCTTTGTAAGTCATTTTTTGCTCCAGATAAAGTCAACAATTGCCCGTCAGCGCAGGCAGTACAGATAAAAAAAAGGCGCCCCAAAAGACGCCTTTAGGTTTGCGCTGGCTTACAGCGCCGCAACCAGTTCCGGCACCGCGTCAAACAGGTCGGCTTCCAAGCCGTAATCGGCGACGCCGAAAATCGGCGCTTCCGCGTCCTTGTTGATGGCGACGATGACCTTGGAATCCTTCATGCCCGCCAGATGCTGGATGGCGCCGGAAATGCCGATAGCGATGTAGAGCTGGGGCGCGACGATCTTGCCGGTCTGGCCGACTTGCCAGTCGTTCGGTGCGTAACCGGCATCGACGGCGGCGCGCGATGCGCCCAGCGCGGCGCCCAGTTTGTCTGCCAGCGGCTCCAGCACGGCGTGGAACTGCTCGCTAGAACCCAGCGCCCGGCCACCAGAGACGATGATCTTGGCGGCGGTCAGCTCGGGGCGGTCGCTCTTGGCGATTTCGGCGCCGACGAAGGACGATTTGCCGCTGTCGGCGACGCCCGCCAGCGTT
>Ga0302287_10000331_pt1 | contig 25662 bp, 28 predicted proteins | sample III_Fen_E2_4_FD_200452 | JGI IMG/M metagenome (GOLD analysis project Ga0302287, IMG submission 200452) | Peat permafrost microbial communities from Stordalen Mire near Abisko, Sweden - III_Fen_E2_4 | ecosystem: Environmental > Terrestrial > Soil > Wetlands > Permafrost | place: Sweden: Abisko...
CATCCTGATTTTTGGGCTAGACTCTGCGAATTAAAATTCCATGTTCGGCCGCAGGATAATACTCCAACTATGAGCTGGTAAGCGGCTTGCCAGCGAGCCTTTATAGCCATTTTGCAATTGGAGTTGCAATCCCCCAGAAAGACTCCATGCATAGTCGCCATTTTTCGAGGGCCACTTTTTGCCTGCAACCATCAGGAATTGGGTGAAATAATCCCAGAGTTTCCAGTCCCTCGGCACACGAATATCGCTGCGAAATTCAATGTCACTGTTGCGCAGAATCAGGTTTTTAAGATCCCAAGTGAGGGGTTCTTTGAGGTCTACGCGGTCGCGTTTCACGGAGAAGTAAAGAACGTCGTAGATTTCTGGGTTCGCGTGAATTTTCGTACCAATGCGAAAGCTCCAGCTCATCTTATTGATGGGGGTAATTGTTGATCCCTTCAGTTTTAGTTCTCCCTCTGCCCAAAGGTCTTTGACGAAGGTATTTGCAAGGATATTGTAGTTGCCCACACTAATTAGTGCACCCCCAAAGCCTTTGCCGCGGATTTGCGTTGGATCATTGCTATCGACCAAATCGACCACGTTGCCTAAAAAATAGGACATAGCCCACGGCTCTGGAAAGCCCGCAGTCAGTGCGTCAAAAACATTCAATTGTCCTAGAGCAGCTTTGCTGTAGAACTGAGGTTCATTCTGATGCAGTAATGTCCCTGCTAAAGGGAGTGGATTCACTGAAACTTCAAGCAATCCAAATCGTGGATGTCCCATATTGAAAAACAGATAGGAGTAGGCACCGCGTTCTTGAGACTGTGCTAGGCGGGGTATCGAATCTTGCGTAATAGAAAAAATGAGATCTGCTGCAGAATAATAGGGATCCAGATCGATCTCTGCCTCGTAGTGATCCAAAGAATCAAGTTGGTAAGTAAAGCTCTTTGCGCTCACACCGACTACAAAGGCAAATAATAGAAAGCGAATCCACTGGCTTAGACTAAATCCCATGCTTGCATTCTATCAAATAGGAAAGGCCACCAAGCGAGCTTGGTAGCCAAATTTCGCAGAATCAGCGAAAAAGACTTAGACGCCCAACTCACGAGCAACGGTCGAAATACCGCGCTTCGTAATCGTGCGAATGCCTGCGCCAGAAACCTTTAGAGTGACCCAACGGTCTTCTTCAGGAATATAGAAGCGCTTCTTGTGCAGATTAGGAAGCTGCTTCATCAATTTCTTCTTGTTAGAATGGGAAACCTGATGGCCAACCAAACCCTTCTTACCAGTTACTTCGCAAACGCGGCTCATAATAAACTCCAGCTATTTTGGAACGCCAACCATAGCAAAAGCCATGATGGGTGTCAAGGCTTCTTGACTTAGAGACGGAAATTTAGTCCAAAACCGAAGGAATAGTCAATTCCATAGGTCCGAGAGGGGTTGCCATCTTGTGTTAAGACATATGAGGAACGACTTCCAATTCGGGCGTTCAAGTTCACAAAATACGAAGTCAGGTTTACCCCTGCGGAAACGTATTGGTTTAACTCCCAATGGGTTCCTGCGTCTAAATCGTCGCGAGAAAAGTGCACAGCCCCAACGCTTGCTGTGGGCGAGAGTCGGAATAATGTCCCCTTATCAATTACATCGTAGGAGACAACACCTTCAAGACCAGCACCGCTGATATTCTTATGTCCAATAGGTAAGCTCAGTCGAGGGCCAATGTACAAGCCTTTTGTGAACACTTGGCGAAGTCCTTGGAACTCGAATGCCCAGAAGTTTGTGCTGGGTGAAGATGGAACATTGATGTACTGAAGGTTTGTGCCGAGTTGCCAAGCGTCTTTTGTGCAGATCCAAGTCTTGACTTCGGAAGCAATCAGGGCAATTTTACCTGAGTGAGGTTGCTCGGATTCGCTGGCGACAGGGGCCGCAGGCGTAGGCTCAACGGCCACAGGCTCTGGTGCCGGGGTAGGGGTTGCTGCGGGTGCTTCTGCAATCGGTGCTGTTGCAGCTGCATTTGCGGCCGTATCAGCAGCGATATTTGTCGAGGGTGCTGGCGTAGCTCCAAACGAGGGCGTAGCCACAGGAGCAGGGGGCGCAGGTGCGGGTGCCGGTGGCGCCAAGGGTGCTGGAGCAATATGCGTGGGAGCAGGGGGCGCAGGAGGTGGCGTCGCTGAAGAAGACTGAGCATTGGCAACGTTTGCTATGATGAGCAACAATGTGATGATTCGTAAATTCATGAGGCCTCCCGAGCCAGTAGTTTGAGTATTTGGAAGATAATCTGTGAAAGCCCAACTCCAAAGGGATGAGTCAGAAAATCGTTGAGCTTAGAAAGGAGTCCTAGGGTTTTAATCCCAGAGTACGCCTGGTGGAGGATCTTTCAAGTCTTTATTGTTCTTGGCTGCTTGGAATTTCTTTTCAAGCAGTTCGCGTTTATTTTTTTCACGATCAACACCAGCCTTCATCTTGGCGTCAAGGTCTGCGCTTCGTGTTTTTTGCTGAGCAAAGAAATCGTCGAGACTCTGGTGCTCTTTTTTCTGTTCTTGATGAGAAACAACGACACCTGTGGCAGCATCAACCACAAGAAGTGATTTACAGCAAGGGCATTCAACCCGGACTGACTTTCGTGTGTTTTGGATATTTTCATTCATGCGATAAAAGTATCAAATTCAACTAAGCAATGACGATTCAACTTGTTTTAATTGAGCATTCAAAAGCATTGCCGAAGTGACTTGTGCAAGCTAATATTTGACCCATACTGCTTATGGAGTGATGATGAAAACCTTAAAAATAGCGACTCTCTTTTTCGTAACGATGCTTTTCTCTTGCGGTTCTGATTCTCCCACAAGCGTTGCGGGAACTTCTAGCACAACCTCGACCACAAGTTCTGCATCAAGTTCTGGCGTCAAGTATGGCGCTGATGTGGTGGTCGGCTCTGAAACCTACAAGACCGTGGTGATCGGTTCGCAGACTTGGTTTGCACGCAATTTAAATTCGCCCACAGCATCAGGTAGCTCTTGCTATTTAGGACTTGATTCCAACTGTCAAATTTATGGCCGACTTTACACCATTACTGCCGCAAAAACACTTTGCCCAGCTCCATGGCATCTTCCCTCCAAAGCTGATTGCAGTACGGTGGAAAAAAATATCCCAGTGATTCGCGATGGGGCGCTCAAGGCTAACAGCAATTTATGGCAGCCCAATACGGGTACTGATCAATATGGATTCAACGCACTGCCCGCAGGTCAAGCCGAGATGACTAACGCAGACACATTAAGCTATGGGGCTTTAAGCACAAACGCGACCTATTGGACATCTACAGCAGATACGATGTTCACCGAGCGTTATTGGACAATTGCCCTTGTTGCAAGCATGAGTGGAGTAGGTGGCTTTGCAGATGACTCGACATCTCAGCACAGCGTTCGCTGCATGAAATGATTGGATTTCACTAAGGCATTTTGACCAAATACAAATCGTAGCCGCCTTTGCCGCCTGGGCGGTTCGACGAATAAATGATTCCTTGACCTTCTTCAAATGCCAGTTGAACGGGCCGATATTCATCTGAACTGGAATTGACCTTGCTCCCTAAATTTGTGGGGGCTTGCCATTCTTTCCCATTCCAAATACTGCGATAAATGTCGAAGCCTCCGTTTCCACCCGTGCGATCAGATACAAAAAGAAGCGTGTCGCCGTGGAGTGAGGGGCAACGCTCTTCACCGTCCGTGCCAACGAGTGCGTCCACACGAACAATATCGGCAGTTGTATCGCTACCGGTGAGCCATTGCTGTATGCTTGTGTTGTCAGGGAGCGTGACTTGGTAAATGTGGTACTTGCCTTCGCGATTGCTGTGAAACAAAACCCGATGCGTTGACTCGCTATAAGCCATGTAGCCGTCGTCTGCGTTGCTGTTCAAACGAGTGAGCTCACGATCGCTCACACTATCCGCAAGTCCCGCAAGAGAATCCCTATACGTCATCAGTTCATAGGGGGAAGCCAAAGACGAGAGAACGTGCAGATGATGGTTGTTGCCTGTACCCCTTGAGAACACTAGCGCCCCAAGCCATGCAGAATTGTCGCCCGTATAGGTTCCAAAGAATGTTGGCCCCAGCTCATCGGAGTCCGTGTTGACTATTGTCGCTAACCTTTTCATCTGTTCTACCGACGCATCATAGGGGTTTGAATCCACCGCAACATTGCCTTCGCCTTGGAGTACAAGGTTGTGCGGAGTCAAGTCAAATGTTCCGCCCTGTGTACTGCGATTCGAGGAAAAAAGAAACGACATTCCCACATGCGCTTCTTCCCATGGAATACCGCAGTTCCAATCATCATAAGGGCTATTCAGCTTGGCGAGGTTCAAAGGGGTGCTGGGAAGCTTGATGCTCTCATGGGAGCAATAATACGGGCAAGCCTCAAGAAATAAGGCGGCTGCGGCGATTGACGCAATCCAAGTAAACTTCATGGACGAAACATATCTTCTTAATGCATAATTCGGAATCCAACGCCCCAAAGAGTGTGCTCGTTATCATAGGGGTTCTGGTCTAGGTACGTGTATTCAAGATAAAGTGAGCCCACGCTTTTTTGACTCAGCAGAATCCAGTTCCATTGCAACTTTCCTTTTTGCTGGAATTTTCCGTGCGCATCAACCCATGTGTCATGACGCCAGTCCGCATAAAAAGCGGAACTCTTCCATAGCGCCCAGTTGTAGCGCAGAAGCCCTTGCACATGGCCGCGGTAGTCGTGATTTTGATCGATCCAATAAATAGCATTTCCAAAAAAGAATGCATCGAATGTGGTTTCAAAATCCCAAGAATTGCGCAGTTGAAAATCGTGTTGCACTACACGAGCGACAAGGTTGTGATCGTATGCACCACGTGTGCCCCAATTGAATTGCGCGGTGTTCCAGAATACGCTGCCACCATTGCGTTCGCGGTCGATATAGTGAAAACATTCGTGTGATAAAAGGATGTTGCTTTCATAGCGAGACCCCGGTATACGAAACCCTGGCTCAAGCTTGTAACGGATTTTATCGAGTTGCACTAGTGAAGTGTCATGCCGAGAAATTACCGTTGAATTTGCCAAATTCAAAAATGCATGTCCCGCAGAAAATTCATACAGCAAATTATCGAGAGAAAAATCAAATCGATATCCAGGAGGCAAGGTGCTATAACGATTCCCTTGGGTAAGATAATACAAGAATGAAGCGCCACCTGTGCTTTCAAACTCCATCCCCTCCGCGCATACAAGTTCTGCACACAATGCAAGGAAAAGAATGCTGATTTTATGGAACATGTCGAACCACCCGGAATCCTAAGCCCTTGTAGCCTTCATTGCTCAATCCAAAACTCTTATTCGCCACGCGCAAATTCCAAATATGTTCAGACCAAGAGCCTCCTTTGGCAACACGCCTTTCACAAGTATTTCCTGGGCCCAATTCATCGTAGCAGTCAAGCGCCCATTCCCACACATGACCTTCCATGTCATATAAACCAAAGGATAATGCTGCGTGTACTGCAACGGGAGTGAGCTTGTCGTGCAATCGATTTTGCAATGGATCGAGTTTCGGGTCGTCGCCCCATGGATATGTCCAATGGTTTGCACCTCCGGCTGCGAACTCCCATTCTGCTTGGGTTGGCAGGGTGTAGCCTATTCCAAGCCACCGGCAAAATTCGTATGCTTGTTCCCAACTGATTCCTGTGATTGGTAGATTCATGCGTTGTTCTGTCGATAATTGTTTGCTCGTTTCTTCGAAGTAACCCGCATTCCACCAAGTTGGCGCAGAGCAAGCGCCATCGGCCATACAACGTAAATACCACGCAATGGTGACTTCTGTGCGCGCCATTTGAAAGGGCTTCACTTCAATTGTACGTACCGGGCGTTCATCGGCATCTCCATTCTCGCTTCCCATGCTAAACGAGCCTCCAGGAATATAAACGAGCTCTGCAGAATAATCGGGTGCAGCAAAAGCATAAGCTACTGCAAAAAAAAGACAGATGAAAAATTTCATGAAGGAAAGATAGCGCATGTGAATTGACTTCTGCGAACTTATTGCCCTAGCATTTCGTGAAGCTGAATGTTAATTCTCGCGGTCATTTTCAACGCCCCAGTGTAGTTTAGGTGGTCCGCGTTTTGAGATTCAGCTTCCGTGTAATCGTGGTTGCCAAAATTATTTTCGTCGAGCAAGCGAAATAAAGGATGTTTGGTAGCGATAATTCGAATTCTATCGAGAATAACGGTCGCCACACTATCGCTTTCAAGATTCGGACTATAAAGTTGGCTATCCTTGTAACCAGGGCAGATAGGGAATACGACCCCGAGCACAGCAACGCCTTGTGCATTCGCGTCGCTGATCAAAGAGTCTAGAAAGGCAAGACCCTGAGTCACCTTTGCGCTATCTGGAACAGCCTTTGCTACGGCCGTCGCTGCTGTGCCCCAGCCCTGATTTTCTGTTGTGTATTTAGTTCCTTGGTTTTTTCGGAAGGACACGAAATTAGGCAAGCGTGCCCGCGTACGTGAGGCAATTAGCAACTCGTCGGGAACGCCGTTTTTCCAGTAGTCATGAATGGAATCGAACTTGAGTCCTTTGCTAGGAAAGAACACGCGATCGTTGGTGTTGAATGTGGCGATATATTCCGGTTCAATAGATAGGATAATCGCTTTCAGTTTTGGGCAATGAGGAAGCATATAACCACGAATTACCCGGGCATGCTGATTTAAAAGACTTGCAGGGAAAGCGAGGTTTAGGCTTGGCCAATCTAGGTTGCCAGCGAGAACACCTTGGTCTGCACGCGAGGTTCCCGTAATTGCAATTTCAAGATCGCTATGCTGTTTCCAGAACAAAGGCATCTTCGTTGCAAGTTCAACTAAGCCGTCTCCTAATGGGGGCTCACTATAATTCGCCAAACTATCTGAATAAATTCCAAGCGTGTCACCAAGCCACAGACTAGGATGGAGTAGCGATGTCGAGGAATCGACCAAGGGCATAAATGAATGATCGCTCACTTTAAAAATTCCGGTAGCGGAATATTCTTCTGCGGAATTGGATACATTCGACGCAAGTAAATTGGGTAAATTACTCCACTCAGGATTGACCCAACCCAAGTAGGGTGCTGGCACAGGTGCATAGGATAGAGAAGATCCATCCATATTCGCAATGAACAAATATTGGTGGATGCCATAGGGTTTGCCCACAATGTTTATTGCAGATGAATTTCCAAAATCCAGAAAGGCAATGTGAGGTTGGGCTTCTGGGGAAAGGCTTGCGTTGCAAATTTGCGGGTACCCAGCTTGCTTTCCATCCAAACCATTCGGAAATAGAAGGCTTACGTTGTTACTCGCAATATTCTTGATGCGAAGCTGTTGAGATGCCGTGGCAAGCCAGTTCCCATCTGTGCTGATGCCGCTATGAAAGGTTCCTGGACTGAGTTCTGAAATAGCCCCAACCAAGCCATCTTGGAACGTTGTGTGTAATGTCTGCTGAGTAAGCCAATTGGAATCTTTCGCAATATTATCCACAATAACATTGTTTATTCCGAGCGATACGTAAACGAGCTCAGTGTCGGATCCGTTCACATGAAAGCGAGGTATCGCACCTGCTCCTACATGGGTTAGACTGTTTTTTGCAGGGTCGAATACATACACATCCCCTTGTGCGTTTTGGCCTTCCGAGGTGGTGGAGAATGCAATCAAATTTCCATTGGGTGAAAACATTGGATGTCGAACTGGTACACCGGGAGAATATTCTTCAAAGTTTACGCCAAAGCGAGAACCTTCCGCTAACACTAAGGTTCCGAGATCTTCACGAACAAAGGCATAGCGGAAGTGGCGATTATCTACATAAGCAGACAGTTGAGCTATGGTCGAGGCGAGATGAAAATCAGCACTGGATCTTGTGCGGAAAGATTGGTTGGGATCGGTGGGATTTCCAAGCGCCAAGCGGAATCCAAGGTAGGGAAAATGATCTGAGCTTAGTGCCGCATAAATTGCGCGCCGCTGCCCAGGCTCGGCATAATTTTCGGGGAGCGTGTACGCACCACCTTTTACAACGCGCTCGGTCGCAGAGGTGTCTTCAGCCATTCCAAAATAATTTTGAGATGCCCCGGCAGGCCAGTTTCCATAAGCGTCCGTGGTCCATTCTAATGCGTTGCCAACCAAATCATAAAAGCCATGCAATGAAGATTTGGTGGCCACATTGTGCAATGTATTTCCACTATTTTCCTGGAACCATCCAAAGTATGTTCCTTGGGAAGAATCGGTTCCCCACAAATATTTTTTCACCTCACCTCCAGTGGCAGCAAACAGCCATTCCGCCTCCGATGGCAGTCGGTAGCCGAACACCGAATAATGAATTTGCAAGTTCGTTAATGATGTTAATTGTCCATTATCGAGAAATTGTTTGGAAGAATAACTGTACACAGTATCTAGCCCGGCCTTATGGGAAACCTGGTTTGCAAACAGCACTGCTTGGTACCAATTAATATCCGTCACGGGGAGGTTTGCTGAATCTTTTGTGGGTGCAGGAAGATCCATCACGGTGTTCCATTGCGCCCAAGTGATTTCTGTTTGAGCGAGAGAATAGTCATAGTTAAAAGAAAATGCAGGCGCCGAAGTGCCAGTGTCCATAAGCATTGAATGGCCCTTGGCCTGCACTGCCACCATTGGGATAAGTCGATCCAAAGGAGAGGTGCTTCCTGCATGATGGGAAACATCGCAAGAAAAGATTATTGCAAAGATCCATAGAGCAAATACCGTATGAATACGAGAAGTACGAGAAAGCATAGTGGAAAGATAGAGTTTCTGCACCAAAGTATTGTTCAGTCGATTGCAACTAAAAACATACAGTTGGTATTGTATATTTATTCCATGTCAATGAACGCCTCAGCCCTCGATCTAAGATACCACACCCGCGAATTGCTTGAACGGGTGCAGTCCGGTGAGTCCATCGTAATTTCCCATCATGGTAAAGATGCGGCTCGCCTTGTGCCCGTACTGCAAGCTGGCGCACAGGATTTCACTCTCCCCGCCTTCGGTATGTGGGCCGATCACGACACGGTTGCCGACCCTAGCAAGTTTGTGCGCGAATTGCGTCGGAGCCGCTTTTGATCTTGGTCGATAGCGATGTTTTGATTTGGATGTGTCGAGGCAATGCCAAAGCCAAAGACGTGTTGATCGCTCATCCAGGACCCTTCATTTCATCGATCACCCGCATGGAACTTGTGCAGGGAATGCGCAATCGAAAAGAGCTGATCTATCTCAACCGAACCTTTTTGGAATTGGGTGTACGCACCATTCATCTTGATGTAGACATTAGCTCACGCGCGTCGCTCTTAGTAGAGACGCATTTTCATACCCACCACCTTATGCTTGCAGACGCGTTGATTGCTGCAACAGCCTTACAGCAGGGCTTACGCTTATTGACGGGAAACGCAAAACACTATGGAGTTATTCCTGGGCTTGATGTGATGAAGTTTAAGCCATGAAAATAATTACATCCAACAGAACGGAATTCCCAAAATGTCTTTGTCGATACGGGTAATGCGTGTATCGTTGTGAATGACTAACCCGTAAGGGCATTTGAATTCATCCATGAAGTTGCGCAAGCCTTGTAATTCCTTGGCTCGCAGACTTTGGGTATGCTTGATCTCAATGGGGACAAGTCCAAAACGACCTTGCAGTACCAGGTCCACTTCGGCGCCTGCGCAGGTGCGCCAATAGCTGGGCTCAACCTTCTCGCCAATCATATCGAACTGGCGTAAAATCTGTTCGGTCACCATGGATTCCCACGAGCGCCCCATTTGTGGGTGAGTGAGCAGTTGATCAAGAGATGTTGTGCGCAGAAGATAGTGCAAAATACCGCTATCGCGCAAGTAGCCCTTAGGGTGTTTTACCAAGCGTTTCAAGCTCTGCGGGGTGAATGCAGGAATGTTTCTCCACAGGAAAGTTCCATGCGCGATCTGCAAATATTCTTTGATGGTTTTTTGCGTTGTATCGAGATTGCGCGCCATGTCAGAGTAGTTGATCACGCTGCCCGAAAGCTGAGCGAGAGATCCAATTAATTGTTTGTAACGAATCAGATCTAAACGAGGAAAATGCCGAGACACATCGCGGGTCACGTAGGTGTCAAAATAGTTGTCCATCCACAGCTGCCAAAAACGCGGAGAATTTTTGAGCCACGGTTCAGGGTATCCGCCGCGCAGCCAATATTGGTGGGCATCCTGCAAGGTTCCTCGCGGTTTTAGCTCAGCTTCTAAGCGATCGAGTGACGCGCTCTCGGAAAGAAGTTTTGCAAGAAGCGGCTGTGTCGGTTCATGAATTTCGCAATAGCCTAGGGGTGATAAATGAATCACAGCGATGCGCCCTGCAAGACTTTCCGAGATGGAGGTCAACAGTTCGGGAGAGCTTGAGCCCGTAAGTATGAATCGCCCATTGGTTCCGCGATCTGCATCGATTGCGACGCGCAATGCAGGGAACAATGCTGGCAATTCTTGCGATTCATCGATAACGATATGATTCGAATTCATCGCGAAAAAGAGGTCGGGATCTTTGGCGATTAAATTGCGGTCTGCTAACTTTTCGAGATCAAAGTACGGCCAATCCTTGCCAACAATTTTTGCCAAAGTGGTCTTGCCACACTGCCGTGCGCCAATAATTGCGATACAAGGGAAATATTGCAGAAATTCGAAGAATTCACTGGAATAAATGCGAATCATACCTTGTAATCTAATACTATGGATAATAAAATACAAGGTAATTATCGCGATAACTCCACCGAAATAGCGGATTCTGCCGCAGAATTCGATGTACTCGGCAACAAGTTGCGAGTAATCGGTCAATTCTGCGGGCAGACAGAAATACATGGGCGGTGGAGTTACGCGATAATTGGGAAGCATGTGGATCGACAACGCTCATTGCTTCGCAATATTGCGTTGCGTGCGTCGCTTGCTTTCGTCACCGCCGCTTGTCCACCGTCCCAACCACCCACAATTCGTCACCGCCGCTTGTCTACCGCCCCAACAACCCACAATTCGTCACTGCCGCTTGTCTACCGCCCCAACAACCTACAATCCGTCACTGCCGCTTGGCGGCAGTCTCAGTGCGGACATTGATGGGTGTTGCCGCAGACTCTATGTACTCGGCAACAATGCTTGCGAGTAATCGGTCAATTCTGCGGGCAGACAGAAATGCATGGGGCGGTGGAGTTCCGCAATAATTTGGAAACATGTGGATCGACAACGCTCATTGCTTCGCAATATTGCGTTGCGTGCGTCGCTTGCTTTCGTCACTGCCGCTTGTCCACCGTCCCAACCACCCAACAATCCGTCACCGCCGCTTGTCCACCGCCCCAACAACCCACAATCCGTCACTGCCGCTTGGCGGCAGTCTCAGTGCGGACATTGGTGGGTGTTGCCGCAGACTCTATGTACTCGGCAACAATGCTTGCGAGTAATCGGTCAATTCTGCGGGCAGACAGAAATGCATGGGAGGTGGAGCTGCGTAATAATTTTGAGCTCACTACAAGGAACGATGCTTTGAAAGTGAGAGGAGCCAAGTTCTCTCATAAAAAACATCCTTGATAACATAGTCCACTTGTAGTTGAATACAGCTCCGGATGATCTGGGTAGACACAAAGAGCCTTTGTTTGGTTCGGGAAGGTTATGCGGTAAGAATTGGGAGAACAACTGACAAAGTATTTGTGCTCAATCTTGACACCCTTGTATTGGCATTGATAATCGGAACCGTGAGGAAAATAGCCTTGTGGACTAATGGCTCCATCGAAACTCGTATCCGACGTGAACACCACTTTTCCTGCTGAGCTAACGGTATCCCATGCAGTAAACATGCTTACGTAATAAGGTTGTGTCGTTGTGTGTCGCAGATCGTATGTGGCAGAATCAAATCCGCACCAATTCTTTCCCATCTCTGAATCAGCAGGAACAGGGTACCGTGTGAGGGAAAAAAGCGAATCAGGATTCGTCGTTGCAGTCAGTAGGGAATCCCAAAATGCGAGCCATTTATCTTCGTTGCTTGCTGGCAAATTTGATATGCGCAAAAGTTTCAGAAGCGAATCGCGAGAGATTCCTTTGGTGGTATCTGTGCGAGTACTTGGTGTTGAAGAGGATAGCTGCAAACTACTCGACTGCACTACACTGCTAGAGCTCGCCAACCCTTGCGATGACGATGTTTGAATCGCCACCGAGGATTGCGTTTGATCGCTGCTCGAAGATGATGTGCCCGTAGCCGTGGGTTGCTTGTCGGAGCAAGAAATGATTGCGAAGACTGTTGCGAGTAGAAGCGATCTCCTGATATTCATTTCAATAAATTAAATCATTTTTGCACACGGCGCCCAATCAAATCGAACTTGTGATTTTGCAAGGCTGGATGGATTGCACTGGGGTTTCTGCAGATGGATACAGGTGGCGTTGGTGGTGGCACAATGGGGGTGTAAAAACCGCCAATGGTGATTGTTGCGCGTGTTGGGTCTGATGCATGAATTGTGGAGCTATAACTGAACACATCATCGTAACAGAATCCATAAGAGAATTGATTGTAGCTAATGTCTGCACGATGCCAGAATTTCACGTACTCGTTGTAGGGTTGCACCTTGAAAAATTTGCTCGAATCAGACCAATCCTGTGTTGTGCCCGTGGGGGCTGAAAGGTCGATCGCATGACGATTGAAGGCTGCACAGACTTGCGCTTGCACCACGAGGTCTAGCTTTTGCGTGGAGAGCTTTTGCACATCTTCGGCCAATACTCCTTTCCCTTCCAGAACCTCTTGTGTATTGGGGCGGCGGGTAATGTATGCGGTGGCATTTCCTGTCATGTTTGTGGTGTTATGGAACACGAAACGCTCGTTTTCCACACGACCACGCCAGATTCCTGCCGCACCTGAATTGAATACGAGATCTTCTTTGCTGTACTTGCTCCAAACGCTATCCACATAGGTCTTGAAATAATTTTCTTGTGCGCCGCCTGTCTGGAAGGCCTTGATTTTAGAGGGCGCATGGATAATGCCAAGGGTGGTGTCTATGCAGCCGATGAAATTGTTGGATACGCTTGCTTTCCAGTCATCGAGAATGGTGGAATGCTTTACGAGCTCGCCAGTCTTTTGATAGAAGTTGTTGTTGCCAAACACCTCAAGTCCCATGGGATATTGGTAAGAATCGACGCGAGTGGTATTTACCCAAAGCCCGTTGTTGTTGTAAGTAAGTTCAATGGTCTCGAAGCGTATCCCTTGGTTCGGATCCGTTGAGTTTGCGAGATTCGGTGCAGCATAGCCACTCGGATCCCCACTGTATCCAAAGAAATACAGGTAGAGCTGCGAGCCATAGGAAATTAAGATGCGTGATCCTGCAATCTGTGGAACGGAAATGATTCCACCTGGGATTGTGGACAAACGAGAGAAACAATTTGCGTACAAGCCCTTGCCTCCAGGACCTTTGTTGCCATTGATCACGGGGCCTTGGACTGTATTGTTCGATGGATCCATGTGGTTCACTTGTCCAGTGATCGGATCAATCCAGACATGGCCGCCGATTTCACCGATGACGGCAATATAGACTTGGCTGTCTGCATAGGCCGAATTGTTTACGAAGTGGTACGGCAGTGTTGTCTGTACTGCGCTACAGAATGTTGTCAGCGCTAAGAAGAGTAAAACCTGAGCTTTCATAATTGACCTCCAAGATTACGACCTAACAAATCAAAGGCGCGGCGCTTTGCCCATGCGGAAAGGCTTTTGTTGTAAATGCGGGTACTCCTTGCAATGTCTGTGGGTTGTTTGAATTCCTGAACGCTTACATCATCGATCCAGATTTCGGAAGCGGTTCCCCCCAAGTCGAATTCGATGCGTGCGCTTGTGTCTGTTGGTTTGTTCATGGTGAAGTTGAATGAATAGTCTTGCATTGAGGTGGATATTTGTACGGTATCCTTGCCATAGGTGGCCCATGGGTCTATGTCCTGATTGCCTGCGATGGCAATTGAGCGAGCCACCGATGCCCTTGCGCGGAAACTCACGTGATAGGTCTTGCCCTCTTCAAAGCGAAGTCCGCCTTGACTCAACTGCACATGCCAATCCAAGGTTCCTGGGGTTGTCACGTTGATATGGCATTCTCCATTGTCGATGCTTTCCATTGCCTGTGCACCTTGGTATGAACCCACGGAATTCCACTTGAGTGCGTTTTGGGAAAAGTCTCCGTTCCAAACCAGTTCCCCTGCGGGTGGAGGGGTTGCTTTGGTATTCGAACTGGTATCGCTTTGGTACACACGCACGTAGTCCACTTGCATCGATTGTGGAAAGCGCGAGTCATCCACGCCCTTGATTCCACCCCAATCCCCACCGATAGCAAGATTGAGAATGAAATGAAAGCGTTTATCGAAAGGCCAGGTGGAGGATCCCTTGTGCGCATTGAAAAAAGTGAAAATGTGCGTGTCATCCACCCAGTAACTCATGCTATCTGGATACCATTCCAAGCCGTAGACGTGCCATGTATTCCAAGGATCCGCGATGGTGACTGAGTTTCCTTGGTTGGTGCCCGAGGAATGAATATTGGAGTTGATTCGGGTTGAATCATAGCCCACATCTTCCATGATATCCAGTTCACCGCTTGCGGGCCAGTCCCCGTAGACCCAGTCTGTGGGCAACAGCCAGATCGCAGACCACATTCCAAGTCCGCGAGGAAGCTTTGCACGCACTTGGAATTTCCCGTAGAGCCAATCGCCCTTGCCTGCGGTGACTAGCCGTGCCGAGGTGTATTGTTTTCCGTTGTAGGATTCTTTGCGGGCATTGATCGAGAGAACTCCATTTGCCACCGAAGCGTTCTCGATGCGGGCTTTGGTGTAATATTCGAGCTCATGGTTGCCCCAGCCGCTACCACCCTCATCATAGCCCCACTTGGAAGAATCGGGAAGGCCTGGCTTGTCGAACTCATCGGACCACACGAGTACCCAGCTGCTTGCTGCACTCGCGTTTACCGAAAAAGCAAATATGCAGAGGAAAAAAGCGACAGCGAAGTGGACACTGCTGCCTTTGGGTATGAAATGGGCGGTGGATATTCTAGGCATGGATTCCTCTTTGCAAAAGTGGGCCGGGCTGTGATGATGAATTTGTTGAGTTCATTTTTCTCAGAGGCTCTTGGCTTGTCGCCATACCATAATTCTATCTACTCGCAGTTGATTCCGTATCTGAACCCACAAGGAAAGCTTGGACATGATTGTCCAGAAGCATCCTCAGCACAACGAGCACCAAAAGTGAAAACAAAAAAAGCCACCCCTTGCGGAGCAGCCTTTTCTGTAAAACGAAAGATTAGTCTTGAGCGTGGCCAGCAGAGCCGAGCACGTTTTCGTTCTTGGCCTTGTAAAGGGTCTTGAGCGAGTCGCGAGCAGGTCCGAGATATTTACGTGGATCGAACTCGGAAGGCTTCTCTGCGAAGACTTGGCGAATCGCTGCGGTCATTGCAATACGGCCATCGGAGTCGATATTGATCTTGCAAACAGCAGACTTTGCAGCCTTGCGGAGTTGCTCTTCAGGAATACCAACGGAATCCTTCATGGCACCACCGAACTTGTTGACGAGTGCGACTTGGTCCACAGGAACCGAGGATGAACCGTGCAACACGATGGGGAAGCCTGGGAGCTTCTTTTCAATTTCTTCGAGGATATCGAAACGAAGTGGTGGTGGAACCAAAACGCCGCGAGCATCGCGGGTGCATTGAGCTGGTGTGAACTTGTTTGCGCCATGGCTTGTGCCAATCGAGATGGCGAGGGAATCTACGCCGGTCTTGGTGACGAATTCGATCACTTCTTCGGGCTTGGTGTAGTGAGACTTCTCAGCAACGACATCGTCTTCGACGCCAGCGAGAACACCGAGTTCGCCTTCTACGGTCACGTCATGAGCGTGTGCGTAGTCAACAACCTTCTTGGTCAGTTCGATATTCTTTTCGAAGGAATGATGCGAACCGTCGATCATCACAGAGGAAAAACCAGAGTCGATGCAATCCTTGCAAAGCTCAAAAGTGTCGCCGTGGTCAAGATGCAAAGAGATAGGAATGTTCAGACCGAGCTCTTTTGCATATTCAACCGCGCCTTGAGCCATATAGCGCAAGAGGGTTTGGTTGGCATACTTGCGTGCGCCACCAGAGACTTGAAGGATCACAGGAGACTTTGTCTCGACGCAAGCTTGGATGATCGCCTGCATCTGTTCCATGTTATTGAAGTTGTATGCGGGAACGGCATATTTGCCTTTAATCGCATTTGCAAACATCTTCTTGGTGTTGACAAGACCAAGATCCTTGTAACTTGTTGCCATGATTAGCCTCGGTAGGTGTTAGGGTGAAAACCGTCATCAAAGGTATAAAATTGGGGATGGAAAGCAACCACAGCAGACAAACAGAAATTGGCAATAAACAAGAAAAGCCTTCCATTTTGGTAGGCTTCTGTGTTCATAAAATGTGTTGATTCGTCAACGACTATTGCATCACGCCAGATGCGACTAGGCAGAGTAACAAGGTGCCGAGTGCAATTCGGTAGTAAGCAAAAGGCTTAAAGTCGCGGCTTTGTACGAATTTTAGCAGCCACACCACCGAAATCCAAGCGGTCACGGTTGCCACTGCAAATGCAACCAAAGTCTCGGGAGCCAAAAGCACCGCAGATTGCCCAGCCTTAATGGCTTCCTTAATTTGCAGTCCACCGGCAGCAAACATGGTGGGAATGCCCACTAAAAAAGCAAAGCGAACCGCAGAAGGCCTAGCCATACCAAGCAACAATGCTGCGATGACTGTGGCGCCTGAGCGCGAGGTTCCTGGGAAAATCGCCGCAAGCACTTGTCCCAAACCAACAGCAATCGCAATTCCCCAAGTAATAGTGTCGGTCAGTCTACGCTTGTGTGCGCGTTGTTCTGCCCACAAAATCACAAAACCGCCAACAAGGGTCGCAAAAGCAATTGGAATCAGTGTTTCGGGTAATTTCATGCCCAATTTCTTAGCTGTAAAACCGAGCACGCCGGTAATCAAAAAGCTCGCAGCAAGCTTGGTCAATTCATCGCGCTTTGATGGTGTATTCCAGCCGGTGAGCAAATCCAAAATATGACGCCAAAACACAAGCGTCACCGCGATAATCGGGCCAACTTGGATCAGCACGTTAAACGCATCCGTTTGCTTATGTCCAAGGATATGTTCTGCGATCAGCAAGTGACCTGTGGACGAGATAGGAAGGAACTCGGTGATCCCTTCAACAATGCCAAGAATAATGGAGTCAAGCATGGCTCAAGTTTAGCTTTTCTGAATCCATTGGTGGAGGATTTATCCCAAGCCGGTGAGGCTCGTTTGTTTCGGAGTAAATCTCCACTAGCCATGCGCGTTGAAACACCTCGTGTGGGTTAGCTGTTTCAACTCTCCACTCTCAACTTCTAATCCTTCCTACCACTCACCAGCAACTTCTTTCCATCCGCAGTTTGCACAAACAAGCGGTTCTCTGAAAAAATGATGCGATTCTGCTTTGGATTCAGTAGGAGACTTTGATTGCTAGCGGGCTTAATTGCAACAGTCCCATTGTCTGCAGGAACCGTACCCGTAAAACCAGTGATAGGGTCTTTCGTCAGATTCAGGATCATATTACCATCTTGCAACACAGCATTGTCCGCTGTGAAATCCACGCGGTTCTTGTCAAAAGTCCAATTGCCAAAGCTCCAACGTGAATAATCGATGGCATCGAAATTGTCGGTCCATTGTAGGGTGAAATTGCTTCCATTAGGGCCCGCACCTGGCGTATAGCTTGAATAGCGAGCCCAATTGATAAACTGATGCACAGGCAAAATAGCATCGTTCCATGCGCCCACCCAACCAACGGATGTTGAAGACCAAAGGTTGAAACGGAAGGTTTCTGAAGAATCTCGAAGATCTATTACTTGTTGACCCGTGGTTTTGCGGATTTGCGTGCCATCCACATACCAAACAATGGAGTCTGGAGTCCAATCGATGCCGTAGGTATGGTACGCTTGGCTCACATCAAAGGAAAGGGGCTCTTTGATCGCAGATTGTATTTGCACTGCTGATGTGCCAGTGATCAAATTGGATTGAAATCCATTGGAATTATTTCCAAGCACTTCAATATCAATTTCTCGCCAAGGATTCCCTTTCACAGAGGAGTTTGGGTAGTACAGAAACATCGAGGAAACGACACCACTTCCCACAGCCATCTGCATTCGCGCTTCAAAGCGGCCATAGTGAAAAACATCTTGTGTGTACATTTCTGCACCAGCATAGAGATTGGCTCCCATGGCAAAACTCGAGCCAAGTAGAAGAGTCGCGGCAATTCGTGCGTAAAGTTTCATAGTGATCTCCATTTTAACTGATTGTATCAAACAAAGTATGCTCTTGATTCCTTTTGGCGCAACGAACAAATGAAAATGAGAAATATCGTAGTACCGTAGTATATTTATCGCATGACATTTCGCAATGATATTGAGGCTTGGTACCTCAAAAAAGCAAAGGCAAATGGGGCGGCTCTACTGCCATCTATTCGTGCTAGTGCTAGTGAACTTGGAGTTTCAACCCGCACGGTTTATCTTGCTGTACAAGCGTTGAAAGCTTGTGGCGAGCTTGAATCGCGGTTAGGTGGTGGGATTTATGTTGCGGGAACAAGCCCAAAAACAATTCTTCGCAAGTCGTCACAAAACATGCAGATGAAAGGGGTCGAGCTGAGTGAATCTTTGCAAATAGATTTGCGACAAGGAAAACTTTGGGCCGATGGATTATTGCCCGCAGCAAAGTCTCTTGCTCAAGTTTACAAAGTGAGTCAACCCACCCTGCGCAAAGTTCTTAGACAGTTTTGCGCCGATGGAATTTTAGAGCGCCAAGGTTCGCGCTATCGGCTGGCAGGCCTTACGCATCAGAGAAAAGAGCCGCAAACGATTCGACTTTTAATCGCGGCCAATGAAAAAGGACTTCGCTTAGAAACCCCTCGTGAATTTGAGTTTTTACGAATCCTAATGGATGAAATTCGCGCCATGGGAATCCGCTTAGACATTGTGGGAGTAAATGATTATGGCGCATTACCCCTGTATTTCACATCGAGTGGAATACGACGTGATCTTGATCTCAAGAGCAAAGGCTATTTAGGAACAATACTTTCTACTTGGCACATGAAAGATGCTTGGCAAAATCTGCGCAGCCTTTTGGCCGAAGGGTTGCCGGTTTCTGTGTGGGTTGAAGGCGGTCGCCAAGATGCAATGGCAAAACGCTTTGGTCGCCGTTCACTTTGCACATTCTTCGATGTTGGGTACGGCCTTGCCCCGGGGCGAGTGGTTGGAAAATATTTGGAATCAAAGGGACATAAAGCCAGCGCATATATTTCTCCTTTTCACGGAAGTGAATGGTCGAAGCAACGCTTGCGCGGCCTAGAGAATTCTTGCCGAACAGCACACATCGCAATCACAGTTTTTGTACTCGAAGACGCTACAGATCCTTGGACTTACAGGCATCGCGCTGTTGGGAACAAGGTTGCCTACATGCCACAACATCTTGATGCTATTGCAGAACACCGCATCGATATACAACGAGATAAATTGATTGCAAAAGCCTTGGAGCCTTTATTTCATAAAGCTTTGAGCGACGTGAATATTTCTACGTGGGTTCTTGCAAACGACTTAGTAGGATTTATGGCGCAAGATTTTTTAGCAAAAAACAGTTCTGCAAAACGCAAGCCTATTGAGCTTGTTTCATTCGATAATACCCCAGAAACATATGCTCGTAGAATTAGTTCTTATGAATTCAATACGCACGGCATGACTCTTGATATGCTCTATCACATTGTTGCACCCAAGAGCCCTTTATTTGCAAAGCCTGGAGTGATTCACTTGGATGGACGCGTGGTGGAGAAAAGCTGAAAGTTGAGCGAGGAGTATGTGAGGGGGGTAAACGGTGCATTACACACAACACTGCGGAACGTGCGACGAGTGGGTGAGATGCTGGCCTTGCCAGCATGACGGATAACCTGCCCGCATGACGGAACAGGCCCGCATGACGGAAATGCGTGTGGGTCATCCTCTTGCGCAGCAAGGGGATCCTCGTAACTCGCTGCCGCTACTGCCCCACGCGTCGCTGATCTCCGCCTACGCGGGGATGACAAGCCCCCCACCGTCATCCTCTTGCGCAGCAAGGGGATCAACGTGAATCGTTGCAGTTATTGCCATTCACCGTCGCCAATTATTACCTTTCCCCCATGGCAGGGCGACCATATACCAGTTTTCTTTTGCGCGATTCTCGTAACTGTTGGTTTGCTGAATTTTTTCCACGTTGGCTTTGGGAGGTCTTATGCGTCTGAGACTGTATTTTTGTGTTGGTTTATTGATGGTTGCAAGTCTGTATGCTCAATCTACGCCGAAGCTCCCGAACGTTGCGGTGATGGACTTTACGGGCGATAACACCGTGAGCGCAGATCAGCTTAAGTTCATGACGGGCAAGTTCATGGGTGAGTTGATTGCTACGAACCAGTTCACCGTGCTCGACCGCGGCAAGATGGACTACATTCTGAAGGAACAAGGCTTTCAGCAGAGCGGCGCGTGCAACAGCTCGGAATGCAAGGTGCAGATGGGTCAGTTGCTGGGTGTGGATTATTTGGTGGCTGGCAACCTAGTGAAGTTCGGGCCAGAATATGCTTTTCATATTGAGTACATCGATGTGGCTACGGGACAGGTGCGTAAGACTGTGGAGCTTACCCAGAAGGGCGATTTGTACGAGGTGTACAAAGAACTTTGCAGCGAAGGTGCGCGTAGGCTTGCCATAGCTTCTTCGCCAATGGTGCAACCTAAACCAATCGATTTGGCACCCGCAGAGCCAAGCGTAGCAAGGCCTACGCCCATTGAAGCTTTGCCGGTTGCCCCTGCAAAGCCCTTAAGCACCAAGCGCAAAGTGGCCTTGGCGCTATGGGGCACAAGCCTTGTGGGAGTAGGTACAGGCGCCTACTTCAACAGCAAGGGAACATCTTACCAAGATGATTACAACACCGCCTATGCCGCAAATAACTACACACAAACGAAAGCGGCCTACAACAAGATCCAAGACGCCAAGACCGCCCGCAACGCAAGCTACGGCATCTCTATCGGCACATTTTTGCTCGGCGCCGTGCTGTGGTTTTTACCGGAGGGAAAGTGATGAATAGGAACACCAGTCTTCTCGGACAACGTGCAACATATAAAGAGAAAGCTTATCGTCCGCTTAGCTATTCGAGCCTCATTGACGAGGCGGGAGCGCGTGCAAGGATGTCTCTCTTTACGTTTTACACTTTACTCTTTACTCTTGTATCGCTTCTCTTCTCTTGTTCTAATCTCGACAACGCAAACCCCGATTCCTTAACGGGTCATGTCTGGGCAGACCAGACGAATACATCGAGTTCCTCGGAGGTAGCAAGTTCATCGAGCGGTGCAACATCCAGTGCTGTCGTATCCTCGTCTGCCATGCAATCCAGCTCCTCGTCTGCAGCGCAGTCGAGTTCATCATTTACCTATGTGCTGATCTCAAGTTCATCGGTGTCAGCAAGTTCGTCAAGTGAGGCAACGTCAAGTGCCGTCGTATCCTCGTCTGCCACGCAATCCAGCTCCTCGTCTGCAGCGCCATCGAGTTCCTCGGTCTCATCCTCATCAACGACACCAACAATCAGTGATAGCACCCTAATCGATACTCGCGATGGCCAGACCTACAAAACCGTTGTGATTGGCACCCAGACTTGGATGGCGCAGAACCTGAACTACACCACCAGTGGCAATAGTTGGTGTTACAGTAATCTGGCAACCAACTGCACCACCTATGGCCGCTTGTACGACTACGCTACCGCCTTGACGGCTTGCCCCACGGGCTGGCACTTGCCCGACACCACGGCGTGGAATACTCTGGAGGCCTATGTGGTGGGTGGTATTGCCACGGCAGGTACAAAGCTCAAGGCTAATAACAGCACTCTTTGGAACACGAATACTGGAACTGACGCTTATGGCTTTTCCGCCTTGCCTGGTGGCTTCTACAACGGCACCACGTTCGGCGATGTCGGTAGCAACGGCTACTGGTGGACGGCAACGCCTTACGGGGCTACCGGCGTGTACAGCCGGTACATGCACGACGGCTACGCGTACGTGAACCACTACACCGACTTCCAGACGTATGGGCTCTCGGCGCGGTGTCTTAAGGACTCCCCGTGAGTCATGTGTAATGCGCGATTACACACAACGTTGCGGAACGTGCGACGAGTGGGTGAGATGCTGGCCTTGCCAGCATGACGGGAAAGATTCTGCGTCATTCTCGCACCGCTGATCCCCGTGCAAGCACGATCGAGCAACGACTTTGGGCTTTGCCCATTAGTCGGGTGCTATCCACCATGTGGAGGATGACAAGTCCCCTCCGTCATCCTGTGCCAACAGGATCCCATAGCAATGTGCATTACACACAACGTTGCGGAAAGTGCTGCGAGTGGGTTAGATACTGGCCTTGCCAGCATGACGGGAAAGGCTAGCATGACGGGAAAAGGCTCCGCGTCTCCGCGTGATTCCTTGCTATTCCAAGTAACTCCAGCTCTCCGTAACTCTTCTCCCCTGTGCACCACACGCAGTCTGTATACACCCTCCCATGAAGAGCTATCTTTTCCCCCATGGCAGGGCGACCATATACCAGTTTTCTTTTGCGCGATTCTCGTAACTGTTGGTTTGCTGAATTTTCTCCACGTTGGCTTTGGGAGGTCTTATGCGTCTGAGACTGTATTTTTGTGTTGGTTTATTGATGTTTGCAGGTCTGTATGCTCAATCTACGCCGAAGCTCCCGAACGTTGCGGTGATGGACTTTACAGGCGATAACACCGTGAGCGCAGATCAACTCAAGTTCATGACGGGCAAGTTCATGGGTGAATTGATTGCAACAGACCAATTCACCATGCTCGACCGCGGCAAGATGGAATACATTTTAAAGGAACAAGGATTTCAGCAGAGCGGCGCGTGCAACAGCTCGGAATGCAAGGTGCAGATGGGCCAGTTGCTAGGCGTGGATTATTTGGTGGCGGGCAACCTGGTGAAGTTCGGGCCAGAATACGCGTTTCATATTGAGTACATTGATGTGGCTACGGGGCAGGTGCGTAAGACTGTGGAGCTTACCCAGAAGGGCGACCTGTACGAGGTGTACAAAGAACTTTGCAGCGAAGGCGCGCGTAGGCTTGCCACAGCTTCTTCGCCAATGGTGCAACCTAAACCAATCGATTTGGCACCCGCCGAGCCAAGCGTGGAGCGGTCTGTACCCATTGAGGCCTTGCCTGTAACCTCAGCAAAGCCCTTAAGCACCAAGCGCAAAGTGGCCTTGGCGTTGTGGGGCACAAGCCTTTTGGGAGTGGGTGCCGGCGCCTATTTCAACAGCAAGGGCTCGTCTTACCAGGACGACTATAACACAGCCTATGCGGCGAACAACTACACCCAAACGAAAGCGGCCTACAACAAGATCCAAGACGCTAAGACCGCCCGCAATGCAAGCTACGGCATCTCTATCGGCACATTTTTGCTCGGCGCCGTGCTGTGGTTTTTACCGGAGGGAAAGTGATGAAAGCCAATCCCAGTTTTAAAGTGGAAAGTGTGAAAGTGGAGAGTGAAAAACAATGGGACACTGTTTTTGCCCTCGCACGAGGTTCTAGGGCATGCGCCAATTGCCCTCAACTCTCCACTCTAAAACTTTCACGTTCTCCACTACCACGATCTACGCGTGCTGCCCTAGCAATTCTCCGTTCTAGAACTCTAGCACTCTCCACTGTTTTATTCTTCTCTCTCCTTCTCTTCTCTTGCTCCAGTCTTGACAGCGCAAACCCCGATTCCTTAACGGGTCATGTCTGGGCAGACCAGTCGAGTGTATCTAGTTCGTCTGAGGCCGTAAGCTCTGCAGCATCAAGTGCCGCAGTTTTCTCGTCTGCAGCGCAGTCCAGTTCATCATTTACCTATGTGCTGATTTCAAGCTCATCGGTGTCAGCAAGCTCGTCAAGTGTGGCAACGTCAAGCACCGCCGTTTCCTCGTCTGCAGCGCAATCAAGTTCATCATTCACGTACGTGCTGATCTCAAGTTCATCGGTGTCAGCAAGTTCATCGGTGTCAGCAAGTTCGTCGAGTGTAGCAACGTCAAGTGCCGTCGTATCGTCTTCGAGCGCGGGATCCTCTTCGACAGCTGTTTCCACCAATACGCAAAACTGCACTTACAACGCTTCTGCCAATACCCTGACCTGTGCTGAACAGACCTACAAAACCGTTGTGATTGGCACCCAGACTTGGATGGCGCAGAATTTGAACTTTAGGCCAACCACTGCGCCTGATAGCTCCTGGTGCTACAATGACTCGGCAAGCTACTGCACCACCTACGGTCGCCTCTACGACTACGCTACCGCCTTGACGGCTTGCCCCACAGGTTGGCACCTGCCCGACACCACGGCGTGGAATACTCTGGAGGCCTATGTGGGTGGTACTTCTGTGGCAAGTACAAAGCTCAAGGCTAACAGCACTCTTTGGAGCACTAATACAGGAACTGACGCTTATGGCTTTTTCGCCTTGCCCGGTGGCTACTACTACGGCACTACGTTCGGCGATGTCGGTGACAACGGCTACTGGTGGACGGCTACGCCTAACGGGACTACCTACGCGTACTATCGGATCATGGACTACAGCGGCGCGAATGTGCTCCACAACGCCTACAACCAGACGAACGGGCTCTCGGCGCGGTGCCTCAAGGACTCCCCGTGAGCAACGCATAGAGTGCGATTACACACAACGTTGCAAAATACGCAAGAAGAATTTTGAGCCACGAAAAACACGAAGGGCACAAAATGGAGCGAACCTTTCACTTCGTGCTTTTTGTGACTTTCGTGGTTCATGCTTTTTCCCTCCGCATCTTTGCTGTCCTTGCGCAATCGAATGTTCACCGAATCGTATCTTGAGCGAAATATGGTGGGCTTGGCTATATTTCGATGACAAGCCAACGATCTTAGGAGATATTCGTGACATCACAAAAATATGCATTAGCCCATATTGCCATTACAGCCCTACTGCTCTTGAGTTGTAGCGATAAGGCCACAAGCCCTTCCACAGAAAGCTCATCAAGTACAGCAACGTCCAGTACGGTTGCATCGTCCTCTGCGACGCATTCCAGCTCATCATTTACGGATGTGCTCATATCGAGTTCGTCAGTCGTTGCAAGCTCATCGAGTGCCGTATCCTCATCAACGACACAGGCAATTAGCGATGGCTCCCTAATCGATAATCGCGATGGTCAAACCTACAAGACCGTGGTGATCGGCTCCCAGACCTGGATGGCACAGAACCTGAACTACACCCCCACCAGCGGCAATAGTTGGTGTTATGACAATAAGGCTAGCAACTGTACCACCTACGGCCGCTTGTACGACTGGGCTACCGCCTTGACGGCTTGCCCCACGGGCTGGCATTTACCCGACACTACGGCGTGGAATACTCTGGAGACCTATGCTGGTGGTAGTGCTTTGGCAGGAAACAAGCTGAAGGCGGTGAGTTCCTTGTGGGCGACGTATTCTGGAATCACGAACACGGATGACTATGGCTTTTCCGCCTTGCCCGGTGGCTACTACGATGGCAGTTTGTTCCACGGTGTCGGTAGCAGCGGCGATTGGTGGGCGTCCACGCCTAACGGGACTACCGACGCATACGGTCGGTACA
>Ga0302287_10000332_pt1 | contig 25657 bp, 23 predicted proteins | sample III_Fen_E2_4_FD_200452 | JGI IMG/M metagenome (GOLD analysis project Ga0302287, IMG submission 200452) | Peat permafrost microbial communities from Stordalen Mire near Abisko, Sweden - III_Fen_E2_4 | ecosystem: Environmental > Terrestrial > Soil > Wetlands > Permafrost | place: Sweden: Abisko...
CCGTACGGATCAAGTCTCGGGGACACAGAAGCTACGAAGCCTTCAAAAGGGACATTCTCTTCCACCTCGGAGGTCTGGACTTGCATCCGGTTTTCCTTGCATGAACCACGCATTTCGGCGTAGACCCGTAAAAGACTACTCATTAGCGTTAAAAACATATAACCACTCCAGATCCAATGACATCATTCCCAAACAAACTCATTTCCACTCGCACGCACTCCCACTAATACAGTCAATAGTCATGCCCATAGGAAGTTTTTTTGAAGCGGTCGCAGCAAGTATCGATGGCAACATTCCGGGAGAGCGAACCCCCAATCTGCTATAAACAGACACAACTGCAGACTCAGATTCAGCTGGATTTGTATATTGGACCGAGGTACACGTTCCTGAATTACAATTCCAAGACACCCCCCCTATATTACTACCATCCTTACCTTCTTTAACAGAAAATAGTCCCCAACCATATCCGCCATTAAGCAATCCTATGGCGCTCGGACGTATTGCAACCCCTAACCAATTAAAACCAAGCACTTCAGTGTTCCATTTTTTTGCGATAGCTTCTGCGATTGGATGGATAAGGCTAGGATCGCCAGGAACACCATCAGCAAACGGAAACATAATCTATGCCCTCCTTTGTAGTCTCATTTTAACTCCGGATCAGGCTAGCCGGGAAGTTTCCCCATTAGGACGGTTGCGCAAAATATTGCGAGTCAACAGTTGATCACAACACCTCTGCACGGAAAAGAACGCAGTCATGCATCATAGCACCCTTGGATACACACGGAAGATGCCTAAAATTTCGTGATCTTGATCGTTATGTTGCGAAAATTACGTTCGACTGAACGTTGGCCCTTATCAATACATATCGTTTCAGATGAGGAGTTAATGAAATCCATAGTGACCCCATACGCAAAACAAAGTGAATTATCAATCTGCACAGGAGATAGCAATCGCCAAATCCAAGCACGGTCATATGGCGCCAAAAACCATTGCTTTTCATTTTCTGGCATTGTACGTTTCTCATTTTCAGACAGCAACCGTTTCTCAACCTTTACACCGATTTCCCCCTCGATGACCACCCGCTCCTCTTGCAGATCTTGCCATCGATAGACACCGCCTCCATCCAATGGATACACCGTGATGGTTCGGGATGATCTCGACCAAGGTTTAGGCGACAAATAAAGATTATAATACACTTGTTTGATCTTGATCTTTCGACCATCCGATATTTCAAAAACAACTTTCGGAATTCTACGGCCTTTTGCAGCATCCAAAGGCGTCAACGAATACTGATAATGCTCCTTGTAACTGCATTCAAACAGCACATCATCTCCAGAACAGGAATCGACATGATATTCTTTTGAAAGGGTATCTAGAGGTCGCGGCAGCGCACGAGCTGATGACGATTGATGCATTTTCTTAGGATCCACAAAAGAGACATATCCAAAATAATCCCCAACAACCCACTTCCCGGTTCCAGAATCCGCATCGAGGCAATGAGCATAGCCATACGATCGCTCATCATCTTGGCAATACCCGGAATTACAGACCATATTAAAGCAAATTTCTTTCCCGTTGCGCATAAATCCGCCAGTGCTTCCAAAGATCACGATATCACGCATCGAATCCTTGGTCGATTTTCCGCCAAAGTCCACTGGAAATGTGATCGCATGTGCAGATTGAATCTCATTGATTTCGGAAACATCCAAGCAACCAGTTACTCGACCATTACGTCCAGACAAGGGAGCACGCATCACCGTTCGAAGATCCTTTTGATCAAATCCAGAAAGACCATACGGATCAAAGCAATCCCATCCAGGAAAGTACGCCATATCATTTCCATATACACTACTAATTGAGTCAAGTTTTTTGTACTTGAAGGAAGCAATTTTCTCCGCAGCGTTCACTTGCCATAAGATTAACAAAAAAAGCGAAATCATACAATCACTTCCAGTTAATTACCGGAAAGTTAACAGACTCATCCCCTGCTTTGAAAATTTTAAAGTCCTCCAATGCATGTGTTGATTTCTCCAGCACAATCATCCCCGTCACTGGATCATATTCAGGATTCGCAAGTATGAAATTATATGGAGCATAGCCAACGAGACCACGGCACCTTCCGTTGCACGATATTTTTGGCTTTTCTATATAAACACAACATCATCAGCACCATCTACATCCTTCCCTGACCCTATAATATTCCAAACATGCTGCTTTTCAGAATATTTCAAAACTGCCGACAATGTATAGGCCGCAGTACGAATTATGAGCTCAACGCTAAAGCCCTAGAGCACGGACAGACCTATGCTAAACCTACCTGATGCAGGGGGATGGGTCACTTTCCAAACCCCACCATGCGGCGCACAGAGCCATCGGTACTGCGCTCAATGAATAGTCCCCTCCCCTCAAGTACTTGCCTTCCCTTCAAATCATACCGCCCCTGAATACCAGCCGGCAGTGCATTGGGGCGCCGTATGATGCCAACATTCGATAGAGCCTTGGTCGGGATTCCTGTGACACTGGCACCCTTTGCAGCCAATCCATAAACTACAAGAACCTCATCTCCAGAATTAGCGGCAATAACAACAGGGCCGTTATCCAATGTGAATGATTCACTTTTCTGCGAAGGCAAATGCAAACAAAATCCAGATACAACCGAGCTATCTAATTTGCTAATTCGAAAGTTTTGGTATGATCCATGAATCGTATTTCCGGCAAGACCATAGCATGAACCGCTCCACGGATTTACCACGAAGTCCAAATAGCTATCTAATGTATCTGTCACTGTCATGCTCATAATGCGAAATGTTGGGATCTCAGACTGGTAAGTCCCATTATCATTCAGATCACACACAGCATTTGACAGCATGCAACCCACTTCGGAGGCATAGTACTTGAAAAAGCCTGACAAATCCAACTTCACAGAATCCGCTGCTCGAGTCATCCACTGTTCTTCTGGATACAAAAAGTCCTGCGTTACATTCCGAGACCGGAGTTCCCACAATTGGCGGATCACTCCGTCGCCCGCATACTTGGCCAAAGCCCGCAGAAACAACGCCTGTCCGTCGCCCTGAAAGACCCCTCCATTCAACAGCGTGAGAAATTCCTGATTGGTCCCCCAGTGGTAGGTCACCGTGGGCTGGGCGCGCATGGCAAACCACGCCGCGCTCATCTCGTGGAAAGCGTAGATGTAGGTGTTCTCGTAGCTCATTTCTACGCAGTGGAAAAACTCATGGGCAATGGCTGTGGCCCATCCCTTTTCAATCGATTCAGCACTGGAAAAGTTGTACAGCACCGAATCCCCATTGGGATTCTTTCGGGGCGAATACACCAACACAGGCAAGGACGTGCCCGAACTATCGTACTTGAAATCGTTCTCGATCAGAATCTCAGCAATCTTGCCAGGGGTCTTAGACGGAGCCACCGCGTATCCAAGCACAGGACTTCCCTTGAAGCCCGGTGAAAAATTCCCCATATCCCCCACCTCAATCGCAAGCTTGCCCGCCGGAATCGGCACCTTGTAGTACCAGGTCGTATCCGCTACCAGCGGTGGGGCCTTGAAGCCCATCGAATCAATCGCTAGGCTCCAGGCACGCTCAGCCGCAGCGCCCAAGCTCACCAGATAGTCGTTGACACCATCCTGGTTCTTGTCCACGCTGGCCATCGCATGCGGGCCGCGCGTCGAGTAGACGATCAAGAAATGAGGAGTTTCGTATGACGCCACAGAATCGGGCACCAGCGCCGCAGATCGCGCCGCAAGCCCTGTGAACATGGCAGGACGAGCGGCAAAAGCCGGTAAAGCCATGGACATCATCATTAGTCCGGTTTTCAAGAATCCTGGGGTCAGGGGAAGGCGCTTCATGGGTTTACTCCAAGTGAACCAAATTGCTCAGCAAAGCCTTGCCCGCTCAGAGCTAGCTACGAATGGCAGGGCTTTCCATAGGTTATGTTAATTAATAATCATCAATGCACATTCGCACTTAGATGCAAATCTGCATAGCATCAATTCTCAGCCGAAGCGGCCCAGGAAAACCACCTCGCGCTCCAGCACGATCCCGCTCTTTGCCTGCACCGCCTCGATCACCCGGCAGGAAAGCTCCCACACCTCTTGCGCAGTGGCATGCCCCAGGTTCACGGCAAAGCCCGCGTGCTTCTCGGAGATGGCGGCATCCCCCACTCGAAAGCCCTTGAGACCGGCTTCGTCGATGAGCTTTGCGGCAAAGCCCCCGGGTGGGCGCTTGAAGAGCGAGCCCGCATTGGGATGCTCCAAGGGCTGCTTCTCGCGGCGCGAGGCCTGGACCTCCTTCACCGACGCCTTGAGAAGGGCGGAATCGCCAGGGAGCCCTTCAAACTGGGCCTCAGTGACGATCCAGCCGCCAGCGCGAAAAAGCGATGTGCGATAGCCGAAGGCGCACTCCTCGCGGGAAAAGCGTCGCCACTCCCCTGCTGGGGAGATCGCCTCCACCGAAATGGTCCGTTCACCGATTTCTTGGCCGTAGGCGCCGGCATCCATGGTCACCGCTCCGCCCACCGTGCCGGGAATTCCCGAGAGCTTCTCGAAGCCCGCCGCGCCGCGCCCGACGGCCCCTAGGACAAATTCCGTCAGTCGCGTCCCGGCCAGCACCGAGACGCCGAAGCCGTCCCAGGACACTCCAGACAAATTCCGACCAATAGAGAGCACCGCGCCATCCCAGCCGGCGTCGGAGACCACCAGATTGGAACCACGGCCCAATACGAAAAGCGGAAGTCGATGCTCCCGCACCCAATTCAGGGCGGTCTCGATCTCCTGCCGCGACGATGGCTCCAAGAGCACTCGCGCCGCCCCGCCCACGCGGAAGGTGGTCCGCTCCGCAAAGGAGGCGTTCCAGCTTCCGGCGCAGGGAAGCGCCTCAGGCATCAGGCGAGCAGTGCCTTGGCCTGAGCAATCAGGACCTCGGCGGTCTTGCGAGCGTCCGCGATCTGCGCCTTGGCACGTGCCGCCACGTTTACCGGAGTGTAGCCGAACTTCTCGTCCAGCACCTTGAAGTTGGCACTGGCGCCGAAGCGCTCCATGCCCATCACGGTGCCGAAAGGACCCACCAAGGGCGATAGCACCGCCGGAAGCGCGACCGTCACGGCAAGCACCGGCAGCCCCGAAGGAACCACCGTCTCGCGGTAAGCGGCATCCTGCTCCAGGAAGAGCCCGGTGGAGGGAATGCTCGAGACCTGCACCCGCCGGCCTTCGGCGCGCAGGAGCTTGGCCGCATCGAGAATCAAACCCAGCTCCGAACCCGATGCCAAGAGCACCACCTCGGGAGAGGGATCCGCCTCGGCCACGTAGCCGCCGCGCAAAAGGCCCTTGGCCTGCTTGCGCCGATCGGGCAGAGCCAGATCGGGGATATCTTGACGCGTCAGCAAAAGTGCCGTGGGAGACGCCGTGCTTTCCACTGCCGCCCGCCAAGCCACCAGCATTTCGGCGCTGTCGGCGGCGCGATACACTGTAAAGGAGCGCTTGCCCGAGAGGTTCTTCATCTGCTCCAAGAGACGCGCCTGCGCCTCTTGTTCGATGGGCTGGTGCGTGGGGCCGTCTTCGCCCACCCGGAAACTGTCATGGCTCCACAAAAAGATGACTTGGGCCTCCTGCAACGCCGCCATGCGCATCACCGGCTTCATGTAGTCGGAGAAGGCAAAGAAGGTGCCGCAAGCGGGGATCACGCCACCGTGCAGGCTCATGCCGGTGCAGACAGCCGCCATGGTCAGTTCGGCCACGCCCGCGTGCAAGAAAGCGCCCGAGAAGTCGCCCTTCTTGAAGGCGCCGGTCTTCTTGAGGAAGGCCTCGGTCTTGTCGGAATCGGCAAGATCTGCCGATGCCACCACCATGTTGGGAAGCTGTTCGGCCAGCGCCGAGAGCACCGTCGCCGAGGCGTTGCGGGTGGCCAAGTTCTTGCCGAATTCGATCTCGTCCCAGCGGACAGGCCACGGGGACTTGTCGAAAAAGCGCGTGTAGAGAACGGCCTTCTCGGGATTCTTGGCAGCCCAAGCGGCCTTGCCAGCGCGGCGTTCCTTCACGATGCCGCGCAATTCTTCATGGCGCGCTTGATGCAGCGCCAGGCAATCAGACCACAGTTGGATGGGATCAGCCGGATCGCCGCCCAAGGACTTCACGGTGGCGTCGGTGGCATCCTGGCCAAAGGGAGCGCCGTGTTGCTTGACGTCGCCTTCCCACACCGAGCCGTCGGCCCGGCGAGCGCCCTTGCCCATCACGGTGTGCCCGATGATGAGAGTGGGCTTTTCGGTCTCGGCCACGGCGGCATTCATGGCCTTGCGCAGCTGAGAAAGATCGTTGCCATCCACCTCGTGAACGCGCCAGCCCCAAGCGGTGTACTTGGCCGCGAAGTCCTCGCAGGTCACCGCCGAGGTCTTAGTAGAAAGCTGCACCTCGTTGGCGTCGTAGAACATCACCAAGTTGGAGAGGCCCAGGTAGCCCGCGATGCGGCCCACGCCCTGGGAGATCTCTTCCTGAGCGCCGCCGTCGGTCAGATAGCACCAAGTGCGGTGCGAGAGCCATTCGCCAAAGCGAGCGGCATGGAAGCGCTCGGCGATGGCCGCGCCCAGTCCAAAAGCGTGCCCCTGGCCGAGAGGCCCCGAGGTGTTCTCGATGCCGTGGGCGTTGTCGCGCTCGGGGTGTCCCGGCGTGCGGCTGCCCCACTGGCGGAAGCCCTTGAGGTCCTCGGCCTGGAAGAAGCCAGCCAAGGCCAGGGTCGAGTAGAGCATCGGGCTCATGTGCCCGGCATCCAGGAAGAAACGGTCCCTTTCGGTCCAGTTCCGGTCGTCGGGGTCGTAGACCAGGTACTCGGAATAGAGAAGGTTCAGGAAATCGGCGCCGCCCATGGCGCCTCCTGGGTGGCCACTTTTTGCCCGTTGAGGCATGGCAACCGACAGGATACGAATATTGTCTGCGCAGCGGCGCATGATGGAGTCGCGATCCATAAGAGGCGGCAAACCTAAAAAAAGCCTGAGGCCTTGCGCATCTGTTCCATTGCAAAAGTACCGAAATGCTGCAATTTTGCGCATCTGATGGCTGAAGAAGACTGGCAGCAGGAGCTGCGACATGCGTTCCGGGATCCTCGCGACCTCGCCAAGCTCCTGAATATCCCCCTAGCCTCGCTGCCCAGCCTGCCCGAGACGCAGCACTTTCCCTTCCTGGTTCCGCAGAGCTTTGCCAAGCGCATGACCCAAGGCGATCCTTGCGATCCGTTGCTCCTGCAAGTGTGGCCAGATGCGCGTGAAGGCACCCTGCACGAAGGGGAACGGCTCGATCCGGTGGGCGACACCGCCGCCCGCTGCGAAGCCGGGCTCTTGCACAAATACCGCGGACGCATGCTCTTGGTGGCCACCGGCGCCTGCGCCCTCCACTGCCGTTACTGTTTCCGCCAGAACTACCCCTACCGGGACGACCGCGAAGAGGGCACCGCCTGGGACGCCGCCCTGGAACGGCTGCGCACCGAGACCACGGTCTCCGAAGTGCTGCTCTCGGGGGGCGACCCGCTGGCCCTTCCCGATGCCGCCCTAGAACGGTTGGTTCGCTCGTTGGATGCCATCCCGCACCTCGAGACGTTGCGCATCCACACCCGCCTGCCGGTGGCCATTCCTTCGCGCGTTCAAGACAGATTTTGTCAAATTCTGCGCGGCACCCGCCTCAAGACGGTGGTGGTGCTCCATGCCAACCATGCCGCGGAGCTTGACACCTCGGTACGCAAGGCCTGCGCACATCTCCGAGAGGCCGGGGCCACGCTGCTCAACCAGTCGGTGCTGCTGGCCGGAGTGAACGATTCGCCGGAGGTTCTGGAAAGGCTTTCGCGAGCGCTTTGGCAAGCCGGAGTCCTCCCCTATTACTTGCATGCGCTCGATCCGGTGCGCGGGGCACGACGTTTCTTCGTGCCGGACGCGCAAGCCGTCGCCTTGCTCGCGGAGCTTCGCAAGCTGCTTCCCGGCTATCTGGTGCCGCGGCTGGTGCGCGAGATCGCTGGCGAAGCCTCCAAGACGCCGCTGACCTGAAAGGCCCAAAAACGCGCAAAACGAGCTTGATTGAAGCTTTGGTATTGGCGCAGCATACAATCAGGAAGTGAAGCCAACAGCGATTAGAAAGTGGTAGACTTTCAGCCAATGCTTCCAGTTTTTCCACTCTATGTTGTCCCTTTCCCCTACCACACGGTGGCGGTGCGTCTGTTCGAGGAGCGCTACAAGGATATGCTGGTGCGTCTGCGCACCAACGACGGCATCTTCGCCATGGGCAGGATCTGGCGTGGTCAGGAGATTGGCGGCAACGCCCTTCCCTATCGCGTGGGGACCATCATGCGGCTACAGAGCGTCGTCGCTGAAGGCAAGAGTTTCCGGGCCGAGGCCTTGGGGCTGCGGCGCATCCGCATGACCCGCTTCGACAGCCAGAGCGCCCCCTACCTGCAGGCCGAGTACGACGAATACCCCGACTTGGTGGGACACGACGGTCGCACCGAGGAGTTGCTCTCGATCTGGGAGCATTACCTTCAAGAAGTGCTTGGCATTCCCCCGGCCTCCATCAGCGAATGGAAAGACTCCTCGCTCTTCAAGCTGCCCCTTCCCGAACTGACCTTGGCCATCTCCCCCTTTCTGCGGGTTCCCTACCCCAACCTGCAGTTTCTGCTGGAATCGCGCGATCCTGGACAACGACGCGACAGCATCATCAAGGCCATGATCAAGAGCCTAGAGGCCATTCGCAACGGAACACCTGAGACCCATTCGGAATTTCCCGACTTTCCCGAGGGCTTCCAGGAGAGCGAAGAACCGTCGCCGAAACCGCCCGAAGACTGAGTCAAGCGCTTCGGCAAAGATTTGGGGAACAAAAGCGTTTGCCTGTGGTGTTCCAAGGGCATGAACGCAGGAATCGCACTTAGCATTCTCTTGGCCGGAGCCGCCTCGGCAGACACTCTGCCAAGCCTCCCGGACACCGCCTTCCATCGCTACAGCTTCGTCCCCGTCGTGGCCAGCGCCACCGAGACGGGTGTGCAGTTCGGCGCCTTGGGAATCCTCTACTTCCGGCCGCATGGTCCCGAAGATCCCGGCTCGGAACTCGACGTCGCCGCCATGGGCACCTCGCGCGGACAGAAGTGCCTGTTGGCCTCCCCGACCCTAACCTCCTCCGACGGCAGTTGGAAATTCCTTTCGACCTGGAAACTGCTCGACTGGCCAGGAAAGTACTGGTCCGGCGGCAACCACCCCGAAACCAAGGCCAGCAGCTACGGCATGAAGACCTTGAAGGGCTTTGGCGAACTTTCAAGCACCCTGGCAAAATTCCCTGCTCAGCAAGGGACTGCCCCGCATCTTCAGGCGATCTTGCTCTACGACCTTGAGGCAAACCGCACCCACATCGATTCCACCGTAGCCTCCGTCCCGGCGCACACCGGAGGCGACCGCACCGGCCTCGGGGCGGGAGTCGCCTGGGACTCGCGCGACCAGGAAAACTGGCCCCACCGAGGTTCCTTCGCGCGACTCGACCACAGCCAGTTTCGCACGGCCCTGGGAGGCGACTGGAACTTCTCCGACACGCGGCTCGACCTGCGCACCTTCCTGCCGGCCCCTGCCGGGGGTACCTGGGCGCTGGCCTCCTTCTGGGAAGGCGTGACAGGAACTGTCCCTTTCGATCGCTTGCCCGCCCCCGACGGCACCAACCGCATGCGGGGACTGGAACGGGGACGCCTTTGCGGACGGCAAGAGTGGGTGCTGCAGAGCGAGGGACGATTTCCCGTGGCGAGGCGGTTTGCCGTCGTGGGCTTTCTCGAGGCTGCAAAAGTGGGAGACGAGCCGTCATTCCTGTGGCGGGAGGATTTTCACTGGGGCACCGGGCTGGGAGGGCGCTTTGCCCTCAACCCCGAGCGCGGCGTGAACCTGCGCCTGGATCTTTCTTGGGTGGACGACCACCCTGGCGTCACGCTTTCTTTCAAGGAGGCACTTTGAGACCTTCGCCTGCCCTTTCCATCCTCCCATGCCTGGCGGGCCTGGCCCAGGCCGAACCGCTGCCGCCACGGCTTGGCGCGCTCCTAGACCGCGCCGCCACCGCACCCAGCTCCCACAACAGCCAACCCTGGCGCGTACTGGTGGCAAACGACACCAGTTTCCGTCTGGAGGTCGACCCTGCCCGACGCCTCCGTGCCGTCGATCCTGGAGACCGCGAGACGCTGCTTTCGCTGGGTGCCTTCTGGGAAACCCTTGAACAGGCGGCTCTGGCACAAGGCTGGCAGGTCGAGGCGAAGATCATTTCCGCACCGAAAAATCTCGTCCCCGTGGCCGTGAACTTCGTCCTTCATCGCACCGGCGTTCCTGCGGATTCCGGCGAGCGTCTGGCGCGCCTTGCTGCGCGTTCCACCCATCGCGGCGCCTTTGACACCACCGCCATCCGTCCCGAGCATCTGCAGATCCTGATGCGAGCGGTTCCGGGAAGCGCTTGGTTCCCCGCCGCCTCTCCGCAAGGAAAGTGGATCGGCAGTTCGCTCGTAGAAGCCAACGCCCAGCAGGCAAAAAACGACGCGCGCCAACAGGAATTGTCATCCTGGCTGCGCTTCTCGCGGCAGGAGGTACGCGCCCGCGCCGATGGACTCACCCCGGAGATGATGGGCAAAGGCGCCCTGGTGCAGTTCTGGTGGTACCACTTCATGGACTCTGCGGATGTCCTCAAGCCCTGGTTCCGAAGCGCAAGCGAGACCACCGCCCGCAATCAAGTGGAGCACTGCGCAGGCTTCCTGGTGCTGACAAGTCCCGATGCTTCGCCGGCTTCCCTGCTCTTGACCGGACGCGAGTTCCAGCGGCTTACGCTGCTCTCTCCCACGCTTGGCATCGCGCTCCACCCCATGTCGCAACTGATGGAGGAATCCCCCTGGAACGAAGAACTGTCCGCAAGGCTTGGGATCTCCGGGACCGTCCAATTCGTGCTGCGTGCCGGCTATGCGAGCTCGCTTCCGCGTGCCAGCCTGCGCCGTCCCGCCACCGCCTTCGCTAGCTGGGAAACGGAAGGGACAGCCAAGCCTCGATGAAGTTTCCGGTCAGTTCTTGACAGAATCCGTCATCACCTTGGACCTCGCGGACGGGCAAGAAGATCCCGGCAGCGCAACCACAGGCCGCAGCATTTTCCCTTGGCGTTAGACCTCCCGACCGAGGCTTTCCATAAGCGCGTAGAAAAAGCGCGGCTCGTTCGTGCGATAGAGCCCCTCCCAGGCCGCTAGCGTCTCTGGACGGAAGACTCCCAGGAGTCGCAGCACCTCGCAGGAAAAGGCAAGAGCGGATTGCCCCGAGGCGGTGACGAGGCCCCGATCGACGACGGCGCGCTCCTCAAGGTAGCGCTCCGCCCCGGCGTAGTTCGGGCAGACAGAGCGTAGGTAGCCAAGATCGTTGCTGGTGTGCCGCTTACAGTCTAAAGCGCCGACGCGGGCAAGCCCCAACGTCGCCCCGCAGATGGCGGCCGTCGGAAGGTCACGGGAGACGCGCTCGGTCGCAAGCCTGAGTATCGCGTCCTGGGCGGGATCGGACCAAAGGTCGCCGCCAGGAAGCACAAGGACGTCCTCGTCGGCCAGCCGCAGCTCCCCGACGGAAAGGTCGGGGACGATCTGCATCCCTCCCATGGACCGGACCGGCGCACGGGAGTTCCCGACGGTGACGAGGGGGCAGTGCGCACCGGGGCGGAAGAATCTGCCCGAGCGGACCTCGGCGGTCAGGTGGCCGATCTCCCAATCGGCAAGGGTGTCGAGCACATAGAGGTAAAGACTCATGGCAGTTCCTTCGAAAGAGGCGGTCACGCCGCCATCTCCAGAAGGTAGGGAGCCCGTGTGTCAGCTTCTGTCAGCAGTCGTTCGGCATCTCGAGATCGTATCCCCGGGCGGCGCTCCAGGCGCGGAGAAGCCTGCTGCGGGCCTCTGGATAGCGCTCCCCAAGTTCCCAGGAGAGCACGCGGTCGGCCCGGAAGTGACGGAAGTCCCCGCGCAGCTCGCAGCGGGCTGCGAGGATCAGCACCTTCTCGAGAAATCCCAGGGTCAGGGGCCAGACGGTCCGGGAGGTCACCGTGCCGTCGGCGTCGCGGTAGACGATGGCAAGCTTCCGTTCCTCGCGGATCGCCGTGCGCGCAAGCGTCACAAAGCCGTCGTCGACAGCCGGGACCGGAAGCGGCGCCACGAGAAGGCCGTTCTCCTCGAGGACGAGGCGCAATGATGCGGGCAGCGCCGCCTCAACCTTCGCGAGCGCATCCCGCGCGGCCTTCCCTAGCGCGCTGCCGGCGCGGGAAGAGACCCAACGTGCCCCCAGCGCAAGCGCCTCGAGCTCCTGGGCGGTGAACATGAGGGGAGGCACGTCGTAGCCCGGGCGCAGCGCGAAACCGACGCCAGCTTCCCCCTCGACAGGAACTCCCTGCTCCCGAAGCGCGGCAATGTCCCGATACACCGTCCGCAGACTCACCCCGAGCTCGCGGGCAATCTCTCCTCCCTGCGCGGCCCGGCGCCGCCGACGCAGGAGCTGCAAGAGGTTCATCAGCCGCGTCGCCTTGGACACCCTACTCGCCTTTCGTCTCGGCCTCGCGAGCCCATTCGGAGGCGGCCTCTAGCAGCAGGCTGCGACACCAGGCCGGACCGTGAGGAGACTTCCGCAACAGCAGCCCCGGGCGCCGGCCCGAACGCTCCGCCGCCAAGCGCCCGACTTCGCGACCGCGCCGCAACAACCACATTTCGACAGCGGCATCGCCGCGCTCAACCACGAGCTCAAGTTCGTCTCCGTCGGGCTCCTTCTCTGGCCGCAGGAACGAAAGCGGCATCATCAGGCGCCGCAGCGGGCACGCAGGATGCCTTGCAAGAAATGAGTTGGACATGGCAGTTCCTTTCATGGGGAGAGTCCTCGCAGCACCCTCTGGAAGACCTTCTCGAAGAGCTTGTCGTCGAGCCGGAACGGCGCGCCGCGATGGTGGTCTCCGGGACCGGAACACCACATTTCGTACTCAATGAGCTGGTAGAGGGGCGCATAGGCGAGCGCCCAGAAAACCTCGACAGGAAAGTTCACCGTGGGGTCGAGCTCGCGGAAGTCGATGACCTCCTTGCGGGCGAAGGCCCCGCGCACGAAGATCTCCATGCTTTGGGACAAATCCTGGTCAAGACGCGCCTCGAAGCCCCGGTGGTAGGGGCTGTAGAGGACCTGATCGAGAAACCTCTGGGAGGTCGGATTCTCGCGAGCAAAGCGCAGGCGGTTCTTCCACAGGATCCGCAACCCTTCAGCGAAGGGGACTTCCGGATCGAAGTCGGAAAGCAAAACGTTCGTGAAGAGCTCGTGCTGCTCGCGGTAGAGCTGGAAGAGAAGGTCGTCCTTGTCCTCGAAGTGGATGTAGAGGGTGGCCGGAGAGACCACCGCTGCCTTGGCGAGCTTCTGCATGGAAAAGCCGCCGAACCCCTCCGTGACGAGCATCTCCAGGGCCTGACGGCGAATTTCCGAAGCTTTATTGGGATCCTTACAGCGCATGCAACAAAAGTAAATGAACGTTCATTTAAAGTCAAGAGCCTACATACTTTCGCGATCTCGCAACAATTCGTACAGCCATACATAAGCGAACAGGAAGACTGAAGGCCAGGAGGTGATGAGGGCGCGCAGGACCGAAGTCGGACCGGACATCGGTCGGATCCCCCCCTTTTTGCTATTTCTGTCGCTCCATCCGTACGAGGGAGCCTCGATGTCCAGAACTTGCCTTCTCCTTTCCGTTCTCGCGCTGGGAGCCTCCGCCTTCGGGCAAGACCTTTCCGCAAACCTCTCGGTGCGCGATACTGTGCTCGCTAACGGCCTGCGCGTGCTGGTCCACCACGACACTTCGGTGCCGTCGGTCTCGTGTCGCCTCTTCTACGCCACCGGCTCGGTCCACGAGCACCCCGGCAATACCGGCATCGCCCACATGCTGGAGCACATGCTCTTCAAGGGCACTCGCAAGGTGGGCGTGACCGACAGCACCCAGGACGCCGTCTGGCTGCCACTCATCGACTCGCTGAACAACCGTCGCCGCGAGGCCTTAGGGCGCGGCGACAGCGCCGCCGCCAAGCACTTCAAGACCGAGATGGACAGCGCCGCAGCCCACCACCGCAAGGTCTTCGTCAAAGACGAACTTTGGCAGGCCCTGCGCGAGCGCGGCGGCACCGGACTCAACGCCTTCACCACCGACGTGGGAACAGCCTACTTCGTGACTCTCCCCCCCTCCCAGGTGGAGAGCTACTTCTGGCTCGAAAGCGACCGCATGCAGAACGCCGTGATGCGTGACTTCTACGCCGAACGCGACGTGGTGCGCGAGGAGCGCCGCCTGCGCTACGAGAACCGCCCCGACGGACGCTACTGGGAATCGCTGGAGCGCATGTTCTGGGAGGCTAACCCGCTGGGCAACCCCACCATCGGCTGGCCGTCGGACATCGAGAACTACGACCGCAAGATGGTCGAGGAACACTACAAGCGCTACTACGGCCCACAGAACGCCGTACTGGTGCTTTGCGGCAACGTCACCCCGGAAGCGGCCATCCAGCTTGCCATTCGCTACTTCGGCCCCATCGCCCGCGGCGCCGACTTCCCGCCCATCGTGACGCGCGACCCGGAGCCGGCCGGCCAAAAACGGCTGATGGTGGCCCGCGACCAAGCCCGTCCACGAGTAGATATCCTCTTCCAGACCCCGGCCGTGCGCGATTCGCTAGCCCCCGTAATGGAAGTGATCTCCGGTCTTCTTTCGGGCAACAGCGGTCGCCTGCACGAGCTGCTGGTGGACTCGCTGCGGCTTTCCACCGGAGCCGACGCCGACCACTGGGCCCAGAACTACGCCTCGGTGCTGCACATCCGCGCCACCCCGGCTCCCGGAGCCGACCCGGCCCGCCTGGAGGCCGAGATTTGGAAGGCCATCGCGCGCCTGCGGACAGAACCTGTCAGCCCACGCGAACTGACTCGGGTGCGCAATCAGGTGGCCATGTCCAAGCTTCGGCAGATGCGCGACATGGAGAGCGTCGCCACGGAGCTTGGCTTTGATGCCATCTACGGCGACTGGAACCTGGTGAACTCCTTCCCCGCAGCGGTCCAGAAGGTGACGGCCGCCCAAGTGCGCGAAGTCGCCGCCAAGTTCCTGCTGCCCGAACGCGCCACCGTAGGCACGCTCACTGCCAAGAAATCTTCCGAGGAGGCCCGCTGATGCGCCGCTCCATTTTGACAAGATCCGTCACACTTGGCCTGCTCGCGCTCGTGGGCGCCGGCTGCAGCGGCATCAAGGCTCTCCCCGAAAGTTCACAGGGAGACGCCTCCCCCAGGTTACGTGGCAGCCTCACCGGAACCGAAACCGTCTTCGACGCTCCCAATCAGGACACGGACAAGGCCGACAAGAAATTGCCTTCGTCCAAAGGCATCCCGGGGAGCTACCGCGACATTCGCGCTGTCACACCTGCCTATCTGCCGCCACTTTTTTCCTCGCGCGCCGACACGCTGTCTTCAGGGGCCGTGGTGTTCTGGGTGGAGGACTCCTCGCTTCCCATCGCCAGTATTCAGTTTCTCTGGAACGAGGGATCTCTCGGCCTCTCGCCGCAGACCTCCGAGGATCTGCGCCTCTTGGGGTCCATGCTGCGCGAAGGCGGTGCCGGGCAACTCGACCCGCGCGCCGTGGACGACACCCTGGAAGAACTGGGAGCCGAGCTCTCCATCGGCTTTGGGAGCCTGCGTTCGCAGGCAAGCCTCCAGGGCTTTACGCGCGACATCCCCTTCCTGCTAGATCTCCTGGACACCATGGTGCACCATCCGCGCCTCGACACCTCGCGCCTCGAGATCGTGAAGACAGAAGAGCGTCAGGACATCGAGCACCGTCTGGACGCCCCGGCCCAAGTACTGGAAGCGGCTTGGAGCCAGGTGCAGTACGGCCCTTCGGCCTGGACCCGCTTCTCCGACACGGCCCAGGTGAGCGCTGTGACCCAAGCGCGGTTGCGACAGGCTTTGCAAGGGCGCCTAGCCGCCAAGGGAGCCTACGTGGCGGTGGCCGGCCGTTTTGACAAGGCCCAGTTGCGACGGAAACTGTCCGCCTTCTTCGAGCGGCTCCCGAGAACGGCTCCCGATAGCCTGCGAGCCCGCCCCGCCCTTCCCGCCCTCCACGAGGCCGGCGTGTGGATCGCCCCGGTGGAGGCGAGCCAGGCCTTCGTGCGCATCGGCACCCGCTTCGTGCGGCGCGACAATCCCGACTTCTACCCCCTGATGCTTGCCTGCCAGGTGCTCGGCTCGGGCTTCGGCACTCGCCTGGTGGACCGCATCCGCTCCGACGAGGGGCTGGCCTACCACGTGGGCGCCTTCGCGGGATCCGACTACGACCGCGAGGCCACTCTGGGCGTGGAGCTGCAGACCAAGAGCATCTCGGCCCAGAAGGCGATTGGCCTGGTGTTCGAGGAGATCGAGAAGCTGCGCCGCGACGGATTCCGTCCCGGCGAGCTGGAAAAGGCCCGCAAGGGCATCCGCGCCGCCCTGCCCACCTACTTCGATTCGCCCGAAGCCACCGCCGGGATGTTCCTGGAAAGCGCCGCCTGGGGGCGCCGCGACGACCATTTCCGCGTCTTCCAGCGGGCCTTGGACACCATTCCAGATTCCGTCGTGCTCTCCACCTTCCGCCGCTACTTCGTCCCCGGCGAACTGCGCGTGGTGGTGGCCGGCCCCAAGGAACAGATGCTCTCGAATCCCGCCGACGGAGCCGCCCCGCTCTCGCGCTACGGCAAGGTCCACGAGCTGACCGCCGCCGAGATCCTGAAGAGCGACAAGAACTGACCTAAGGAACGCCCAGCCAGTCGACCACCTCAGCCAGGCAGGCATCGGCCCGGCGCCGGTGATCGTCCAAGCGCTCGCGGTCGTAGCCGGCGGGCGCCACCTCGGAAACGCCCAGGTAGAGCGGTTCCCAGGCGTCGTGCCCTGGGCTAACCCAGGCGCGGACGCACCCGGGCAGATTTTGTCGCACCAGCCCGAATTCCTCGGCCACCCAGGCCGTTCCAGGAATCTCCTCCTGAGAAGTGGCGACGGACCGCAGTCCCCAGCTCTTGGCCTTGGCTTTCCAGAACGGCACGTCGCGAAGGCGGCGCGGGAACAAGAGCCACCCGCCCCCCCATTCCTGCACCGTCCGCGAAAGCGCTGCGGCGTCGCGCCGATGCAGCGAAAGCGCCGCGAAGCGACCGGGAATGGGATTGACAGAAATTGGCTCGATACCGGCCCACTTGAGCCCGGCCCCAGGCTGCGCTCGCAGGAAGCCCGCCTCGCGCGCCCGGGCCAGCTCCCCGGCGTTGCTCCAGACCCGGTCGAGCGCCTGGGGAAGCCCCGGAAACAGCCGCCAAAGGCGGCGCCAACGGTTCTTAGACTTTCCCGCCACGCGCACGCTCACGACGGCCACGGGAATGCCCAGGCGGCTTGCCGTGGCGATCCAGGCCGGCCACAACTCAGCCTCCACCAAGAGAAGCCGCGTGACGCCCATGGCAAGCGCGAACGCTTCGGCCACCGCCAGGGTGTCGAAGGGAGCGAGGTAAGCGGGAAAGCGACCGTCGGCGCGCAACCGCTCCACTCCGGCGGCGGTGGTGCTGGTGAGCACCGCCTGGGTCCCCGCCGGAAGCGCCTTCGCCACCGAGAGGACCGCCTTGCACTCGCCAAGCGAGGCGCCGTGAATCCAGACCCGCCGGCCGTCTAACGGATGCCACGGCCCGAGCCGCGGCGAATCTCGCCACGCAAGCGGTCTCGCCAGCAGCGCTCCCAGGATCCGGTACCACCCGGGAATCCGGAAGCGCCCGGTCATTCCAGGGCCACCATCTCGGTCATGGCGGTGCGTCCAAGCACCGTGCGCCCCTCGGCGCGCAGCCACAGGGCGCCTGCGGGCACCTCCAGGCGGCGATGAAGCTCCAGGGCCGTGGAGGTCTCGCGTAGCACCTCCACCTCAGCATTCCCTATCCGGGCCCACACGACAATTTCTGACCAGCCGCCGAAATCGGGAAGCGAACGCGCCGAAAGCCGTGCCTGGGAATCAATCCAGAGGAAAGGGCCGTCGGAAAGCAGGCAGGGAGCGGCCTTCAAGGCCTCCCGCAGCGCGGCCCGATCGGTGGCGGCGTCCTCGCCCAGGAAGAGCCAGGTGCGAGCATGGCCGAAGCGGTGCTTGCGACTGGCCGAGAGCTTGAAGAGCGGCAGGCGCACGCCGGTGGAGCGGTTCAGGTCGCCGTGGGCGTCGTTGCCTGCCGCCGGACGCAGACGCGTTCCTGACAGATTTTGTCGCAGCCAAAGCTCGCGACCCTCCCGGAAGTCTCGTCCGGTGTGGCCGTTCCAGAACTGGAGACCGGTGAGGCCGGGGAGCATGTCGTCCTCGCGGAACTCGCCGCGGCGGAAGACCAGGCGTTCCAGCCAGCCGATGCCGGGACGCGGATGGGCCGCGAAGGTCGGCGCCCCGGAAGCGGCGGTACGCTCCAGCACCCGCCTTAGCGAGAGGTCGGGACGGTTGCGGAACCAGCGACGCCCGCCGTCGCCCTGGCCAGGCAAATATTCAGGATGATCGATCACCAGCAGATGCACGTTCTGGCCACGGGAATTGCCGCAGCTCACCTCCTCGGCGGGAAGCACCGTCGGAAGGCCGGGAGCATCAGCGGGAAGGCTCGCGCGAAACCGCGCAAAGGCCGCTTCGGGATCGGTCGGAACCATGTAGTCGGGAGAATCCCAGGCAAAGTCGTAGCTGTGGTCGGAAGCGGCGAAGAAATCCATTCCCATGGCCGCGGCGGCATCGCGCAGCACCGCTGGATCGGCTCCGAACTCCACCGGATCCTGGCTCCAATGGGTGTGACAATGGAGATCGCCGCTCACCCAGCCTTTGGGAAAGGGGAATTCTGTAGCTAAGCGCAGGATCTTGAGCGGCGTCGGAGGAAGCCCCGGCAACGAGTGGTTGCGGAAGGTCTCGATGTTGCCGGCCCGATCCTCGACCCGGAAGATCACATCCACCAAGGTCTCGCCAGGTGCGGTTGCTTCAGGAAAGGGCAGCGGCACGAAGTGGAAGGGTTGCGAGAGCTCCAGATCGAAGCTCTTCTCCAGACGGCGCAGCTCCCCGCCAGCCCGCACCACCACCCGCACCTCGCGCAGACGTCGCGGGAAGCGATGAGCGTCGTGAACCACCAGCCACAGAGGAATTTCGCGTCCGGCCGCCACTAGCGACGGCGCATCGACGATCATTTCGGGGCGAGCGCGATGGAGAGGAGACCAGGGAAGCTGAAAGCGGTAATGGTGCTCGGCGTAGCGGTTCACAGAAGCGACAGGAATTCGTTGACATCCTGCGCCCGCTCAAGGTCGATGCGCAAATTCACAATGTCTTCGGCCACGATAGGGCGATCCAGCACCGCTTCGCCGACCGCATGACTGCCGGCCTCTTGAGCCAAGAGGCGGATGGACGTTTCGGTGGCGCGCACGTGGCCGCGCCGTTCCATGTGCAGAAGCTCGCGTTCTTCAATGGGAAAGGCCTGACCGTAGTACTGCAAGAGCGGCTGCCGGCAGACCGGACAGCGCAACAGCAGCACGTGAACATCCTCGTCCACGGCGCACTCGCAGCGTCCCGAACAATGAGGGCATCGGATGGCCATCGGCTTCATGCCTTGACAATACATTGACGCGCCGGCGCAGTCAAGCACCGGGATGCGCGTTGTCCTGGCACAAAACGGCTTTTCCCTGCCGCCAAGCTAGGAACCAGGCGATGGCAGCGGCCGTGGCACCGGTGGTGTCGGCCAACCAGTCGCCCACCGAGCAGTCGCGACCGGGCGTGAAATACTGATGGAACTCGTCGCACATGCCAAAGCAAGAGACCAGCGCCACCGCCATCCAGGCCCGCCGCGGCAGTCCGATGGCAAGGCTGATGAGGAATCCGAGGCCGAAAAACGCCCCGCAGTGGACCACCCAATCCACCGGATGCGGCATCGGCGGGGTGGCCGAGCCAGGACGGCTAGAAAGGAATACAATAAGACCCGCCCAAAGCAGGGCTAGCACCAGATACGGAAGACGTGAACGCATGCACGGCCAATCTAGCACCGCTTAGGTCGGCTTTTGATATCTTGGCCGAGGTTATCACAACACTTCTTTTCTCGAGGACGGATAAAACCTATGAGCAAGAATCCCATCGTCCAGATCGCCCAGGAACTCTATGCCAAGCTGCCCAAGGCAGCCCAAGAGGCGCGCAGCTCCCTGGGGCGCCCCGTCACCCTGGCCGAGAAGATCCTCTGGGCTCACCGCCATGCCGAGGATTCGGGGCTGCCTGCCCGTGGCCAGAGCTACAATCTCTTCCGCCCCGACCGCGTGGCCATGCAGGATGCCACCGCCCAGATGGCGCTGCTTCAGTTCACCACCGCCGGGAAGTCCCGCACCGCCGTGCCCTCCTCGGTCCATTGCGACCATCTGATCACCGCCAAGGTGGGGTCAGCAACGGACCTTCCTGCGGCCAAGACAGAAAACGCCGAGGTCTACGCCTTCCTGCAGTCAGTGTGCCGCAAGTACGGCATCGACTTCTGGAAGCCGGGCGCAGGCATCATCCACCAGGTGGTGCTGGAGAACTACGCCTTTCCGGGCGGCATGATGATCGGCACCGACAGCCACACCGTGAACGCCGGAGGCCTGGGCATGGTGGCCGTGGGCGTCGGCGGTGCTGATGCCGTGGACGCCATGGTGGGACTCCCCTGGGAGCTCAAGTGGCCCAAGCTCATCGGCGTCAAGCTCACCGGCAAGCTCCAGGGCTTTGCCAGTCCTAAGGACGTGATCCTGAAGCTCGCCGGCATCCTCACCGTCAAGGGCGGCACCGGCGCCATCGTAGAGTACTTCGGCGAAGGCGCGCGCAGCCTTTCGGCCACCGGCAAGGGGACCATCGCCAACATGGGCGCCGAGATCGGGGCCACCTGCTCCACCTTCCCCTTCGACGCCGCCATGAAGCGCTACCTGGAGGCCACCGGTCGCGCCGAAGTGGCCGCCTTGGCCCAGGCCGTCGCAAGCGACCTTGCCGCCGACCCCGAGGTAGAGGCAAATCCCGCCAAATTCTTCGACCAGGTGGTGGAGATCGACCTCACCACCCTACGCCCCTACATCAACGGCCCCTTCTCGCCCGACCGCGCTTTTGAAGTCGGCAAGATGGACGCCTCGATTTCCGAGTTCGGCTCCCCTGCCGAGGTGAGCGCCGCCCTGATCGGCTCCTGCACCAACTCCTCCTACGAGGACCTGGCCCGCGCCGCAAGCCTTCTTTCGGCCGCCAAGGCCAAAGGTATCTCCCCTAAGGTGCCGCTGCTCATCAATCCGGGCTCGGAGCAGGTGCGCTACACCGCCGAGCGCGACGGGCTCTTGGACATCTTCAAGGAAGCCGGCGCGGTGGTGATGACCAACGCCTGCGGCCCCTGTATTGGTATGTGGAACCGCATGGGCGCCGAGAAGAAGGAGAAGAACACCATCGTCCACTCCTTCAACCGCAACTTCGCCAAGCGCGCCGACGGCAATCCCAACACCCACGCTTTCGTGGCTTCGCCCGAGACGGTGGTGCTGGCCGCTCTTTCCGGCTCGCTCCTCTTCGACCCCACTCGCGACACCCTCAAGAACGCCCAGGGCGAAGAGGTGAAGCTCCCCGTGCCCACTGGCGATGAGCTCCCCACCAAGGGCTTTGCTGTAGAGGATCCGGGCCTTCTCAGTTCCGCGCCGGACGCCTCGGTGGAGGTGGTGATCGACCCCGCCTCGCAGCGGCTCCAAAAGCTCTCGCCCTTCCCAGCCTGGAACGGCAGCGACATCCTGGGGGCGCGACTGCTCATCAAGGTCAAGGGCAAGTGCACGACTGACCACATTTCGGAAGCCGGCAAATGGCTGCGCTTCCGTGGCCACCTGGAGAACATTTCGGGGAATCTCTTGATTGGCGCCATCAACTCGGCCAACGGCAAGGCCAACGAAGTCAAGAACCAGCTCACCGGCGCCTACGGACCGGTCCCCGAGGCCGCCAAGGCTTACCGCGATGCGGGCACGGGATCGATCATCGTAGGGGACGGCAACTACGGCGAGGGCTCCTCGCGCGAGCACGCCGCCATGGAACCGCGCTTCCTGGGCGTCAAGGCGGTGCTGGTGAAGAGCTTCGCCCGCATCCACGAGACCAACCTCAAGAAGCAGGGCATGCTGGGGCTGACCTTCGCCGACCCGGCTGACTGGGAGAAGATCCAGGAAGATGACACCCTGGACGTGACGGGGCTTTCCAGCTTCGCTCCTGGCAAGCCTCTGACGGTGGTGCTGCATCACAAGGACGGTTCCAGCGAGTCATTTGCCGTGAACCACACCTACAACGCCCAGCAAATCGGCTGGTTCAAGGCCGGATCGGCCCTGAACGCCATGGACAAGGGCTAAGACCGGCACCCAATACCGGTAGAGCTACGAACCCCGCTTTCGCAAGGAGGCGGGGTTTTTGCGTCACTGGGGTGAGGTCCATTTTTCTATCATGGGCCGCCATGTCTGAAGCTTTCCTACATGAAAGCGGGTGCCTGAGCATCCGCCACCTGGTGGGACTGGAAGGCGTGCCTCGCGAGGACCTCGAACGCATCTTCGCCACGGCCGCATGGCTGCGCGAGCGTCTCGACCGCGTGCACGAAATCCCCAAGTCCCTGGCCGGAACCACTGTGGTGAACATGTTCTTCGAGAACTCCACCCGCACCCGCCTCTCCTTCGAGACGGCCGAGCGCGGCATCGGGGCCTCGATCCTCAACTTCTCCGCGGCTGTTTCCTCCACCGCCAAAGGCGAGACGCTGCGCGACACCGCCCGTAACATCCAGGCCCTAGGCCCCACCGTCACGGTGGTTCGCCACGCCTCGGCGGGCGTTCCCGGGTTTCTGACCCGCGAGACCGACGCCATCGTGCTCAACGCCGGCGACGGCGCCCACGAGCATCCGACCCAAGGGCTCCTGAACGCCTTCACCATGATGCGTCACTTGGGCGATTTGGCCGGTCGCAGCGTCGCCATCATCGGCGACATCCGCCACTCGCGGGTGGCCCGCTCCGACATCTGGTGCCTGGGAACCCTGGGCGTCAAGGTGCGGCTCTACGGCCCCACCACGCTGCTTCCCCGCGACCCTTCGGCCTTCGGCCCGTGGGTGAGCGTGGCCAAGTCGCTGGACGAGGCTCTGGAAGGGGTGGACGCGGTGATGCTCCTGCGCATCCAGCACGAGCGGCAGTCCGCCGGACTGCTCCCCTCGCTGCGCGAATACCGCGACGCCTTCGGCATCGACGAGTTGCGGCTCCAGCGCGCCAATCCGGGCGCTCTGGTGCTTCATCCAGGCCCCATCAACCGCGGCGTAGAAGTCTCGAGCCAAGTGGCCGACGGCGCCCAGTCGGTGATCCTGGAACAGGTGAGGAACGGCGTGGCCATCCGCATGGCTGCCCTGCATCTTCTGGCCGGAAAGAACACTCATGTCTGAACTTCAGTTACCGGGATTTGTCGACCTCGCACCGTGGTTCGGCGAGCCCGGCTACGAACAATCCGAGACCGTCGCCTCCGGTCTCCTTTCCGCCGCCCGCGGCGGCTACGTGCTGGTGGCGCCCGACCCGCACACCAAGCCCGTCATCGACAACGACGCCCAGGTGGCGCAGTTGCTCTTCCGCTCCCGCGGCTGCGCCTGCGGGGTGGTGGCCATCGCCGCCGCCACTCGCGAAGGCGACATCTCGGAGATGGGGCTCATCCTGAAGAGCGGCGCCCGCATCGCAAGCCTCGGCGATCGCCTGCCCAAGGACACGGTGCTCTTGCGCTCGGTGCTGGAATACGCCGCCCAGACCGGACTCACGATTTTTGTCCATCCTTGTGACCCCTGGCTCTACGAGAAGGGCGTGGTCCACGAAGGCGCCGTGGCCGAGCGCATGGGCCTTTCGGGAATCCCCGCCATCGCCGAGGAGATCGCCCTCGGAAAGCTCCTGCCGCTGGTGCGGCTCACCGGGGCGCGGGTGCACCTTTCCTGCATTTCTAGCGAGCGCGGCGCCGTGATGGTGCGCGACGCCAAGGAGCAGGGTCTGAACGTCACTGCTGACGTTTCCTTCCGCCACCTGCTCGCGAACGAAAGCGCCATCGGCGACTACGACGTGAACCAGAAGCTCTTTCCCCCGCTGCGCTCGGAAATCGACCGCAAAGCGCTGTGGTCGGGCGTCTTGGACGGCACCATCGACGCCGTGGCCTCCAACCACCGCCCCGTGGCTCCTGAAGAAAAGGAACGCGAGTTCGATCGTTCCCCCGCCGGTGCCATCGGCCTGGAGACTTGCTTCGCGGCGCTTTGGAGCGCCCGCGGCAAGACGGTCCCCGAATTCACCCTGGCCCAGGCTTCGGAATGGCTCTGCCACGGCCCGCGCCGGGTGCTAGGGCTGCCGCCGGCACCGCCCTGCGACGAAGAGGGATCTGTCTGGGTGGAAGAGCCCTGGACGGTGGAGAGCCTCGCCTCCCACTCGCGCAACTGCCCCGAGTTCGGACAGGAATTGTCTGTGCACATCGCCGCCCTGGTGCGCGGCGGACGGCGCGTTTCGGTGCCTTGATCCTTCCCCTCCTCGCGCTTTGCCTCTCCGTTGCAGCTCCGCCTTCGCGCGCAGCCGTGGAGCGGCGCATCCGCGAGGTGACGGTGCGCTACCTAGACGTCTCGGGAACCGAGCGAGAAGGCGTGATCGAGGTGGATAGCGCCTTGGCCGGCGAAGTGGCCGAGATTTTTGCCGAAATCCGTCGGGCGAACTTCCCCATCCGGATGATGCGTCCCATGCGCGAGTTTGGAAACGACGACGAAGCCGCCATGCGAGCAGACAACACCTCGGGCTGGAACTGGCGCGAGGCCCGCGGCACAGGGCGCCTCTCGTGGCATGCCCTGGGCCGGGCCATCGACATCAACCCGCTGGAAAACCCGTGGGTGCGCGGTGACAGAATCCGTCCCAAGGGAGCCAAGCGAAACCTGCACATCCCTGGCACCCTGCAAAAGGACGATCCGGTGGTGCGCGCCTTCCTGCGTCGCGGCTGGCACTGGGGCGGCCGTTGGCGACGGGTGCAGGACTACCAGCACTTCGAAAAGCCCCTGCCGGGGGTGGATCTAGGGTTGCGGTAGGGCGCCTCCCGCCTGCGGGCGGGCCGGGCTGCCTGCCGGGCCTCCGCCCAATTCCGTTTGTGGGGGCGAGGCATGCCTCGCCCCTACGACGGTGAATGGGCGGGTGTCCCGGGCCTTGCGGCCGGCATTTACGGTGAGCTGTGCCGAACCGTCCCTGGCGCGTGAGGTGCCAGATTCTGTCTGGTGCCGCTTCGTGGTTACCTCACCCCCTAACCCCCTCTCCGACAAGCGGCGAGGGGGAACAGCGAGTGGGCTGTTGTTCTTTGTTTGCAGGCGCTCCGCCCTGCACCCCGGATTGCGACTCGTCGTGCCGTTGTCGGGCACTCCGACCAACAGTCAGCGGTGAAGTGGCGTCAGCGTGCCCCCATTTTGCGGTGCCTGAGATTCTATGACGCAGCGCGAATGTCAAGTCGCTTTATGCATCGGGATGACCTTTTCGGGGTCGAAGCGCGCGCCTGATTGGTTCCAGATAGCCCATGCTACTGCGATGATCTTCCTTGCCACGGCACACAGGGCGGCGATTCGGGGCAATCCCTTGGCCATTA
>Ga0302287_10000333_pt1 | contig 25654 bp, 18 predicted proteins | sample III_Fen_E2_4_FD_200452 | JGI IMG/M metagenome (GOLD analysis project Ga0302287, IMG submission 200452) | Peat permafrost microbial communities from Stordalen Mire near Abisko, Sweden - III_Fen_E2_4 | ecosystem: Environmental > Terrestrial > Soil > Wetlands > Permafrost | place: Sweden: Abisko...
CTCTGGAACTTTCTAAATTCGCCCCATGCAACAACGAATATATTTTTGGGCGCAAGGTTCTTGCCCCGCTGAAGATTTTGAAATCGCAAGCTACGAACTGTTCGAAGCCGGCGTACAAACCCTCGAAGAGCTCGAATCCGCACTGCCCGAAGGCGGTGTGATGCCCGATGACCCTATTGCGCTGAGGCTTACGCAAGGTAAGAATATTGGCGTGCCACTTGCCGTCGTGCATTTCCGTTTTTTCACCGACGACAAAGAGATGCGCGATCGCATCGCAAATGAGTTTCCACAATTTGCGTGGACCATGGGTGAAGAAGCTGCGAAGGATTGGGATCTCTGGTGGCGCGAGCGTCAGCATCCTGTGCATGTGAGCCCGCGCTTGTGGGTGCGCCCACCTTGGGTTCCCTTCGAAGCACCCGCTGCAGATCATATCGTTTTATGTCTCGAAGCAAAGTCCGCATTCGGAACGGGTGAGCACGAAAGCACGGCACTTACTGCCACCTTAATGGAAGACCTTGACCTGCAAGACAAACGCATTCTAGATATTGGCACGGGCACGGGAATTCTCTCGATGTTTGCGCTCAAGCGCGGAGCTCGTGGCGCCATCTTTACAGAAATTGACCCGCTGGCAATTCCATGCTTGGTCGAAAATTTTGCCGTCAATGATTGCCCCAAAGCCAGCGGCTACCTCGGTGGACTCGAATGCATTCGCGGTGAAAATTTGTTTGACGTTGTTGTCTGCAATATGATTCGCAGCGAGGTGTGGCCTTTGCGTGCAGACATTCTTCGCCTGCTTGCCCCCGGTGGTTTCTTTGTGCTTTCAGGCCAGTTGTATGCCGAAAAGTATTACGTAACCGAGTGGTTTGCACAGTGCGGCCTAGAACAAACTGCAGAGATCATTAAAAACGAATGGTGGTCTGTTTCCGCTCGTTTACATACAAAGTAACGGCAGCTATTTTCCCGGCCAAGGCGTGTAACCATAGGTTGTGCGCAGCTGTTCAATGTCGTGTATCACAGACTTGCCGTTACTAAAATTTCCGGAATCACTCTGCGCCGTGAATTCCCTGTCGCCGTACGCCGCTGCACTATCGAACGGTACGCTATTTACCGACCATGCTTGCGTTGTTTCCAAGAAGCTGCTCACGGTAGTGTTATTCCAAGTGTGCCAACCCACAAAGGCGTGCGAGGGAATGACTACTACCAAAGGCTCAATCCCAAGCGCTTCTAAGGCTGATGCAAAAAGGAATGCTCCTTCAATACAGTTCGCAGATTTATCGTGCATAACATCGCTCGGATATTTGATGCGTTGTCCACCCGTTGGTGAAAAAGGTGTGTTCACATAAAGAATTTTGCGGGCTTGTAGGGCTTGATAAATTACGGCCACCTGTGAACGCACCGAAGCGTCTTGTGTCATGCCAGAGTAAGTCTGGTAGCCTACCAGCGAACTTCTAGGATGCAATGCAGCAGCATCGCGCAAAAGCGCTGTAATGGAATCCGAGGCTGGAGTGACCCACTCAGGATCTTCAGCAATAGCAACGCGTGTATTCCCATAAGTCATAGAGTTGGTGTACACCTGTGGGCTTGCTACGGTTGTGTTGACTGTTTCTTCATCGAGGGTTATGTCTTTTCCATTGCGCGTTACCTTGAGCCAATAATGCAGAGTGCTTGGAGTTGCATCGGTAATCGCATTTAGCGCCATGTAGTTCAATGCAGGAATCACAGAAAGGATGATGGTATCGTGCGGATAGAGATAGCGAGTGGTGCGAGCCATGGACGAAAATCCATCGATCTGACCTTCCAAGGATACTTGATAATACTCTGTGCCCATGTTCGTGATTTTGAGGCTGACAAGCCCCTGTTGCATCGAGTCAGCATAGATCACTGGGCCATATGGAATCAGGGCTGGATACAGATTAGAATTTGCTTGTAACGAAAGAATCCATACATAGTCACCCGCACGCTCTGAGTACAAATCAGCGTACACGGCAGCGTACAAACTATCGTAAAGCTTTATGCGCAAAGAATCGCGCAACACCGAATCGCGCAGGGCAAGAAGGCTATCTTGCTTCGCTTTTAACGAGGCATACGTTTTGGCAAAAACCGAGGCGTAAAGCCTGTCGTATACGGAGTCCGAAACCGCTTTGCCTTGCAGGGAATCTTGCATCCACCGTGAAACGCTATCCTTCAATACTTGCCGCAGACTGTCGGAAAGATTCTTCCCAATGCTATCTACAGCAGCCTGAGCAAGACTGTCAGTACTTGTCGCGCTTACTCCGGACTTGTCCGAAGAGCACGCAGCAAAAAGCAAGCTAAGCAGCAGCGACACAAGGACGAAACGAATTTTGCTCATGAGACCCTCGATCAATTTCAGGTGAGTCTGATTGTAGCAAAAAATTTGCTATCAAAGCGTAAGGGGACTTATAGCAGAGGCTAATATTTGGGAATTATCCCGATAATTCCACCTTCCATATATTGACGGGATCAGCCGCAGAATTTGATGTACTCGACAACAGGTGTACATTTTGTGACAGTCGGTGCTAGTGCAAAGTGCAAAGTGTAAAATGTAAAGTGATGCAGCCGGTAGCCACCTTGTGGGTGGCTTTTTGCCGAGAATACTGCTGTCGGAATCTCTGTCCCCCCATCCCCCCGCGCTTTTAATAGTTCCTACTTCAAGCTTTTGTTTGATAGTAGGACTTATACACTTCGTGTAGAACTTTACACTTTACTCTTTACACTTGTTTCGGACAGACAACTAGGGATGGGAAGGTGAAGTTACGTGATAATTTTGAATTCATACGGTTCAAAGTCAAGTTTGATACATGGGTGGAGTTAAATCGATAATTCCCAAATATTTTGCCAAAAGCATTCCCCGCCATCAGAACGTAGAAGTTACCTGCGGTGCAGGTGCCGCCAGGTACACTTGGTTCTGATGCGTTGTATTCCCTCCGACAAACCACCCTTTTAGACGGATGATCGTTCTATAGATGTCTAGACGCGCTTTACTATTTTATGTACCCTTGGATGTTGGATTTTCCGACCCCAAAACGAAAGGAGCCGGTATGGCTGAAAGCGCAGAAATTTCTTTTCAAGGCAAGTCTTGGCAGTTTCCCGTGGTTACTGGAACTGAAAATGAAAAAGCTATCGACATCTCTAATCTGCGTTCGAAAACGGGTTTGATCACACTCGATAATGGATATCAGAACACAGGTGCAACCTCGTCTTCGATCACTTATATCGATGGTGAAAAGGGAATCCTGCGCTATCGTGGATACCCTATCGAAGAGCTTGCGGCCAAAGCAACCTTTCCCGAAACCGCGTACCTATTGATCAACGGTGAGCTTCCTACCGAAGAGCAGTTGAAGTTTTTCCGCAAGCAGCTCACTGAAAATGCTCTTATTCATGAAGACATGCTGCACTTCTTTGTGGGCATGCCTCCGACCGCTCATCCCATGGGAATCCTGTCTTCCATGGTAAACGCGCTCGCGCTTTTCTATCCCAACTTCTACACAGAAGAAGCGGATTCCGCCAACTTTGACTTGATGGCTGCTCGCCTCATTTCGAAGGTGCGCACGATTGCCGCGTTCTCTTACAAGAAGTCCATTGGTGAACATTTTGTGTATCCCGACGCGCACAAATCGTATTGTGCAAACTTCTTGAACATGATGTTCCACAGTCACGCGAAGCCTTACGAAGAAGACTCGCTCTATGCAGATGCGCTGAACGCTTTGCTCATTGTGCATGCTGATCACGAGCAGAATTGTTCGACCTCAACCGTTCGCTTAGTGGGTTCCTCGAAGGCCAATATGTATGCTAGCGTTTGCGCTGGTGTCTGCGCCCTTTGGGGTCCTTTACATGGTGGAGCAAACCAAAAGGCCATCGAAACTTTGATGGATATTCATGCGTCGGGTATGCCCGTGCATCGCATCATGGAACGAGCAAAAAACAAGGACGATGCGTTCAAACTTTCTGGCTTTGGCCATCGCATCTATAAGTCCTACGACCCACGCGCCAAAGTGCTCAAGGACTTGGTGGAACGCGTTTTTGCAACGCGCAACCTCAAGGATCCATTGCTTGATATCGCTTTCGAGCTAGAGCAGCGCGCCCTCAAGGACGATTACTTCTTGGAACGCAAACTATATCCGAATGTGGATTTCTATTCGGGCATTCTCTACCGTGCCATGGGCATTCCTGTGAACATGTTCACGGTGATGTTTGCAATCGGCCGTTTGCCCGGCTGGATTGCACACTGGAAGGAAATGCACGAAGACGAAAAGAATTTCAAGATCGGTCGCCCACGCCAGGTTTATCAAGGCAGCACGATTCGCCACTTTGTGCCCATGACCGAACGCTGCTTAGGCGCAACGGGAAAATAAGCAGTCGCATTCATGCCCAACGAAGATCCTCTATTAATAGGGGGTCTTTTTTTTGCTTGCGCACGCCACGGCTCTTTAAGGATCCTTAGGCTAAACCGTTCACCAACTCACGCGAGAAGAAGTGTAAAGAGTAAAGTGGAAAGTGCGGTGGGACGGAGGGACTCGATTGCATACTTTACGTTTTATACTTTGCACTTTACTCTATGGATACCTTTCTATCGATGCCAAATTTGCGGCCGCATCGCTTTCCACTTCCATCATATTTCTAAATTCAACAGGTTCTTTTAACACCCCGGAGCCCGTATGCTGAATAAGTTCGCAAAGTTCGCAGGAATCAAAGGTCCACTCGTTACCATCGTTATGGATGGTTATGGTTTGCCAAAATCCGATGCTGGTAGCGCCATTGCTGCCGCTCGCAAGCCTACGCTCGACAAGCTTTTCGCCAACTATTCCCATGTAAGCCTACGTGCGCATGGCACAGCAGTCGGCATGCCCAGTGATGAAGATATGGGAAATTCCGAAGTTGGTCATAACGCCATTGGTGCAGGGCAAGTCTACTCACAAGGCGCGTCCTTGGTGTCGAATGCTATTGCTGATAAAGCCATTTTCGCACGTGATGCATGGAAAGAAATCGTTGCAGGCGCAAAAGCTGGCCGTGGTGTAATTCATTTTATTGGTCTCTTTTCTGATGGCAATGTGCATAGCCATATCGACCACTTGCGCGCCTTGATTTTACAAGCAAAGAGCGAAGGCATAAAGACTGTGCGCGTGCATGCTCTGATCGATGGCCGCGACGTTCCAGAGACTAGCGCTTTGGAGTATGTAGAGCCTTTTGAAAAATTCATGACAGAAACTAGCGATAATAACTTTGATGTTCAGATTGCAAGCGGTGGTGGCCGCATGAATATCACCATGGATCGCTACGATGCCAATTGGAAGATGGTGGAAAAGGGTTGGGCAACGCATGTGCATGGCGAAGGTGATCAGTTCTGCTGTGCCTCGAAGGCCATTAAAGAATTGCGCACAAAGTTCCCTGGAACCATCGACCAAGATCTACCACCCTTCGTGATTGCGAAAGATGGTAAACCCGTGGGAACCATTGAAGATGGTGACTCCGTGGTGTTCTTCAATTTCCGTGGCGACCGCGCTATTGAAATCACCCGCGCTTTTGAAGAAAAGAATTTTGACAAATTCGACCGCAAGCGCAACCCTAAGGTGACCTACGCTGGCATGTTGCAATATGATGGTGACTTAAAACTTCCGAACCGCTTTCTTGTGGCTCCTCCTGCCATCAAAGACACCAGTGGAGAGTGGTTCTCGAAGGCTGGCATTCATCAGTTTGCTTGCTCTGAAACACAAAAGTTTGGACATGTTACTTACTTCTGGAATGGCAATCGCAGCAGCAAATTCGAGGGCGAAACCTACCTCGAAGTTCCAAGCGATGTGGTGCCTTTCGAGCAACGTCCATGGATGAAATCAGCAGAGATTGCAGATGCTTTAATCGATGCGCTCAAGAGTGGTAAGTACAAGACTTTGCGCGTAAATTTTGCTAACGGCGACATGGTTGGTCACACCGGAAATTTCCGAGCAGCCACAATCGCGGTAGAGGCCGTGGATCTAGCCCTCGCACGTATTTTGCCAGTGATCGATGCGCTGGGTGGAATTGCTTTGATTACAGCGGACCATGGCAATGCCGATGAAATGTATGAGCTCGACAAAAAGACCAAGTTGCCTGCAACCCATAAGGATGGCAGCTTCAAAGCCAAGACCGCACACACATTGAATCCAGTGCCATTAATCCTTTATGATAACGTGACTGGTGGCAAGCTTTCTTTGAAGCAAACTCCAACCGCAGGTCTTTCCAACATTGCTGCGACAACCGCTAATCTGCTTGGATTTGAAAAGCATGAAAAGTGGGATGAGTCGCTTTTGGAAGTCAAGTAAGCGAAGCTTTGTTGTACAACGAAAGCCCACTCTTCGGAGCGGGCTTTTTTATTGTGCTGGACTATTCAAATAATCATCCAAACAGTCGTCCTTAGCGCTTTCATGCTTGGGTCATCCTCGCTTGGCGAGGATCTAGGGTAAATAGCAGCACATTCAACTGGCGGAACGAATCATCACGAGAAGCATTTTGAAGCGTTCTACAGCTTTGAGTGCGTGTGGGTGATTCGCCGGCATCACAATCAAATCGCCCGCGCAAAGGCGATGAGCTTCGCCATCAATGAAAATGTCTGTCTCGCCTTCTAGAACTTGTACAAGAGCATCAAAAGGAGCCGTGTGCTCACTAAGACCTTCGCCCTTATCAAAAGCAAATGTGGTCACAGAACCGGTCTGCTTGCGCATGACTTCGCGGCTTACTACAGAGCCGTCGCGGTATTCAGCGAAATCAACAATTTTCACAATGGGTTGTGGCATAAAAACTCCTTTTTTCTAAGGATACGCTCACCGAGCTAATGATTCCAAGGCTTGCGCGATCTATGACTTTGATGAGGGTATAGGAAACTACAAGTTGCGGATGTTTTTTGTCCTATTTGCCAGAACTATATTTCGGATATGCGCAGACAAGAGCTTTCCATTGAGAATCCTGAAGAAATAAATGCAGTGCTCAACGCTTGTACGTGGGGCACGCTTTCGCTACAGACCGATGATGAATGGCCATATTCGGTGCCTATGAATTTCGCCTTGAGTCAAGGGAAAATTGGCTTACACTGTGCGTTACAAGGCAAACGTATCGAGCTGCTAAATTCGCACATGCAAGTGCAGTTCACCGTGGTGCGCGAGTATTCGTTTTTGCCTTCGTACGCGTTGGGTGGAGAGCTTGCGTGCCCTGCGACGCAATTATTTCAATCGGTGATGCTGTGGGGTAATGTGCACAGGGTAGAAGACTTACCGCGCAAGGCCGAAATTTTACAAGCGCTAATGGATAAGATGCAGCCCGAAGGGCAACATAAACGCATGGACTCAAATTCATCAGATTATGCATCATCGCTACGAAGCGTTGGTGTGCTTGAGATTGAGCCTATACGTATAAGTGGGAAATTTAAGTTTGGACAAAATCTTAACGCAGAAAAAGTAGATCTCTTGATTGCGTTTCTCGAAAAGAGAAGCTTCGCACAAGATTTGGAAACGGTTTCCTTAATCCGCAAGTATCGCCCAGCGTAGCTTGGCTGATTTTGAACGCGGGTTCGAGCCTTGTTCTTCGGGGCTTGGGCGAATTGGGTCGGGCGCTACCGCCTTGTATATTCCTTCGCGCTGAAATTTTTGGAACGATTTTTTGACGCGACGATCTTCACCACTATGAAACGAAAGAATCGCCACGCGTCCACCAGGGGCAAGGCATGTGGGCAACTGTTCTAAAAATTGATCGAGCACCACAAACTCATCATTGACCGCAATGCGAATCGCTTGAAAGGTGCGCTGACACGTTTTGCGAATCTCATCTTTGTTGTTGGATTCAGGAATTGCTGCGAGTACAGATGCAATCAACTCTCGCAGGTCTTTCGTGGTTTCAAGCCCTTTGCGTTCACCCGTTTCATAGCTCGCAACAATAGCTTTGGCTATTGCTGTTGCATGCGGCTCATCGGCATTCTCAATGAGCAATGTTTCCAATTTGGTAAAAGAAAGACCGCGCAAAAATTCTGCTGCAGGCTTACTGCGGCCTGGGTTTAAACGCAAGTCAAGAGGGCCATCGAGTTTAAAAGTGAATCCTCGTTCAGGATTGTCAATCTGCATCGAAGACACGCCAAGATCTGCAAGCACAAATTGAAAAGGAGAATCGAACTCGTGGCAGATTTTTTGCAGACCAGCGAAGTTCATGCGGCGAACAATCAGCGCAGACTCATCAAAGCCTAAAGCTCGCAAACGCGCTTCTGTTTTTGGAAGTTCAATTGGATCTACATCAAGTCCTATAAGCTTTCCGCCTGGGGTGATGCGCGCTAAAATCTCGCGGCTATGGCCACCAAAGCCAAGCGTGGCATCGAGTCCAAACATGCCTGGTTTGAGCTTAAGAATATTCAGAATCTCTTGCACGCAAATAGAGCGATGCGTACCTGCGGGGGTTTGCCCGCGATCCATTACCTTTTGCAATTCTTCTTTATTGCTTTCTGCGCTAAGCTCTTTATACTTCTCTGCAAAGTTGCGTGGATGCGTGCCTGTATAGCGAACGCGGCGCTTGTGAGGCTCTGGAGGAGTAGGCAATTCTGATTCTGTCATGCTGCAAAGGTAGATAGAGAAGCGGAGGATACAAAATTTGCAATGTTCAGAGCGGCACGAGATGGTCGCCAAGCGGCCATGACACGGGTGAGTCTTCCAATCCAGAATTATTCGGGGATTGTAGGCGTTAATAGTGTCACATTCGAGTTCGAACTGTTGTTTGCGATCTCGATGCGATTGCGGCCTGTGCGCTTTGCTTGCGCAAGTGCACTTTCTGCCGCTTGTAGCAACGCTTGGCGAGTACGACCATGCTCGGGGAAGCTTGCTATGCCTGCGGAAATGGTAGGAACATCAACAAAGCGAAACCATTTTTCTGTCATGGCTAAAGCCTCGGTAATATTTAAACCTGGGAGGGCAATAACAAACTCCTCGCCCCCAAAACGGCAAGCAATATCTTCACCGCGTGAGTTTGTTAGTAATACATTGGCAATCTTTCGCAAACAAGCATCGCCAGCGAGAGCTCCAAAGTCTTCATTGAATTTTTTGAAGTTATCGATATCGATAATCACCAATGAAAGCGCAAGATTATCGCGACGTGCTCGTGACAGCTCTCGTTCTAATGATTCCTCAAGAAAACGGCGGCTATAGAGGCGTGTCAAGGAATCGCGCGTGGCCAAGGAATGCAACTGCTTGTTGGACATCCGCAGCTCTTGTAGCATTCGATGGTTTTCTGATATATCGTGGAGTAATAAAAACCAGCTTCCCACTTCGCGATGTTCATTGAGCATGGGGGTATAGGATACTTCTACCCAAATCGTATCTTCTTTCTTGCCGAGTTGAAGCTGCGTGCTGCCGCTTTTATTCTGTGTGAGCGCGGCGTTGAGGGTTGCCCAAGGCTGAGGAAGAGCTGCGAAGGGTTGCCCTATTTGGATGGTTGAGTTTAATAGTTTGCGAGCCGAAGGGTTCACATCTAAAATGCAAAGATGTTGATCTAAAACCAGAAGGCCATCGGGCATGCGCTCAATGACAGCTTCGCGGGCAACAGGAACAATATTCAGTAGGTTCGCACGCAAAATTCCCCAAGTGATCAACGCTCCGCTGATTGCAAGAATGGGCGATGTTGGGTCTAAATTTTTTACCGGCGTTAGATCTGCGAGGTAGAGTACATCAGAAAGAAAAGGAAGGCTCACGGCCACAAGAACAATTTTAATATGGGAGCGAAATTGTAATGGAAAGCGAAAATATGCGCGAATCAGTTGATAAAATCCGATACAAAGGCAGATATACGAAAAACCAACCAACAGAATCCAAAAAGCTGGGCCACCTTGAATCATTGCAATGTTTGGCATGCCGGGCTGTAATTCAAAGCTTTTCCAAATGAGCCCATGCCATGAATTGGTAAATGCAAGAATGATTGTGCAAGCTGGGATTGTGAACACGGGCAACAGTCGTTTCCATGAAGTCCATGCGGAAAAACCAGCGAAGTCAAATGCAAAAATCATGAACAATGGAGCAACAGTTGCGGAGCCGAGATATTGAATTTGATCAATAAATATTTTGAGTTGAAGATCGGTTTGAAATAACTCTAGTCCAAAAGTAAAAGACCAAATTGCGGTTGCAAGCATCATACAGCACATGGGTATAGCACCATGAGCCAATCTACGCTGCCATGATAACACGGAAACCGACAGCGCAAGAAATGTGCTTAGAAAACAAATTGAAGCAGGAAGATAAATTTCTGTGAACATCACATCCATATTCGTATTGTACCCATTTTTTTTGGTCAGAATTGTTTTTGCATAATGATCGCTGGATGCGAAAGATATTCGACACTTTCAATTTCCGTGTAACCTAAGTTCGCGTAAAAATGATTGCGATTAGGAGTCCATAAAAAAAGCGTTGAAAAACCTGCTTTGGAGGCCTCTTTTTCGACAGCCTGAACCAATTGTGCTCCGATCCCACACCCGCGTAAATCAGGGCGCACCCATACGCCCGCAAGCCAAGGGGACATGTCGTTTTGATTTTCCATATCTTGGTCTTTAAGTCGAGCCGAGGCTACTGGTGCACCGTGTAAAACCCCTACATAAGTGGCTCCAATGCCTTCGCGTTGAATCATTCCTCGCAGCCTCGTTTCCCATTCACCGACTGTTAAAGTAGGATAGTAATGCCCCCATTCCGTGTAGAACATTTTGCTCAACCAAGGAATCCATTCGGGGTGATCTGCAAGCAGTTCTATTTTCACCTTAGGGCGATATACGTATGCAAAAACAACTTGGGAAGAAATTTCCTGCGCATTCACTTCTACGGAGATGCGTTGGTATTCATCACCTTCATATGTATCGAGATTGTGCCAAATTTGGGGGTTATGAATGGGGCGAATTTTTCCTGAAACAATGCCGCAAGCAGAGTTGTTTTGATACAAAGGTGCAATACCCAAAAAGTCTGTTCCCTGCACCTCAAAACGACGCCATCCCTTTAAAATAGCGGACTGAGCTTCGCATGACTTTTGGGCGGTAATCCTTTCCCAAAGAGCGTCTCCCAGTAAAGTTCCATAGCAGAATAGCGAATCCATCCCGAAAATTTACTCCCTCGCAATCGAAAAGAGTGCAAACCTCTATAATTCTGGTGCATAAACCGAGGATTCTCGTTGATTTTCATAACTTTGGCGCATGGCAAGATTATTGATGATAGGACTGTTTCTGCTTTGTACAGCTTGCAATCATAGTTCTGCAGATAATGCTGCGAAAGGTAAGGATGACAAGGGCGGAAAAGATGGGAAGGGTGGGAAGAGGGCTGGATTTGTAGCCACAATCGTCCAGAAAAATTCCTTACAGTCGCAACTGCACGGCATAGGCACCCTTCAGGCTTCTGAACAGATCGATATCAAGAGCGAAATCGCGGGTCGAGTCAAGAGCATTTCTTTTAAGGAAGGCCAAAACATTCGCAAGGGCGACCTGCTGGTGAAAATCGACGATGCAGAACTCGTTGCACAAAAAGCAAAAGCTCAATCTCATTTTGACTTGCTCAAGTCCACCCAAATGCGGCGCAAGCAACAGCTTGACTTGCAGGCGATTACTCAACAAGATTACGAACAAAGCGTCGCTGATTTAGCTGGAGCCGATGCCGATGTTAAGTTGCTCGATGCTCAACTCGCAAAGACAGAAATTCGCGCGCCTTTCGCAGGGGTTTTAGGACTGCGGCGCATTGGCGAAGGTCAAGTCATCTCTGCTGGTCAAGCGATTACGAATCTTGTACAAACGTCGCCGCTCAAGGCTGAACTTTCGATTCCTGGTGAACAAGCTGTGTTTGCAAAACCAGGGCAGACCTTGAAGATTCATACTGTGAATGGCGAAGAACATGTTGCACGCATTTATGCCACCGATGGTTCTATCGATGAAGCCTCGCGCAGCCTTGTAGTGCGAGCCTATGTAGAAGGTAAGGGCGGCGGGCTTGTTCCCGGTTCTGCAATCGATTATGAAATTTCGATCCCAGAGGTTGAAGGCATTTTGGTTCCGCCCGAATCCATTGCAGGCGATGCGCAAGGAACGATCGTGTACTTAGCCAAAGGCGGAAAGGCAGTGCCTGCGCGAGTAAAGCTCGGTCGTAGAACAGTTGATCGCGTGCAAATCCTTGAGGGAGTAAGCCCCGGCGATACTCTCCTTTGCGTGGGTGCAACCTCTATTCGCCCTAATATGCCTGTGGACATAGCGGAAATCCGATGAGCCTCGCTTCTACCAGTATTCATAGGCCTGTACTCACATGGGTGTTGTCTGCATTCATTCTTTTGTTTGGTCTTATTGGCTTAAGCCAAATCGGTGTGCGCGAATACCCGGCCATTGATCCGCCAACCATCAGTGTGCAAGCAAACTACACGGGTGCCAATGCGGGTGTGGTTGAAAATGAAGTCACGCAACCTCTAGAAACCTCGCTGAACGGCATCGATGGAATTCGCAGCATAACCTCGCAGAGCAAGGAAGGCCAAGCGAATATTACCGTTGAATTTAACCTCGGTGTGAACTTAGAACAAGCTGCCAATGATGTGCGTGACCGCGTTTCGCGTGCACAAAAAAATCTACCTGCAACCCTTGATCCACCTACAGTCGCAAAGGCTGATGCCAATGCAACCGCAATTTTAGTACTCACATTGCAAAGCGATAAACGCGATTTACTCGACCTTTCTTACCAAGCGAGTAAAATTCAAGAGCGCTTGCAGACCATTGCGGGAGTAAGTTCTGTAGCCATTTATGGCGAGCGTCGCTATGCGATGCGCATACGAGTAAATCCCAACAAACTCTATGCATACAAACTCACACTATCAGATCTTCAAAGTGCGTTGAATGCCGAAAATGTGGATTTGCCTGCGGGCTCTTTAGAAGGCGCATCGACCATGCTTTCCTTGCGTGCAGAAACAGGACTTCGTACCACCGAAGAATTCCAAAACATGATTCTGCGAACCGATGGCACCAAGGTTATTCGTCTTAAAGATGTTGCTGAAGTTGTGTTGTCTGCAGAAAATGAGCGGAACATTTTGCGCATCAATGGTAAGCCGCAAGTGGGCTTAGCGATCCTTCCGCAGCCTGGTGCGAACCAAATTGAAATTGTGGATGAAGTCAACAAACGCATTGTGCGCTTGTCAAAGGAGCTTCCACCCGATCTGAAAATAGCCTCGGCAATTGATAACACGCGCTTTGTGCGATCGGCATTACGCGAAGTGCAGAGTACCATTATCATTGCGTTCTTGTTGGTGGTGGGCGTGATTTTTCTCTTTTTACGCGATTGGCGCACTACGCTGGTTCCCGTGATTACCATTCCGATTTCTTTAGTTGGCGTATTCTCCATCATGTGGTTTATGGATTTCTCCATCAATGTGTTGACCATGCTGGGAGTCGTTCTCGCCATTGGTATTGTGGTCGATGATGCAATTGTGGTACTGGAAAATATTTATGCAAAAATTGAGTCGGGAATGCCTCCGCGCGAGGCTGCTATCAAGGGCATTGAAGAAATCTTTTTCGCGGTGATTTCCACAACTCTTGTGCTTGTCGCTGTATTTACTCCGTTATTATTCTTGTCCGGTTTTACGGGGCGACTTTTCCGCGAATTTGGTTTTGTGGTTGCAGGCTCAGTTCTCATCTCAGGCTTTGTTGCGCTTACCTTGGCTGGCATGTTAGCAAGCCGGTTGCTCAAACATCATACGCAGCAGAATTGGTTCTATCGCAAGACCGAACCCTTCTTTGTTGGCTTGTCCAACTTTTACGAAGTGCATTTGGAACACTTCTTGAAGCGACCTTGGATTGCGATCCCCGTAATTATGGTCGCGTTCGGTATTGCAGCATTATCCTACGTACATGTTCCCGAAGAACTAGCACCCATGGAAGACCGCTCAAATATTACTGTTAATCTTACTGGCCCTGAAGGAGCAACATACGCTTGGATGGATGCGCGCGTAAAGCAAGCCTCCGACATTACCATGCGCTTAGCACCCGAGGCAAAAGTGGTCATGGGTCGCACCGCACAAGGCCAAGGCGCATATAACACGGGAGCTGTTCGCATCTTGCTCGTTCCCCCCGAAGAGCGCCAACGCACACAAGCAGAAATTGCGCAGAAGCTCGCAGGTGCTATCTCGAAAGTAGATGGACTTAAGGTGACTGTGATCCAAGATCAAACCATCAATGTGGGTGGAAAGGGTGGCTTGCCAATTCAGGTTGTGATTGAATCCACAGATTTAGATACCCTGCATAAATCCTTACCATCATTGCTCTCCGAGATTCAACAAGATTCCACATTCTCTATGTATGATGTGGACCTAAAATTCACAAAGCCGCAGTTGAATGTTGGGATTGATCGCAATCGTTTGCGCGACTTAGGTGTGACTCCTTATGATGTGGGCGTGGCTTTACAGCTGGCGTTTGGTGAAGGCCGTTGGGGTTATTTTTTAAAGAATGGCGATCAATACCAAATTATCGCAGCGCTAGATTCTGCCGCTCGTTCATCACCAGATAAATTGCAGGAACTTCGTGTTCGCAATAAAACGGGGCAGTTCATTTCAATGAGTCAACTCGTGACTTTAAATGAAAGCGCAGTGCCCCCGCAATTGTATCGTTTTAACCGCTACGTAGCGGCCACGGTGTCTGCAAGCCTTGCTCCTGGCCATTCCTTGGGAGAAGGTCTTACGCGCATGCAAGATCTCATTCATAAAAAAATGGGCCCTGCGTTCCATACCGATTTAATTGGTACTTCGCGAGATTTTGCAGAATCATCGGGTGGTATTGTGATCGTGTTCTTACTTGCACTTTTGATTGTATACCTGCTTTTGGCGGCTCAGTTTGAAAGCTTCCGCTATCCATTTGTGATCATGCTAACCGTGCCTCTTGCGCTTGCGGGAGCTTTGGCCAGTCTTTGGATGTTTGATTGTACGCTGAATCTTTTTAGCAAGATTGGCTTAGTGATGCTGGTTGGATTGGTGACCAAGAACGGAATTCTGATTGTCGAATTTGCGAACCAAAGACGCGAAGCGGGATTGCCTATTCGCCATGCTGTTGCTGAGGCTGCGGCCGCTCGCTTGCGCCCAATTCTCATGACAACACTTTGCATGGTGCTGGGTATTTTACCCATTGCGCTTGCCACCAATTCTCGCCAATCCATGGGTGTTGCTGTGATCGGTGGAATGCTGTCATCCCTTGTGCTAACTCTGTTGGTGATCCCTGCTATTTACACGATGGTCGCAAAGAAGGAGGTGCATTCATGAGACTTCTTTCCTGCTTTACCCTAGCAATGTTTGCTTCGCTTGGTTACTCGCAATCTATGCTCACGCTTGCAGACGCTTTGCAGTATAGTGAGACGGGTAATACCACCGTGCAACGCACTCGTAGCGCTAATGTTACGGCACAAAATGATGTAACAAATGCACAAAGCAGCTTACTCCCATCTGTGATTTGGACTACCGACGCCAACCGTGTAGGTCCAAACTTTGGTGGCGATCCCGACTTAAATTTATCAACGCGTACAGCTTATAAGACTCGCATCACCAATACCCTCGGTGCCAAGTGGACCATTTTTGATGGCTTAGGAAGCTGGGCAAATCTCGACTCGCGCAAAATCAATATGCAGGCCACAGAAGCCCATGGCATAACGCTTGCAAGCCAAGTTCGCGCACAAATTGCCGTCGCCTACTTTGATGTTTCTCGCCAACAATCTTTGCAACAGCTACGCCAAGAAGCTTTGCTGTTTTCGGGTGAACGCCTTACTCTTGCAATGGCTAAACGCAAAATCGGTGCGGGTATGCTCCTCGATGAACAACAAGCAACGCTCGATCGCAATACCGATAGTTTGGCATGGCTCAAAGCTCAGAATGCTGCTCAGCAATCCAAGCGTCAACTCAACTGGATGTTGGGTCGTGAGGTTGAAACAAGCTTCCGCGTCGATAGTGTAATTTCTGTTGATTCAACTTTACGTCGCGATGAATTATGGATAATGATTCGCAATAATTCCCCTGCCTTACGCGAAGCTCAGTTGCGTGAACAGGCTGCTAAATCCGATGTGCGCACCGCTTGGGGTTCGGTTATGCCAAGCTTGCTGGCTTATGCGAACTATACCTTTTTGAACCAATACAGCAATCCAATCGCGCCCACGAGCTCTGCGAATCAAGGGTTGTTGGTGGGTTTGACTTTAACTATGCCTCTCTATGAAGGCGGTAAGAGTGTTGCAAAATTAGGAAGCGCACGCGAGTCGCAAACCCTTGCCGAGATTCAGTTGCATGAGGTTGAACAACAATTGCAACGCGATTTTGCGCAAGCGTATGCCGATTACACGCAAAGTATTGCAGCATTAAAACTAGCCGAAGCAAACGATGTGCTTGCTAAGTCTTCGCTTGAACTGGCGATGGGTCAATATAAGTTGGGAGCACTCACCTCCTTTGATTTGCGGCGCATTCAGGATTCAGAACAAGTTGCGGGTAATGCCTATTACACGGCTCGTTTCGATGCCATGGCTGCAACCATTCAGGTCAAATTGCTAGCTGGGCTAGCTCCGTGAATAAGAGGCCAAAACGAGCTGAAATAAGATACTTATTGTCCATAATAGGACGCGTAAATTCCCTTGCAACCTTGTATCTCCGTATGTTATGTTGAATGAGTGACCGAACAAGATTTCCAGTCCGTGCTCGACTCCTTGCCAGCAATGATTTGGCATAAGGATGCTCAGAATAATGTCCTGCATATCAATCGATCCGCTGCAATCCTTGAACATGTGGATCCCGAATCTGTGCGTGGCTGTTCTGTGTACGACTTGTATCCTCGTGAGCAAGCGGATGCTTTTTTTCGTGATGATCTAGAAGTCATCAATTCGGGTGTTCCTAAGCTGAATATTTTGGAGCCTCACACAACCATTGGCAGCAAAGAACTACGCTGGCTTGAGGTTTCTAAACTCCCAGTCTTTGATCCAGAAAAAAAAGTTGTGGGTGTGATTGCTCACGCCGTAGATGTAACCGACCGTGTAAGGATTGAATCTGAGCGCCAAGGTCGTCAAGAGCACCTGATTCAGCTCAATGAATCTTTAGCGATGCTGACGCGGCAAAGTGATATTTACAGCGGAGATTTGTCGAAAGCATTTTCTTTGATCACCAAGGCTTCCGCACGCACTTTGCAAATTGGACGTGCAAGCATTTGGTTGCTTGAGTCGGGCTCAAATCGTTTAGTGTGCGAAGATCTGTACGACTTAGCGGCAAATCAGCATACGCGTGGCGAAGTGATTGACGAACCAGGCCAAATGCAAATGTTAGAACAATTGTATTTGAGCCAACTGAAGTTGGGTGCGCAAATTCTTGCCGATGCTTCGCTAGAAATTCCGTTCCACGTGCGTGGGCAAATTGCAGGTATTCTGAGTTTAGAAAGTACCCATGGACCGCGCAATTGGTTGTTGGAGGATTTGAACTATGCAATGACGCTTGCGGGCCTTGCTGCGACTGCGTGTGAGGTTTGCGAACGTGAAAGAGCGAACGCGGCGAATAAGGCAAAGAGTGAATTCTTGGCAACCATGAGCCATGAAATTCGCACGCCTTTAAACGGTGTGATTGGTATGACTCGGTTGTTGCTAGGAACGCATCTCGATGAAGATCAAAGAGGTCTTACCGAAGTTGCCCATGCGAGTGCAGAGTCGCTGTTGCAAGTGATCAGTGATGTTCTCGACTTTTCTAAGATCGAGGCGCATCGAATTGAGCTAGAGTGTATTCCCTTCGATCCCTGCAGTCTGATTGAAGAAACGCTTGAAATTGTTGCTTTGCGCGCACAAGATAAAGGGCTTGAACTGGTAACCTTTATTCCATGGAACTTTCCCAAGGTCTTGCATGGCGACCCTGGTCGTTTGCGGCAAATTATTTTGAATTTGTTAGGAAATGCTTTAAAGTTTACTCACCACGGCTGCATTACCTTAACCGCAAGTATTCATCTAGCGGGCAATACTCAGCAGATTTTGCATGTGGCTGTTTCTGATACAGGAGTAGGGATTCCACCCGATCGCATCAAAGATTTATTTGATCCATTTACGCAGTTAGATAGCTCGGTAGCTCGCAATTATGGTGGTACAGGGCTTGGATTATCTATTTCTAGACAATTGGTATCGTTAATGCAGGGCTCGATCCAAGCTCAAAGTAAGCTTAAAGAAGGTTCAACGTTTGAATTCCAAATTCCTTTTGAAACAGAAATAACTCAACAACAAGAATTGCGCTTGCATGATTTGATTTTACAGGGTGAGCGCACAGTGGTGCTTGGGTCTAGAATCCCCACTCGCACAATGGTTCGCAAGCTTTTAGAAGACTGGGGCTCCGATGTGATTGAGTGCGAAGATCCGGCAGAGTTGCTTGCGCTCTTGCACGATTCCCGCGCGGGTCAAAGTCCGCCGTTGCTGATCATTGATGATGCGAAACCTGATGGCGATTCTACAGGGTTCTATGCGCAGTTGCGGCACCAAGCGGCCTTGCATAATCTAGGGATCGTTTTATTAGTCAACTTGGTTGCAGGCCCTGCAGATGCAAAGGCTGGAACCATTGAAAACCCAGTGCTGGTGCGCAAGCCTGTGCGCCGCTATGCGTTGCAACGTGCTATTGCTCAAGCGCTTTCTCATGAGCGAATTCAAGCCATGCGTTCAACAAAGACAGAAGAGTTTTGCTTGAGCGAGCCTCTGCGAATTTTAGTGGCAGAAGATAATGCCGTAAACCAAATTGTTGCCCGCAAAATGCTTGAACGCCTTGGACACCATGTGACAGTAACCTCGGATGGGCAAGCTGCTTTGGACATGTTGCGCGCGGAGCCGTTTTCCATGGTACTTATGGATTGTTTTATGCCTGTGATGGATGGGTTTGGAGCAGCTCGTGCAATACGTGCTGGCAAGGCCGGTGAAGTGAATCGCAGTATTCCCATCATAGCGGTAACAGCTGATGCAATGCAGGAATCTTGTGACCTTTGTAGAGAAGTGGGCATGGATGACTATATCCGCAAACCCATCGATTACGACTGCCTGCGTGATGTGATCGAAAAATATTCAAAAGCTGTTAACGCTAACTAAGTGAGCGTTGGCTTTGCTTCGTTTTCGCGGACTTATTTAATCCAAAATTCCATGGAATGCTTTTGCAAACTATCGAAGCCCGAGGCCTCAAAGGCAAGCCATTCAAAATCGAGCGTCATGCTTGTCTTTTGGTATCCGAGGCGCATCCATAAAGAATCTGGAGCCACATAGCTTGCTGGGCGTAGTGGATGCTCTTTGGAACGTTGTACGCAAAGCAGGCAGGCATGGTTGAACTTACGCCGATGCAATTCTTGTTCGGCAAGTTGCATAAGCTCTTGGCCAATTTTGCGGCCACGGTATGCGGGTTGAACAATCACTTCACCTAGGTAGCAGAACTGCGCAGGGTCTAATCCATGCTGTGCAAACAAAGACGCTGGCGATCCTTTGGCAATAGACTTATCTGCGAGCAACGGCGAGGCTGTAACTATGCCTATGGGGTTTCCATTCTCAAACGCCACGCTAATAAACGCATTTGAGCTGTGCACAAAAGTTTGCATGTATTTGCGCTCGTGCTCAATGCGACCAGAGTATAAATAGGGAAAATGCTTAAACGTTTCAATGCGCCATTCACCAATGAGATCAACCCACACTTCTAGCGCTTGGCCTGCAATAATTTGGTAGTTCACACTCATAGTGAAAACATATACAAAGCGATCCAGTGAATGGATGCCAAAAAGTTTTATACCTCAGGCAAGTCAACGCAAAGAACATAAGCGGTTTGTTTCTGATCCATAAACCAGCGCGAAAATGTGCGGCAAGGGCGGCCCGTGGCTTGTGAAATATACGGCAAACTTAGATAGGAACCTAAGCGCGGCAGATTCACAAAGTAATCCTTGAGAGAATGGTCTTCTCCCTTATCTGCGGGTTTAAAAAGTAACGACTTAGATAGATGCATTTTCGCAGACAAATGAGTTTTTGAGACCTGCTCTCCCCAAGAGTCTAAAACATAAAGGCACTCGAATTTGGATAACCGTTGTGCATAGCGAGCTAAAATAGAATCGAATTTATCGTGCCTGTATTTGAATAATGATTTACATGCTCGTTCACATAAGGCGTTTAATGTTTCTCGAATTTCATGGGTTCGTCGCAGCTGATTTGCCCGGTGTACACGAAAGGATCTGCGTACTATTTCTGCCTTGCCAAACCAGTGTTTATCTGGTGGTGGAGTTCTGCGAGGTTCAATAAAATAATAGCCTTGAAATAAATCGATGCCTTGTTCTAGAAGTGCAAAAACCTCTTCCCATAATTCTACGCCTTCCGCAATTACGCAGGCTCCACACTCCTGTCCAAACTTGGCCATAGACTTAATAAGGGATTGTTTTTTTGGATCGAGATGCACATTCATAATCAGTTCTCGATCGAGCTTAATCAAGTCTGGAGTAAGAGCTAAGATGCGATCAAGATTGGAATGTTCCTTCCCAAGATCATCGATGGCAATTAAAAAGCCATGAGTGCGGCAGGCTTTCACAAAGTCTTGCAAGATCGTTGGACTTGGAGTGCGGTTTTCACAAATCTCAATGATGATTTGCTGAGGTGGGACATGGTACAGCTGAACAAGATCCATCAAATAGGGAACGGTGTGTGGACCAATACAAGAGGCATCTAGGTTCAGACTTAGTGCAACTGTTTTTGAACGAGCAGCCCAACCGCGTAGGCCAGCAGAAACGAATTGTCGATCAAGTTCGTGCAATAGTCCTTGTTCGCGTGCTGCTTCAATCATGGGAAGAGGTGAAATCAAATTTCCTTGTGCAGAAATTCCTCGACCTAAGGCTTCTTCGAAAATGGTGCGCCCTTTGCTCACGGAAATCACCGGTTGGTACATCGACTGTACTGAGCCGGTTGCCAAGATGCCTTGAAGATCCAAAGATTCCATTCGATCATGATACTAAATCTTTTCCATAACCTTTAGAATTTTTATGGAAGAAATAATGTTGATTGACGACATCTATTATCGCTTTTTATGGGCGAATATAATACTCTTCGGACGAACCCCCTTGGGTTGTTTGTGTTGGTGTGATTCTAAGCGAAAGTACTAGGCGTAAGCTCTGAAGAATATGCATATGACCTCATACCATAAAAGGTATCAAGCAGATTGGCTATGTATGGGTTCAGGGAAAATGATTTTGCACTCCATTGGTGCACACGCAGTTTCAAACAGATTCACAAAGAAAGGGAGCAACTTTTATATTAGGAGTATGACAAAGCAACAGCCAAATACAGATCTGCGCTTGCTCGATTATCTTGACTATCGCAAGTACTTGCAGGACTGGATGGAGTTTCAAAAGAAATTTCGGCGGGGCTTTAGTCTGCGCAATTTTTCGAAGCGCATTGATCTTGCAAGTCCAAGTTTTTTCAGTGCTCTGCTCAAAGGGAAAAAGAACTTAAGCGATGAGTTACGCCTCAAACTTGTTGCTGCACTTAGCTTGCAAGGCCCTGAAGAAACTTACTTCCATTGGTTGGTTCAGTTCAATCAAGCGAAAGATATGAACAGTAAAAACTATTGTTTCCGTCAGTTACAGAAATACCGTGGATCACGTGCACGCCTTGTCGCAGAAGGGCAATATCGCTTTTATGAAAAATGGTATTTCGCGGCGGTGTGGAACTATTTTGGTATCCATAAGGGCAAGTCAAGTTCTTTGCAAATTGCTGAATCCATAATTCCCCATATCACTCCCGCTCAAGTGGAAGAAGCTATTGCGACCTTGCTGGAATTACAGTTACTTCGCCGCATTGCCAACGGATATGAGACTTGTGAAACGCATTTGACCACAGAGCCCGAAGTGGCTTCGCTTGCGGTAAAGAATCATATTGTGGATTTAAATCGCATTGCAGGCGAGCTTCTGGATCAAGTTCCTGCAACGGAGCGCCAGTACAATACCTTAATGTTCCAAGTGTCCAAGCAAGGCTTTGAAACCATTAAGGATCGCATTCGGCAATTTCAAGAAGAGCTACGAGATATTCTTGATCATGACCAGAACGAAGATCGTGTTTATACATTGTCTATGAGTCTGTTTCCTAATTGTATGTTTCCCACATCGAAGAGCAAGACATGAATGGCACACACAAGGAATATTCACAGAACCTCATACAAGCAGCTTTGCTTGCGTTTGTTTTGTTATTCCTTGGCCTAACAGGCTGCGCGGGCGGAAGTGTAGGCACAGATAATCCAACCTTTGCCGTAGTCACAAAAGATGGTTCACAAGCGAGCGTAGCCGATACTGTGACTGTGCGGGTATGGTACAAGAATCAGAACCCTATTTTATCGCCGAAACCCATTTGGGATACTGTGATTTCTAGTGCAAAGCCTTTCATATTAAAATCAAAACAGTGGGGTCTTGCTGACACCAGCTGGAATATTGAAGCTTTCTCGAAAAATGGAAGCATGGACTTGGTGAGCGATGTCCGTGAAGATTCCAAAGGCAATCTTGTGCGTAATGGGGTGCTTCTTCCTGATACGTTGCTATTTGATCTGAAGTCGCGAGGCTCCGTATTGCTTTATACATACACCGTTGTATCTACGGGAGTATCGGTAATAAAGCAAGATACCTTGGTGATTGATTCAACGTCAAAGCTTACTGCACCAAGCAATACGTATGTTGGAACAACAGCTGCGGCTCCCGCTTATTTAGTCATCTTGGGCAGCTCAATCATTATTCCATTTACTGGACACGACCACCCCGATGGTTCACACTTTGATTTGCCTGCCGGTACTTACACCATGCAGACCATGGATGCAAAAGGAACGTTGTTGGATCAATGGCAAGTAACGGTGACGCCATAAGGCTCTGCAAGGTAGCGACCAGCAGCACCACTTTCTGTTTTGCGCTTTGCACTAGCGATGCTTTTCATTTGTGGTAAGCCTACAACGCACCCCTCAAGTATTCTTTCCTATCTACCTTTGTTCCATGACTGTTTATGCGAAATGGGTAGAAGAAAATTGGACGCGCTTTGTGGGCTCGGGGCGTTGGCTCTTGGGCAATGGACCTAACTGGGTGCAGCCGGCAGAATGGGATGCGCGGCCTTATCGAGTCTTGATTGCGCGCCTGTCACCTTGGCAAGATGTTTTGCAGTCTTCCACGCATCGTTTGCTTTATGCCATTTTGCGCAAGCAGCCCTGTCTGTTCCCTGATATGGCTTTTATTCCGCCCTTGCGCGATACCAAAACATTCCGTAATGCGAATGTGCCTTGGTGGCTTTCGGTGGGCACGCATCGGCATCCCAAGGATTTTGACTGCATCGCAATATCCAATGCGTTGGTGCAGGAATTTATTAACCTCGCTCCTGCCCTAGAAGCAAGCGGAATTCCTATCAGCAAGCAAGTTCGCATGGCCGATTCTAGCATTCCCCTGCTGATATTAGGTGGCGCCAATAGTTTGCATTCTTCGTTGCTTTGGAATGAAGATCCTTTGGTCGATGCAATTTTTGTTGGCGAAGATCCTGAATGGATTGAAACGATTTTTACGCTTTGTGCAGAAGCAAAAAGGAAAAAGCAAAGCAAGGCGCAGACCTTGAAAACACTGGTTGCACAGGTTCCTGGCTTCTTTTTACCCGAAGCAATTGCACTAGGAAAAACAACGGTGGAAAAGGTGCACGCAAGTGTTCCTTCCATCAACCAGCATAAGGTTTTTGAACCCATGATGCCAGCCGAAGAAATTGCGGGAGTATCGGCTTTGCATATTTCAGAAGGGTGTCCGTCGTTCTGCTCGTTCTGTGCGGAAAGCTATGCTCGTAAGCCCTATCGCGAGGTTCCTCAAGGCTTGGCGGTTGAACAGGCATTAGAAATGAAGACTGCTCTTGGTCTAGAAGAAATTGAATTGTTCAGCTTCAACTTCAATAATTACGAAGCCATTCACACGCTAATTCCCGATTTACTTACGCGCTTTGGTAGAGTAGGGCTTAAGAGCCAGCGTTTCGACGCTCTTGCTGAAGATCCTGCCCTTGTCAAATTGATGCGAGTCGCAAATAAGTCAAGCCTAACTTGTGGCCTAGAAGGAATCTCTAATCGCGTGCGATCCTATATGCAGAAAGGCCTCGATGAGGTACAGCTGCGCAGAGCTTTAGAAGCGATGTTGAAAGAACCCTTGCGCGAATTGAAGATATTTTTGATTGCAACGGGGCTTGAACAAGCGGAAGACTTCGAGGAATTCAAAGGCTTCATGCAATGGTTTCGGCACTTGTATGATCGCACTCAGCGCCGCCCGCGTGTGACATTTTCAGCGACTCCCTTAGTGCGCTTTCCGTGGACTCCGCTTGAATATGAAGATGCTCCCACCGCAGAGCAATGTGGACGCCATGTGCGCGCGATCAAGGATTGCGTAGCGCGGTCAGGCTTTGAATTCCGTGAAGCCGCGAGTGTGTGGGAATCGGAAGTCTCGCAGATTTTAGTGCGTGCTCGTGATGTTCGTGTTTTGCAAGCCTGCATTTCAGCGCAGCAAAGAACAGGGTTCTTGTATGCAGAGGCCGTCGATGATGCTTTTGGACTAGCCTTGCGCGAAGAGCTGGCGAAGCTTGGAATCGATGTGTACCAAGCCTTGCGCGGGCATGACTATGCTGCTGAGGTGCCTTGGAGGTTTGTCTCGCCAGGAATTTCTCGCGGATTTTTAGAAAAGATCCACCAACAAAGTGTACAGGCTTTGCAAGCCGAAATTTGTTTGGGCTCCTTTGACAAAATGGGCAAGTGCCTTGTTTGCGATGCTTGCACCCCTGCCGAACGCAAGGTGATTACACACAAACGAACAAAGCTAAATCAGGCACAAAACGTACCCATCCGAGTTGAATTGGAAGTGCAAATTCCTGTACGGCTATCCGAGCGCTGTGCTCGTTGGCCCTTGAAAATGCTAAGCGCGTGGCTTGTGCATGGCTTGTGTACAGTAATTCCTGAATTTGCAAATGAATTCATTCGGCATAGTAAATGGGGTATGGAACGAAAACTCGACGTGGAATATTGTCTCGTCACTGGAGAAACAGAGATTCCGTTAATGGTTTCGCAAGCCGGCCAAGATCTCGTTGCGGCTTTTATCCGTGATTCTACGCTTTTGCAGAAATTAAATGGTGAGCTCCATCCTTGGATTGAGTGTCTGGGAAATGTAACGCCGATGAAAACTGAATTTGTTTTTACTCGGAGAGGCTTTTTTTCGCCTAGCGCATGGCTTGTTAGCAAAGGACTCAAGCATACTTTACGCAAAGAAGCAACACGTCAAGTTTTTGAATTTTCTAAGGATGCGCTTAAAAAACGCATGATTCAGTCCATGTGGATTGAGTCTGTTGATGGAATTCAGCGCATGACACTGACCCCTTTAGAAAAATTTCCACTCATAGAGTTTGTCCAAAATTCAGCGGTTTTTGAGCATGCAGATGAGTGGCGAAAAATTGAGTTAACAAGTTTTTACAAACGCTTTTGAAATCTCGACAATACATTGGTCTCAACGTAGTTCGGGGATTGGGCTACTCAAGGAGAACCTATGAAGTTTGGCCTGCACATCCCCATTGCCATTCTGTGCCTCACAGGATTTGCATCTGCTGAGACCCCTGCCTTTGTGCCGACTCCTGTTCCAACAGCAGACCAAGCTCCT
>Ga0302287_10000334_pt1 | contig 25635 bp, 24 predicted proteins | sample III_Fen_E2_4_FD_200452 | JGI IMG/M metagenome (GOLD analysis project Ga0302287, IMG submission 200452) | Peat permafrost microbial communities from Stordalen Mire near Abisko, Sweden - III_Fen_E2_4 | ecosystem: Environmental > Terrestrial > Soil > Wetlands > Permafrost | place: Sweden: Abisko...
GCACCCTGGCGGGTTACCCGAGTGGCCAAAGGGGGCTGACTGTAAATCAGCTGGCAACGCCTACGGGGGTTCGAATCCCTCACCCGCCACGCGTCGAACGGGACGTCCTCCTCACCGAGGGCGTCCCGTTCGTCGTTCCGGCCGGTCGCGCGCGGGCACCTGCCGCGGGGGAGGGCGGCAGGCTCTGGCGGCCGCTGGCTGGATTTCGTGGGCGCCGTGGCGCTCCTGTACGCTGATCCGCGCTGCCCCGATAGCTCAGTCGGCAGAGCGTCTCCATGGTAAGGAGAAGGTCAAGGGTTCGATTCCCTTTCGGGGCTCTCTGGTGCGCCGCAGGTCAAGCCGCTCGTCGGTGCGGCCCGGCCACCGGCGATGGCGGGGTAGCTCAGTTGGTGAGAGCGCACGACTCATAATCGTGAGGTCGCGGGTTCGAATCCCGCTCCCGCTACCAGTTCCCGGACAGCACCACCACGCGTCGGCCGGCGCGTGATGAACGAAGCATGCGCCCCGCGCGCGAGAGGTGGCAGGACATGGCCAGCAAGTCCCAGGACGTCCGTCCGAAGATCACGCTCGCGTGCACGGAGTGCAAGGAGCGGAACTACATCACCAAGAAGAACCGGCGCAACGACCCCGACCGGCTCGAGCTGAAGAAGTTCTGCCCGCGCGACGGCAAGCACACCGTGCACCGCGAGACCCGCTGACGCCTGCGGCACCCGCCGTGAGCGTCGAGCAGTCCTTCGCCGGCCGCAGCTACCCGGCGGCAGCACCGTTCGAGGTGACCCGTGACCACGTCGTCGCGTTCGCCGAGGCCGTCGGGGCCACCCACCCGGCCCACACCGACCCCGCGGCAGCGCGGGCGCTCGGGTACGCCGACGTCGTCGCGCCGCCCACCTTCGCGGTGGTGGTCGCGCAGGCCGCCGAGGCCGCCTACGTCCAGGACCCGGCAGCCGGCATCGACTTCTCCCGCGTGGTGCACGCCGAGGAGCGGTTCACCCACCACCGGCCCGTCGTCGCCGGAGACCGGCTGGTCGCGACGCTGCACGTGGAGTCGGTGACCGAGCGCGGCGGCGTGGCCATGGTCACCACCCGCACGGCGATCGCGGACGACGACGGCGCGCCCGTGGTCGACGTGCGCTCCAGCCTCGTCGTGCGACCGGAGGAGGGCTGATGGGGCGGCCGCGCCTCGCGGACCTCGTCGTCGGGCAGGAGGTCGCCCGCGCCACGGTGAGCGTCGACCGCGCCCGGCTGGTCCGCTACGCCGCGGCGAGCGGCGACCAGAACCCCATCCACCAGGACGAGGACGCGGCGCGCGCCGTCGGGCTGCCCGGCGTCATCGCGCACGGCATGTGGACCATGGGCGCGTCCGTGGCCGTCGTCGTCGACTGGCTGGGCGACCCCGGCGCCGTGGTCGACCACCAGGTGCGCTTCACGCGGCCGGTGCCGGTGCCCGAGGACGGCGCGACTCCGGTCGAGGTGGTCGCGACCATCGGTGCGCTGGACGAGGCCGCCGGCACGGCGCGCGTCGACCTGCAGGTGTCCACGGGGGGCGCCCGGGTCATGGCGAAGGCGCAGGTCGTCGTCCGCCTGTAGCCAGGGCGGCTACGCGGCATGCACCGGCGAACGCCCGGCAGCTAGGCCGGAACCGGGCCGGTCGTCGTGCCGATGACGAGCTCCACGGGCAGGTCCAGCGACTGGGGGGCCTCGCCGGCGAGCAGCCGCTGCACCTCGTGTCCGACGGCCCGGCCCTTCTCGGCGAGCGGCTGCGCCACGGTGGTCAGCACGTCGGGCGCGATCCAGGCCAGGTCGAGGCCGTCGAAGCCGGCGATCGACACGTCCTGCGGCACCCGCAGCCCGAGCTCACGCGCCGCGAGCACCACGCCCGACGCCAGCAGGTCGGACTGGCACAGGATGGCCGTCGGACGGTCCGGCGCCGACAGCAGCGCGCGGCCGGCTTCGACGCCGTACTCGACGAGCGAACCCGGCGTCTCGTACACCGCGACGGGTTCCACGCCGGCGTCGAGCACACCGGCCAGCCGGCGGCGGGTCAGCTCCCAGGTGATCGCGGACCGACGGGCCGCGTCGGCCGGGCCGAGCTGCCGGTCGTTCGTCATCGGCAGGGTCACCGTGGCGATCCGGGTGTGGCCCAGGCTGAGCACGTGCCGGGTCACCTGCGCCATGCCCTCGCGGTCGGCGATGCCGATCACCGAGACGCCCGGCTCGCGGCTGCCCTCGACGAGCACGGTCGGGATGGAGCGCCGACTCAGCGCCTGCGGCACCGAGTCGTTGCTGCAGCCGCCCCACAGCAGCACGGCCACGTCCATCGCCGCGGACTCCACCAGCGGGTCAACCGGGCCGGCCGGGATGCCCACCGGGCCTGGGATGAGCAGCACCCCGAGCCCCAGGGGGGCGAGGGCCCCGGTGAGTCCGTCGAGCACCTGCACCGCGACCGGGTCGCGGAAGGCGCGCTTGAGGGCATCCCCGACGACGACGCCGACGATGCCCGACCGGCCGCTGCGCAGCTGACGGCCGAGCGGGTTGGGACCGTGGTAGCCGAGCTCCTCGGCCGCGTCCAGCACCCGCCGGCGGGTCGGCTCGGCGATGGGCCCGGCGCTGGAGAACGCGAGCGACGCGGTGGACACCGAGACGCCGGCGGTGGTGGCGACGTCGGCGAGCGTGGGGCGGTGCTGCGACATGCCGAGCACCTCCCTCACCGGTCCGTCGTCGGCGTGACGTTTGACGCCTGGTCAGCCTACCGGTCAGAATAGTCGAATCCTCAAATCGATTCGATATGCTGTCTCGTCGCCCTGTCGAATCGATTCGACCTTCGATCCACACGCAGGAGCCACGCTGTGTCGATAGCCCGCCCCGGCCTGGTCCCGGTCGCCCGAGCCCGGGTGCTGCTGCTCGGGCTGTACGCCCTGGCAGGGCTGATGTTCTCGGCCTGGCTGGCGCGGCTGCCCGCGGTCCGCGACCTGCTCGACCTGTCCACCGCGGCTCTCGGCACCTTCCTGCTGATCGGGTCCGTCGGCTCGTTGGTCACGGTGGCGCTGTCCGGGATCATCGTGCAGCGGCTGGGCAACGCCCGCGTGCTGCTGGTCTCCTCGCTGGTGCTCGGCGTGGGCTACGCGCTGATGGGCATCGGCCCCGGGGTCGGCTCGCGCGGGCTGCTCGCGGTCGGCATCTTCCTCAACGGGGTGTCGGTCGCCCTGTCCAACATCGTCCTCAACGTCGAGTCCGCGCGCATCGAGCGCGCGGTCGGCCGCACGGTGATCCCGCAGTTCCACGCGGCGTTCTCGCTGGGCGCCGTCGCCGGGTCCGCGGTCGGCGCGCTGGCCTCGGGCGCGGGCATACCGGTCACGGTGCAGCTGCCGGTCATGGCGGTGGTCGCGGTGTGCTGGCGGCTGGTCTCGCTGCGTGGGGTCGTGCTGCCGGCCCGGCCCGACGAGGTGAGCGGGCCCGCACCCGTCGCCGGACCCGCGACGGGCACCGCGGCGCGCCACGGTGGCGCGCTCGGCGCGTGGCGCGAGCCACGCACCCTGCTGATCGGCGTCGTCGTGCTGGCGGCCGCGCTGTCCGAGGGCTCGGCGAACACCTGGCTCTCGCTGGCCGTCGTGGACGGCTTCGGCAGGCCGGAGTCCGTCGGCGGGGTGGTGCTCGGGCTGTTCGTCGCCGCGATGACGGCGGTGCGACTGGCGGGCACCCGGCTGATCGACCGGTACGGCCGGGTGCGGACGCTGCGCGCGTCGGGCCTGGTCTCGATCGCCGGGCTGCTGGTGTTCGGCCTGGCCCCGACCCTGCCGCTGGCGGGTCTGGGAGTGGTGGCGTGGGGCTTCGGTGCGGCGCTGGCCGTGCCGATCGGCATCGCCGCCGCGTCGGACGACCCCCGGCGGGCGGCCGTCCGCGTCGCCGTGGTCTCGACGTTCGCCTCGTTCGCGTCGCTGGTCGCGCCGCCCGTGCTCGGCCTGGCGGCGCAGTCGCTCGGTGCCCGGCACGCCCTGCTGCTCGTCGTCGCTGCGATGCTGGCCAGCGTCGCGGTGGCGCGCCAGGTCACCCGCCCGGTGCCGGACGAGGTGGCCCCTCCCGAGGCCGTCGCGGACGACGTGGCCCGGGCGGGGGTGGACTCGACAGCCCCTACCCTCCGGCGGCATCATCCGGGGACGGCCCGTCGACGGACGTTGCCGACCGAGCGCGTCGGAGGGCGGCGATGAGCACCCCGCGCCTGGACCGGCCGCCGGTGGACCGCACCGTCCGCACCGCGTCGACCGCGGTGTTCGCGGTGTTCTTCCTCAGCGGGCTGAACTTCGCCTCCTGGGCGTCCCGGTTGCCGGCCGTCCGCGACGGGCTGGGACTGACCCCGGCCCGGATGGGGATGCTGCTGCTGGTCGGGTCGGCGGCGTCGCTGGTGGGCCTTCCGCTGGCCGGGGTCATCGTCGAGCGGATGGGGGCCCGGCGCACGGTGATGACGTTCGCCTCCTTCAACGCGGCCGGCCTGGCGATCGCCGCGGTCGGCGCCGAGCTCGGGCACATCGTCGTCGTCGGGCTCGGCCTGGTCATCTACGGGTTCGGCACCGGCCTGTGGGACGCGGCGATGAACGTCGAGGGAGCCTTCGTCGAGCAGCGGCTGGGCCGCACGGTGATGCCGCGCTACCACGCGGGGTTCTCGTTCGGCACCATGGCGGCGGCCGGGTTGGCCGCGCTGGCGGCCGGCGCCCACATCAAGGTGGGCGTGCACCTGCCGGTGGTGCTGGCGCTGTCCACCGTGGCGGTCGCGATCAGCGTGCGCAGCATGTTGCCGGACACCGGTCAGCTCGCCGCGGTCGACGGCGACGCCGAGGCCGACCCGCACGCCGCACCGCGGGGTGCGCGCGGCAGCTGGGTGGCCTGGACCGAGGCGCGCACGCTGCTGATCGGCCTCGTCGTGATGGCCGCGGCGCTGACCGAGGGCTCCGCCAACGACTGGCTGAGCCTCGCGGTGGTGGACGGCTTCGCCACCTCCCACGTGGTCGGCGCCCTGGCGTTCGGGGTGTTCGTCACCGCGATGACGGCGATGCGGATGTTCGGCACCGGCCTGCTGGACCGCTACGGGCGGGTACCGGTGCTGCGGCTGTGCGGCGCGATGGCACTGGTCGGGCTGCTGGTGTTCGGCCTGGCCGGGCCGCTGTGGCTGGCGCTGCTCGGGGTGGTCGTGTGGGGCATGGGGTCGGCGCTGGGCTTCCCGGTGGGCATGAGCGCCGCGTCCGACCAGCCGCTGCGGGCGGCGGCGCGCGTCGCGGTCGTCTCGACGATCGGGTACGCCGCCTTCCTCGCCGGGCCGCCCCTGCTCGGGCTGCTGGCCCAGCACGTCGGGTACCGGCACGCGCTGCTGGCCATCGCGGTGCCGGCCGCGCTCGGGCTGCTGGTGGCGCAGGCGGCCGCCCCGCCGCGGTCCGGGGCAGCGGCCGGGCAGCCCTCTACCCTGGACGAGTGACCGCGTCGACGCCCCCCCGCACCGGACCGTCCCTGGCCGCGCTCACCACGCTGCGCGTCGGCGGGCCCGCGGCGCGTTTCGTCGAGACCACCACCGAGGCGGAGCTCATCGACGCCGTGCGCGGCGCCGACGACGCCGGCGAACCCTTGCTGGTGCTGGGCGGCGGGTCCAACGTGCTGGTGTCCGACGACGGGTTCGACGGGCTCGTCGTGCGCGACGCCCGCACCGGGATCACGGTGCCCGACCACTCCGCGTGCGCCGGCGTGACGTACACCGTGCCGGCGGGCACACCCTGGGACGAGGTGGTCGAGCACGCGACGTCGCACCGGCTGTACGGCCTGGAGGCGTTGTCCGGCATCCCGGGGTCCACCGGCGCGACACCGGTGCAGAACGTCGGGGCGTACGGCCAGGAGGTGGCGCAGACCATCGCCACCGTCCGGGTGTGGGACCGCGCACGCGGCCGGGTGCGCACGCTGCCGCTGGCCGACCTGCGGTTCGGCTACCGCTCGTCGCTGCTCAAGCGCTCGATGCTGGACCCGGCCGACGACGAGAGCGCTGCGCCCTGGCGCCCGACCCCCCGGTACGTGGTGCTCGACGTGACGTTCCAGCTGCGGCAGGGCGCTCTGTCGGCGCCGATCGCCTACGCGGAGCTGGCCCGCGCGCTCGGCGTCGCGGTGGGGGAGCGGGCCCCGCTGCTCGAGGTCCGCGCGGCGGTGCTGGCGCTGCGCACCGGCAAGGGCATGGTGCTCGACGCGACCGACCACGACACCTGGAGCGCCGGCTCGTTCTTCACCAACCCCGCGCTGGACGCCGTGCAGGCCGCGGCGCTGCCCCCGGAGGCGCCGCGCTTCGCGCTGCCCGACGACGGTGCGCGCGACGGTGTGCCCGGCGGCGCCAAGACGAGCGCCGCGTGGCTGATCGAGCACGCGGGCTTCGGCCGCGGGTTCGGCGCCCCCGGCCCGGCGATGCTCTCGACGAAGCACGCCCTGGCGCTGACCAACCGCGGCGGTGCGAGCGCGGCGGACCTGCTGGCGCTGGCCCGCACGGTGCGCGACGGTGTGCGGGACCGGTTCGGCGTCGAGCTGCGCCCCGAGCCGGTGCTCGTCGGCGTCACCTTCTGAGCCCAGCGGATGCTGCGGCTGAGCGCCCCCGATCCTGCGGCGCCCTACCGGGCCATCAGGGCGCCGCGGACCAGGTCGATCGCGGCGTCGTCGGACAGGCCGGCCGCGCGGGCGGCCCGGGCGTAGGCATCGGCGGCACGCCGCGGTGCGTCGTCGGCCGGGACCACACCGGGCGCCACCACGGTGCCGGTGCGTCGTCGCGTGAGCACCACGCCGGCGCTCTCCAGCTCCCGGAAGGCCCGGGCCACCGTGCCGGGGGCGATGCCCAGGTCGGTGGCCAGCGCCCGGATCGTCGGCAGCCGGTCCCCGGTGCGCAGCCTGCCGGCCGCGACGTGCGCCACCACCTGGCCGCGGATCTGCTCGTACACCGGGACTCCGGAGGTCAGGTCCACCTCGAGACGCGCCTCGGTGGCGGTCACGGCGCGTCTCCGGCCGGAGCGTCGACCGTGCGGCCCACGGGCCGGTCGACCGGAGGTGCGCCGACGGGAGCCGGCCCGGCCACGGCGGGACCGGCCACCGGTGCGCCGACCGGCGCTGTCCCGGCTTCCGTGGCAGCCTGCGCGAGCGCGACCATCGTCACGACGATGCCGGCGATGGCCACGGCGACCCCCAGCACCGCCGCGACCACCCCGGCCGCCATCACGCCGGGCGCGACCAGAGTCGCGCTCACCGACTGGGTCCCGTCCGACCAGCCGTACGTGGAGGTCGCGGCGTTGCGCAGCGCGATGCCGGTGTATGTCAGCACGCCGGAGAGCGTCCCAGCGATCACCAGCTGCGCACCGGCGAGCACCCGGCGGGCGGAGACCCGCCGCAGCCGCTCGTCGTCGACCGTCACGGTGTCGGCGACCGCCGGACGCCGGGCGACCAGCCGCAGCACCACCTCAGCCACGACGAGAACGACGAGGCCCGCGACGAGCAGCGGCCCGGCGTAGGGCCACCCCGGGTACGGGCCGCTCTCCGAGGTGACCCCCTCGGTCACCCACTCCACCCGGAACGAGCGCCCCCCGGGCGTGGCGGTCAGGCCGGTGACCAGCAGCACGATGGTCAGCGCGCCGGCCCAGGCCCAGGTCAGCAGGCGCAGCCCGCGCGGCGCCAGAGCACCGAGCGTGCGCGGCGCGAGGGCGGCGCTGCGCACCGACCCTTCCGGTCGCGGCCAGGTCAGCTCGCCGACCGCCGCGATCGCCAGCAGGGTCAGCCCGAAGGTCGTGGGCAGCAGGGCCACCCCCAGCCCGGGGGCGCCGTCGAGCAGCCGGTCGCCCCGCGTGAGCAGGCCGCCGAACGGCAGCGCCACCACCAGGGCGACCCCCCAGGAGAGCAGTGCGGTGGCGGTCGCATGCCGGCGGGCGCGGCGGTACGCCACCGAGGAGTCGCGCGGGGCGGGCCCGCCGACCCCCGGCTGCACCTGCCGACGGCCGGATGCCGCCAGCACCGCGGCGACGACGGCCACCGCGACCGACACCACGCCGACCAGGGCGGCCATCGCGACCACCGCGAGCACGAGCAGATGGGTACTCATCACCACGCCTTCCCGTCAATGAATCAATACATCGACATATTGACGGAGGGGGCGCGGGCTGTCAATCCCCGGGGCCGGCCAACCAGGCGTCGACACCGGCCAGCAGGCGGTCCTTGGTCGTGCCCGACGCCCGGCTGGCCAGGATGGATCCGCGCGCGAGGCGGGCCAGGGCCTCGTCGGAGAAGCCGTGCACCTCGCGGGCCGTGGCGTACTGCGCGACCAGGCGGGACCGGAACAGCAGCGGGTCGTCGGCGCCGAGCGCCACCACCGCACCGGCGTCCACCAGGGCACGCAGCGGCACGTCCGCGGCCGACGGGTACACCCCGAGCGACACGTTGGAGGCGGGGCACACCTCGAGCGCGACCCCTGCGTCGACCACGCGGGCCAGCACCCGCGGGTCCTCCACCGACCGCACGCCGTGCCCGATCCGGTCCGGGGCCAGGGCGTCGAGCACCTCGTCCACGTGGGCCGGGCCGAGCAGCTCGCCGCCGTGCGGCACGGAGGCGAGCCCGGCGCGCCGGGCGATCGCGAACGCGCGCGCGAACGACGACGTGTCGCCGCGCCGCTCGTCGTTCGACAGACCGAACCCCACCACCTGGCCAGGACCCTCGCCGGCGTGCCGGGCCGCGAGCCGGGCCAGGGTGGCCGCGTCGAGCGGGTGCCGCAGCCGGGAGGCCGCGACGACGATGGCCACCTCCACGCCGTGCCGCGCGCTCGCCGCCGCCGCCTCGTCCAGCACGATCTCCAGCGCCGGCGTCAGCCCACCCACGCCGGCCGCGTACGAGGTCGGGTCCACCTGCAGCTCGAGACGGCCGGAGCCCTCCGCCGCGTCGTCGGCGGCGGCCTCGTCGACCACTCGGCGCAGGTCCGCCTCGCCGCGGACGCACGAGCGCGCCGCGTCGTACAGCCGCTGGAACCGGAACCAGCCGCGCTCGTCGGACGGCACGTGCACGCCGCGCGGGTCGAGCAGCGCATCCGGCAGCGACACCCGCCGGGCGGCGGCGAGGTCCGCCAGCGTGGTGACCCGCAACGACCCGGTGAAGTGCAGGTGCAGGTGCGCCTTGGGCAGCAGGGTGAGGTCGCGCACGTCAGCGGCGCCCAGCGGCCCGGGCCGCCGACCGGGCTGCCACCCGTGCCGCCGATCGCGCCACCGCCCGAGCCCCACGCATGCTCGACAGTATGTCGGGCTACGGCAGGATGCCGCGCTCCATCGCCGTGGTGACGGCGCGGGTGCGGTCGTCCACGCCCAGCTTGGCGAACGCTCGCAGCAGGTGGGTCTTCACGGTGGCCTCGGTGATGAACAGCTCCCGGCCGATCCCCGCGTTCGACAGCCCGCGCGCCACGCCCGCCAGCACCTCCAGCTCGCGTGCGGTCAGCCGCTCGGAGTCCCCGCGCAGCTGGCGCACCAGGCGTTGCGCCACGGACGGCGAGAGGGCGGACTCCCCGCGCGCCGCGGCCCGCACGCCCTCGACGAGCTGGTCGCGCGGGGTGTCCTTGAGCAGGTAGCCGGTGGCGCCCGCCTCGACGGCGCGCACGATGTCGGCGTCCGTCTCGTACGTCGTCAGGACGAGCACGTGCACGCCCGGCAGGGACTCGGTGATCCTCGCGGTGGCGGCCGCCCCGTCCAGGCGCGGCATCCGCAGGTCCATGAGGACGAGGTCCGGGCGCAGGCTGGACGCCAGCGCGACGGCCTCCTCGCCGTCCGACGCCTCGCCGACGACGTCGATGTCCGCCTCCACGCCGAGCATGCCGGCCAGCCCGGAACGCACCACCGGGTGGTCGTCGGCGATGAGCACGCGGATCGTCACGGTGTTCCCTCCCGGTCGTCGTCACGGTCCGGCCGGACCGCCACGGGCAGCGTCAGGGCGACGCGCGTCCCTGCCCCGGGTCCGGGGCCGACCCGCAGGTCACCGCCGCCACCACGGGCCCGCTCGCGCATCCCCCGCAGGCCATGGCCGTCCGGGGTGCCGTCGGGGATGCCGCGGCCGTCGTCCGTGACCTCCAGCCGCACCTCGTCACCGGTCCGGGTCAGCGTCAGCGTCACCCGCGTCGCAGCGGCGTGCCGGCGCACGTTGGCCAGGGCCTCCTGCGCCGCCCGCAGCAGCACCACTTCCTGGTCGCGCCCGAGCCCGGCGGCCGCCGCCGCCGCGCTGGGCGGCACGTCGACCCGCACGCCCGTCTCGGCCGTGAACCGGTCGGCGAGCCGGGCGAGCGCCTCGACCAGGGTGGCGTCCTGCAGGCCCGCCGGGCCGAACGCGGCGACCAGGGCGCGCGCCTCGGCGAGGTTGTCCCGCGCCACCCGCTCGATCTGCTCCACCCGGGCGCGCGCCGCGTCCGGCCGGCCGCGGTCCAGCTCGGCGGACATCGTCTGCGCCAGCATCACCACCGAGGTGAACCCCTGGGCGAGCGTGTCGTGGATCTCCTGCGCCATCCGTTCCCGCTCCGCGAGCACGCCGGCCGCGTGGTGGCTGGCCGCGAGCTCGTCCTGCGCCGCGCGCAGCTGGTCCAGCAGCTCGGCGCGCACCTCGCTGCGCTCCGAGACCGTGGTGATCCACAGGCCGAGCCCGATGGCGAACACCAGTGCGATCGACATGCTGCCCACGAGCTCGGGGAGCACCGCCGGGTCCAGGCCCTCGCCCACCAGCTCGCCGCCGACCACGCCGACCGCCAGCGCGACGCACCACAGCGTGCCCGTCGTCCGGCTGCTGGCGAAGAACCAGATGTGCGAGAAGGACACGAACAGCAGCACCGCCCCGAGCTGCACCGCCGGCACCTGCGCCGAGGTCGCCACGACGAGCAGCACCAGGTAGGCGTTGGTCAGCCGGCGGTCGTCGCGCCGGGCGCCTGGCCGGGCCAGCGTGAGGTAGCCGACGACGATCGCGGAGAGCGCCGCCAGCGAGATCGCCTTCTGGGTCGGCGTCGAGCCGCTGACCAGTGACATCACCGCGACGATCGCCATCAGCACGGCAAAGGCCTGGTCCCACGAGGCGAGGCTGCGGCGCCAGAACGCGCCGCGGTCCCCGCCGTAGGGCTCGACGTCGTCCGGGTCGCGTCCCGGCGCGCCGGCGTGGGGGGGGGGCGGGGGGGGGGGGGGGGGGCGGCGGCCCCGCGGGGTGCTGGCCGCCCCCACGACCCGTCGGCTTGCTCACTCTCGTGACCCTAGTGGTCGTCGTGCCGGAGCCAACGGAACGTGCGCACGCCGACCACGAGCCCGACCACGAGGTAGGCCGCGAGCACCGCGGCGGTGACCCCGTGCTGCCACGACCCGGACGGTTCGAGCACCAGCGCCTCCTCGGGCAGGAACACCGAACGCATGCCCTGCGCCATCCACTTGAGCGGGAACACCGACGCCAGGCTCTGCATCCAGCCCGGCAGCTGGTCGAACTGGAAGAACACCCCGGAGATGAACTGCAGCACCAGGACGACGGGCGTCACCACGGCCGAGGCTCCCCGCCCGGAGCGCAGCACCGACGAGAACGCCACCCCGCACACCGCGCCGGACGCGGCGCCGAGCACGAACACCCACGCGAACGTCGCCCACCGCCCTGCGTCGGTCGGCAACGGCACGCCGAACGCCACCGCCGCCACGACGAGCAGCAGCGCGACCTGCAGGACGCACGCCACGAGCACCTGGCCCACCTTGCCCAGGAAGTACGACGCGGGCGGCAACGGCGTGCCGTACAGCCGCTTGAGCGCACCCTCGTCGCGTTCCACCGCGATGGAGGTGGCGACGTTCTGGAAGCTCGACAGCATGACGCCGGTGGCGATCATGCCGGGCAGGAAGTACTGCGGGAACGTCAGGTCCAGCTCGCCGAACGAGCCCGGGCCGGTGCCGAAGGCCGTCGCGAAGATGACGAGCATCAGCACGGGGTAGATGAAGACGAAGATCAGCGTCATGCGGTCGCGGAAGAACGCCCGCAGCTCGTAGCGGGTCCGCAGCAGGCCGAGGCGCAGCACCCCGGGCAGGGCGGTGGGCCTCGCGGCCCGGCCCGGCCGGTCCTCGCGGGTCGTGCTCGTCGTCGTCACGGCGGTGGTGCTCATCGGTCGACCTCCATCAGCTCCGGGTCGGCCGCCGCAGCGGCAGCGCCGCCGAGCAGGCCGAGGTAGATCTCCTCCAGGCTCGGGCGCTGCACGCGCAGCCCCGGCACCTCGGACAGGCCGAGGGACGCGAACCGCGTGGCCAGCTCGGCCACCACCCGCGTCGGGGTGTCGGTGGCCACCGCGTGCTCGGCGCCGTGCTCGGTCCATCGCACGGAGGTGCGGTGGGCCTGGTCGCCACCGAGCGAGGCCGGCGGGCCCTGCGCGATCACGTGGCCGTCGTTGACCACCAGCACGCGGTCGGCCAGGTGCTCGGCCTCCTCGAGGTAGTGCGTGGTCAGCAGGATCGTCGTGCCCTCGGCACGCAGCGTCAGCACCAGGTCCCAGAACGCGTGCCGCGCCTCGGGGTCGAAGCCGGTGGTCGGCTCGTCGAGGAACAGCAGCTCGGGGCGCCCGACGATGCCCAGCGCCACGTCGAGCCGGCGACGCTGGCCACCGGACAGGTTCTGCGCGCGGGTCCGCCGTTTCTCGACGAGCCCGACCGCCTCGATCACGTCGTCGACGTCGCGCGGGTCCGGGTAGAGCTGCGCGAAGTGCCGCACCAGCTCCTCGACCGTGGCCTCGGCCATGTCGTTGACCGACTGCAGCACGATGCCCAGCCGGGCGCGCCACGCCAGCCCCGCCGTCTGCGGGTCCTCGCCGAGCACGTGCACGCGGCCGGAGTCGCGGTGGCGGTAGCCCTCGAGGATCTCCACGGTGGTCGTCTTGCCCGCCCCGTTGGGGCCGAGCACGGCGACGATTTCGCCGGCGTCGACGTGCAGGTCGACGCCGTCGACGGCGAGCTTGTCGCCGTAGCGCTTGTGCAGCCCGGTCACCTCGATGACCCGGGCGGGGGAGTGGGATGTCGTCATGCGCCAAGGCTGCCTGCCTGGTGCCGGGCACCGCGACGACCGGGCGACCGTCCCCGATGTCCACCGATCGGTGGACCTTCGGACCGACCTTTCGGTGCTGCTCAAGGTCCCGGAGGGGCGTGCCGATCCACAGGCGACTCTCAGCCGTGCCCGTGCGATCCCGCGCGCGCCGGGTCCGCTCCCACCACGAGGACAGGCACCGCGATGACGGACGGCACGGCAGGTTGGCGCGGACCCCTCGACCATGAAGCGGCGAGCGATCCCGCAACCTCGGGCGCCGAGCTGGCGCGGATCGCCGCCTCCCGGCCCGACCTGAGGCCGGCGTTGGCGGCGAACCCGGCCACTTACACCGCGCTGCTGGAGTGGCTGGCGGCCCTGCGCGACCCGGCGGTCGACGCGGCCCTGCGCTCGCGGTTCACGGCGCCCGTGGCACCCGTGGCACCCGTGGCACCACCGGCACCCGTCGCGCCGCCGGCACCTGCGGCACCTGCGGCCCCGGTGACGCCTGCGACCTGGTCGCCGGAACCCACGTGGGGCCAGCCTGCCGCAGCGCCCTGGGCCGCCCAACCCGTTGCGCCGGCGAACCCGGCGTGGTCGTCCCAGCCCGCAGCGCCCTCCTGGTCGGCACAGCCCGGTGCGCCCGTGGACCCGGCCTGGTCCGCTCAGCCCGGTGCACCCGTGGACCCGGCCTGGTCCGCCCAGCCCGGTGCACCCGTGGACCCGGCCTGGTCCGGGTCGTCGACCTGGTCCACCCCGGGCGCCCCACCCGTCGCCCCTGCCCGGCGACGGACCGGGATGTGGATCGCGATCGCCGCGGTCCTGGTCGTCCTCATCGGCGGCGGGGTGGCGGCCTACGTGCTGGTGCTGAGCAAGCTCGGCGGGGCGGCCACCCCCGAAGCGGCGGCGACCGGCTTCGTCCAGAGCCTCGCGGCCAAGGATCTGCTGGCCACCTACGGCATGCTCTCCCCGGCCGAGGTCGGGTCGCTGTCGGACGCCACGCACGGCGCCACGAGCAGTGAGGCCCCGCAGGAGACGCAGGACGCGATGACCGCCCTCCTCGACTCCGTGACGATCACGGTGGACAACCTGGCAACCACGGCCGACGAGATCGACGAGGGCCTGACGAAGGTCGAGATCACCGACGGCACGCTGACCGTCGACGGCGACCCGGACGAGATCGCGGACGCCGTGATGGACCTCGCCCGCAGCTACTCCGACCAGTTCCCGGCCGGCGAGAGCGTGCTGGGGACGGACCTCGAGGGGTCCCGCGCCGAGCTCGTCGACACGCTCACCGAGGAGCTGCCGTACTCCGTCGACCTGGCCGACGACCTCGCGGTGGACGGTGAGGCGCCGTTCGTCATGACGGTGCAGGAGGGTGGCCACTGGTACGTGAGCCCGCTGATGACCGCGGGCGAGTACGTCACCGTGCTGGCCCACCTGGAGCGTGGCGAGATGCCCGACCCCGCGGACCGCGTGCGCTCGGCGTCGCCCGTCGAGGCCGCGGCGGCGTACTCCGAGGCGCTGGCCGCCCTGGACGAGCTGGACGTGGACCCCCTGATCGCGACCCTGCCGACCGCCGAGCGGCGGTTCGTCTCGGTGTACGTGGCGGGTTGGTTGTCCGACGTCCGGGACCAGATGGACGGCTCGGTGAGCATCGACTCGACGGCCAGCGACTTCGCGCTGCTCGACCAGGAGCGCGGCCGCGCCCGGGTGGTCGCCACCGACGTCGGCTACGACATCGACGTCGACGGCGAGGGCGGCTCGTTCTCGTTCGACGGCGACTGCTTCGCCGTGTCCGCGGAGTCCGGCGAGGACTTCGAGGCGTGCCTGTCCGACCTGCCGCTCGCCGCGTCGCTCGGCTTCGACGAGCTGCCGCTGGTGACGGTCCAGGAGGACGGCGGCTGGTACGTCTCGCTCATCGAGACCTCCGCGTCGATCGGGTCGACGATGTCCGAGAACCTGACCCGGCTGTCCGCCGACGGCTCGATGGAGGACCCGGACTGGTGGGCGGAGCAGGTGCCCCAGGACTGGGCCGAGGGCCTGATCGGCGACCAGGCGTGCGCGATCGGAGGCCTGTGCGACTACTCGTCGAGCGACTGGGGCGACTCGGGCACGTCCGGATCGAGCGGGTCGGGTTCGTCGACGGCGTGGAACGACGACACCTGGTGGCAGGACCCGGCTGCCAGCACGCTGTACGAGGAGTGCTCGGCGGGTGTCTGGAGCTCGTGCGACGGGCTGTACTTCGGCGCGGAGCCCGCGACGGAGCTGTCGGTGTTCGCCAGCACGTGCGGCTACGCCTCCGAGAGCGAGACGTTCGGCGAGTGCACGTACTGGATGGGGGAGTGAGCGACCCCGTCAGCGGCCGTCGCTGAGCCGTCAGTCGACCTCGCTGAGCAGGGAGACGATCCGGCCGACCCCTTCGGCCAGGTCGTCGTCGCCCAGCGCGTACGACAGGCGGAGGTACCCGCTCGGCCCGAACGCCTCGCCCGGCACGACGGCCACCTCGACCTCGTCGAGGATGAGCGTGGCGAGCTCGGACGACGTGCGCGGCACGACGCCCCGGATGGTGCGACCGAGCACGTCCTGCACCGAGGGGTAGACGTAGAAGGCGCCCTGCGGCAGCGGCACCGAGACCCCGGGGGCGGCGGACAGCATCGAGACCATCGTCCGGCGCCGTCGGTCGAACGCCGCGCGCATCTGCTGCACGGCGGACAGGTCGCCCGTGAGCGCGGCGATCGCCGCCCGCTGCGAGACGTTGGAGACGTTCGAGGTCAGGTGCGACTGCAGGTTGGTGGCGGCCCGGATGACGTCGGACGGCCCGATCATCCAACCGACCCGCCAGCCGGTCATCGCGTAGGTCTTGGCGACGCCGTTGAGCACGATGCTCGTCTCGGCCAGCTCGGGGACCACGCGCACGATCGGGGTGGCGACGGCCCCGTCGTAGGTCAGGTGCTCGTAGATCTCGTCGGTGATGACCCAGATGCCGTGCTCGTACGCCCAGCGACCGATCGCCTCGGTCTGCTCCGGCGGGTACACCGCGCCGGTCGGGTTGGACGGGGAGTTGAACAGCAGCACCTTGGTGCGCGGCGTGCGCGCCGCCTCGAGCTGCTCGACGGAGACGAGGTAGCCCGCGTCCGGCCCGGCGAACACCTCGACCGGCACACCGCCGGCGAGGCGGATCGCCTCGGGGTACGTCGTCCAGTACGGCGTGGGCAGCAGCACCTCGTCGCCTGGGTCGAGGAGCGTCGCGAACGCCTGGTACACGGCCTGCTTGCCGCCGTTGGTCACCAGCACGTCGGCCGGCCGCACCGGGTACCCGGAGTCGCGAAGGGTCTTGGCCGCGATGGCCTCGCGCAGCGCCGGCAGCCCCGCGGCGGGCGTGTAGCGGTGGTTGGCCGGGTCCTGGGCGGCCCGGACCGCGGCCTCGACGATGTACGCCGGGGTCGGGAAGTCCGGCTCGCCGGCGGCGAAGCCGATGACGGGCCGGCCGGCCGCCTTGAGGGCCTTCGCCTTCGCGTCGACGGCGAGGGTGGCGGACTCGGCGATCGCGCCGATGCGCGCCGAGACGCGGGGGCGGGGGAGGATCGGCTGCTGGCTCACGCGGCCATTCTTCCCCACCCGGTAGCCCGCGGACCAGCAGGTCAGGGTGCGGGGTTGCCGCGGTTCGACCCATCCCTCCCGGGTCGCGTACAGTGGGCGCTCGGCGGTTGACGTCCGTCATGATTCACCCTGCCCGTCGAGCCCCGAACCCGCTTCGGTGGCCCGACAAGGGTGTGTCCTGACGGCGCGGCTACCGGCGAAGGGCAGTGGCGCAATTGGTAGCGCAGCGGTCTCCAAAACCGCAGGTTGCAGGTTCGAGCCCTGTCTGCCCTGCGCGAGCGGTCATCTGACCGCGAGCAGGACTGTCGGTCCGAGGTCTCGCGTCGGCGCCGTCCACCGGGTCTTCCGGGAGACGTCGCAGCCGGCGGGCCATGGCGTCCGGTACCAGAAGGAAGAGGCCGATCGTGAGCGAATCCGCAGCCGCCGCGGCGTCGGAGGGCACGGCTCCGCACAAGAGCACGGCGCCGCGCACCCGCGACGCCGGCGCGAATCCGGGGCCGTTCGCACGGGTGGGGCGCTTCGTGCGACAGGTGGTCGCCGAGCTGAAGAAGGTCGTCTACCCGACCCGCTCGGAGCTCGTCAGCTGGACGTCGGTCGTCGTCGTCTTCGTCGTCATCATGATGACCTTCATCACCCTCGTCGACGTCGGCGTCGGCAAGCTGATGTTCTGGGTGTTCGGCGGCTGATCGCCGCGCAGCACCCGGTCGGATCAGGGATCGACGCAGGAATTCAGAGCAGTACGCCGGAGCAGGAAGCAGGTTCGCACGTGTCGCAGGAGTCGCAGGAGCCCACCACGGGCGCCGACGCGGAGCTCGAGGACGTCCTCGAGTCCGTCGTGGCGGTCGAGGGGACCACCGGGGACGCCGTCGCGCCCGCGGACGAAACCACCGCATCCGAGGTCCCGGGGGACGAGAGCGACGCGCCGGACCCGGACGTGGACCCCGTCGGCGCGTTCAAGGCCAAGTTGCGTGCGCTGCCCGGCGAGTGGTTCGTCATCCACTCCTACGCAGGCTACGAGAACCGGGTGAAGACGAACCTGGAGAACCGTCGTCAGAGCCTCAACATGGAGGACTTCATCTTTGAGGTCGAGGTCCCCATGGAAGAGGTCGTGGAGATCAAGAACGCGCAGCGCAAGGTCGTCAAGCGGGTGCGCATCCCCGGCTACGTCCTGGTGCGGATGGACCTGACCGACGAGTCGTGGGGCGCCGTGCGGCACACCCCCGGCGTCACCGGGTTCGTCGGGCACACGCACCAGCCCGTGCCGCTGACGCAGGACGAGGTCTTCTCCATGCTGGCGCCGAGCCTGCAGGTGAAGACGCCGGCAGCCCAGGCCGCCGCGAAGGCGGCGTCGACCATCAAGGTCGACTTCATCGTCGGCGAGTCCGTCACGGTCACCGACGGCGGCCCGTTCGACACGCTGCCCGCGACCATCTCCGAGATCAACCCCGAGAACCAGAAGCTCAAGGTGCTCGTCTCGCTCTTCGGCCGGGAGACCCCGGTCGAGCTGTCGTTCAGCCAGGTCTCCAAGATCTGACCGGACTGCTCCCCCGTCGGGCTCCGGCCCGTCGTCCTGCAACCGGGTCATCGCCCATGGCGTCGGCCCACGACCTGAACGGAAGGCATCATGCCCCCCAAGAAGAAGAAGATCACCGGCCTGATCAAGCTCCAGATCAAGGCCGGCGCGGCGACCCCCGCGCCGCCGATCGGGCCGGCCCTCGGCCAGCACGGCGTGAACATCATGGAGTTCTGCAAGGCGTACAACGCGGCCACCGAGGCGCAGCGCGGCAACGTCGTCCCGGTCGAGATCACGGTGTACGAGGACCGCTCGTTCACGTTCATCACGAAGACGCCGCCGGCCGCCGAGCTGATCAAGAAGGCCGCGGGCGTGGCGAAGGGCTCTCCGACGCCGCACACGGTGAAGGTCGCCACGCTGTCCCGGGCTCAGGTGCGTGAGATCGCGAGCACCAAGCTCGAGGACCTCAACGCCAACGACCTGGACGCCGCCGAGAAGATCATCGCGGGCACCGCCCGCTCCATGGGGATCAAGGTCGAGGCCTAGTCCTCACCACCCCGCAGTGGCAGGGCCGGTGCGGCCCGACGACCACGACTGCCGACAAGGAGAACTGAGCAGATGGCCAAGCACAGCAAGAAGTACAACGCCGCCCTGGAGAAGATCGAGGCGGACCGGCTCTACACGCCGCTCGAGGCGGTCAAGTTGGCGAAGGAGACGTCCACGACGTCCTACCCCGCCACCGTCGAGGTGGCGTTCCGCCTGGGCGTCGACCCCCGCAAGGCGGACCAGATGGTCCGTGGCACGGTCAACCTGCCGCACGGCACCGGCAAGACGGCCCGCGTGCTGGTGTTCGCCGTCGGCGAGCGCGCCGAGCAGGCGCTGGCCGCAGGCGCCGACGAGGTCGGTGGCGACGAGCTGATCGCCAAGGTCGCGGCCGGGTACACCGACTTCGACGCGGCGGTCGCCACCCCGGACCTCATGGGCAAGGTCGGCCGGCTGGGCAAGGTCCTCGGACCGCGCGGCCTGATGCCGAACCCGAAGACCGGCACCGTGACGATGGACGTCGCCAAGGCGGTCACCGAGATCAAGGGCGGCAAGATCGAGTTCCGCGTGGACCGGCACGGCAACCTGCACTTCATCATCGGCAAGGTGTCGTTCACCGACGCCGCTCTGGTGGAGAACTACGCCGCCGCGCTCGACGAGATCCTGCGGCTCAAGCCGGCCTCCTCCAAGGGCCGGTACATCACCAAGGCAACGCTCGCGACGACGAACGGCCCCGGCATCCCGCTGGACCAGAGCAAGACGCGGCACCTGCTGGACGAGGACGCCGCCTGACGGCTGCTCCCCTCCGAGCCTGACGAAGGCCCGGCCACCCGACCTCGGGTGACCGGGCCTTCGTCGTCCGATGGACGTCGTGCACGGCGCGCCCGGCGACTTGCCGGCGCGTCACCGCCCGCGGGCGCCTCGCAGACCGGCCAGCCAGCCGGCCCAGAACGCGCGTCGTGCTCGCAGCTCGTCCAGCGCGGCCGCCCGCGTCCGCGGGTCGGCCGCCCAGATGCCGGTGGCCTGCGTGAACGGCTCCGTGAAGGGCTCGGTGAACGGCTCGGTGAACGGTTCGGTGAAGGGCTCGGTGAATGGCTGGGTGGAGTCCTCGGTGAAGGGCTCCGTGAACGGATCCGTCCGCAGCGCCTCGGTGAAGGGTTCGGTGAACGGCTCGGTGAAGGGCTCCGTGAAGGGCTCCGTGAAGGGCTCGGTGAAGGGCTCGGTGAACGGCTCCGTGAACGGCTGGGTGGAGTCCTCGGTGAAGGGCTCGGTGAACGGCTCGGTGAACGGCTCGGTGAAGGGCTCCGTGAACGGCTGGGTGGAGTCCTCGGTGAAGGGCTCGGTGAAGGGCTCGGTGAAGGGTTCCGTGAAGGGTTCCGTGAAAGGCTCGGTGAAGGGTTCCGTGAACGGCTCGGTGAACGGCTCGGTGAACGGTTCCGTCTCCGACTCGGGCCGGGCCGTCTGCGCCTGTCCGGTCGCGGCCGCCCCCACCGGGAGCGTCGTGCCGTCGTGGCCCGCCTCGGCGGCGAAGCCCCGGGTGGTGCCGACGTCGGCAGCCCGTCGTCCGGCCCCGCGCGCCACGTCGTCCGTCCGTCCCGCGGTCCGTAGCGGTCCGGCAGCGGCCCGCCCCGCGCCCGCCAACCTGGCGTCCCACGGCCAGGACCGGGTGTAGGCAGCCGCGATCGGCGGCAGCAGGGCGTCGCGACGCATCGCGGCGACGGCCGCAGCCCGGTCACGTCGGCGGGCCGCGGCGGCTCGCGTCGAAGCGGGCGTGGCCACCTGCACCCCCAGGGTCGCGAGCACCACCCGGATCGGGCTGGCGACGGCGTAGCTGCCGTCGTCCTCCCCGCACCAGTGCAGCCCCACCACGCGGCCGGCATCGTCGACCACGGCCGAGCCGGAGTCACCCCCCGCCGAGAACCGCGCGTACCCCGGCGCGGGCTCCACCCGCACCTGGTCGCGGAGCGTCCGTCGCCCGACCCCCGGCCCGAAGTCGACGTTGGTCGTGAAGTCGACGGACGCGACCACTCCCTCGGTCAGTCCCGTGGTGCGGCCGTGCTTGCGCACGTGCATGCCCACCTGCGCGTCCGTCCAGCCGGTGACGGCCCCGATGCCGACGATCCCGGGCAGCCACGTCGCCCCCGGCGCCAGCGCGACCGCAGCCGCGTCGACCCGGTCGGTGAGCACACCGCGCGCCAGCGTGCCGAACCGGTCCGCGGGCCGCCCCCCGTCGGCCACGGCGGGCGCCACCCAGGCGCTGCCGACGTCCTCGAGCCCGTCGCCCGCGGCGACGTGCCAGTTGGTCAGCGCCAGCGTCCGTCCGGTCCCGGGCTCGGTGACCAGCAGCCCGAGCGTCCCGTTCACCGATCGCAGCCGGGCACCGCCCTCGTCCGGCACGGTGACGGGGTCCAGCGGGCCGATGCCCACGCCGCCCGTCAGCGGGCGGTACCGACCCGCGGCGACCGGGTGCTGCGGGGTGGGCTCGAGGCCCACCCGGTGCACCACGACGTCGGTCGGCACCCCGTCCAGGTCGGTCGGCACCCGCTCCGCCGCGGTCAGCTCGTCGGCCGGTCGCTTGGCGACGACGTGCACGACGATCGCCAGCGCGCCGGTCGCCCGCCCGTCGATGCGCTTCTCGCCGATGTCCACGCCGACGACGCCGGGCCGCGCGAGCAGCGCGTCCTCCCAGACGCGCTTGACCGGCCGGATCTCGTCGCGGGTGGGGCTGGGCACGGGCACGTCGGGCTGCGTCATCATCGGCTCCTGCTCGGGGACGGGGTGCGACCGGGAGGATCGGGCGAGGGGCCGCGAGATACCGGGCGTGGCCGCCGACGTATCAGCGGCAGGCCCGGGCGCTCCTGACCCGTGCCCGGACAGGGTGTCGGACGCAGGCACGCGGCGGGCCGGGGGCGCCGCGTACAGCGTCCGACACCCTGTGGCACTGCATCACGCCTGTTGTCGGGCATGTCCGGGCCGTCCTAGTCTGCCCCCAGGGCGGCCACCCGCCTAGGCGGCCTGTGAGGGGTTCCATGATGAGTGACGAGGCGGCGGGGCCGCTGGAGACCGGCGTCCGCGACGACGGTCTGGCGACCCAGGCCGAGCAGGCCGTGCTGGCCTACCGGCGCGGTGAGCGTGAGCCGCTGGCCGCGCTCGTGCAGACGATGACGCCATTGCTGTGGCACACCGTCCGCGCGCAGGGCGCCGACCCCGAGCAGGCCCAGGACATCGTCCAGAACGTGTGGCTGACGCTGGTCCGGGACATCGACACGATCCGTGACGCGCGGGCCACCCTGCAGTGGATGCTGGTCACCGCGCGACGCGCCGCCTGGCGGACGGTGCGCCGGGCGCGCGAGGAGCAGGTCCGGCAGGACTCCGACGAGAGCGCGACCGAGTGGCTCGCGGTGCCGGGCGATCAGGTGCCCGAGGCGGTCGTCACGCGCGACGAGCGGGATCGTGCCCTGTGGCGGCACGTCCAGCGGCTGCCCGAGCGCTGCCGGCACATCCTGGGCCTGATCGCCCTCGTCGACCGACCCGACTACGCGGTGGTGTCCCGGGCACTGGGCATGCCGGTGGGCAGCATCGGCCCGACCCGCGGGCGCTGCCTGGCCAAGCTCCGGCTGGCGCTCAGCTCCGACCCGACCTGGAGCCTCGCATGACCCCCGACGACTCGGTGCTCGGCGTGGTGGCCGCGGGCACCCTCGACCAGCTGGACCTGGAGATCCTGGCGCACCTGCGTGGGCTGGTGGACGTGCTGGACCCGGTCCCGGCGGGCCTCGTCGACCGGATCGGCATGGCCCTGACCATCGAGGCGCTGCACGCCGAGGTCGCCTCCTTGCACCTGGCGGGGCAGTCCGCGATGGCGGTGCGGTCCGACGAGGCGAGCATCGAGGCCGGCACCATCACCTTCACCACCGAGGTGCTCACCGTGATGATCTCGGTGCACCCGGAGGGGGAGCAGCTCCGCGTCGACGGCTGGGCGGCACCCGCGGGTGAGCTGACCGTCGAGCTGCACCAGGGCGCGGCCGTGACGACGACGTCGTCGGACTCCGACGGCCGGTTCTCCTTCGTCCGCGTGGACCGTGGGCCGGCGCGCCTCGTGCTGCGCCGTCCGTCCGACCCGACCGTGCCGATCGTCACCCCGCAGGTCGAGTTGTAGGTGTCGCCGACGGCCGGACGCGACGAGTTCGCCACGCGCGACCTCGTCGCGCTCGGCGCTGCGGTCCGGCGTGCGGAGGACGAGAACGCGGAGGGTCGCCCGGCGGCCGCCCGGCGGCTGCTGCGCCCGGTGATCGCCGAGCTGGCCGGCGCGCACGACGACGACCCCGCCACGGTGCGCGTGCGCGCGTGGGCCCTCATGGAGCTGGCGCGCAGCGAGCACGAGACCCACGGCGCCGCGGACCGCAACCTCGCGCAGCTGGATGCGATGGTGGCCCAGCAGGAGCGCGCCCCCGGTACGGGCTGGCCCGGGCTGACCCCGGCGGTCGCCGGACTGCACGGGCTGCTCGCGCTGCGCGCGGGACGGCTGGCCGAGGCGTTGCCGTGGCTGGACGACGCGGTGGCCCGCATCGACGACGCCGAGCCCCTCGACGCCTGCCGCAGCCTGCTCAACCGGGGTGTGGTGCACGCCGAGCGGCGCGAGCTGTCCCAGGCCCGGGCCGACTACGCGGAGTGCGCGCGCCGGGCCCGGGCCGCCGGCTTCGCCCGGCTGCAGTTCAAGGCCGAGCACAACCTCGGCCACCTCGAGCTCTACGCGGGCCGACTGCCCGAGGCGCTGGCCCGGATGGAGGCCGCCGCGGCCACCCAGCAGGTGCTGCGGCCGGTGGCGGTGCTCGACCGCGGTCTCGTGCTGCTGGAGGCCGGCCTGGTGGCAGAGGCCGACGCGACCCTGGCGGACGCTGCCGCCCTGTTCGCCGCGCAGCGCCTGCCGCACGACGTCGGGCAGTGCGAGCTGGGGCGCGCCGAGTGCGCGATGGTGCGCGGCGACCCAGCGGCGGCCCGGCTGCACGCCGCCGCCGCCCGGCGGCTCTTCCGCCGCCGTGGCGACGAGGCCTGGGCGGTGCGGGCGGCGCAGCTCGAGCTCCAGACCGATGCGGCGACACTGGCGTCGTGTCCGGCGGACACGCCGGGCACCGCCCGGCGATGGGCGACGCTGTCGGCGCGCGCGGGGCGGCTCGCCGAGCTGTGCGCCGAGACGGGCCGGCCGCTGTGGGCGCTGGGCGCGGTGTGCACCCGGATCGAGGCCGACCTGGCCCGCGGCGCCTGTGCCGACCCGGAGGGCAGGCTGGCCGAGCTGTCCGACGTGCCGGCAGACGCCCCGATCGCGCTACGCCTGTACGCCCACCGGATGCGGGCGATGCTGCTCATCGCGGCTGGTCGGCGGCCTGCCGCGTTGCGTGACGTGCGCAGCGGCCAGCGCGAGCTGCGCCTGCACCGGGCCCGCTTCGGTTCCCTGGACGTGCGGACCGCGGGCGCCGTGCACGGCACCGCGCTGGCCGACCTCGACCTTCAGCTGGCCCTGGCGACGAACCGGCCGCAGTCCGTGCTGGACGCGACGGAGCGGGCGCGCGCGGTGATGGCGGGCAGCCCGCGGGTGACCCCGCCCACCGATCCCGTGGCGGCCGAGCTGCTCGCCCAGCTGCGCCAGCTCGTCGACGAGCACCGGGACCTGCCAGGTCGCACGGCGAACGACCCGGAGCGGGTGCGCCTGGCGCGAGAGGTCGCGCGGCTGCGCCGCGACATCCTCGCGCGGTCGTGGCACGAGCCGGGCCGCGCCGCCGACGATCGCGCCGGCCACGCCGTCGAGCTGCGGCACGCGCTGTCCGCGCGGCCGGGCGACGCGGTGGTGGACGTCGTCGAGCACCGGGGACGGCTGGTCGCGGTGCGGGTGGACGCCGGTGGCCCCCGGTTGCTCGAGCTCGGGCCGAGCAGACCGGTGCTCGAGGCGGTGCGCCGCGTGCACGCCGACCTGGAGATGATCGCCAACCCCTTGGTGCCGGCAGACCTGCGTGCGGTGGCGCACGGGTCGCTGCGCACCGGCGTCGGCGTGCTGCAGGCCACCATGGACCCGGCGATCGGGCCGGACGACCACGAGCTGGTGGTGGTGGCCGGCGGATGGCTCGGCCTGCTGCCGTGGGGGCTGCTGCCGACCCGGCGCGGCCTGCCCACGGTGGTGGCACCCTCGGTGCGGCACTGGCTCGCCCACCTGGCCGCCGGTCCGCCGGACGCGCTGCAGCTCACGGCGGCCGCCGGTCCCGGCCTGGCGCTGGCCGAGCAGGAGGCACGCGACGTCGCTGCGCTGTGGCCTGGTGGTCGTGCTCTCGTCGGCGGCGACGCCTCGGTCGCCGCGGCCGCGGCGCTGCTCGGCTCGCCCGGCGTGGTGCACCTGGCCGCGCACGGCCGCCACGAGCCGGAGAACCCGCTGTTCTCGTCCGTGCGGCTGGCGGACGGGCCGCTGTTCGCGCACGAGCTGGACGTCGGCGGGCGGGCGCCGCTCCTGGTGCTGCTCTCGTGCTGCGAGGTGGGCCGCTCCAGCGTGCGGGCCGGTGGCGAGGCGCTCGGGCTGGCGAGCGTGCTGCTGCGGACCGGCGTGGCGTGCGTGGTCGCGGCCACCGCCCCGCTGAACGACCAGGCGGCGCTCGCCGTGATGACGCGCACCCACGAGTTGCTGCGCGACGGGCACCGGGTGGCCGATGGGCTCGCGGTCGCGGTCGCGGAGCACGCCGCGTCCACCGGGGAGCCAGTCCCGTTGGCCTGCTTCGGGTCCTCACCGCCGGTCGCCCCGCCGCCGTCGTCGTCCTGAGCCTGGCGGCGGCGCGGCGCGGTGACAGCGCCGCCGGGATTTGGTGCATCCGGGGGCGTCCCGTAACCTGATCCCGCCCGAAGACCGCCGGTCGTCGGCGCGCCCGTCCCCTCGCGGGGCCGGACGAGCC
>Ga0302287_10000335_pt1 | contig 25617 bp, 23 predicted proteins | sample III_Fen_E2_4_FD_200452 | JGI IMG/M metagenome (GOLD analysis project Ga0302287, IMG submission 200452) | Peat permafrost microbial communities from Stordalen Mire near Abisko, Sweden - III_Fen_E2_4 | ecosystem: Environmental > Terrestrial > Soil > Wetlands > Permafrost | place: Sweden: Abisko...
CTGGCGGGCTGCAGCGGCTCCATCAGGAAAGCCTGGCCAGCCTGGTGGGGCAGCGCGGCTTTGGCGTTCCCCATTCCCAGCAAGCCTTACTGGCCGCGTTGCGCGATGTGGTGTCCAATCCCCTGGACGAAACCATTGAATTCATCAAGCGCGATATCCTGAATCTCGCTCTTCGCAATACAGACAACCATTCGCGCAACACGGCAGTTCAGCGCACGCCCGACGGATGTGTGCAGCTCACGCCCTTGTTTGACTTTGCGCCGATGTTCAAAGACCCCGAGGTCGTTCCACGCAGTTGCCACTGGCGTAACGCCCAAGGCATCAAGCAAACCGATTGGCTCCAAATCATTGAGGATCTACCCTTCCCTGAGCAAGAGCGGACAGAGATTGCGCATGCCCTGAGTGAGTTCTTGCCCATGGTTTCCCTGCTTGAGGGTATTGCCCGGCAATGCGGCGTTGAGCCTGCCGTCCTAAACCAATGCCTGGGATCCATTGCCGCGCAGAGCGCACAGCTGGACAGGCTGCCAGCACCTTCGCGCCTTTATGCGCCCGCTCCTGACGTGATGCCTGGAGGTCAAGATGGATAAGCGGATGACAGTTGCTTCAGAGCTTGCGGCCGAACGAAGACAGGCGCTTTATCGGGATGTCGCTAGTGGCACGATCACCATTGGGAAGGCGGTCCATGCCATGCGCAAAATCAGCCGGCTCACACAGCCCGAATTTGCCAAGCACCGGGGGATCAGTGTCCAGGCGCTGCGCCAAATTGAAACCGAGACCGGAAACCCGACCGTTGAAACGCTAAACAAGGTTGCCAGCATCTTTGGATTGCAGGTTGGCTTTGTGCCTATTCCACGGAAATTTTAACGCGGCTTGGTTCAAGCGTGAGTGGCCCCAACGCCAGCGGCAAGGCGGCGCCGCTCAAACCCATCTTCTGGTGGATCGTGGGGAGCACATCGCCTGCCAATCGATCTTTTGCCGCGTGCTTAGGGTCGAGTGCGACGTGCTGAAGGTCAGTGCCAGGGGTATTTCACCTGGCACCGCCACGATGCAAGCAGCCTGCTGCCTCACCGACGAAGCGCTGCTGACCCACATGCGCGCCATCCATGCCGAGGTCCAGCAGGAATACGGCTGGCCGCGCATGCACAAGAAACTGCTCGCCCGTAGCATGCAGGTTGGGAAAAAGCGGGTTCGCCACCTGATGCAGCAGCATGACTTGAGGGGCAAAACCAAGCGCAAGGTCAGTCATCGGTAACTTCGGCTACCTGTCACCATACGAAAGTACAGACTGCAAACCTACGCTGTCACGGCGAAAAATCAGGTGCCGGGACGAGCCAGAAAGACCATCGTCCACAAAATCCAGGCCAGTCCCGCCATTCCTGCCAGGACGAGAAGGGTGCATAGCAGAAAATCGATCACGTCTGCGTGCTTTTTTACCGCCGCCAGAACCGGTGGACTCATTGGTTGGGCACTTGGACGCCGTGTTTTTCCCGCAGGCTTACCAGTAGCTGCGAGACCTCCTCGCGCCGGCCTGTGTCTGCGTCTTCGCGGCCTGCGCGCGCGGGTGCGCTCAGGGCACGTGTCAGGTAGTCCAAAGCTCTGGGGTATTCGCCTTGGTCGGCCAAAAATTCACCGTAAAAGAAGTTGGCGTCAATTCCGTTGGGGTCTAGGGCCAAGGCTTTAACGAGGTACTCGCGGGCCTTTTTCTTGTCGCCAAACCCGATGGGCCAGCCCGGTACCTTGGCATACAGCGTGCCGAGCGAGTCGTAGGCGGACCCATTGAGCGCGCCAGGGCTGATTTTTTCAGCGTCGAGAAGCAAACCCCGCGCTTCTTTGGCTTTACCCAGGGCGCTCAGGCCGCCTTCAGTCTTGGCCGCGCTCGCCAAGACGATGGCTTGCCAGATCAGCGGCTCAGCCCGTGCGGGAAAGGCGTGTGAGACTTGCCGCGACCTGGCGATCAGGCTGCGAAAAGCCGCCTCCTTGTCGCTGTCAGGCGTGTGGTAGCTGATTTTGGCCCAGCCGTGGGCCAGGTCCATGACAGCAACGTCCAGCTCCGGCGGGGCGGCAAATACGCTGGCATGAAGTGCGGCGCACAGCAAGAGCGCGGCGGTGGGTTGTCGGTACATGGGGCAAGTCCTCGTTGATGGGGGAATTCAGCGGCTGGCTTCGGCGGCAAAGGGGCGCATTTTTTCGAGCTGGCTTGCCAGCGAGCGGTCAACCAGCCGGGGCCAGATGGCATTGATGCGCACGAAAAGTTTCTCGGGCCAGCCAAGGTAGCGGTCGCGCTCATCGCGCTCAATGGCGCGGATCACTCTGGCCGCGACCACCTGGGGTTCGTCCTGCCCCATCTTCAGCACGCTGGCCATGCGCGTGACGGTGCTGCGGTTGAAGGTGGTTCGGGTAAAGCGCGGCGCCAGGTAGGTCACGCCCACGCCGCTGCCCGCGAGCTCGCGCCGCAACGCCTCGGAAAAACCGCGCAGTGCGAACTTGCTGGCCGAATACGAGGCGAAGCACGGAAAGCCGATGGAGCCAAAAATCGACCCCACGTTGACGATTTGCCCTTTTTGGCGCGCCTGCATCTGCGGCAGAACGGCATGGGCCAAGGCCATTGGCGCGATGACGTTGATGTGAAACAGCGCTGCAGTGTCGGCGGTGGCCTCGTCGGCAAAAAAGCCGAAGTTCTGGATTCCGGCGGAATTGATCAAGAGGTCGATGACGCCGACGCTGCGCAGCGCCTCATGCACGACCGTCGCCGGCACGCCCGGCTTGGCCAGATCGGCGGCCAGCGGCATGACCTGCACGCCCGTGGCGCGCAGTTCGAGGCTCAGACTTTGGAGCTTTTTGGCGTCGCGCCCCACCAGAACCAGGTTAGCGCCTTGCCCTGCGAGCTGGCGTGCGATTGCGCTGCCGATGCCGCCGACAGCGCCCGTTACCAGCGCCGTGCTTCCTGCGATTTTCATGCTGCTGCTCCAAGGTCGATGCCGCGCAGCACATTGCCGTAGAGATGGAAAAAGGTCTTCGCGCTGTGAACCACGCTGTCACGGTCGGCCGGGTTGTCCAGGCCGTTGACGAGTTTTTCAAAGTGCCCTATGTGTTCCATATCCAGAGCGCCGTGGCTGCTCAGGTAAGTGAATGCATGGGCTGGTAGGTCCAGTGCGCTGCCCAGCGCGCTGGCAGCCCGGCACGCCAGGCTGACGCTGGTGCCCTCAAGTACGTAAACCATTCCGAACAGGCCCAGGGGATTGCGCCGCATGACGGTGTCGTAGGCATAGCCAATCATCACATCAGTCTGGAGATCGGGCTGGCTGACACGCACAGCATCGGCATCGCCGCCGGCGGCCGCGATGTCATTGAGTATCCATTCGTGGTGGCCAATCTCTTCTTCGATGTAGTGCGCAACGTCGCTGCGCAGCCATTCCTGCTCAGCAGACAGGCGCGCGCCACATGCCATGAGCAAGGGCACGGTATGCCTGACATGGTGAAATGCGCGAGTCAGAAAGTCCAGATAGTGCAGGCGGCTGACGCGCCCGGCCATTGCGGCCAGGATGACTGGTGACGACAGTAATTCGTGACGGTCCACGGCAGTCGCCTGTTCAAGATGCTGGTAAAAGGTCATGGGATTTTTCCTGGTGCAGGTGTTGGTACAAACCATCGATACGAGCGGCGTAGGCCACAAAAATGCTGGTGCGCCGTAGGCGGCCATTGGCTGTGAGCATCCCGTTGCTGAGCGTGAACGGCTCGGCGGGTAGCCAGGCGCGCACGCGCGCATAGTCGGGTAGCTGCTCATTAGCCTGGGCTATGGCAGCGCGTATCGCCTGGGGCGTGGCGGAGGGGCGCGCAACGATCACGGCGCTATTGAACGGCCGCGCTTCACCGAAGACTGCCGCCTGCGCGATGGCGGGGTGAAGGACCAGTTCTCGCTCCACCCATTCGGGTGCGATGTTGCGTCCGAACGAGGTGATGAAGATGCTTTTTTTCCGGCCCGTGAGATAAAGAAAACCGTCCTCATCGAGATAACCAAGGTCGCCGGTGGCGATGAATTCCTGAGCCTGCTGCGACGCTGGCTTGCCCATGCAGCCGCGCCAGCGTACGCCGCGAACCAGAATTTCTCCGTCGTTCGCAAAACTGAGCTGCACATGGGGCAATGGCTTGCCCACGCTACCACTGCGATTGTGGCCGTAATGATTCACGGCCACCACGGAGGCACATTCCGACAGGCCGTAACCTTCATGCACGGGCAAACCCAGCGTGTGGGCCTCCTGCAGCAGGCGCTTGGCTACCGGAGCTCCGCCCACAGACAAGTAGCGCAGTGTGCGCGGCGTTGCCACGCCAGCCTGGCAGGCCGCCACCAGCGCCTGTAGTATCTGCGGAACCATAATGGCGCTGCTGGCACGCCATTCGGTGAGTGCCGCAATCAGGCGCAAGACATCAAGCCCGGAACTACCAGACATGCCCACATGCGCCAGCGGTGGCACGCAGATGGTGGCGCCGGCCAGCAGCGGCGTGTAGATGCCGCCGATATTTTCGAGAAGAGTGCCCAGCGGCAGCAGGCAAAGATGCCGGTCATCGCCACGCGCAGCGCTTGCCATGCGCAGCGATTGGGCTACCACTTCCATCTCCTGGCATCCTAGGCACACGCCGCTGGGTTCACCGGTCGTGCCGGACGTGAAAGTCACCTTCTGCGTTCCGGCGGGAAGTTTTGTACTGGCGATGTCCCTGGTTTCTAGCTGGACGCGGCGCATTTTCCCGTGAAACGCCACAGATGTCGGAGGCGTTTCATGCGATGCGCCGGATAGCCATTCGGGCTGGTCGGTCAGCACTTGGTCGATGCCGGCGGTGCGGATCGCATGCGCAATTTGCGCGGGCGAAAAAAACAGCGGTAGCGGAACAATCGGTATGCCGGCCAGCTGTGCAGCCAGATCGGCCAGCACCCAGTTGACACTGTTGTCCGCATGGATGGCGATTACCTGTGCGGGTGATTGGCGCAGGCTGGCGGCGAGCCGATCAATCATGTCAGGCAGTTCGCCATAGGTCCATGCACCTTCGACATCTTGCAGGGCCACCTTTTGCGGCGTGGTGGCGCCGTGGTGGCGCAGCGCATCAATGACACGGCTCATGAGGCGGCCTGGGTGGCGAAAGCGCATGGCGCGCGGTGTTGTATCACCGCATGGAAGCCTTGACCGACATGGCCGGCCAAAACCCGTGGTGCGTTTTCGTAGTAGCTGCCCCATCCGGCGCGTTCAGCCGCAGGCAGGCGCGCCGCATCGGCAGCGCGGATGTCGATGGGTGACAAGCCCATGCGGGAAAAAGCGTTGCGCAAGGGGGCCGTGCCGGTGAAGGCAACCCATTCGAAGTCTTCACCATGCAGGTGTTGCGTCAGCAGGCCGATCATGGAGCGCGCCACGCCGGAGTGTGTTCCGCAAAACTGCCCCACTTCGACGATGCTGCGGCGCTGCACCGCATGACCCCAGCGTGCGGCAATTTCGCGCTCTATCGGCAGGTCGAGGTACTGCTCCAAAAACAGGCTGCACGTGGCAGAGCGCAGGCCGAAGGCGACGCAGATTTCGTCTGCCTGATTTCTCAGACTGAACAGCCGTGGCATGAACGCATCGACTTGCGCATGGAACGAGCTTGCAAACCGCTCGCGAATGAATGTCTCAACTTCAGCACGCTCGGCCCCGGTGTGTTCACGCAGCTCAACCGGAGGTGCCAAGATACTGGACCGGCGCGAGACGGGTGTTGTTGTGCTGCTGTTAAAAGAGGGCATGGATTCCTTTGCGTTACGGGCCGTCATTGTGATGACGACAGCGATAACGCAATAGTGGTGCCAAGCCTTTCCCGTAACTATCAGAAGCAGCTAACATGTTGATTAGATTGAAGAAAAACTCACCAGTTCGTCAAATTGTGGAGGCATGAAGGCGCGCTGAAGGGCGCCGGTCCTGCACGTCTTGTCAACCAAACCTGCAGTAGGGGTAATCGCTTTATTTGGGACAGTGCGGCGCGTCGCCGAAGGCCAGCACCACGGTGATGCGGCGGTCCAGAGAGCAGGTCGATATGTAGCCAATAGCCCCCGGCGTGGAGGCGACGAAGAGAATCACCGCTTCCTCGGAGGCCAGCACATGCGGAGGCAATACGCCGTGGAAATACATCTCGCGCCAGTAGTCCTCCATCTCTTCAGGAAGATGGCCCAGCACCGCCTGCGAAAACGTACGGCGCAGCGGATGCATCGCGGGCAGATTGACTGGCTGGATGCGCATCCCGTTTTCCCAGTGGTTTTGCTTGCGGCTGAATATCTGCGAAACCGTTTCTCGCGACAGATGCCGCTCCACGGCGTCGGCTGCGGTGATGACAACGAACAGCCGGTCAGCCGCCCATGCGCCATGCATGACCGCGCAGGCGCTAATGATCAGCCAGGCCAGCAGCGAAGGGACTCTGGGCATGCCTTGTTTCAGAAAAGCACACTGGCCGAGGACTTGAATCCTTCGGGCGTGCCGGTGCTGTTGTTCTTTGCGCCTATCCATTCGGCTTTCAGCACGATGGCTGGCGTGATGCGGTAATTCAGGCCGACGACCCATTGCTGCGAGGCCAGGGGCTGCAGCGCCGTGTGGAAAGATTCGTAGCGACCCACTGCATACAGCGATGCGGAGAGTGGCACCACCGCCTGGATGAATGCCCCCCGCTCATCCCACGCGCTGCCCTTGCCGGAAAAACGATAGACGCCCTCGATGCTGATCTCGTAGCGGTTGCGTGTCCACAAGATGTCTACCCCTACAAGCTGCTTGTACTCGCCTGCGGATTTCTTCTGTTCGAACGTGGCGTAAGACACGCCCAGCTGCATGCCCGACAGCAGTGGCATATTCAGGTGTGCGCCAAGTGCCTCGTTAAAGGTGTCAAGCGCTGGATTTGGGGCCAGTTCCCTGCCGTTCGACGCATATACCGAGTATTCGAGGTCATGGCCCATCGTCGGTAACCTGCCGTTGACCATCAGGCCCGTCGCATTGGTCGGAAACACGCCAGAGGTGCTCAGAGGACGCGACGTGGTCCAGACTAAGGGTGTGGCGTGAATCAGGTTCCAGCGGCCGATGGGGGTGAGGAACTTACCGATGCGGATGCTGGTAGTGTCGCTGAGTGCGTAGTCGGCGTACATGCGCTCCAGAGCAACGTAGCGCCGGCCATCATCAATATCGTTCGAGGGGGCGCCCAGCGTATTCTTACTGTCGAATTCGGCGAAGAGTTTCCAACGCCCCTGACCTTCCCACCAGACGGACAGGCTCAGGTTGTCCATGCCGACGCTAGCTGGCGCACCGCGCAGCTTGTCATAGCCAGCGGTCGCATAGCCGCCAAGCGTGAGACCGGTTCTGGGAATATGTAGGCCGTCGCCTAGGCGGTAGTCGATGTCAGACAGGGAGGCCGCATTGGCATGCATGCTCGCCAGCGCCAAGCACGACAGAGCTATGCATGCCGCTAGCGCATGGCGCCGCTGCGGCAGCATCTCATACTTGGAGTTCATTCAGATACTATCCGGCAGTGAGTATTCGTAAAACGCTTCTTGTTGCATTTCTCGGCGTGAGCCTTGCGTGTGCCATGCTTTTTGCGATTCTCTCTTTCGTACAGGTCCGTGCGGCAGTGCAAGCAGAAATAGAGCGTAATCTTGAAATCCAGGCCATTGGCACCGCCGCCGAAATCGACAAGATGATGTTCGAGCGGTTGCAAAACGCCGTCACCTGGAGCCGCCTGGATATTATGCAAGACATGCAGGTCTTCGACGTGGACAAACGCCTGTCGCGGTTTCTTTCGGACCTTCAGACGGGCTATGGCGATGTTTATCTAAACCTCTCATGCGTTGACAGCCAAGAGCACGTGGTCAGCAGCAGCGATGCCACCCAGATCGGCCGGGTGACGCATGCCCAGCCATCATGGATAAGAACCTCTCTGTCGGCCACTGACGTGCAGATTGAGTCGCCAGACGGTGCCCCGGGCATCGTGATGCGCGTGGCGCTGTCTTCGGCCTATACCCAAGGCAATCTCGGCGAACTGCGCCTGCGGCTTGACTGGACCAGGATCTCCGATGTGCTCGACCAAGCAGCAGGCGACGACGGCCGCATGCTGGCCATTCTCGACAGCGATGGCCGTTTGATCGCAGCTTCAAAGGCGCTGCGCGCACGCGGCCTGCTGCTGGGCAACACCCTGGCGGGCTGGCGGATGGCGCCAGGTGTCAGCCAGGTCACCACGCGTGCTGGGCAGCCGATCACACCGTCGGACCTCATCGTCGGCAGCGCTGTATCGCATGGCTATGCGCGCTTTACCGGATTCGGCTGGACGACGCTGGTGATTGAGCCGGTAGAGCTGGCGCTCGCGCCGGTGTACCGCATGGCGCTGATATTCATAGGCTGCCTTGCGCTCGTGGCGCTGGTGACCTTCCTGATTGCCAACTGGGTGAGCCGCGAAATCGCCCGGCCCATCGTGGCGCTGACCGGCTTTGCCCGGGGCTATATGCGCAGCAAGGTGCTGCAGGTGCCAGCTACGCCTGGTAAGGGGGAAGTTGGCGAGCTGACGCAGGCCTTTGGGCAGATGGTGCGCGATATTGACCTATCGCAGCAGAATCTAGTCCGTGCTTCCAAGTTGGCTGTCGTTGGCGAGCTGTCGTCTATCATCGCGCACGAAGTTAGAACGCCACTGGGTATCCTGCGCTCGTCGGCCCAGATGCTGAAGCGCGAGGCTGGCATCAGCCAAGAGGGCATGGAGCTCGTCGGCTTCATTGACACGGAAACGGAGCGTCTGAACCGGCTGGTTTCTGCCATGCTCGACACTGCGCGCCCGCGCGTGCCCTCTTATTCGCCGGTGGACATGCATGAGCTGGTCAGGCGCAGCATCGCGATGCTGGCCGCGCAGGCTGCCCATAAAGACATCACCGTCGGTGTTTCGCTGCAAGCGCTCCATGCGGTGATCACTTCGGATGAAGAGCAGATGACCCAGGTGCTGCTGAACCTGCTGATGAACGCGCTGCAGATACTTGATCCCGGCGGCCGTATCGAGGTGGCAACGCGCGATGACGGTCAGTGGCTGTGTATCGGAATCGCCGACGATGGTCCGGGCCTGGCGCCAGCGGAGCGGTCACGCGTGTTTGATGCCTTCTTTTTTCGCCGCGAAGGCGGTATTGGCCTTGGTTTGGCGATTGTGCAGCAGATCGTCAGCTCGCATGGCGGCGAGATCTCAGCGTCCGAAAGCATACTAGGGGGGGCACTGTTCAGTCTGCGGCTTCCCCATAAACAAAGGGATATTGAATGAAGAAGCGACAGATACTGGTCGTGGATGATGAGCCAAAAATGGCCCGTGTACTCGAACTCATGCTCAAAAGCATGGGGCACGCCGTGCTGACTGCTGGCAACGGTGTCCAGGCGCTGGCCCTGTTCGGGCGCAACGCCGTGGACCTCATCATCACCGACCTGCGCATGCCTGAAATGGATGGTATGGAACTATTGGCGCGGCTGCGCGAGCAGGGCTCCGACGTGCCAGTCATGGTAATCACCGCGCACGGCACGGTGGAAACCGCAATCACAGCCATGAAGCACGGCGCCTGTGACTACATCCTGAGGCCGTTTGACCTGGATGCCCTGATGCTGGCGATCGAGCGCGCACTCCAAGGCGTCGATGTAGCCCGCCAAAACACCTTTCTGCGCGAGGAAATCCAGCGCGGCTGGGATGCCTTCGTTGGCATTAGTAAGCCAATGCGGGCGGTGTACGAGCTGATACAACGGGTCGGACCCAGCAAGGCCTCCGTTCTACTCATCGGCGAGACCGGCACCGGGAAGGAGCTGGCAGCGCGGGCCGTGCATAACGCCTCGCCGCGTAGTGCAAAGCTGTTCGTGCCGATCAACTGTGCGGCGATTCCGGCCGATATTCTGGAGAGCGAACTCTTTGGCTACGAGAAGGGCGCTTTCACCGGCGCTGTCAAGGAGCGCATCGGCAAGTTCGAGCTGGCCGACGGCGGCACGATCTTTCTCGACGAACTGACCGAAATGCCCATGCCGCTGCAGGCCAAGCTGCTACGCGTTCTGCAGGAGAACACCATTGAGCGGCTGGGCGGCAACCGTGTTTTGGAACTAGACATCCGCATCATCGGCGCAACCAACCGAGACCCGCTGCAAGCCATGCGTGAAGGCAGGCTGCGCGAAGATCTGTACTACCGGATCAACGTATTTTCCATCGAGCTGCCACCGCTACGCGAACGCGTGGAAGACATCGCCGGTCTCGTGGATCACTTTATCGCCAAGCACGGCTCGGCGAGCAGGCTCACAGCAACCGCGCTGGCGCGGCTGCAGCGTTACCCCTGGCCCGGCAATGTGCGTGAGCTCGAAAATATGGTCGAGCGTGCCATGATCCTGAGCGGTGGCGGCGCGCTGGAGGAACAGTACTTCCTGCTCGGCCCCAAGGCGCAGGAGCGATCCATTCAGGTGGATGCGGGCGCTGGTGGCCCAGCTCGGATGGTGCCGTTAGATCAGGCCGTTGACGAGCTTGAGACGCGCCTGATCGGCGAAGCTCTGATCCTGGCCGACGGCAACAAGGCCAAAGCCGCAGCGATGCTTGCGATCAGCGAAAGAAAGCTCTGGTACAAGCTTAAAAAGGGCCGTCCCGACGACTTGGCATCCTGACTCCCTGCAAGCCTTGGCGGCGCAGGTGCAATGCCTGTCAACAGACCTTGCAGCAAGCGCTGCTCCTGCGCCCGCGCGCCGCTTGCCCCTGTATGACAGCGACCCTCTGACACCAGGCGCTTAACACCATGTGCTAGGAATGTGGCACTGCTTTTGCAGTGCATGAGTCTCGCCGACCGGGCCGGACATGGCGCATGTGTTGCTTCGATGCTTGCAATGCAGCCCAGTCCCGGCGGGATTTTTAACAGGAACAAATACATGAAATTTCACAAGCTCGCGTTTATTACCCTCATCGCGTTGACCGCCACAGTCGCATCGGCAGAGGGCATCTACGTTGTCGGCGAGGTGACGCGTTCGATGGCGTCTCTTGACGGCGCCTCCTTCGACAATCTGCTGACGCTCAACGGCGCGACGGGGTTGTCAAGCGGTAGCACCGGCAACAGCAACAAGTGGCGACTGCAGGGCGGCTACCAATTCAGCCCAAACCTAGCGGTCGAAGGCGGCTACATCGACTTTGGCACGGCCAGCTACCAAGCCGCGTACAGCGGTAGCACAGCGCAGGGCATGCTCAAGGCGGGGGGGCTTGATGCGGCGGCGCTGTTCTTGCTGCCGCTGAATGAGCAGGTCTCCGTCTTCGGCAAGGCTGGCATCGTGGCTGCGACGGTCAAGTCCAGCCTGACGGCCGACGCGCTGGCCACTCTGGCCAGCGCCAGCGCTTCCACCACGATAGTTCGCCCGCTGCTCGGATTCGGCGCGAACTTCAACCTGACCGAAAAAGTCGGTCTGCGGCTGGACTACGACCATGTCAGCGGCCTGGGCAATTCCAGCACGACTGCCAAGATGAGCGTCAACATGCTGTCGGTCGGCCTAGCCTATCACTTCTGAATACGATATTCTGGCTGGCCTGACACGCCTAGGGATTCTGGAAATCACCCTTTCGCTACTGCTGAATTTGTACGGTATAAGTGGCCGCGCCGCTGGCATTAGGCGCCAGCGTCCCGGTATAGGTAAAGCGCACACTGCCCGTGCTGCCGACCGCTGGCGCGGTGATGGCGCAGGCGGTCAGGTTCATCGGCAACAGGCCGCATCCAGCACTGACAAACACGGTAAAGGCTGGCGTAGCGTCGTTAACCACAACATTGGAAAGCAGCCCGCTGCTGACATTGGTGAACGTCAGCACATAGACAAGATTACTACCCGGCAAGGCAGTGGTCTTGTCCACCGACTTGACCAACGGCATATCAGCGGCATGGCCTGCCGTAGTCACATCTGAATGACTCAGACTGCTGCTAATGCTGCCGGAAATAAAGTTAGCGGTGATCGTCACTCGATTTACAGCATCGAGCGGTGCGCCCAGCGGAACCAGCTCCTTGAGCAACACGCACAGGCTTTGTCCGGCGCTCAGGCTGACAGACCCCGTCAGTACAGGTTCGCCTGCATCAATCGTACCGCTGCAATTACCGTCAAGGTAGAGCACCTCGCTCCACAGAAATGCTGAAGAATAGGGTGCTGCAGCACTGCTCAGGCTGAAATTGACCGTACCGCTGATGCCCGCCGTAAAAGTGTGTGGATAAAAAACAACCGCTCCTGGCATGGCCGATTGCGCGCCGTCAGTCGTGAACTGGGCTGGCTGGATGTCCGAAAAATTGACCCCGCTGTAGAGGCTACCCGCGCCATACGTAAAGGTCACGCTGTCGCTGGCCAGCGTATAGCTGCCGCCTGTCGTTCCAGCTGTGCCGCCACTGCTGAAGTAGTTGGGCGGATTGGTCTTGGCGACGATCACGCTGCCGCTGGCAGCAGCAGGCAACCACAACACATAATCGCCCTGTACATTGCTGACCGCACTGCTGCAGGTACCGCCGCAGCCAGCACTACTGGCTGTCAGAGTGGCGCCACTCAGGCCTGGCTCACTGCCATTCTGAATAACATCGGCCGCAGTGCCACCGCCTGCTCCGCTATCGACAAAAACCCGCCCGCTCAGCTTGCTACCGTTATAAAGACCAAAATCCTGATTTTGCAGATCCAGCGCCCCAACAGTCATATTGATCTGCCCGCTGCCCGGCGCCATCAGCAGCCAGCCCGCAGGCGCTCCCGCCACCGTACTGGAAACCGATGCATTGTTTGACACTACCAAGCAGTAATTACCGGCCATCACACCGCCAAAGGTATAGCTGCCGGAGGATGCCGTGAGCGTACGCACCGCCACCGCAGACCCGGTGCAATTAAGGAACAGCTTGACATAGGCCGTTGTTCCGCTACCCCATGACTCGGCAATATCACGTGTGGTGTTGTAGTTGGCATCGGCATAGAGCTGTCCACTGACATTGACCCCTGTGGCGTTGACCGTCAGCGTGCTGCTGCCGCCCGTCAGGCTGCTGCCAGAATCGGTGGTGGACAGCACGGAGGTAGTATTGTTGTACATGCCGGCGGTGCTGGCTGTGACGTTCACCGTCACGGTGCAGGTACTGGCCGCCGGGATAGAGCCACCGTCCAGCCGGATTCCGGTATTGCCCGCTGCGAGGGCGCCGCCACTGGAATTGAGCAAGATAGCACCGCTGCAGGTGGTCGAAGCCGACAGCGGACTGGCCAGACGCATCTGTCCGGGCGAGGTCGGAAAAACGTCCGTAAACGCTGGCGTGGACAGATTGATGGCCGTCAGGGCATTGGTGTTTGTCAAGGTGATGGTCAGGGTGCTGACTGCATCTGAAAAAATCGTGCTCGGGCTGAACACCTTGTTGATGGTTGGCTGAGCCAGCACCGCCAAGGAAGCCGTGCCAATGCCTGAACTGCTTCCCGCCACCGTGCCAGTGACCACTGACGTGTTATTGGTATAGCTGCCCGGAACGCTGACGGTGAGAGCAACCGTGATGGTGCAGCTTCCCCCGGCAGCAACCGTTCCGCCGTTGATCTGGAGGTCAATATCGCCTACCGCCAGCGCGGTGTTCGAAGAATTGCGCAGAGTACTGGGCGTTCCGCCTGCGCTGCAGGTGCTGGTTGAAGTGAGTGGGCTGGCTACCTGCATCTGGCCCGGTGTGACCGGAAAAATATCGGTGTAGGCAGCAGGCGTAGTTAGAGCAATCGCCGAAGAATTTGGATTGCTGACCACGATGCTCATCGTCACCACATCGCCCCCGCCCATGCTGGCAAGGTTGAATGACTTGCTGATCGTCGGTGGCAGTAGGACTGTAAGATTAGCCGTATTACTGGGTAAGCCAGCCACCGACGTCTGTGCCGTGGTCACACCGCTCGTGGTGTTGGGGTTGACCCCTGCCGTGCTACTGGTCACACTGACAATCACCGTGCAGCTACCCGAAGCCGGAATGCTCAACCCGCTAAAACTAAGCGCCGTCTGCCCGGTGGAGAACAGGTTGGCAGCCACCCCCACGCAGCTGCCTGTTGCTGCGCCAGGCGCGGCGATGTTTATGCCGGTCATGGTGTCAGTGAACGCCGCGTTGGTCAGTATGCTGGCATTAGCGTTACTTAGGGTGAACGTCAAGGTGGTATTTGTGCCAGATGCAATCACAGCTGCGCCAAATGCCTTGTTGATGGTTGGTGCATTGATAACCAGCAGGGTGGCTGTGGCTGGGTCGGGGTTGGTGCTTCCCTCCAGCGTAGTCACCGCATTGGCCGGAATGGTATTGAGATAGCTCCCGGTGGTTGAAGCGGTCACCGGAACACTCATGGTACAAACCGAATTTGCCACCAGCGTCGCGCCCGATAGCGTGACCGTCCCACCGCCTACAACTGCGGTCAGCGTACCGCCGCAAGTGTTGGTGATAGCGCCTGCGGCCACCTTCACGCCCGTCGGCAAGGTATCGGTAAACGCCCCTTGGGTACGCACAATAATGTTCGTATTAATAAGCGTTAGATTGAGCGTGGAAATGTCATTGACAGCGATGGTGCTGGGACTGAAATACTTTGAAATACCCACATTGCGCAATGCCGTCAGGGTGGCGCTGGGGGTATTGCTATTGGTGGCCAACTGCGCCGAGGTCATGGACAAAGCCGGAATGCTATTGGTCAAATTACCCTCTACATAAGGCGAGACGTTCACGCCCCAGATACAGGTGGCGCTGGCAGGAATAGTCGCACCACTAATGGTAAAGCTGGTCGCGCCAGGTATGCTACTCAGAGTGCCCGCAGTGCAGGCGCCACTGAGCAGCGCCGGGCTGGGATTGCTGGCCAGCACCATGCCAGCTGGAAAATTATCAGTCAGCACCACCCCGCTCAAGGCTGACGAACCGATAGCGGTGTTGTCCACCAGTAATTGCATCTGGCTTGTCGAGCCGCCATTGACAGTGGCGGGAATAAATGCCTTGTTAATCACCACGCTGGTAGCTGTTGCAGCTGATACGGTCAGCGTCGCACTGGGGTTACTGGAGCAGGTATAGCCTTCTGCGCTCGTCGGTGCAGGAAGCGTGTTGGTCGTGCCGCCCACCACGGCGGGCGCCTTGATATCAACGCTCACCGTACAAGCAGTGGCACCCGTGGGCAACCCGCCATTGACCAGGGAGATGCTGCTACTGCCCGCAGCTGCTGTCAACGTGCCGCCACAGGTGCTAGTCACATTGGGCAGAGCGGCCACGGTTTGCCCGGCGGGCAAGGTGTCAGTAAAGGACAGACCAGTAAACACCGGGGCATTGTTGGCATGCGTCAGCGTGATCGTCAGGGTGGTCAGCTGGCTTGGACCTACCGACGTAGGGCTGTAGGCCTTTCCGCAGGTCAGTGATGGATTGACCGTCACGTTGCGGGTGACTGCCCCCGTATTACTGCCTTGACTGGTTTGCAAAGCGCCAACGGCGATCGTGTTGGTTTTTACGCCTGTGGTAATCGTTGCAAGAGGAACGGCATATACGGTAATGGTGCAGTTGCCAGATGCGGGAATGATACCGGCGGTCATGGTGATGGAAGTCGCCCCCGGCGTAGCCGATAAGTTATGACCAACGCAGGTGCTCACTGCCGCCGGGCTGCTGGCGACGACAAATTGCCCTCCGCCATCCATCGTCGTCAGATCATCGGTGAAGCTGGTAATCGATAGCGCCGTGGGGTTGGACGTGTTGTTCAGCGTGATGGTGAATTTGGTCGACTGCCCCTGCACCACAGCCGTAGGTGATGCCGCTTTGGTGACGGTTGGCAGACGGGCCGTCAAAGTCGCGGCTGCCGCTGCGGTGTTATTACCCTGATCAGTTTTTAATGCGGCGGCGGCAATCGTATTGGCATAGCCGGTACCACTCGCCACGTTGGACGGCACCTGGATTGGCACCGTGATCGTGCAGCTGCCCAGCGCAGGGATCTCGCCTGCCGTCATGGTGATGACTGTTGCGCCAGGGCCTGCACTGAGGTTGTTTCCGACGCAGGTGCTGCTGGCCGAAGGCGACGCAGCCACTGTAAACACCGCAGAATTTTTTGTCATGCTGCTCAATTTGTCGGTAAAGGCGCTGATGAGCGCTGGATCGGATGAGGGGTTGGTCAGCGTGATGGTCAGGGTGGTGTTAGGTCCGGGCCCGGCTATGGCCGGATTAAAAGCCTTGCTGATGCTGGGCACGATCACCGTCAGCGTGGCCGTTGCAGCGGTGGTATTGGAGCCAGCAGAGGTGACTAGTGAAGCAACTGCTATGGTGTTGGTGTAAGTGCCTGCGGCCACCGTATCGTTAATCTGAACAGGCACGGTAATCGTACAGCTTGAACTGGCCGGAATCGTTCCAGCCGTCATGGTGATGGACGTTCCGCCTGCCGGTGCATTGAGGTTGTTTCCGACGCAGGTGCTACTGGCTGCGGGCGAGGCTGCCACCGTGAACCCTGTTGCGCCCAGCGTAGTCAGATTGTCGGTGAAGGCACTAATGGTGGTGGCCAGGGTGGATGGATTGCTCAGGGTGATGGTTAGCGTACTGGACAGTCCTGCAGCCTGCGTGGCCGGTAAAAAAGCCTTCGTCACCGATGCTGCCGTCACGGTCAGTGTGGCCGTCGTTGTTCCGCTGCTGGTGCCCCGGTTGGTGATGAGGGCACCGCTCGCCACGGTGTTGGTATAAGTGCCAGCTGGCGTCCCGGCCAACACCTTGATCGGCACCGTGATCGTGCAACTGGCGTTGGCCAAGATCGTCCCGCCCGCCAGCGAGATCAGCGTGGTGTTCAAGGCGGCCGTCAGGACAGCGCCTGTACAGGTGGTACTGGCCGCCGAGGCGATCTGAAAGCCGCCCGGCGTACCGAGCATCGTACTCAGGTTATCGCTGAAAGAGGTGATGTTTGCTGCCGAAGACGAAGGGTTGCTCAGGGTGATGGTCAGGGTGCTGTTGGGTCCAATGGCCGCTGAGGTCGGGGAAAAGACCTTGGCCACTGTAGGCAGCGCAACGGCCAATGTACCCGTCGTTGCGGCAGTATTGCTGCCTAGATTGGTCACCAACCCCCCAATGGCGATACTATTGGTTTTAACGCTTGCCGTCAGGCCGCTGGAGGCCAGCTGAATCGGCACCGTGATCGTGCAGGTTCCTGGCGTAGTCGCCAGGGTTGCCGCCGGAATGGCGCCGTTGGACATGCTGATTGTGGTGGCGCCCGAAGCAGCTACAACGGAGCCGCCTAGGCAGGTCGTACTAGCTGCTGGCGAAGCAGCCACGCTGAAACCCGCCCCCATCGTGGTGAGAAGGTTATCGGTCAATGACGTGATCGCCGCATTGGAGCCAAACTGATTGCTTAGGGTCAGCGTCAGGGTGGAGGTGCCGCCCGGCGCTTCTGTGGCCGGTGAAAATGTCTTGCTGGAAACACTCACCACTGGCGCAGTGGTAGTCAATCCAGCGCTCACATCAGGATAAGCTGTCGGGCCGGTCGCCGTATCGCCGAAAGTGCCAGACATGCTGTTGGTTAGCGTACCCGTCATTCCTGTGGTGGCCACCACTTTGACAGTTACCGTGCAACTACCCGTAGCATTGTTAGCGTTAGTTGCCGCAGCCACCGTCACCCCCGACAGGGAGATACTGCCAGCGCCCGCCAGCGCCGTCACGGCGCCGCTAGTGCAAGTGGTTGCGGAACCCGGAGAAGCGGCCACCACCATCCCGGTCGGAAGGGTGTCTGTCAGCGTCACGCCCGTCAGGGCCGTCCGGTTGCGGTTTTGCAACGTCAGGGTCAGCGTCGAAGTCGCCACGCCGTTGGACAGAATGGAGGTGGGAGAAAACGCCTTAAGCAGAACGCCGCCGGTCTGTATGGACAGCACGCCGCTGCTGATGGGCGAGGCATTGCTGGAGCCTTCCAGGCTGCTGACCCCACCGGTAGCAATGGTGTTGATGACCGTGCTGTTTTGCGCCACGTTGGGCGTTGCAGCAGTCACTGTGAAGGTAATGGTGCAAGACCCCAGTCCCGCAATGGTTGCGCCAGCAAGGCTGGCAAAGCCTGCACCTGCAGTGACAGTCACCGCTCCGCCACTGCAGGTGGTGGAAGCCGCTGGTACGCTGGCAATGGCCAGGCCAATCGGCAAGGTGTCGGTAAAGGTAACTCCAGTCAGACTCTGCGCATTAGGATTGGTCAACGTAATGGTGGCAATCGAAGTGCCCCCGTTGCCATGAATGAACGTGGTGCTAAATGTCTTGGCGCCTGTCAGCGCCGTTGGTGTAGACACCGTTAGTGTCGCCTGAGACAGCGTCGGGTTACTCCCCTGGTTGGTGGTAGTCACCGAGCCGACAGCCATGGTGTCGGTCAGTGTTCCAGCCACAGTCGCCTTGACCTGAACAATAATGACGCATCGCCCCGTAACGGATCCCACGGTGGCTACTATGGCGCCACCCGACAGGGAAACTACACCGCTACCCACCGTGGCAGTCAGCGTGCCGCCACAGGAATTGCTGGTCACCGACTGCACGATTACCCCGGTTGGTAAATTGTTGGTAAACGCTACCCCTGCCGCCGCAGTGGAGGCAGAATTCAGCAGCGTCAGATTCAGTGTCGAGGTCTGGTTGGTCAGAATATTGATGGGATTTAGCGACGTACTCACATCAACCACCGCGTGAGCTACATTCGACATCAAAATCAGTACTAACAAACCGCTTAATATATTTTTTATAATATTTGATATCGACATTATTTTTATATTGAAATTAATTTCTTATAAATCGTTGCTGTCTTTCGGCTGCTACGTTTATTATTTTTATAAATATACTATTTGGATTAAAGAAGATGCTAATAACTTAATGTTAGGTGTACTATCGACCTGATATTATTCAGGTGAGACTACCGGCTTTCAACTCAAAGTTTTCAGGGTCACTTTACAAATGACATTGGTAAATTTTTACCCAGTTCAGGATGGTTTCCCAGCTTTCGGGCGCAATGATACTTGCATGGCAATCAAAGTCGCGTCCACGGGCGTGCCCGCTCTGAGTAAAAAACTTTGAGTCCTGATAAAACGATTGACACAGGCGAAAATTTCATCGACCAGCTTATGCTTTACCAGCTGGTGACGAAACCGAAAAATGGTACTCGCGTCAGGTGGATGTCCATGCGCGTCCATCTGGGGAAAATAACGGTACAGCCGCAGGTCAAAGAAGGCTTCCTTCATCGCCGGGTCCGACAGGCTGGATTATTGCGGCAGGAAATGCGTGCGCAGCATTATCTCCAGCGTAAACGGGGGGGCGGCCGGGGGGATCCAGGGAACGACACACTCCACTTGCTCCGTAAACTCTCGCTTGCGCGTCTTTTTAGCATTTAATTTCAATTCAAGGTTGGCTTGTTTCATGGATTTCAAGAATGCCATGAGTCGCTTACAGCTACCAAACAACAACGGGAGTTATGTAGCTCTTCCTCAAATAATTTAGGGTAATGGTTTAATCTGACTTTTGCGACAGGCTGAAAGGAGTCCAAGCCCATGATCGTCGAAAAATCAAGCATCTTTGCCCTGATTGCGGCAGCGACCTGCTAAAGCGCAACGGGTTTACCAGCGGGGAAAATCAAAAATACAGTTGTGTCGCATTGACGGATAAGCCCATCCCATTACACAAGTCCCCGCTTCGCTGAATTCTCTGGCGTAGCGGGCGCCTTCGACGAAGATGGCAATCTCCTGCAGACCCAGCCATAGCGTCCTGGCGCCGGGCTCGCCGTCGCCTTTTCTTCCCAGAAAGCCGCCACCACGCTGGGCGATCAAGCGGATCACCTCGTTGAGTGTGGGCATCTTCTTGGGCACCGGATTTTTTTTCAGGATGAAAGCGGCCCGCCACTCATCGGGCTCGAACACCAGCCCGGCGTCGAGTTCGGGGACCGTGCGCCCCAGTCGTATCAGGCGGTTGATGCGCCAGGCGAGGCTCTGTCACGTTGCCGGCTGATGAACGTGTTTTGGGCGGGAATGTATGCCAGCTCCTCAGACGGGACGGATTTTTCCTGCCAATGCATAAAACTGGTCGGCAAACGACAGCTCGCTGCAGCCTTGCAGCAGGAGCTGACCTTTGCGGATCATGTGCATGAGCTCGATGCCAGCCAGGACCCTTCTAGCTGATCGAAATGACTTGAAGTTCAGCATCGGTTTCGTGACCCGTTTGATGGCCCGATAGTCCTGCTCCACGAGGTTGTTCAGGTACTTGACTTGCCGCACGAGGATCGGAATTTCACGGCTGGTGTTGATCTCATCGATGGCCGCCTTGTTGGCGCCGCTCTTGTCCAGGGTGACCTTCTCGGGAGCGCCGCTGGCCTTCATGGGTAGGCGTAAGGATTCGTTCGTAAATGAGTAAAATCGCCCGCAAATCGATGCTAGGCTTGGTTTTCAAGGATTTGACAGGTGCGTTTTGGTGTGTTGCGGTGCGAACACCCAGAGGCTGCGCCGGGATGAAACCAGCTCCCGATTTCGATCCGGTGGCTGATAATTGAAGTCCGACCGCGCCTGGCACTACGTTCGACAGGCAATGCGAAAGAAGGCCGTGCCTTGCTTGGCCTGAAAGGCTGGGGTTTCTTGCGAAAAAATTTCGATGACAGAACTCAAACTTTTTCCCGGTCCCCACTTGGAGCGCCGCAAGTGGGTTGCCGACCAAGCCAGCGACACGGGCCAGTGGAAGTGGCAGGACGTGAGCGAGCAGGCGCACGAATTCCTCTACCGCGACGTGGAGGTCGCGCCTGACGTGACACTGGCTGACATCTTCGCCCTGGTGGGGTCTAATCCCATTTTGCGTGCAGTCTACCGTCAGGAGTTTGTGGATGAGTTGTGCGCCGAGGCCGCAAAGGGGCCTGCCGTGCCTACCGACCAGCTATGGGAGCGGCTGGAGTACCTGGAGCTTTACCAGGTCTGGACGCTCGACAGCGCCACGCAAGAGTTCGAAGGCGCAGGGCGCTTCAATCTTCATGGCGTGGGTGGGGTGCAGGAGGCCGACATCGTTGAGCATGGGCATGTCATGCACAAGAAAAACGAGCGTATCGAGTGGGGCGTCTCCCTCACACCGGTTCGCCAGCTGCTGCATTTGCCCGTGCGTGTGCGAGCGCAGGTACTGGTTTGCGAGGAAGACATGGACTCGTGCAACTACGGCAAAACCATCCAAAAAGTCATCAACTGCCAGATTACCCTGGGACGCTTCATTCAGGCCACCTTGTGGGAGCTGTCGTTCCATGGGGGGCCGGGAGATAGCGCCGCCGTGCGAGAAGATCTGCTGGAGCAAGTGGCTGAAGTAAAGGCCGGGCTCACCGAAAGCCGCGCTCACGACGATATTTTCGAGAGTCTGGGTTTTCCCTCGCGCAGCAGCGTGTATGACCAGTTCTTTGACAGCTGGAGCAGCGTCTCGGCGCACGAGCTGGACCAGGCACTGCGCAGGCTGACCGACGCGCAGCCGGTCCAACAGGGTCTGTCCGAAGCATTCGAGGACCGTGTCAAAGTCAAGCCCGAGTTCGCGGCGCTAGCGGCGCGCGAGTTTAGAAAGCTGGTACGTTTGCGCCTCTCCAAGGCGCTGAAGCCCACAGCAAACTGACCAGAGCCGCAACACCTATGCGCCGAGCTGCGCCAACACCTGTCCGCCAGCCAAACGCACCAAGCCCATCTGGCTGAAGCGCTGGTGGAATCAGTGGCTGGATAACCCAATCAATCATAATTACCATTATGGTAAATAAGTTCATCGTTTCGGAGTACAGTTCAGGTCTTCCCAGCGAAAGTGGGCGGGTCAAGATCGCGGGCGGACCGCTGTACAACCTGGCACGGGTGCAGGTCATCGTGGAGGACGAAAACCGGCTCTTCACCTGGACCGAGAAGTGCCGCAAGGACGTATTCAAGCTGTTTGACGACGATCTTGGAGAAGTGGCCGGTTTGATCCAGTGCCTCAAAGCCTCGGACTACATCGACTCGGAATGGTGCGAAAACGGCAGGAGCGCCATGGCAGCATGCGATGCCTACAGCATCCGTCGGATGGAGGTGATTCCCGCCACGGGCAAGGCCATGCCGGTGGGGTATTTTTTGAAGTTTGCCATTGGCAAGGCAGGCAACCTCGTGTTGTTGGTGTCTTGCCATGTTTAAAAGGGGTGTCCATATGGATACACAAGAACTTTGCCCGATTTGCGGTGAAGGCCGTATCACCGCACAGGTGCAGGAGGTCGAAAGCGACTACAAGGGCCACAAGGCCATGCTGCCTTTGCACTACAGGCTGTGCAACGTTTGTACGTCCGACTTTGCCGGTGCGCCGGAAAGCAAGCTTAACAGGCGGATGTTGATGGCGTTTCGCAAGCGGATCGATGGACTGCTGACTGGCGCTGAAATTACCGCCTTGCGCAAACAATATCAGTTGACCCAAGGCCAGGCGGCACGCCTCTTCGGTGGCGGGCCGGTGGCGTTCAGCAAGTACGAAAACGACGATGTGGCGCAGTCCGAGTCCATGGACAATCTGCTCCGCTTGGTGCGCCGCAGCGCGGAGGCGTTTTGGCAATTGGTGCAAGAAAATGGCATGGCAGCGGAGTTCACGAGGCAAATAGAGATTGCGACGATGAAACAGGTCGCTGAGATTCATGTGCTTGACGACTACCGGCGCAACAATGGCAAGGCCGCTTACAAGCCGACGACGTTCCAGAGCTATTCATCGGAGACTCAGAAATGGAAGTGACTAAACATCGGCCCAAACTGGTGTCGTTCCGTGCCCTGGCTTTTCATGGGGAAAACAAGGGCCAAGCTAACGGAACCGATGACTGGACGCTGGAGTTGGCGCAGGAGATTAACCTGGGCCTGGCCGTTCCCATGGTGCCGGGCGCACCGCTGCAGGCCGTGGTAAAAATTGACTTGCGCGCCAAATCGGCCAATACCAGCGCGTTGAGCGATTCAGCCGAATTCAGCGCAACTTATGAGGCCAAGTTCGACTGTGCAAGTGATGTGACCGAGGAAGCCCTTTCCTTTTGGTTCGAACAGGAGCCCTACCAATACATGCTGGTTTCACAGGCATTTCCTCTGGCCATGACCCATTTCCGACGCGAGTTGCAATCCATGGGGTTTGATGCACGCAGTTTGCCTTTGGGGTTGTAACGCGCAAAAGAGCTTCGGCTTACTTGGTTCGTCTCAAAAAATTAATGGCTGCTACGGGAAAAAGCATGCTTTGAATTTGGTAAGAGACGCCGCAAGAAGTGATGTTGTGTGACTCGAAAGTTAGTGTGCGAACTGTAAGCCCGGCTCAAAAGACTTTTCAATGTTTTTTGAGCCTGGTTTCATAGGCCTTTTCAGCATGGCTCAGAACTTATAAGTTTTGAGCCATGCACTGAAAATGACTTTCAATGCATGACGAGCAATCATGATGTGAACTCTCCTGTCATTTGGACAGACCGAGCGCTACTTGATTCAATAAACTACCGCCAAATCCCTGCCTCGGGTGAGTTTGACTTGGATGCTCGTTTCTTGCCACAACGGGAGGAAACTGCCCCACTGAATTGCGATGCTGACGACACTGCTTGGGCAGTGCAGTCCACTTCTGATATTTAGTGCAGTCGTCTTCTGAAAATGACATGATTTCATTGACGGCTGTTGCGCTGTCGCCAAACACCTGGATACTGTTGGCGAATTGGCCAATCAAGCTGCCAACCCAGCAAAACGCGATGTTCGTGTCTTGGCCAGAGGCTGGCCGCTCAGCCATGCCGTGATCCGCTCGACGTTCACGGCAGCGGCCGTAGCCACATGCTGCAGGCTCGTTTTCGCTAATCCCCGGTAACGCGTGCGGCGCAGTCCGAATGCGCGCACGGCCTGCGACAAGGTACCCTCGACGCCGGCGCGTCGCGCATACAACGTCCATCCTTCCTCGCTGCTAAGGCGTTGCCGGGCAGCATGCAGCGCTTCATGCTGCGCCTGCGGACGCAGTGAGAGACAGCGCGGCGCTTGTTTTGCCTTGGTGCACAGCGCCCGGGCGTGACAAGCGCTGCAGGCGCGCTGTGGAAAGTGAACCTTGTGATACAGCAGCTTGCCACCCTTATCAAGGCCGTCGTACCAAACAGCGGATGCCACGCCTTGTGGACAGTAAACCACTCGCTTGTCCCAGTCAATCGTGAACTGCTCACTGCTATAGGCGCCCTCGACCTTGGTTTGCCAAGCCGAGTTGCTCCTCGGCGGCCCAATCAGGTCAATGCCGTAATCGGCCTGGCTGTCCACGAGCAGCTCGGCCGATATATACGCAGCATCGACAAAGTGCTCTGCCGGAAGCAGATCTTTTTTGCGCAAGGCTGCATGGATGTCCCGCGTACACATCGCTTCATGCACATCGGCCGCAGTGGTATGCACATGGGTAATCAGGTGCGCGCTGTCGTCCTCGCAGGTTTCGCTCAGGTGCACCATGAAGCCTGTCCAGTGCATGGCGCTTTTGCTGCGGTAGCGCGCTTCGGTGTCGTAGGGCGACTCGATTTTCTCGGGCGCCTGCGCCACTTCGCGGTTGGTTTTCCATCGCACGCCAGGCGAGCCGCCGCTAATGGACGAGGTTTTCCGTTCGAAATGTCGTGCCCAGACCGTGCGCAGCGCAGCGACCTTGGGCAGCGTGCCCAGCGCCGGCGGAGTCGTCGATGCTTCGAGCAACCCCAGCAGCGTGAAGCCGTCTTCGCCGACCGTGCAGGCATACTGCTCGCGCTCTTTGTCCAGGCGCGGCAGGCGCGTGTCCTCTACACGCTTGTCATAGCGCTCGTGCCACTCCGGTGGTGTCACGCCTTGCAACCACTGCGGCTCCAGGGTGGCAATCTCATTGAGGGCCGCGCGCAGCGTCTCACCAATGAGCTCGAACCATCCTAGCGTGCGCGTCCAGGCAAGCACATGCGTGGAATCGGTGCGCTGGCGTGCGCCGGCCTTGAGCAAGCCCTGGGCACGAAACTGCCCAAGCATCTTTTCGAGCAACTCCATCCCGGCGCTGCCGGCAATCAAGCGGGCGCGAAATTCGCACAGAACCGAAAAGTTGAATCCGGGATCTGTCAGCTCCAGACCCAGCAGGTACTTCCAGTCGATGCGGGCGCGCACCGCCTGGGCCGCTTGCCGGTCCGACAGATTCTCGCGAAACTGCAAAATGGTGACCAGCGCCAGGCGCCATGGTGGCAGCGCGGGCTGGCCGCGCCTGGGAAATAGCTGGGCAAAATCCTCATCGCAGTAGAGTGTGCCCAACTCGTCACGCAGCTTCAGGTAGGCGTTGCCGCTGGGGAAAGCGGCCCACGCGATTTGGGCCGTCTGCTCGGGAACCGGTTCAATGGGGGTGGGCTTGAGCGACATAAAAAACCTCCGCGTTAGCAGTATTGCGGGAAGAGTCAGCGCAGTTTTCGTAGTTCCCAGCCCTTGGTCGAATTCGCCAACAGTATCCACCTGTTTTACGACACGCTTCATCAGCGTCAAAAGGTCCAAAAAACCAGCTACTGGTTCAAATGGCGGCTGATGACACGACTGCTTGTTCTACCCCTAGAGCGGCTTCACCCTGACTGGAAAAGCCAGCCAGGGAACCCGAGTTGAAAAAGGGGGCTCGAAGGCTAATTTTTGGAGGTGAGCCATGATGATGTCTTGGCGAAGAGGTCAGGCGTATGCGCA
>Ga0302287_10000337_pt1 | contig 25527 bp, 22 predicted proteins | sample III_Fen_E2_4_FD_200452 | JGI IMG/M metagenome (GOLD analysis project Ga0302287, IMG submission 200452) | Peat permafrost microbial communities from Stordalen Mire near Abisko, Sweden - III_Fen_E2_4 | ecosystem: Environmental > Terrestrial > Soil > Wetlands > Permafrost | place: Sweden: Abisko...
TACGGGAATTGAATGCAAACCCTGCTCTCGATCCGATGCTTCATCTTGAGTTGCATAGATGATGTCAAAGCCCATAATCCAAAAGGCGAGCAGTAAGCCAAGTAGTGCTGGAAACAAAGCAAAATGACCGCGCACCGCAATCCAAGCACCGAGAGGAGACATGCCAATCGCGAGACCTAAGAATGCATGACACGCCCAAGAAAAGCGTTTCCACCACGAATAAGAAAGCAAGAAAAACCAAACAGGAAAAGCACACGCAAAAGCCAAATGATTCAAGCACGCAGCGCATAACACAAAAAGAATTCCATTCCCCACGATGAATGCCAAGACTTGATTTTCGGATAACTTGCCCGCAGGCAGGTGGCGCTTAGCCGTACGAGGATTATTGGCATCGAGTTTTGCATCGACTAACCGGTTAAAAGCCATAGCAGAATTTCGCGCAGTAGCCATGCATACAAGAATTAAAAACACAACACGCAAAGTTGGTATTCCATTTGCAGCCACAAGCATCGCGGCCAGAGCAAAAGGCAGTGCAAATAAGGTGTGTGAAAACCGCACCAGTTCAAGGAAAAATTTTGTTTGAGTCATGAAGCGCATAGGGATCCAAAAATAGATAGTTGAGAGTGTTACTACACAGTCGTGTACAAGTCCCACTAGCAAGCAAGCTTGAGTGGGAACTATTAAGTTCTATAGTGGAGAGTTGCGACACTTCGTTTCTTTTGGATTAGACGTAGCAACTCTCCACTGTTTTTTGTTTCCGCATTGGGTTAGACGTTGCAACTCTCCACTCTCCACTGGCCACGCTTGTTGTGATGACTTGGGTGGGTTAGTTGTCGCAACTCTCCACTTATGTTCATTCCTCTCTCCAAGGTTTTGCAATGTTATGTGCAATTCCCATTTGATCCGCAACTTTTGCGAGCACTGAATCCACTAAGTCTTCGATAGACAGCGGATGCCGGTAGAAGCTTGGACTTGCAGGAATAATGATTGCGCCAGCGCGTTGCATCCGCAATAAATTTTCAAGATGAATTAACGAGAGAGGCGTCTCGCGAGGTACCAGCAGCAAGGGTTTGCGCTCTTTCAAGCATACATCTGCAGCACGGGTAAGTAGCGTTTCAGAAATGCCGGCAGCCACGCGCCCAAGGGTTCCCATGGAGCAAGGGAGAATTACCATACCTGCATAACGAGATGAGCCACTCGCAGGCGGTGAAAATAAATCGTCGTTTGGATAAATGCGGTCAGCCAATTCGAGAGCTTCTAGCTGATGTTCAAAAGCCATGACCTCTTGCCCACAATCCGAGATCACCACATCAATAGGGTGATCCAAACGATGCATGTGCTCTAAGAAACGTGCGGCATACATTGCACCGCTCGCACCAGTAATGCCAAGCAGCCAACGCGATTCAGTTTTTTTGAGAGCCATGAGAATTCCCTTGAGAATAAAGGAAAGAGGAACGTGTAAAACGTAAAGTCAGTGGGATGCGTAAGTACGTTGCACATCTTTCCTCGACCCATTTTAGCATCTCAGCATTTCTCCACCATCACCAAATATGCGACTCCACCGTCGAGGGCTTGGCATTGTTTGATCTGCAGACCTTGAGCACTCGCAATACGAATGAATTCATCGGTAGAAGCAAATTGTCGAACCGAGCGCACCAAGTATTCGTAGGCTTCGCGGCGACCACTAAAAAGAGCGCCTGCAATGGGAATAAATAACGGCGCAAGTACACCATAGAAAAAGCGTGTCCACATATTTTGCGGTCTAAAGAATTCAAGCACAACCAAGCGGCCACCGAGCTTAAGCACCCGCGCCACCTCCGCAAGTCCAACATCTAAGCGATCAAGATTACGCATGCCAAAACCGCAGAGCACAAGATCAAAAGAAGCATCGCTACAGGGAATACACAAAGCATCGAGCTGAGCAGTCAGTAAATGCGGAGCTTTTTGTTGAGCAACCTTAAGCATACCAGCCGAAAAGTCTCCGATCAAACCAGTATTTGATGTTCCCCAAATCTTTTGATACGTCAGTAAGAAATCGCCTGTTCCACCGCACAAGTCCAAAATGGAATGCGCAGAGCCCGCCAACCGACAAGCCTTGCGGCGCCAAGCAACGTCGTGCCTAAGGCTCATGAACCGGTTGAGAAAATCATAACGAACCGCAATGCGGTCGAACATTTGTTGAACGGCTTGCGACATCTTAGGTGTTATTCACAATTAAGAAGTGCTCAGCTTCAAGCGCAGCCATACAACCAGAGCCAGCAGCGACAATCGCTTGGCGGAACTTTTTGTCTTGCACATCGCCTGCAGCAAACACACCGGAAACGCTTGTTTGCGTAGTCCCTGGCTTGGTGAGCAGATAGCCAGATTCATCCATATCCAAATGACCGGCTACAAAATCTGTATTGGGTTTGTGACCGATTGCATAAAACAAACCCGCAACAGCAACATCGGTTTCCGCATTCGTAACAATGTTGCGAAGCTTCACAGATTCAAGGCTCTTGGAGCCTGCCGCACTAACTAACACAGAGTTCCACACCACTTCGATCTTTGGATTTGCGAACACTTTTTCTTGCATTGCTTTCGATGCACGGAAACTATCACGGCGATGAACCAAATAAACCTTAGATGCAAACTTTGCGAGATGAGTCGCTTCTTCCATCGCAGTATCGCCACCGCCAATCACCACCGAAGGCTTATTGCGGAACATGGGCAAAGCCCCATCGCAAACAGCACACGCAGACACACCGCGCTGCCAGTAATCTTGTTCGCCAGGAACACCCATGCGACGAGCGGTTGCACCGGTTGCGATGATGATTGAATCAGCCTCGAAGACCTCTTCTGAATCATTCCACACACGAAATGGCCGCTTAGAAAAGTCAACCTTTGCAATTGTTTCTGTGCGAATGGTAGCCCCACACTTCTCGGCTTGCTCACGCATGTTCAGCATCAATTCTGAGCCCAAAATTCCCTTTGGAAATCCTGGAAAATTTTCGATCTCGGTCGTGGTTGTCAATTGCCCGCCGGCAGCAACGCCACCCGCCATGAAACCCTCGAACATCAAAGGCTTAAGCAAAGCACGCCCAGCATAAATAGCTGCAGTATGGCCAGCTGGCCCAGAACCAATCACAATTACACGTTCAGCCATAAAAACTCCTTCAGTATACAAGCAATTTAGAAATCCATTGGGTTTAATAGCGAGACTCTTCCGATCAATGGTTCATATCAAAATGCGAGCAGTCAAAAGAGCATCTACAGTGGAAAACCCTGTTTTTGCAATGGTTCGTAGACATTCCGACCAAGCCCACAAAGTTGCCGACGAATCACATCGATTTTAATTGACCCGTATCTGACCAATGAGTAAATTACCGGCGAGTCAATTATGGAAACACAACACGAACCCCGTTGGGAAAGAAAAGCAAACGAGCGGCCAACCGCTCTCTTTGAAGCCGCGCTCAAGGCCTTTGCTACCAACGGTTACCGCGCAACACGCCTTGAAGATGTTGCCGAGGCTGCAGGCGTGTCCAAGGGCACGATTTACAACTATTTCAAGAACAAAGACGATTTGCTACTGCAAGCACTCGAACACAAAATGGCTGAGCGCTATGTGGAATTAGAGTCCGTTCTGCTAGGTATGGTGGGCACTCAAGAACACAAAATTCGCATGGTTGTGGAAAATATGTGGAAGCGTTGGCAATGTAAGGACTGGGGCCTTTTGCACCGAATTTTAATGGGAGAAGTCAGCACAGAATTCCCAGCATTCTTTGAGACATGGGCGAAACGCGGCCCAATCCGCTCTTGGAATTTCTTGGCACAAGTTATTGAAGATGGTGTCCGCAGTGGTGAGTTCCGCAAAGACGTGGACTCTGCTGCAGCTGCGCGATTCTTGCTTTCAGGCCTTATGCAGCAATCATTAGTTCGCATCCATCTCGGTGTGGAAAAATATGATCACTGCTCTCGAGAACGAATCATGGATGGAATTCTCGACATTTTTCTCGCTGGTATTCGCAAGCCCAACTCTAGGAGTCATTCAACATGAAGTTTCAAACCCTGATATCTATTGCCCTCGTTGCTTTTGCGAGTGTAAGCGCTCAAGACTCACTGCGCATTTCCATTCAAGCCGCGATGCTTTCTGCACCCAAAAATGGAATGCAGGTTCAGATGGCAGAATCCAGAGTGCGCGAAGCAGAAGCTCGCGTCGATGAAGCCAAGAGCGCCCTGTTACCAAGCATTAACGCAACCGCATCAGATGTGATCAGATCATACAATTACGCCTCCATGCTACCACCAAGTATGCTAAAAGGCATGCACCTTACTTCGAACTTGATTACCCTCTGGAATGTACAAGATGCTCGCCTCGGCACACATCTGACCTTGTTTAATTATGCCGCTTGGAAGCGTTTTAATTTTGCAAAAGAAAATACTTCAGCGAGTCAAAAGGATGCACAAGTTGCCTCCGAGCAATCCTCTGTGATTGCCGCTGATGCTTGGCTTTGTGTCGCGCGAGCAATCCTTGCTGTTCATAGTCGTCAGCACCAATTAGAGCTAGCTCAGCAATCACTCCAAATCACTCAGCAACAGATCACAGCTGGCACGGTGACTCAGTTTGACCTCATTCGCGCACAAGGACAAATCGCCACAGCAACAGCAAACCTTACTGCCGCTAAGGGTAATCTGCAAACAGCAACGATTGGATTGCAGCGCGCACTTGGCCTGAACATGAACACTCAAATCACCTTGAGTGATTCCTTGCAACCCCCGGTTTTTGATGATAAGGCTAGCGTTGAATCCTTTGTACAACAAGCTCTGCGCGACCGTACTGAGATTTCCTCTGCTCAGCAAAAGTTGCAAATTGCGGAGAATGAAACGAAAATAATTGCGGCAGAAGATTACCCAACCGTGGATCTTGCTGCCGATTATGGTGCTAGTGCATACCAATTCAAAAGCAATGAATTCACGGGTACTGTAGCTGTTCAATTGACATGGAGCATCTATGATGGTGGTCGACGCAGCTCACGCAAGGCTCAACAACAAGAACACTTAACACAAGCCTCAATACAGCTAGACGACATCAAAAAAGCAGTGGAACAGGAAGTTCGTCGCTATTTATCACAAATGAGTACCGCAAAAGAACTCGTAAAAACAGCGCAAGAGCGCGTAAGCCTTGTCAATCAAGAGCTTAACCTTGCTCAACAACGCTTTAGCTCTGGTATGTCAGGCCTCGTTGACGTGATTACCGCACAGAATAATTTGAGCCTCGCCGAAGATGCAAACATCGACGCACTCTATCAGTTTAACCAAGCTCGGCTGTATTTCTTAAAAGCCACGCACCACCTGGAGAACCTATGAGCCAGCACCAACAACCACAGACCCAACCTCATGCGCAGCCCTCCGACAAGGTTGGCACCGTTCGCAAGTCTCGTAAGAAAATCATCTTAGGCATAATTGTCCTTGCCTGCGCAACAATCGGTGGATCGAAATGGTGGTACTTGCAAAATCACGAAACAACCGACGACGCACAACTTGAAACACATGTGATCCCAGTGGTACCAAGGGTTAGTGGCTTTGTTGAAAAAATTTACGTTGATGATGAGAAAGCGGTAAAAGTTGGTGACACATTGTTCACCCTTGATGCGCGCGACTTGGAAATCAAGGTGCGCCAAGCAGAGGCAGACTTTATCGCAGCTCAAGCCTCATCTAAGCAAGGTGTCGCAGGTGCAGGAGTGCAACTCGCGGAGTCCAACAAATCTACGGCAGAAGCGAATCAAGCCGCAGCAAAGGCTGACCTAGACAAGGCAAACAAGAATGCTGCTCGTATCCGCGAACTTGCCCAAAAAGAAATTGCAAGTAAACAACAACTTGATGATGCTGAAGCAACCGTTCAAGCCATGCAAGCTCGCTACCAAGCCGCAACCCAACAAGTACAAGGCTTTGGCTTTGGTACTATCAGCGCGAATGCTCAAGTTCGTTCTGCAGATGCTCGTATGGTTGCCGCAAAAGCAAACCTTGATGCAGCCAAGCTTCAGCTATCCTACGCAGTTATTCTCGCGCCACAAAATGGCCATATCGCCAAGAAGAATCTCGAAGTAGGTCAATTGCTCTCTCCCAACCAAGCAGTCATGTCAATTGTAATGGATGAACGTGTGTGGGTTGTGGCAAACTTCAAAGAAACTCAGCTACATGATATCAAGGCCGGCCAAGATGTCGAAGTGGATGTTGACGCATACGCAGATCATAAATTTCATGGCAAAGTAAGTTCTATTCAATATGCGACTGGATCGCGTTTTAGCCTACTGCCAGCTGACAATGCCAGCGGGAATTTCACCAAAGTTGTGCAACGCGTTCCTGTACGCATTGAAATCAATTCCGATGATATGGTTGGCTATCGCTTGTTGCCAGGGATGTCTGTTGCTGTTGCAATCGACTTGCATTCGGGTACTGCACAGTAATTCATTGTGGATAATTGATGGCGAAAATCACTCTTGATAAATGGATCGTGATTCTCACGGTCGCCTCTGCGGCGCTGCTGCAATTGATTGACACATCGATTGTCAATGTTGCACTACGCCCTATGATGGGCAATCTCGGCGCAACCCTAGCTGAAATCAGCTGGGTGATTACTGCTTATTCTGCTGCGAATGTGGTGATGATCGCACTCGCTGGTTGGATGGGCGCACGCTTTGGCCGCAAACGATATTTCGCCATGTCTATCATTATTTTCACTGCCGCTTCGGTCGCTTGTGGTATGAGTACCAACGTATGGATGCTCATCTTTTTCCGCTTTCTGCAAGGCATTGGTGGTGGTGGAATCATGACCACAGCTCAGTCGATCATTGTGGAAACATTCCCCCGCGAGCAGTTGGGTTTTGCGAATGCGATCTATGGAATGACTGTGATTATTGGACCAACGATTGGACCAACTTTGGGTGGATATATCACCGATAATCTTTCTTGGAACTGGGTGTTCTACGTCAATTTGCCTTTTGGAATTTTTGCAACTCTCATGACATTTATCTATGTCAAAGAGCCCGATGAAAAGCAACGAATAGGCAAGATGGATTGGTGGGGCTTGGCGTTCCTATGTGCAGGCGTTGGAGCCTTGCAAGTGATGCTTGAACGCGGACAAGACGATGGTTGGTTTGAGAGTTCCTTGATTAATGCACTCATGGTAATTTCAGTGGTGGGAATCATCGCTTTTATCTGGCGAGAACTCAGCATAGAATTTCCGGTAGTGAATCTTCGGTTATTCCGAAGTAAGTCTTTTACCATGGGCTCTTGCTTTGGTTTCATTCTGGGCTTCGGCCTTTTTAGTTCGGTGTTTATCATCCCTATGTTTACGCAAGTCTTCTTGGGTTTTACCGCAACGAAGACTGGTTTGATGATGATTCCCGGAAGCCTCGTGACTGCAATCAGTATGCCTTTTGTGGGTAAAGCATTGCAAAGAAATATTCCTCCGCAATACATGTCAGCGGTAGGCATGACCTTGTTCTTTGTGTTCTGCGTGATGCTTTATAAACTAAGCGGCGTCTCGAGCGAGAGCGAATTCTTCTGGCCACTCATTTTACGCGGACTAGGAATGGGCCTACTGTTTATTCCGTTGACGAGCATCACTCTTTCTGAAATTGAAGGGCGAGATATTCCACAGGCAACAGGCTTGAGCAACATGGTTCGCCAACTGGGCGGGTCGTTTGGTGTTGCGCTAATGACGGCATTCTTAAGCTTCCGCACGTCTTTTCACCGCGATGTTCTCGCTGAAAAAATTACGGAAACAAACCCTGCTGCAATGGACAGAATCAATGCAATGGTGGGCGGCCTTATGGCGAAAGGCTCTGGCTTACTTGAGGCAAAGCAAAAAGCTCTCGCCAGTCTAAACATGACGGTGGCAAGGCAAGCGGCGCTACTGAGCTACTTAGATGCGTTCTTGGTGGTCGGTATTTTCTTCTTGATTTGCATTCCGATTCTTCTTTTATACAAGAACAAGCAACGGCCCAAAGCCACCGGCGAAAAAGCTCCCGAAGCGCACATGGTGATGGAATAAATTCGAAGGAATAACTTGCCGCAGAGAGAGACTGCCGCCAAGCGGCAGTGACGTGCGCTAACAGCGGGGACGTGCGCTAACGGCGGGGACGTGCGCTAACGGCGGGGACGTTCGCTAACAGCGGGGACGTTCGCTAACAGCGGGGACGTTCGCTAACAGCGGGGACGTGCGCTAGCAGCGGGGACGTTCGCTAACAGCGGGGACGTGCGCTAACGGCGGGGACGTGCGCTAACGGCGGGGACGTGCGCTAACAGCGGGGACGTTCACTAACGGCGGGGACGTTCACTAACGGGGGGATGCGCTTCAACTCACTTTGCACCAGAGACGCACGCAACGCGATATTGCGTAGCAATGAGCGGTGTCGATCTGCGTGCGTTTAAATTATCGCGTACCCCCACCGTCCCATCACTGATTGTCTGTCCACAGAAGGAGGTAGATGAAAGAGTAAAATTGAAAATTGAAAGATGAAAAGAGGGCCGCAAACTTTCAACTCTCAATTTTCAACTCTCAATTCAAAATATTGCCGAGTACATCGGATTCTGTGGCAGACCTCGTCTACATCTGGACGGTGGGGGTATCGCGATAATTCCCTATTTATTTATACTTGTTTGATGGCGAGCCGCACAAGTGATCAGGACAAATTTCCACAGTTCTTCAACGAAGACTATGACGTCATTGGCATTTTAGGCAAAGGCGGCATGGGCACAGTCTATAAGGCCGTGCAAAAAAATCTGAATCGAGAAGTTGCACTCAAGGTTCTTGAACCTGGCATCGGCTCTGATTCCGAAGAATCGGTACGGCGCTTTTTCTCTGAAGCGCAGTCCATGAAAAAGCTCGATCATCAGAACATTGTGCAGGTGTTCGACTTTGGTCAAGAGAATGGGCAGAACTACATCGCAATGACTTTTGTTCCAGGCGTTACCCTTTCCGAATTGCTGCGCCAACGTCGTCGCCTCGACATCGAAGAAGCCATTTTGATTGTGAAACAAGTGGCACGCGGGCTACTTTATGCACATGACAAAGGCGTTGTCCATCGCGACATTAAGCCGTCAAACATTATTATTTCTCCTGATAACCGCATCCGCATCACAGACTTTGGGATCTCGCATAGTCAAGGTACAGAGCGCCTCACAAGCACTGGCACAGCCATGGGCACTCCAGAATATATGTCTCCCGAGCAATGCCAAGGTGAAGACGTCACCAATCAAACGGATATTTACAGTATTGGAATCATCTTCTACGAAATGCTCTGTGGCAATCCACCATTCACGGGAAACAAGCCTCTCGACATCGCGTACAAACAAGTTCATACGCCACCGGAATCTCCAAGCGTGCATTTTCCCGAGATTCCACCACGCCTTGAAAACTTGATTCTAAAGTGTCTACGCAAAAACAAAGCAGAGCGCATTCAAGGAGCGTCGCAATTCCTTGCAGAGCTTGACCGAGTTATGGATACTCCGCAGGCAAACGCAACACAAAATTCGGCGATAAAAAATGCGACACGAAAAGTGCAATCCATTATTGCTCGGCGCGATTCACAGCGCTGGCTCATACCGCTCGCCTTCGGATTAATTGCGATGCTGACCTTGCTGCAAGTTTTGCTTGTGCTATTGCAGCAAAAGGACAAAGGCGTGCAAGTCCTTACTCAATATGAAATTTCAGCTGCATGGGAACAACGCGCACTTGAAAAAGATTGTCCCAAAGGCTATCCGCTCGGAAACCTGAGCGATGACAACTTGGAAACGGCTTGGCTTCTACCCGCAAATGATATTGTGCAAAATCCTGTCATTGTGATTCGCTTCCCAAAGCCAACTCTCGTGCTAAACATTGGACTCGCAATCGGATATCAAAAGAGTCGAGACGATGAACTTCAAGATCGCTTCACCATGTTTCAAAAACCGCAAAGTTTAAATCTGCGAACAACAGAAGGCCTTGTGCAGCGCATCCAATTGCAAAATGTAAAAGGCATGCAATATCCCGACATTCACCCGATTGAAACCACAGAGCTGCGTTTAGAATTGCGTGATCTTATTGCAGGAAGCACCCAAGGCACAGACTTAGCCATATCAGAGCTGCGCATCGTAGGAAGCGAAATTTCTTCGCATAATTAGGCACGAAATTGTGGCCTGCATCGTCTATGATGATATGCAGGGAAAATCAGCAACCAACACAGGAAAAGGCCGCAAGGCTGAACTTATTGCGCGAGCACATCTAGTCGAAGCTGGCTGGCTCATCATCGATAGCAATCAATACATTGCCGGTGGTGAACTGGATCTCATTGCCATTGACCCAAAAAAAGTTCTCGTGTTCGTCGAGGTAAAATCGGCATGGACGGAAACAAGCGGAAGACCGCAAGCTCAAGTTCATCGAAAAAAGCAAGTGTACCTATGGAGGGCGGCCAGCGCTTGGATTGCACGCCACAAGGTAAAAGATCAACGCATGCGCTTCGATGTAATCGCAATTCGTATGCACCAAGGATGCGTGCAAATAGAACACTTGCAAGATGCTTTTGCAGGACCTTCGGCAAGTTACTAGCTAAGCGATTAGCCCAATCGGGCAAGATGTCCTACATTTGCGACTATGAGTGTGGCAGAACGTATTAGCATTCATCCAGTAAACCCCCAAAGTCGATTCATCAAGCATGCAGCCGATATTATGAATCACGGTGGTCTGGTAGTCTATCCAACAGATTCTGGATATGCGCTCGGCTGTAGTGCGGATTCTCACAAAGGTATCGAACGACTTTACGCGCTCAAGAAGCCCATGAAAAAATTTGTCATGGCTTTGCTCTTCTTGGATATTTCCAAAGCGAGCGAATATGCTGTGATCGATAATTATGCATTCAAATTGATTAAGCCACGCATTCCAGGGCCATATACATTCATTCTCCCCGCAGAGCTTCGCATCGTTCGCAAACTCGACGTGAAACGCCCAGAAATCGGTTGCCGTTGGCCCAATCACCCCGTCTTGCAGAGTTTGTTGAAAGAGCTTTCAGAGCCGATCGTAAATACAGCAGCAAAGACGGAAGAGCTACAAGAACTCACCGATCCAGAAGAGATCTGGCACCACTTTCATGGAACCGTGGATTTAATGTTGGATATCGGCGAAGTTCCAGTCAACCCAACGAACATTATCAAGATCGGGAACGGCGCAGTAGAAGTTTTGCGCGGCGAACTCGATCCCTGATTTATTCTCAAAATTTTACCCTTGGCTGCCCAAGCGCTGCTGCATGCGGGCCTCGTTGGCGGCTCGTAACTGAGCAAGTTTTTCACCATTGGGCGAATTGGTATAGAAACTGCCATACTTGTCAGCAAGGGAGCTTGTTGTTGACGATTGCGCGCTGGCACTTTGGGTTGCAGCAGCCTTTGCTGTGATGCTAATTTCAATCGTATATGCACTTTGAGTTGCATCAGCGGTTGCACTAGCTGACGATGCCGACGCAGTAGATGAGGTACTTGCTTCTTTTTGTTTCCGAGCAGCCACATACAAATCGTGGGTCTGCTGCATTTGGGCAATAATATCTGTTGCCATAAATCCTCCCGAATTTTTAACGACTCAAAAAAAACGCTTTAACCTTCCCAACTACTTTATCGGCATTATTTTCAAGAACTTAATCATTGATTTATTGAGAATTTTTGGGTATCGTTGAAGCAGAGTGAACCAAGAAATTAGCGACATCATCCATATTGCTCACGAACGCGGCGAAAGGCCTAACTTGAGTCGTAGGAATTTACGTGGCTTGCAATTGCAAAACACCAACCTGAATATTGTCGATTTTTCTGGATCAGACCTGACTGACGCGGATCTTAGCGGTTCCGATCTGAGCTACGCAAACCTTGATGGTGCGATACTCAAAAAGACAACACTCGTGTGGACAAACCTTAGCTCATCTCACATGAACAAATCGGATATGGATGGTGCAGTCCTCGATCACTCCGATTTAAGTGCAGCATCGCTAAAAGGGACCGAAATTCGCAAAGCCTCTTTCATTTCTGCATACATGCGTGCCGCGGATTTAGCTCGTTCTGACTTTTCGGGCTCAAACTTCACAGAAGCAAACCTTGCAGGAACTCGTGGCATGGGCAGCAATTTTTCTCAATGCTGCTTTTTTCATTGCTGTTTAGAGAATGCGAACTTGAGTGGGTCCATTCTTGCCGATGCAAATCTTTCGCAAGTTAGTTTACTTAAGGCGGATTTGACCCGCAGCGACCTTTCCCATGCAAATCTTGAGGCAGCTGATTTTACTGAAGCCGATCTTTGGCTAGCAGTACTCCGTCACGCGAATATCCGTGACAGCATTTTTCACCAAGCTATGCTGCCCAACGGAAAGGTGAAGGGCTTTTTTAATTCGCCCAAAAAATTTGTCTGAATAACTCCAAGCTTAATCATCCCAGCGCGCAGCGCCTCCAGAGGGCATCAGCCGGGCGACTTTCTCTAGATACACCTTCGTCACCGGATCCTCTGAATCCTTGGCTAGAACGTCTTGGAAGAGGGCAAAGGCTCGTTGGAGCTGATTCGTTTCGAGTGCAGTGACTCCTGCTTCAAAAGTGACTCTCATGGACTTGCGAGCTTCCACTTGTTCTGGTTGCTCACCAGCAAACACATCGAAGACAACCACTGGTTGTTGCTTGCCGCGCACATTCACATGCCCCATAAAACGGACCGTTTCTTGCTTTTCTGCAGGCAAGGCATCTACCACTTCTTGCGAAATAATAATCGAAGCTCCATAGATTTTATTCAATTGTTCCAAGCGCGAAGCAAGATTCACGGCATCTGCGATCACCGTTCCATCCATGCGATTCTTTTCACCAATTGTTCCCAGCATTAGGTTACCGAGATGAATGCCAATTCCAATTTGAATGGACTGATATCCGCAACGACTACGGTGTCGATTATAGACGTTCATCTCGCGAACAATTTCCACTGCAGCATCCACAGCATGTTCCGCGGAATCAGGGAACAAAGCCATCATTCCATCACCAACATACTTATCGATAAAGCCATCTTTCGCACTGATGATTGGACCTACTCGCCCTAGGTATGAATTCAAGAAATTGAAATTTTCTTCACCACTCATACTTTCAGAAAGCGCGGTAAAATTGCGAATATCCGAAAAGAATACGGCCATCTTGCGCTCAACATGATCTCCCAATTGAACAGCGACAATATCCTCTCGGCCCAGCTGCTTTAAGAATTGTTGAGGAACAAAGCGCGCATAGGACTGATTGATTTTTGCGAGTGAAATATGGGCACGAATGCGTGCAAGTAATTCTTGTTTAGAGAATGGCTTCGTCAAATAGTCATTCGCTCCAGCTTCAAGCCCTTCCACCAAATCGGACACTTGGTTCTTTGCCGTCAGCATAATCACGGGCAACAAACTCATATCAAAATTCTCGCGAATTTTCCTGCAAACCTCATAACCCGACATGCGTGGCATCATCACATCTAGCAATACAAGGTCATACGATTCAGGCTTGCTTAGCAATTCAAGGGCATCCAAACCGTTACTTGCTGTAGTCACTCGATATCCACTAGACGAGAGTTGATTAAGCAATACACGAAGATTAATTAGCTCGTCATCAACAGCCAGAATACGCACGTCGCCTGTTCCTGAATTTCCTTTAAGGTGATCAAGGGGATATTCACTGTTTTGATGTGTGGAAGCCACCATTGAAGGACTCAGTTTAGACTCTAGCTCCACGGGTTTTTCACCTGCAGGAGCCATTATAAGACTGAAAAAGAATCGGCTTCCCTTTTGCTCTTCAGATTCAACCCAAATTCGCCCGCCATGCAATAGAACCAATTGTCGACAGAGGCTAAGCCCTAGTCCTGTGCCTCCATGTGTACGCGCGACAGTTGCATCACCTTGTTGGAAAGATTCAAAAACCATCGAGAGCTGATCTGCTGCGATACCTATTCCGGAATCCTCCACGCAAACAATAATTTCTTGTTCTGCGACAGTTGCCCGCAAACTAACACGCCCTTGGGTACTAAACTTGATGGCATTGCCAACTAGGTTATGCAAGATCTGTTGCAACCGATCTTCATCAGCTCGTGCGAACGGCAAATTCGGATCAATTGTATTCACTAACTCAATCGATTTCTTATTTGCCAAAGGTGCAAGAACGGTCAGAACCATATTGCCAATTTGGCGTAGATCCACCGCATTCTCTTTCAGAATAATTTCGCCATTCTTTAGTTTTGCAATATCGAGAATATCATTGACCAAGTTTGCCAAGCGCCTTCCACTAAAAACAACCATGCTCAGATTCTCTTTAGTCTCTTCGCTCAACGGACCTGTGGCACCATCAATAATGGACTCCGCAATTCCAATGATTCCATTGAGAGGCGTTCGCAGTTCGTGTGATGTATTGGCTAAAAATTCATCCTTTAATTGGTTCGCTTTTTCAAGACTTTCGATCGCCTTTTTCTGGAGTAACTCTTTTTCCCTACGTGTTTGCAGTAAGCGCTCTCCAAGACCTAGGGAGAGAATAATGAATTGCACCACCCATACACCGGCTAAGATTTCGACATGGAACCATTCCATCTGCAAAAAGCCCAGAGCCTTGACCGAATACATTACGCCGGTAAGCAAGGCTATGATCCATGCGGCCAAGAAGTATCGAGCAATGCGATTTGAATGTGAAGTTACAACGCTGACTCCAAAAACAGTTCCCATCGTCACAATGGTCATGAGAACTTGCAAAAGAGTTCCCGCTCTGGTAGGCAAGAAAACACATGCGAGAAGGGTGATCGCCTGGACACACCCAAGCCATACCAACACACGATGAACAGAAGGGAATCGTTCGCGAGAACTCAAATAAGATTGAGCAAGCAAAACTAGGGAGAACAATAATCCACCAATCGCATAAGCGATATAGTGATTCCATGAAGAAAGTATTTGAGGCCAAAGATATTCGTAAACCACACCTGAATGCGTAGCAACAAAAAGCGAGAAGAAAAAGAGGAACGACGTGTAATGCAAATACGATACATCGCGGAACGTAATGTACATCAGCAGGTTTAGTAAAATCGCAGAGCAAACTAGGCCAAGGAAAATTCCATTGAAAAACTGGCTAGACTGATCAGACTCCAGAAACTTTTTTCGCTCCCAAAGACTTAGTGGAATCTCTAAACGATCACTATTCTGAAAACGCAAAAAATATGTGGTGGATGAGCCTGGCTGTGGGGTGAGAGGGAAAATAAATTGGCTATGCATAATGGGGCGCGAAAGAAATGGTTTTGCATAACCTGTCTCGATTTTGGAGTAAATACCGAGTGAATCAGGCGCGTAAAAGTCGACATGATCCATCAAAGGATAATCGAGTGATAGCAGGTACAAATCCCGTGCTTGCATTGGAGACAAAACGGTGAGTTTTACCCAATATGCCGACGAGGTAAATCCAAAAGAAGGATCGTCTGATTTGCTCTCCGCAAACAAAAGTTTTCCTGCACGAACTTGCTCCCAAGTCATTGTTCCTGAAGTATCTTCCGCAATTTCCAAATAACGACCCAGTGATACAGAGCCCTGCAAGCTCCCTAAGGGATAACCATCCATGGCGAAGCTCGGCACACAGAACAGGAAGATCGATGCAAGCAGAATGAGCCATGCCGTAAAGGCACGAGAAAACCGTCTGGGAAAAGGCTCTGCGCTCATCACAACCCCTCCAAACGAGCAGAAAGCCACGTGGAAATATCGCGAAGCTCTTCTGCACAAATGGAGTGCTGCATTGGATAGGAGCACCATTGCACAGAAAGCCCAACAGCCTTCAAGGCTTGTTCAGCAAGCTTACTTTGCTCGATATTTACAACGGGATCAAAGGTGCCATGCGCCATAAATACAGCCAAATTTGAATTCGCAGCAGACAATTCATTCACTAATTGAACAGCAGTGGGATCATAGGTGGACAAAGCCAGCACGCCTGCTAAGGGCTTTACGAATCGAGGGCCAAGATGCAAGGCTATCAACCCACCCTGACTAAACCCAGCCAAAATGATTCGCTTAGAATTTACTCCGCGAGAAATTTCACGTTCGAGCAAAGCCGAAACAGCCTCCACACTTTCTTGAATTCCTTTGAGATCCAACACCGAGACCAAGTCGGGAGTAGAAATATCGTACCATGCTCGCATCCGCATACCGCCATTAATGCTCACCGGACGAATCGGACCATGAGGAAACACAAAACGAATTCCCACATTATGAGGCAGCTCAAGTTCATCTACAATGCTTTCAAAATCATGACCATCAGCACCAAGGCCATGCAGCCAAATGATGCTCGCATCGATGATCGATGATGTTTGAATTTCAATGCACTCAAGCATGTAAAATCACTCCTCTTGGGTCTCGATTTTGTATTCGTAAAGTTGCTTGCTGACTTGATCGCGAATCTCGACAGTAAGCGTTCCTTTCGATAGCTTGGGTAAAGGCAAGCTCGTAAGAATAACTTGTCCTTCTTGGTCGGCATCTTTTGCGGTTGAATCCGCAACCGTAATATTCAACATGAGCTTCCCTTTGGCATCTTTGACCTTGAATTCGTAAGCGCGAACCTTCTTAGGATTTACGTTGCTGCGCAAGGTTTGCACTACGATTTCACCACCTGCAGGCAATTTTTTCAAGCTGTCAAGAATCGAGTCTTCAGAAACATTATCTGCCTCAAGCATCATTCGGAGTTCTTTACTGCACCAGATATGATCGCGAAACTTAAGTCCAAAAGGAGTCTGTTCTTCTACGCGCACATCGCGAATATCCCGCATAGGTAGGGCAGATAAAACATTCACCGTAAATAAGAAAATGAAACAAGAAACAAACCTGATCATTTTATTTCCTCTTTAATAAAATTCATCCCAGCCAACCAACTTCGTGCAACAGCGACGATTCAGAAGTCGCATTACACTCTCTCAGATATGCATTGGCAGCCTGATCTTGCGGATCCGAAAGTAGTACCTGTTCAAAGCATACGAGAGCCTGCTCTTTGTCTTCTTCCCAAAATAGTTTTACCCCGCGTTCAAACAAGCTTCGTGTAGATAATTTGCGCGAAACTTCGCCGCTCTTTTGCGCTCCAAATACTTCATGAAATTCAAGCCAACGCTCCTTTCCGGGTTGTGGAATTCGCCCCAGCAAACGAGACTGAGTGTTCGACTCCTTTGAAAGCCGAAGAACATCATCGGAAACAATTATCTCTGCCCCGAAAACTTTGGTAAGACGCTCAAAGAGCGTTGCTTGCCCAATCTTTTGCGAGATCACGGTTACATCCATTCGGGTCTGAAATCCAACAGTCCCAAGGATTGCTTTACCCACATGAATTCCGATTCCAATTTGGGTCGCATCATGGCCAGCCTTAAATTCTTCTTGATTAAAGTTGTCGAGAGCGAGCAGCATATCTGTACTAGCATCTAGCGCTTGACGAGCTCCATCGGGAAATAATGCAATGATCGAATCACCGAGGAACTTTGAGACAAATCCCCCATTCTTGCGAATCAGCGGAGCCATTTGTTCGAGATAGCTGTTGAGGAATCGGAAGGTTTCACTGGGGGTTCCATGTTCAGCACGAGAAGTGAAATTGCGAATATCGGTCACAACCACTGCGAGATATTGTTCCCACTGGTCGCCGAGCTGTACTTGCGAAATATTATCGCGCTGCATTTGCTCCAAAAATTCGCGAGGAACAAAACGAGAATACGCCTTATGAAGATTAGCGAGATTTAAGTGAACTCGAATGCGTGCCAACAATTCAACCTTGGTGAATGGCTTGGGCAAGAAATCATTGGCGCCAATATCTAAGGATTTCACTAACTCTTTCATTTGATTTTTTGCCGTCAGCATAATGATCGGCAACAAAGAAGCATCATAGCGCCGCCGAATTTCTTGACACAAGTCAAGTCCCGAAATTCCAGGCATCATCAAATCAAGCAAGACCAAGTCAGGAGCACCATGCAGCTCTAACATATCCAAGGCTTCTTGCCCATGAGTTGCGACCCAAAGATCAAAACCTTCTAAGCCTAATTGGTTGACCAACACCTGCAAATTTACAGGCTCATCATCAACCACCAGTATGCGAGGAATATTGCAAGCCCCTTTATTGATGTCTTTGTTTGCCATGAATTCAAAAACGACATCTTCGGTAACCAGCAATTCATTTCCATCAGAATGTTCATCTTGTAAGCTACCGTGCGCGGCCGTTATGGGTAACGTGAACATGAAACAAGCACCATGGCCAAGCGATGATTCGACCCAAATAGTTCCCCCCTGCAGAGTCACCAAACGCCGAGAAAGACTTAGCCCGATACCAGTACCGCCATGTATTCTTGCAATAGAAGCGTCCACCTGCTGAAACATCTCAAAAATATTTGCATGATCTTCCGCAGGTATTCCGATTCCGCTATCCTGAATCGAGATAATAGCCATCTCCCCTAATACCTTAGCAGACACGTCAACAAAGCCCGACTCAGTAAACTTGATTGCATTGCCAACCAAGTTCAGTAAAATCTGTTCCAAACGATTCTCATCCGCTCGTACATTCGGGAACATAACATCAACCGAGTTCCGGAGCTCGATCCCCTTCTTTTTTGCAAGTGGGCTCAAAATTGAGAATACGATTCCCGTAGTGCGACGAACAGAAACGGGCTTTAACTCAAGTTTGATTTCACCATTCTTGAGGCGAGAGTAGTCCAAGATATCATTGATCAAATTAGAAAGCCGATAGCCACAATTCACAATGAGCCGCAAGCTACGCACAACTTTCACTGGTAATGGTTTTTTGCGATCACCAAGTAAACCCTCTGCGATTCCAATGATTCCATTTAGCGGAGTCTTTAGTTCGTGGGTTGTGTTGGCAAGGAATTCATCTTTAAGTTGATCTGCTTTACACAGGTTATCAACGGCTTGTTTTTGCAGCACAATTTTTTCTTGTTGTAACACGCGCAAACGAACACCGAGGCCAACTCCAATAAAAATAACCATGAATAAAAAAGACCAGTAGAACGCATCAATACTCACATGGCGGCTCGAAAAAGAACCAATCGTTTCAAAAGCATATGCAAGACCCACACACACAGGGCCACTCATTCCCAAGGCATAGTATGTCGCTTGCCGATTTGTCCCCACGCTACGAATTGTAGTTACCACAACAATAAGCATCACAATCATGCCGATGATTGGCGTTGATGAATTCACTAGCAAAGGACTGAGAATTAACCCAAACACAATAGATATCGCCACGAGAAGACTTGCACTGCGTAGAATCAGATCGTCAAAGGGAGCGTTCTTGCGAGTGTCTATATACTTCCGCGTAAATTCGAGTAACGAAATCAAGACTAGCTGAATTGCAATTACAGAAATACTTTCCATCAATGGAACCCACGAATTGGGAACCATGAACCGTGCAGCCACACCGTTGTTTGCAGACAAAAACAAAAAGAAAGAAAGGATCGTATAGAGGTAATACAGGTAATTACTATCACGGAAAGTCATGAAAGACAAAAGCACCAGAAGGGAAACGCCAAAGAGAAGCCCATAGAAGAAACCAACAGAAACCATGCGTGAGTGATTGTAACGATAAAAAGCATCGTTCGCCCAAAGTCTGAGCGGCAAGATCATATGATCTGGATCATGTAATTGAAATAGAAATACATGCTGAACATTCTTTTGCAGATGTACAGGAAATACATAGTTCCAATGCAGAAAAGAGCGTTCATTTGCAGGGTGCCTTAGCCCAGCCAACTGACAGCGGAAAGTTCCATCAAACTCAAGCTCATACATCCGAATTTCATCGATCAAGGATGAATTCATTTCAAAGTAAAGTTCCTCATTTTTTTGTGAACGCAAGGTGATACGAGCCCATACCGGATGGCTTGTATAGCTTAGGGTGGGAATAGTACGAGGATCGTGGTAGAACTTTGAGGAGTCTAAAGCAAGAACCGATGCTGCAGATAGCGAATCGGTTTGATCCACCATGATTTCGACCAGAGGACCAATGGCTACCATGGAATCCATCTGCGAAACATCAAACGGCTTTGCAGATGCAAATGCACACAGCACAAGCAGCCATAGCATAGGCCTAAAAGGGTGGATCATGAAAGACAAGCCTGCATTTTTTCCGATGTGTCCGTTGCGAAATCTAGTTTACTCTAAATGAGTGAGAATCGCCACTTCAAGTTTCACAAAACTCGGTTTGCACCGAGCCCAACCGGATATTTGCATCGCGGACATATCCTGAGTGCGGCTTGGGTTTGGGGTTTTGCTCAAACGCAGAATATCGATGTCATTTTACGAATCGAAGATCACGACCAATCACGCTGCAGAGGCGAGTATGTTGATGCAATCCAGCAGGATCTAAGCTGGCTTGGATTTACTTGGAACGAGATATCACAGCAAAGCAAGCACCCCGAACGCTACCAAAATCACCTAGAGCGCCTAATAAAAAAAGGACTTGCCTACCCTTGTTCGTGTACTCGAAAGCAAGTCGGTGATGGACGCTATCTTGGAACCTGCCGAGATTCTAACCAAGACAACAGAAACACAAATGAAACAGGAATCCGCATAAAGCTTGAAGAACAGACGATTGCTTGGACAGACCTGCTCTGCGGAAATTTTTCCGAGTGCCCTCAACAGCAATGCGGCGATCTTTTGGCCCAGGATCGCCTTGGGCAGTGGACCTATCAGTTCGCGGTGACTGTCGATGACTGGGAAGAAGGGATAGACCTTGTTGTGCGGGGCATGGATCTACTAGACTCCACGGCAAGGCAACTTCAGTTAGCTCATTTACTTGGTCGCGCAAACGACCCCAGCTACTTGCATCACCCACTTATTGTTGATGCTCAAGGCGAGAAGCTGAGTAAGCGACAACTTGCACGCAGCATCCGTGCGGAACGCATTGAGGGAATCGCACCGGAAATTTTATTGGGAAACGTTTGTGCCCAAGGTGGCTTGATAGCCAAAGCTCGGCCGGTGCATACCCAAGAATTAGGAAGGCTAATTACCACAGCAATACAACGCTGAAAAAGCATCCTGTTATGAAAGTTTCCGCAAAAATTCGTCCACGTCGTTGGACGTTTCTAAATCGATCATCAAATCGAGCACATCATCATTGTTGATCGCTTGTTCGCGAATGGGCTGCCCAGCGGAATGCGTTCCTGCTCGTGTGGAATCGTGCATGGGCTTATTCAGAGGTGCCGTTATGCCTCGTACCTTCATGAAGCCCTGCACAGCCTTCAATTGCTTCTGCTGTAGCTCACCCATCTCAATCTGATCCACCTCAAAAACCTCGCCGTAGTAATACATCAGCGGGGTCTTGCAGTGCGCGCAAGACATGACAATCACCATGGCTTCGTTTTCAAGAGAAACTTCAACCTGATTCTGGCAGTGAGGGCATTGAAAGCTTAGGTTGTGCATGATTTCAATCTAACACTTTCCTGTGCGCAGAACAACGAGATGAACACAAGTCCCAGAGTTCCGAAGTTCCGATGTGGAATACTCGCCAGTGTCATGTAGGCTTGGCCGACATCTTGTGTCTGAATTACGATAGCGCCAATGAACTCACTGCAAAGCAGCCATGGCAATCGCTAAACCAGCATCGTGAGAAAGACTAAGCATTATGTTTTGAATATTCTTTTGTTCAGCCAATTCTTTTGCTTTGCCATGCAGGATAACCGTTGGCTCACCAAGTGAGCCGTTTACGACCTCAACATCTTGCCAGCGAATCCCTTGTGCTAGGCCTGTTCCCAAGGCTTTGAGTACAGCTTCTTTCGCAGCAAAACGACCGGCAAGACGCTCCGCGATGCGCTCAGGAGAACCTTTACAGCTTGCAAGTTCTTGCGGAGTAAATAAGCGTTCACGGGCAGCAAGGCTTATTTTTGCTACCCTTTCCACCTTGACGATGTCGACACCAATACCAAGCCAACCAGAACCAAGCCAAGAAGCCACAGAAATCTCCATTGCAAAAGCAAAGCGGATGCTTGATCTCTACCAGAACCCAGAGGTGCAAAGCCGCCTGGAGAAATATAATAAGCAGCCTTTAGACCTTCTTAAACTGAGCAGTGTACTTGCAAAGCAGTTCTCCGCCGAAGAGCGGCACTGGATTGCAGATTGGATCGAACTCGCACCGAAAGTCTTCACAAAATTCGGGGTCGCATCTTTGCTTTGTGACCGCCTTGCCTTAGAGCAGTCTACCGCGCAAGATCTTGGACGCTGGAAAGCAAATCTGTGGCAGCATGGCGCAGGCGTTCTTGATTTGTGTTGTGGGATGGGTGGCGACAGCATGTTTTTACCTACTGCAGTAAGCGTTTGTGGCGTTGACTTAGATCCACTCCGCATTGCGATGTACAAAGCCAACACCAAAATTTTAGGATGCGCTCGCGAAGCCTATGTTGGGAATGCCTTACAGCCACCTTGTTCTGCTGACTTTTTCCAAATTGACCCGGCACGTAGAAGTGATCTGAGTGGAAATCAACGCAGACTTGTCAACCTTACTCCCAACTGGTCTGAAGTCTCTACGCTATCCAAAAAATTCCTCGGTGGATTGGTGAAATTACCACCCAGTTTTCCACTCAGCGAGCTACCAGAACAAGCGGCGCTCACCTACCTAGGAACAAGCGGAGACTGTCGAGAATGCTTAGTAGGACTGGGCTCAATGGCATCAACCATGGTGCAAGCAATCGAAGTTAGCTCTGGTGCAAGGTTTGCTGCGGAGCGTGCCGAGGTTGATACTGCTCGCCTTGAGGTTCAGAATGTTGGGCAATTCTTGATTGAACCAAGTCCCACCCTTGTGCGCTCGCATCTCTTTCCACTATGGGCTGCTCCCTATAGTTTGTGGCAAATCGACCCAAGCATTGCGTACCTGAGCGGAGACCAAGAGGTGCCCGCCAACCCTTGGTGTACCTGCTATCGCGTACTCGATGCTTGTCCACTCGGAACAGAAAGAGTAAAAGCAATGCTAAAGAAACATGGGATTCGACCGATGACGCTAAAAAAGCGCGGAGTCGAAGTTGAGCCCGCGGTGGAGTTAAAACGACTCAAGATCAATGAAGGCATTCCTGGAATTCTTTTCTACACTCGGATTCAGAACGAGAAGTTTGCCATCTTGACCTTGCCCCCTTTTTAGATGTAAAATCAATTGATGAAAACCTATCTGCAAGGATCGAAATGAAGGGCAATATTCTGATCATGGAAGATTCCGTAGCCTTGCTCAAGTTGATGCAAACAATCCTTGAGAAAGCTGGATACAGCATCGAGGTCGCTGCAGATGGAAAGCTCGGTTTGCAAAAGGTTTACAACCACACGTTTGATTTGATTCTCGTTGACTTGATGATGCCCGAGGTCGATGGCTTTGAAGTCATTGCTCGCATCCATTCCGAATTTCCAAAAATTCCGTTGATCGCATTCTCTGCACACCCCGCGCATTTGGTTGAAAAGAAAGCCTTTGCGGCTGGTGCTAGCGACTTCTTGCAAAAGCCCATCAAAGAAATCACCATGCTGGCTTTTGTCCGCAAATACTTGGAAGCGAACCCTGAAGAAAAGATTGCCGAGGGCGTATTCTTACCCCACGACAACGATCAATCCTATTTGATTCAATTGAAATGCTGTCACATTTGTGGCTACGATCATGTGAATGTTTTTTTGCCACGCCCCGAAGCTTTGATTGAAGATTGGCAGAAGGGACTGTTCCCTGTGTACCACGCAAAGCCGGCTTTCCGAGATTGGAATTTTGTACGTACACTCGTTTCTGTTTGCCCTTCATGTTTGTTCTCATCCATTGATCCAACAGACTTCGCGGTGAATCGCAATAGCCTCACCTTTCCATACAAGATGGACGCAAAAAAAATCTTGGCCCGCAACATTACCATGCGAAAGAAAATGGTCGACGCCAAAGAAGAGTTGTGTCTCCATTTTTCAAATCCTAATCGCAAAAATGAAATCGTGATCAAGTCATTTCTGCTTGCAGAACGCTGCGCGAACGGACTTGTGCTTGGCGATAAAGATGGCGTTTACTGCGATCTAGGATTTTGCATTTTGATGCGCGGCGTTCTTGAATTTGTCTATGGCGGTGAGAAGCCCGAACTGATGTCGAGTTTGCGCGAATCCCTGACCATGTTTTTGAATCAACTGAAGGTACCCAACACCCGCCGTAAGGTGAAGGTGCGTGCCTATTATTTCATCATCACACTCCATATTGCCTTGGGTGAATCGATCAAAGCCAATGAGATGAAAACTCAAGTGGAAAAGATGTATTCTGAGGTTGCGATAGAAGACACCTCGGTTGATGAGCGCATGTGGAGCGAACGCTTACAGCACGTGTGGACGAACGGTGTGGATATAGATGCGATCAAGCACCTCGACTGCTGGTAGGATTGCTATTTTTTGCCAATGCCTATAAAGCTTGATGAATCTTGGCTTAAACTCCTCGCAGACCAATTCGACGCGCCCTATTTTGTTGAGCTGAAAAAAGCTCTGCAAGAAGACAAACGCCAAGGAATCCAGGTGTTCCCCCCTGGCCCACTCATCTTTAATGCACTCGATCTTTGCCCTGTGAGTAATGTGAAAGTGGTAATACTCGGACAAGATCCCTACCACAATCCAGGGCAAGCGCATGGTCTTTCTTTTTCTGTGCCAGCAAGTGTTCCACCACCTCCATCGCTGGTGAATATTTTTAAAGAGATCGAAGACGATTTACGCATTCCTATTCCCAATCACGGCAACCTTGAAGGCTGGGCAAAACAAGGTGTGCTGCTTTTGAATTCAAGCCTTACGGTGCGGGCTTTCCAGGCCGGTTCACATTCGCGCCTGGGTTGGATGCAATTCACCGATGCGATCATTGAACGCCTTTCGAAACAGCGCAAAAATTTGGTGTTTATGTTATGGGGAAACCATGCTCGCACCAAGCGAGATTTAATCGCTCCCGATCAAGGTCACTACGTCCTTGAATCTGCACACCCTTCGCCTCTTTCTGCTTACAAGGGGTTTCTGGGATGCCGACATTTTTCGAGCGCAAACGACTACCTAAAGCACACGGAGCAAACCCCCATAGATTGGGCGCTGCACTGAACGAACTTGTTTTCTAAATTCCGCGCACTATGGAAACTCGTTATAATCCCAAAGAAATCGAAGCGCGTTGGCTCAATGAATGGAATGCAAAAAAAGCTTTTGCCCCGAGCGGCAAAGGAAAGCATTACAGCATCGTTATTCCGCCTCCGAATGTCACAGGCGCCTTGCATTTAGGCCATGCTCTCAACAACACCATCCAAGATATTTTGGCGCGGCATCATCGCAAACTCGGCTGCAATACTTTGTGGATTCCGGGCACAGACCATGCTGGGATTGCCACGCAGGCTGTGGTCGAAAAACGCCTGTTCCAAGATGAAAAGAAAACTCGCCATGACCTAGGTCGCGAAGCCTTAGTGAAGCGCATCTGGGATTGGAAAGACGAATACGAAAAGCGCATTACCAAGCAACTGAAGAGCCTTGGATCAAGCTGCGACTGGGATCGTCAGCGTTTTAC
>Ga0302287_10000339_pt1 | contig 25330 bp, 23 predicted proteins | sample III_Fen_E2_4_FD_200452 | JGI IMG/M metagenome (GOLD analysis project Ga0302287, IMG submission 200452) | Peat permafrost microbial communities from Stordalen Mire near Abisko, Sweden - III_Fen_E2_4 | ecosystem: Environmental > Terrestrial > Soil > Wetlands > Permafrost | place: Sweden: Abisko...
CACTGGTGGTCGAGCGCGTGGCGGCCGACGCCCTGGTGGGGACCGCGGTGGCGCGGGCCCTCGCCGCGGTGGACCGGGTGGTCGACGTGGGCGGCGCGGGCCGGGTGGCCCTGATCGTCGCGCGGGATCGGCTGGACGACGTGCGCGCGGCGCTGGCCGCGGCCGGCGGGCCGGTGCCGGCCGACGGCGGGACCGTCGACCTGGACGCACCGCTCGACGTGCTGACCCCGGTGCGGTCCAAGGGACTGGAGTTCGACGCCGTCGTGCTCATGGAGCCCGCCGGGCTGCTGGCCGCGGCGCCGGCGGACCTGTACGTGGCGATGACGCGGCCCACCACCACGCTGCACGTGGTGCACGCCGCGGACCTGCCGACCGGCTTCGACGACACGGACGGCTGACACGGTGTCCGGGGAGCGGACCAGCACCCGTCCGGGGGGCGGACAGGCGCACCATGGGGTCGTGCTCAAGGCCCTGCTGCTCGAGAACCTGCACCCCCAGGCGCGATCCATCCTGGAGGAGGCCGGGTTCGACGTCGCCGTGCGCTCCGGAGCGCTCGACGAGGACGAGCTCGTCGAGGCGCTGGCCGGCGTGCACGTGCTCGGCATCCGGTCGAAGACGCACGTCACCGCCGAGGTGCTCGAGCGCGCCGACTCCCTGCTCGCCGTGGGCGCGTACTGCATCGGCACGAACCAGATCGACGTGCGCGCGGCGGCGGACCGGGGTGTCGCGGCCTTCAACGCGCCGTTCTCCAACACCCGCTCGGTGGTCGAGCTCGCCATCGCCGAGATCATCGGCCTCACCCGGCGGCTGACCGAGTTCGACCGGCAGATGCACGCCGGCGTCTGGAACAAGTCCGCCACCGGCGCGCACGAGGTGCGCGGCCGCACGCTCGGCATCGTCGGCTACGGGAACATCGGCACGCAGCTGTCGGTGCTCGCCGAGAACCTCGGCATGTCGGTGGTGTTCTACGACACCGCGGAGAAGCTTGCGCTGGGCAACGCGCGCCGGATGCACACGCTGGACGAGCTGCTGGACGCCGCGGACGTCGTCACCCTGCACGTCGACGGACGCTCGGGGAACGCGGGACTCTTCGGGGCCAAGCAGTTCGCCCGGATGCGCGCCAGTGCGGTGTTCCTCAACCTGTCCCGCGGGTTCGTCGTCGACTACGCGGCGCTGCGGGACGCGGTGCTGTCCGGTCAGGTGGCCGGCGCGGCGGTGGACGTGTTCGCGCACGAGCCGAAGACGAACGACGAGCCCTTCGAGTCCGAGCTGCGCACCCTGCCGAACGTCATCCTCACACCGCACACCGGTGGCTCGACCGAGGAGGCACAGGAGGCGATCGGCCAGTTCGTCTCGCACAAGGTGCGCGACTACCTCGCCACCGGGTCGACGACGATGTCGGTCAACCTGCCGAACGTCGCCCTCGACCGGGCGCCGGACGTGCACCGGCTCGCCTACCTGCACCGCAACGTGCCCGGCGTACTCGCCGCGGTGAACGCGACGCTCGCCGACCACGGCGTGAACATCGAGGGCCAGCTGCTGGCCACCCGCGGCGAGATCGGCTACGTGGTGACCGATGCCGGCAGCCCGGTCGACCCCGCGGTGGTCGCCGCGCTCGAGGCGCGGCCCGAGTCCGTGCGCCTGCGCGTCCTCAGCTGAGGCCGAGCACGCGGACGCCCGCCGGGCTCAGGACGAGCCGGACTTGCGCTGGAAACGGCGCTGCGAAGGGCCTGCCGTCTCTGAGCCGTGCACGGCACCGGGCGCCGTGGAGCCGTCCTGCGAGCGGTGCTGGGAAGCCTTCTTGCGCTCCAGCGCCTCGCGGAACTTCTCCTTCTCCTTCTCCTTGTCACTCACCGGGGTGTTCGCGTCGTCCTGGGTCATCAGGGCCTCCTTCGTCCGGAAACGGCTGCGGCCCAGCCGAGGGGCCGACCGTCCAGCGCAAGCCTGGTGTACACGGACCCCGGACGCCAATCCGCCGGCGTCCCCGGCGTCGGCGCACCGGCCGGCTCAGGTCACGTCGTGCGTCGGGGCGTCGGAGGTCGTCGCGCCGTCCTCGTCGGCCTCGTCGTGCGTCGCGCGCAGCAGCGTGATCGCCGCCTCGAAGTCCTCGAGCGAGCTGAAGCCCTGGTACACCGAGGCGAACCGCAGGTACGCGACCTCGTCGAGCTCGCGCAGCGGGCCGAGGATCGCCAACCCGATCTCGTAGGCGTCCACCTCGGCCTGGCCCGAGGAGCGCAGCGTCTCCTCGACGCGCTGGGCCAGCACGGCCAGATCGTCCTCACTCACCGGGCGACCCTGGCAGGCCTTGCGCACGCCGGCGACGATCTTCTCCCGGCTGAACGGTTCGGTGACGCCCGATCGCTTCACCACCGACAGGCTGGTGGTCTCGAGCGTGGTGAACCGGCGGCCGCACTGCGGGCACTGCCGGCGCCGGCGGATCGACGAGCCGTCGTCGGACGTGCGCGAGTCGACCACCCGGGAGTCAGGATGCCGGCAGAACGGGCAGTGCACGGGGAGGCCTCTCGCCGGGGCTGGTCGGTGTGCCAGCGCGCCGTCCCGCGGAGACGGGACTCCCCCGGACGGTAGGGGACGCTCCGGTGCCACGCAAGGACCGCAGGACCGGGGTACGCCGCGCCAACCCCGGGGCTCTACCTCCCCGACGGCAGCAAGATCTCCTCGCCGGCCATCAGACCGCCGGACGACATGCGGTTGAGCTGCTCGATCTCCAGCACCACGTCCCGCACGTCCTCCCCCGGTCCCGCCATGCCTGCAGCGAGCTCCCACAGCGTCTCCCCCGGCGTCACCACGTGACGTGTGACCTCGACCGCCGACACCGGTCCGTCGGCCGCGGCGCGTGAGGCCAGGGCGCCGGCGGCGAGGGCGACCAGCAGGAGGGCGATGACGGCGAGCACGAACCGGCCGCGCCGGGTCAGCCGCAGCGCACCGGTCGCCGACGTGCTGTCGGCGCGGGACACCCGCACACTCGGGGCCGGGCCCGCGTAGCCCAGGACCATCGCGCTCATCGCCGTCTCCTCACCTGGGCCGCTCACGCCGCCCTGCCATCCGAACTGCTGCCGAACCGCTGCCCACGCCGTGCGAGAGAAGCGCCGATAGAACGTGTGTACGTCGAACATCTGTACGATGTCTAGCACGGCCCACCGACACGCGTCCAGCGTTTCGTCGAACACATGTTTGATGTCGCGCGCCCCCGGGCCTAGGCTGGGCGGCACAGGAACAGCGCACCACCGACCACTGACATACCCCGGTCCGCGTCGGCCACACGGCCGTCGACGGGCCACCCGGCAGGACGCCGGCGCACGACGACGGCATGGGGCACGGCACGGGCTCGGCAGCGAAAACGGGAGGCATCACGTGACGGACAAGCGGCGGACGGACGACGAGCAGGCCCTGGCCTCGGTGCACGCGCTGCCCGATGGTGCGCCGGGCACCGACGGCCTCACGCCGCGCCAGCGCCTCGTGCTGCAGACCATCAAGTCGTCGGTCGAGCTGCGCGGCTACCCGCCGAGCATGCGCGAAATCGGCGAGGCCGTCGGCCTGACCAGTCCGTCCAGCGTGAAGCATCAGCTGACCGTGCTCGAGCGCAAGGGCTATCTGCGGCGCGACCCCAACCGCCCCCGGGCGATCGAGGTGGTGCACCCCGATGACTCACGCACCGTGTCCGCCTGGAACCACCGCGAGGCGTGGGCTGGTGGCCTGGACCCCGACGCGCCGGAGCTCGACCGTCGGCCGACGCCCTCGTACGTGCCCGTGGTCGGCAGGATCGCCGCCGGCGGGCCGATCCTGGCCGACCAGGTGGTGGAGGACGTGTTCCCGCTGCCCCGCCAGCTCGTCGGGGACGGGGACCTGTTCCTGCTCAAGGTGACCGGCGACTCGATGGTCGACGCGGCGATCTGCGACGGCGACTGGGTGGTGGTGCGGCGGCAGCCGGTCGCGGAGAACGGTGAGATCGTCGCGGCGATGATCGACGGCGAGGCGACGGTGAAGACGCTGCGGCGCAGCGGCGGGCACGTGCTGCTGATGCCGCACAACCGTGCCTACAGCCCGATCGACGGCGACCAGGCCGTCATCCTCGGACGGGTCGTCAGCGTCCTGCGGAGCCTCTGACCCGGAGCGTCTTGCGATGCCCCTGACCCCCGGCCCTCGCAGCCCGGAGGCGTCCCCGACCCTTGCTCAGTAGCCGAAGCTGCGCGCCACCTCGCGCACCGCGACGGCGGACGCCCGCAGGCCGGCCAGCTCGTCGCTGGACATGGGCACCCGCAGCCGCTCGCTGACGCCGCTGGCCCCCACCAGCGCAGGCACCGACAGGCAGACGTCGGAGATGCCGTAGTAGTCGTCGAGCAGCGACGAGACCGGCAGGATGCGCCGCTCGTCCTTGAGGATCGCCTCGATGATGCGCGAGCCCGCCAGCGCGATCGCGTAGTTGGTGGCGCCCTTGCCCTCGATGATCCGGTACGCGGACTGGACGACCTCGCGGGCGATCCGGTCGCGCACCTGGAGGGTCAGCGGCCCGTACCCCTCGATGCCGTTCCACTCGAGGAGCGGCACCGCGCCCAGTGACGCCGAGCTCCACAGCGGCAGCTCGGTGTCCCCGTGCTCCCCCGCCACGTATGCGTGCACGTTCTGCACCGCGACGCCGGTCTCCTTGGCGATGAGGAAGCGCAACCGGGAGGAGTCGAGCACGGTTCCCGAGCCGAACAGCTGGGTGGACGGCAGCCCGGAGATCTTCAGTGCCGCGTACGTGACGATGTCGACCGGGTTCGTCACCATGACGTGCACGGCGTTCGGCGCCACCCGGACGACGTCGGGCAGCACCTTCTGGATCAGGCTGATGGTGGCCCCGGCCAGGTCCACCCTCGTCTGACCGGGCTTCTGCTTGGCCCCCGCGGTGAACATGACGACGTCCGCGCCGGCGAGCACCTCGAGGTCGTCCGACCCGACGACCTGCGCCATCGGCATGAACTGGATGCCGTGCGACAGGTCGAGCGCCTCGGCCTCGACCTTCGCCTTGTTGATGTCGAACAGTGCGACCTCGCGGGCCGCCCCCCGCATCAGTGCGGCGTACGCCATCGTCGAACCGACGGCGCCCGCCCCCACGATGGCCAGCTTGGACACCCGGCGCGGCGAGAACGGTGCGGCACCCGGCGTCACCGTCTCGTCGCGGTCCTCGTTCTCGCTCATCGCTCCTCCTCGCGGACTGCGGCGGCAACCGCCCCTGTTGTCAGTGAGGCTAGTGCTCCCCCCTCAGCCGGCGCAGCGCGGACAGCGCCACCTCGCGGTCGGTGGTCCACCAGAACGGCGGCATGGACCGCGTCAAGAAGCTCGCGTAGCGCGCCGTGGCGAGGCGGGGGTCGAGCACGGCGACCACCCCACGATCCTCGGCGCTGCGGATCAGCCGGCCGGAGCCCTGGGCCAGCAGCAGCGCGGCATGCGTCGCCGACACCGCCATGAAGCCGTTGCCGCCCGCGCCGGCCACCGCCTGGGTGCGCGCCGCCGCCAGCGGGTCGTCCGGCCGCGGGAACGGGATCCGGTCGATGAGGACGAGGCGGCACGTCGGCCCCGGCACGTCCACCCCCTGCCAGAGCGAGAGGGTGCCGAACAGGCAGGTGGCCTCGTCCGCGACGAACCGCTCGACGAGTGTGGGCAGCTGGTCGTCGCCCTGCACCAGCACCGGCACGTCGAGCCGGCCGCGCATCGCGTCGGCCGCCGCCTCGGCCGCCCGGCGCGACGAGAACAGCCCCAGCGTGCGCCCGCCCGCCGCGGTGATCAGCGCCTCGATCTCGTCGAGCTGGGCGTGCGTCGCCGGTTCGCGGCCCGGCGGCGGCAGGTGCCGCGCGACGTAGCAGATGCCCTGCCGCGCATAGTCGAACGGGCTGCCGACGTCGAGGCCGTGCCACGGACGCCCCTCGTCCATCGGCGCGACGTCGCGTCCTGCGCTGGCGGCGGCGGGCTCGGGGCGCTCGTCGGCCGGGGACGACCCGGCGGCCATCGGCGGGTCGCTGCCCGGGGGCACCACCGCGAGCTCGTCCGCAGCCTCCTCCGCCAGCAGGCGGTCCGGTCCCAGCGGCGCAGCATCGGGCCGACGGGACAGCCCGACAGCCCGCGCCACCGGTTCGAACGACCCACCAAGGGCCACGGTGGCCGAGGTCAGCACGGCGGTGCGTCCCGCGAGCAGATGCGTACGGATCAACCCGTCCACCGCCAGCGGAGCGGCGTGCAACCGGGACACCCGCTCTCCGCGGCGGTCCTCGCTGCGCTCGCACCAGCGCACCGTGCCGCGGGACTCTTCCGGCCCGGCGGCCATCCGCTCCGCGGTCTCGAAGAGCGCGAGCATCGCCGAGGCAGCCATCTTGCGGCCACCATCAGGCCCCGCCGCCCCGGGCTGCGGCCGCAACGCCGACAGCAGTGCCCTGGCGGCATCCCGGACGGCCGCCACGGCGTCCTGCACCCCCGTGGGCAGCCCGTCGGGGAACCGCTCCTCCGGCAGCTCGACGAGCACGGCGGTCAACGCGCGGCCGGCGGCGTCCAGGTCGGTGGTCGGCAGCCCGGCGAGGCGACGGGCCAGCCGCGCCGCGTGCTCCACCGTCGGGGTCGACAGCTCGCCGGTGGCCTGCGCCGTGACGCGCTCGGCGAGCTCGTGCGCCTCGTCCACCACGAGCACCTGGTGCTCCGGCAGCACCCCCGGCCCGCCGGCGGCGGCGATGCCGAGCATCGCGTGGTTCGTCACGACGAGATCGGCCCCGCGCGCCGCCGCCCGCGCCCGGTCCGGAAAGCACTCCTCGACGAGCGGGCAGGTGGCGCCGATGCACTCCAGCGCCGTGACGGACACCTGGCGCCAGGCCCGGGCGCTCACGCCGGGCACCAGGTCGTCGCGGTCGCCGGTGTCGGTCTCGTCGGCCCATTCCCGCAACCGCACCACCTGGTCGCCGAGCCCTTCCCGCTCCGCACTCTCGACGCTCGGCGCCGGGTGCTCCGCGACACCGGCCGGCTCGGGCAGGTCGAACAGGGCGCCCACGTCGTCCAGCGGGTAGCCGCCCTCCACCTTGTTGCGGCACAGGTAGTTGTGCCAACCCTTGAGCAGCGCCACCTTCGGCGGGCGGGGCAGCAGTGGGGTGAGCGCCGCGGTGACCACCGGCAGGTCGCGGGTGAGCAGCTGGCGCTGCAGGGCCAGGGTCGCGGTGGACACGACAACCCGCTCGTCCTGCGTCACGGCATGCCGCAGGGCCGGCACCAGGTAGGCCAGCGACTTGCCGGTGCCGGTACCGGCCTGCACGACGAGGTGCTCCCCGGTGGCCAGCGCGTGCGCCACCGCGACGGTCATCGCGTGCTGACCGTCGCGCCGCGAGCCGCCGAGCGCCGCGACAGCGCGGTCCAACAGCTGTTCCGCCGACTCCGCCGCCTGCGTCGACCGGTCCGCCCGGTCCGCCGAAGGTGCCGACCGGTCCGACCGGTCCGCATCGTCTGCCGACACCGCAGCCTTGGCCGGCGCTCCGGCCGGCGCAGCGCGTCTCCTGGGCGGCACCGGGTCACTGTAGTGCCGGGTCCGGGCCGCACCGGCGCCGGCGGCCGACCCGACACCGCCGCCCGGACGCGAGCCGCCACGCGACTCCGCTGCCAGGATGGGCCGATGAGCACCCCCGTCGACCCGACCGTCCTGCGGTACTACGCCGATGAGTTCGACGAGGGCGCGCGCCTCGGCAGCACCGCCCTCGGCCCGCTCGAGCTGATCCGCACCCGGGAGCTGCTCACCGCCCTGCTCCCCCCCGCCCCGGCGGACGTGCTCGACGTCGGCGGCGGCACGGGTGCGCACGCCGCGTGGATGGCGGCGGACGGGTACCGGGTCACGGTCATCGACCCCGTTCCGCGGCACGTGCAGCAGGCCGCCGCGATCCCGGGCGTGCACGCCGTCCTCGGGCATGCGGGCGAGCTGCCCGTGCCGGACGACAGCGCGGACGCCGTCCTGCTCGCCGGCCCCCTGTACCACCTGCCCGCCGCCGCGGACCGGGCGCGGGCGCTGGCCGAGGCGTGCCGGGTGGTGCGCCCGGGTGGCCTGGTCGCGGCGGTCGGCATCAGCCGGCACTCCGAGCTGCTCGAGCTGGCCACGCTGGGCACCCTCGACGACGACGCCCTGGAGCGCATGCGCCGGGTGCTGGCCACCGGCGTGCACGACGGTGCGGCCGGGTTCACGCTCGCCTACCTGCACCAGTGGGACGAGCTGCGCGCCGAGCTGGCGATCGCCGGGCTGCGTGGCGTGCTGGTGTACGGCATCGAGGGCCCGGCGGCGGGCGCCCTGCGGCCGCCCGAGCCGGACCCCGCGCGCGCGAAGGCCCGCCTGGAGTCGGTGCTGCGTGCCGCACGCCTCGTCGAGACGGAGGCGCAGCTGGTCCCGTCGAGCCCGCACCTGCTGGCCGTCGGCCGACTGCCCGACTGAGGTCCGTCCCTCCGCGCGGCCCGCCGGGCCGCGTCAGGCGCCGGCGGTGACCGCCGCGGCCCGCAGCTCCGCGGCCAGCGCCGCGTCGACCCTGGCCCGCAGCGCGGTGCCCTCAGAAAGGTGCTCGGTGCGCTCGATGTCGCCGCTGGCGTGCACCCGGGCGACGAGGTCGCCCCGCGAGTAGGGCACGACGAGGTCGATGAGCACGCCGGGGCGGGGCAGCTGGTCGGCGACGAGAGCCGCCAGCTCGTCGATCCCCTCGCCGCTGTGCGCCGAGACCACCACCGAGTGCACCTCGCGCAGGCGCAACCGCGCCAGCGCCTCCGGATCGGCGATGTCCGCCTTGTTGAGCACGATGATCTCCGGCACGTCCATCGCCCCGGGGATGTCGGCGAACACGTGGCGAACGGCGGTGATCTGCCCTTCCGGGTCCGGGTGGGCGGCGTCCACCACGTGCAGGATCAGGTCGGCGTCGGCCACCTCCTCCAGGGTCGAGCGGAACGCCTCGACGAGCTGGTGCGGCAGGGCCCGCACGAAGCCGACGGTGTCGGTCAGCGTGTACACCCGGCCGTCGTCGGTCTGGGCCCGGCGCACGGTCGGGTCGAGCGTCGCGAACAGCGCGTTCTCCACCAGCACGCCGGCGCCGGTCAGGCGGTTGAGCAGCGACGACTTGCCGGCGTTGGTGTAGCCGGTGATCGCGACCGACGGGATCGCGTTCCGCTTGCGGGAGGCCCGCATCGTCACGCGCGCGGGCTCCATCTCCTTGATCTCGCGGCGCAGCTTCGCCATCCGCGTGCGGATGCGGCGCCGGTCCAGCTCGATCTTCGTCTCGCCGGGACCACGGGAGCCCATCCCGGCGCTCGCGCTGCCGACCTGGCCGCCCGCCTGCCGCGACATCGACTCGCCCCAACCGCGCAGCCGCGGCAGCAGGTACTCCAGCTGCGCCAGCTCCACCTGAGCCTTGCCCTCCCGGGACTTGGCGTGCTGGGCGAAGATGTCGAGGATCAGCGCGGTGCGGTCGATCACCTTGACCTTGACGACGTCCTCCAGCGCGCGCCGCTGGGAGGGCGCCAGGTCGCCGTCCACGACGACCGTGTCGGCGCCCACGGCCCGCACCAGCACGGCGAGCTCGGCGGCCTTGCCGGAGCCGAGGTACGTGCTGGGGTCCGGCGTGCGGCGGCGTTGCAGCACCCCGTCGAGCACCTGCGACCCCGCGGTCTCGGCCAGGGCGGCCAGCTCGCGCAGCGAGACCTCGGCGTCCAGCGGCGATCCGGCGCCGGACAGCCCGACGAGCACGACGCGCTCGAGACGCAACGCCCGGTACTCGACCTCGGTGACGTCCTCGAGCTCGGTGGACAGGCCCGCGACCCGACGCAGCGACAGGCGCTCGGCCAGGTCGAGCTGGTCGCCGTCGTAGTTCGTGTGCTCGGAGCTGCCATGCTGCACGGCCGTGCCGGCCCGGGCGAGCACGCGTGCGACGACCGCGTCCGCCACCTCCTGGTCGGAGCGCGCTGGCACCGCGGCCGGCTCCTGCGGGGTGGATCGAGCCTCGTCCACGCGGATCCTCTCGTCGTCGGGGGTATGCCTCCAGGGTCGCATGCGCGGCCGTCCCGGGCGACGTCTTTCGCTGCGGGCCGACCGGCGCCGTGATCCCCGGTCGCCGGTCCACCCCCGGCTAAGGTCGACGTCGTGACGGGCTCCGACCACTACTTCACCGCGCGTCCGGCGTCCGCCGCCGACCGGCGCACCATCGTCGTCGAGCTGTCCGGGCGCACCGTCGAGGTCGAGACCGCGGCGGGCATCTTCTCCCCGGGCCACGTCGACCTCGGCAGCCGGGTGCTGCTGCGCACGGTGCCGCCGCCACCGCCGTCCGGCGAGCTGCTCGACCTCGGCTGCGGCTGGGGACCGCTCGCCCTGACCATGGCCGCAGCATCCCCCGCGGCCCGGGTGTGGGCGGTGGACGTCAACGAACGCGCACTGGACCTGGTGCGCCGCAACGCCGCCCGGCTCAGCCTGGCGAACGTCGTCGCGGCGACCCCCGACGAGGTCCCGGCGGGCCTGGCCTTCGCGACCGTCTGGTCGAACCCGCCGATCCGGGTGGGCAAGGAGGCGCTGCACGCGCTGCTGCTCCGCTGGCTCGACCAGCTGGTGCCGGACGGCGAGTGCTGGCTGGTCGTCGGGCGCCATCTCGGTGCCGACCCGCTGCAGGACTGGCTCACCGCGTCGCTGGGCGGCCGAGCCGAGGTCGGTCGCGCCGCCAGCGCCAAGGGCTTCCGGGTGCTCCGGGTGGCCCGGACCTAGGCCGTCACCGGATCTAGGCCGTCACCGGATCTAGGCCGTCACCGGATCTAGGCCGTCACCGGACCTAGGCCGTCACCGGGGCGGTGCGCCAGCGGCCGCGAGATCCACGCTCGCCAGCGCCACCAGCACCGCGGGCCCGGCCAGCTCGACGTGGCCGTCGGCCCGCACCCGGACCCGCAACGTGCCGCCCGGCACGTGCACCGTCCAGGTGTCGGGGGCGCCCGGCCCCGCCCACGCGCGCACCGCCAGCGCCGCGGCGCACGCGCCGGTGCCGCACGAGCGGGTCTCCCCGACGCCGCGCTCGTGCACCCGCATCCGCACCGCGCCGACCACGGTGCCGTCCGGTCCGGCGCCTTCTCCCAGCGGCAGGACGAGCTCCACGTTGGTCCCCTGCCCGGGCGTCGGCGTGACCACGGGCGGCACCGAGAGGTCCGCCGCCGCCAGCTCGTCGTCCGAGGCCAGCACCAGCACCGTGTGCGGGTTGCCCACGTCCACGCGCAGCGCCGGCCGCTCCACCGGCAGCCCACGGACGTGCACCTCGACGTCGCCGCCCGCGGCCACCGCGGCCTCGCCGCCCGGCAGCAGCCACGGGCCCATGTCCACGCCGTACCAGGCGACCTCGTCGGGCGACGGCTCACGCCACACCCGCCGCACACCGGCCCGGGTGGCGACCGCGAGATCGCCCGTGCCGTCCCACAGCCCGAGCCGCTCCAGGTAGGCCGCGAACACCCGCACGCCGTTGCCGCACATCTGCGCGGCCGAGCCGTCGGCGTTCCGGTAGTCCATGAACCAGGCTGCCTCGGGGTCCGTGCGCGCCACCTCGATGCCGTCCGGCTCCAGCGCGGCGGGTACCAGCCGGATGACGCCGTCGCCGCCGAGCCCACCGCGGCGGTCGGCCAGCGCGCGCACCGCCTCCGCGGTCAGGCCGAGCTCGCCCGTGCGGTCGTCCAGCAGGACGAAGTCGTTGTGCGTGCCATGCCCCTTGGTCACGACGAGGCCACCGGCGGGCCAGTCGGCGGGCGGGCCGGTCGGGCCCACGGGGGTGGCGGTCACGCGCCCAGCCTACGGCGGGTACCGGCGTCGGCCGGAGCCGGCAGGTCCCCGGCCACGTGCCGGGCGACGAGCTCCCGGGCGCGCTCGACGAGCCTCGGGTCCGCCGCATCGAGCCAGTGCACGCGGGGGTCGCGGCCGAACCAGCCCATCTGCCGACGGGCGAGCCGGCGGGTCGCGGCGACGGTGGCGTCCCGCGCATCCTGCTCGGTGACGCGGCCGGCGAGCAGGTCGAGCACCTGGGCGTAGCCGACCGCGCGCGCCGCGGTGCGCCCGAGGCCGCCGCCCGCCGTCAGGCCGCGTACCTCGTCGACCAGCCCGGCGGCCCACATCCGGTCCACCCGACCGGCGACCCGCGCGTCCAAGACCGTGCGGTCGCAGTCCACGCCGATCTGCAGCGCCGGCACCGCGTACTCGTGCCGCGGCAGCGCCGCCGAGTACGGCCGTCCGGTCAGGCCGATCACCTCCAGCGCGCGCACCAGCCGGCGCGTGTTGCGCGACCCGATCCGCGCCGCAGCCTCCGGATCCACCGCGGCCAGGTCGGCGTGCAGCAGCCCGGGCCCCCCGTCCGCCGCCCGGGCCTCCAGCCGCTCGCGCAGCGCAGGGTCGGTGCCGGGGAACTCCAGGTGATCCAGCAGCGCGCGGACGTACAGCCCGGACCCACCGACCGCCACCGCGGCCCGCCCTGCGCCACCGAGGTCGTTCAAGACGGCGCGGCCCCACCCCTGGTAGTCGGCGACGGTGGCGTCCTGCGCCGGGTCCAGCACGTCGAGCAGGTGGTGCACCACGCCGTGCCGCTCGCCGAGTGGCACCTTGGCGGTGCCGACGTCCATCCCGCGGTACAGCTGGAGGGCGTCGGCATTGACCACGTCGCCGCCCAGCGCGAGCGCCAGGGCGATCCCCAGGTCGGACTTGCCGGTGGCCGTCGGTCCGACGACCGCCACCACGAGGCCACCGGCCCCGCCGGTCCGATCCGTCCCCTCGGGCCCGTGGCCCGGGTCGTCGGCGCTCAGTTGGCGTCCGACTGCGCCGCGGCGACCGCTGCGGGGTATGCCTCGTCGAGCTCGGCGAAGAACTCCAGCGTGGTGGTGATGCCGCAGACGACCTGCTGGTCGATCTGCTCGTCGCTCACGCCGTGCTCGTAGTCGACCGTCAGCTCGCCGAACACGGCGATGCTCCGCCCGGTCACCCGGACGTACACCTTGGGCCACAGCTTGTCGGCGTTCCAGGTGTTCGCGCGCGACGTCACCTCGTCGGCCAGCTCCGCCGGCAGCTCACGCCCCCACCGGCCCCGCACCTGGAGGATCTCCAGCGCCTTGCCGTAGCTGATGAACATGAACGGGTGGCCCTCCCAGTTGCCGAAGGGGTCACCATCCGCGTCCCGGCCGAACCGGTAGTCCTTGGCACCCAGACGCGTCGCCACGCGGTCCCGGGTCAGCGGGGCGAGGGGGTTCGTCTGGTTCGCCTGCCGGTCGGAGGAGAAGAGGCCCATCGCTGATCCGATCCTTCCGCGCGGAGTGCCGCGCCCGTTCCGGGAGTACCGCGCCCCGTGCCGCGCGGACGGCTGCGACTCTATCGGCCGACGGGAGCGGCGGGGGCCGGCCCCGACCAGGCGCGCTCCCCGGCCGCCGGTTCGTCGGCCTCGTCCCCTGCCCCGGCGACCCGCGTCGGGCCTCGTCCCCCGAACGGCGGCGACCCGCGTCGGCGGCGGTCGGTACTCTCGGTGGCATGCCGTCCTTCGTCTCGCGGGCCCGCGGCTGGTTCGCCCGCCGTGACCTGCGCCCGGCGACGCCGGCCGCGGCGGACCGGCTCACGCAGGACGAGCTGCACGCCGAGGTGACGTCGCTGCTCGCGCGTGAGCTGGGTGTCGCCGCGCCGGCGCTCGAGATCCCGGCCACCGTCACCCCCGCCCGGATCGCTGCCTGGTTGACCGAGCACGACTTCAACTACTTCGTCGACAACGACGGCGACCTCGGCGGCCTGTGGCACGGGCGGCTGTTCTACTTCTTCCTGTTCGGCGACCAGTCCGAGATCCTCCAGGTGCGCGGCCAGTGGCAGCGCGAGGTCGCCATCGAGCGGATGGCCGAGATCCTCGACATCTGCAACGAGTGGAACACGGAACGCATCTGGCCGAAGGCGTACGTGCGGGTCCGCGACAACGGGCGGGTGCACGTGGTCGCCGAGGTCTCCCTCGACCTCGAGCACGGTGCCACCGACGCGCAGCTGCACCAGACGCTCCAGTGCGGTCTGTCCACCGGGAACCTCTTCTTCGACGCCCTCGACGAGCGGTATCCCGACCCGGTGGGGGTGGCGCCGTGAGCCGCCCCGGCTGGCTGAACCGGGCGCTCGGGCGCCTGCCCGCGCCGGTCCGGCCGGCGAGCGACATCGGTGCGCTCCTGTCCCCCTTGACCCGCGAGCGCATCGCCGACTACCTGCGTCACCGGGGGTACCGGTTCGTCGTCGACGACGACGGGGACCTGACCGGCACGTGGGACGGCAACCGGTTCTGGTTCCTGCTGCTCGGTGACGACCACGAGATCGCCCAGGTGCGCGGTCGCTGGCACCGTTCCGTGCCGCCCGAGCTCGCGGGACAGCTCGCCCTGACCGTCAACGACTGGAACCGCGACCGGATCTGGCCGAAGGTCTACTCCCGTGAGGAGGACGGTGAGCTCGCGGTGTACGCGGAGGTGTCCGCCGACCTCGAGCCCGGCGTGAACGACGTCCAGCTGGCCCAGCTGGTCGCGTGCGGGCTCGGCACCGGCGTCCAGCTGTTCACCGCGCTCTCGGAGCTGATCCCCGAGCCCGGCGGCTCCGCGCCCGCCACGGACGTGCCCGACAACTGACGTCCGCGGACCCGACCGCCCCGCGGACCCCGACCGCCCCGCGATGCCCGGCCGCCACGGCGCCGACCCGGATCGCGCCCCCCGGGGTCAGAGGCCGCCGAGGATCTGGCCGAGCAGGATCTTCGTGATCATCGCGGCCGGGTAGACCAGCGCGTAGCCCAGGGCCACGCGCGAGTCGTGCCCGGTGCGCCCGTTGGCGAACGCCAGCACCGCAGGCTGCGTCTGCGAGCCGCCGATGACGCCGGACAGCTGCGTGCCGCCCATCCGGAACACATGACGCATGACGAGGTAGAGCCCGGCGCCGACGACGCTGGTCACCGCCATGCCCAGGATGAGGATCTTCACCCACTCGCCCGAGGCGAAGGCCACGCCGATCTGGGACCCGGCCTTGGTGCCCGCCTGGGCGAGGAACACCAGCAGGCCAAACTCCGAGATCGCCTGCGCGGCGGTGTACGGCATGGCCGTGACGATCGGCCCGACGCGCCCGATCCTGCCGAGGATCAGTCCGATGAGCAGCGTGCCGGCCGCCGAGCCGATGGAGAAGTACCGGCCGGGCACCGGGAACGCGACGACGCCGAGGAGGATGCCGGCCGTCATGCCCAGGCCGAGCACGATGGGCGTGATGTCCGAGAGCCCGCGTGAGGAGTCCCCGAAGAACCGGGACACCTCCGTCATCCGGGCCCGTGGCGCGATCACCCGGACCCGGTCGCCGAGCTGGAGCTGGAACTCGTCGGAGGCCACCACGTCCACGTCGCCGCGGCGGATCCGCGACACCGTGGCGTCGTAGCGCTGCGCGAGGCCGAGCTCACCGACCGTGCGGCCCGCGGCCCGGGGGTCGGAGACCGTCACGCGGCGCACGTCGAGGTACGCCCGGTCGATCTCGAGGTGGTGCGAGGAGGTGTGGCCGAGCTCGGCCGTCACCGCCTCCACCTCGTCGGCCGGGCCGACGACGGTCACCAGGTCATCAGCCAGCAGCGTGTCGCGCTCGTCCGCCGCGAGAATGGGCGACATCTCGCCGTGCCGCACCCGCGAGAACCTGATCCGCTCGCCGTGCTGGCGCACCAGCGCGTCGATCGAGGGCGCCGTGGTGATGTCCACCCGCACCGTGCGACTCACCAGGCTCGGCGGCGCATCGGTGTCGGCACCGCGGTTGCGCAGCGCCAACGAGACCACGATGAGCATGCCGATGACGCCGAACAGGTAGGTGACGGCGTACGCCACCGTGGGAGTCGTCTGGTCGTTCGCGGCCTCCCGGGCGGCGGCCAGCGCCGGGGTGTTGGTCACCGCGCCGGCGAACGCGCCGGCGATCGTGGCGGCGTTCAGTCCGAGCAGCCGGCCCACTCCCACCGCGGTGAGCGCGCCGATGCAGAGCATGCCGACCATCGAGAGGATCGATCCGAGGTTGCGGCGCAGTGACGCGAAGAACGTCGCACCGGAGACGATGCCCACCGTGAAGGTGAACAGGGTCAGCCCGAGCGTGCCCAGTGCCTCGGTGATCTGCATGTCGATGTCGAAGGTCGCCGCCCACGCGGACAGGCCGATCGCGAGGAACAGCACCGCCGCCGCGCCGAGGCCGACACCCTTGATCTTGAGGTGCCCGATCAGCGACCCGACGCCGACGACGATGAACAGGAGCAGCACGGGCTGCTCGGCCAGGAAGCTGAAGAACGCGGCCAACGGAGGCTCCCAGGGCTGGGGGGGTGGCATCGGTGCGGCGCCATCACAGCATCGGTCCGACAGCCGGGCGCGGGTCGAAAGGCCCGCCCACGGCTCGTGACGCCCGGACCCGCGCGCTCAGCGTGCCGTCAGGCTACCGATCTCGGGCATGCCCAGCGCCACCGGGCCGGCCGCCGCAGACGAGTCTGGTGCCCCGTGGGAGTGCTGGTGAGCGTCCTGCGACGCGGCACGGGCGGCCCACGCGTCGCCGGCGCGGGTGCGCCGGACGGTGAACGTGCCCCCGGTCAGCGCGGAGTCGGCGACCAGGTGGTGCGGTGCTCCGTGGGTGACGTCGACGCGCACCAGGTCGCCGGGGCGGGGCCGGTCACCCGCCGGAAGCCCGGCCGGCAGCGCGAGGTGCACCAGCCGGTTGTCCGCGGCACGGCCCGAGACGCGGGCCGTCTGCTCGTCCTTGCGACCCTCGCCCTGGGCAACGAGCACCTCGAGCGTGCGGCCGACCTGGGCCTCGTTGCCCGCCAGGCTGATCCGCTCCTGCAGCTCGATGAGCCGCTCGTAGCGCTCCTGGACCACGGCCTTCGGCACCTGCTCGTCGGCCGTCGCCGCCGGGGTCCCGGGGCGCGGCGAGTACTGGAAGGTGAACGCGGACGCGAAACGCGACTCCTCCACCACCCGCAGCGTCTCGACGAAGTCGTCCTCCGTCTCGCCGGGGAACCCGACGATGATGTCGGTGGTGATCGCCGCGTCCGGGATGGCCGCCCGGACCCGGTCGATGATCGCCAGGAAGCGCGCCGACCGGTAGGACCGGCGCATCGCCCGCAGCACGCGGTCAGAGCCGGACTGCAGCGGCATGTGCAGCGACGGCATGACGGTCGGGGTGGACGCCATCGCCTCGATGACGTCGTCGGTGAACGCCGCCGGGTGCGGGGAGGTGAACCGCACCCGGTCCAGCCCGGGCACGGCCCCGACACTGCGCAGCAGGGCGGCGAAAGCGCCCCGGTCCCCGAACTCGACACCGTAGGAGTTGACGTTCTGCCCGAGCAGCGTCACCTCGATCACGCCCTGCGCGACGAGCGCCTCCACCTCGGCCAGCACCTGGCCGGGGCGCCGGTCCCGCTCCTTGCCACGCAGCGACGGCACGATGCAGAAGGTGCACGTGTTGTTGCAGCCCACGCTGATGGACACCCAGCCCGCGTAGACCGACTCGCGCCGCGTCGGCAGGGTGGACGGGAACACCTGGAGCGACTCGGCGATCTCCACCTGGGCCGCCGCATTGTGCCGGGCGCGGTCCAGCAGCGCCGGCAGGACGTCGAGGTTGTGCGTGCCGAACACCACATCGACCCAGGGCGCCCGCTCGACGATGCCTGCGCGGTCCTTCTGCGCCAGGCAGCCGCCGACCGCGATCTGCATCCCGGGCCGCCGGCGCTTGATCGCCGCCAGCCGCCCGAGGTTGCCGTACAGCCGGTCCGAGGCGTTCTCGCGCACCGCACAGGTGTTGAGCACGACGACGTCGGCCACCCCGGCGGCGGCGCCCGCCGCATCGGTCGGGACGTAGCCCGCCTCCTCCAGCAGGCCCGCCATGTGCTCGGAGTCGTGCACATTCATCTGGCAGCCGAGGGTCTTGACGAGGTACGTGCGCGCCGTGGCGACACCGGGCGCCGCTCCGGGTGCGGATGCGGGTGCGGGCGGCGTGACGAGGACGGGCAGGGTGGCGGACATCGTCCACCAGGGTACGTCGCGGTCGACCCGGGGCCGCGCGCGCCTCCGGGTCGGGGGCCGGCCCTCGGCGCCGATCCTGGGGAGGTCGGCGTCAGCCGGCCGTGGCGGACGCGTGCAGCTCGCGCACGACGGTGACCTTGATCTCCCCCGGGTAGCTGAAGTCGGCCTCGATCTGCCGGGCGATCGTCTGCGCCAGACCCGGCAGCGCGAGGTCGTCGACCTCGGACGGCTCGACCACCACGCGCACCTCCCGGCCGGCCGCCATGGCGAGCACCCGCCGGACGCCCGGGTGGGCGGCGACCAGGGACTCCAGCCGCTCCATCCGCTCCACGTACTGGTCGAGGTCGTCGCGCCGGGCTCCGGTCCGCGCGGCGGACACGGCGTCCGCCGCCTGCACGATCACGGCCTCCACGGTCTCGGTCGGCACCTCGTCGTGGTGCGCGGCGATGGCGTTCACCACCGCGGGCGACTCCCCGCAGCGCCGGGCCAGCTCGGCGCCCAGAGCCGCATGCGTGCCGGTGCGTTCCGGGCTCAACGCCTTGCCGATGTCGTGCAGCAGGGCCGCGCGCCGCGCCACCTCGACGTCCGCGCCGACCTCGCCGGCGATCGCGGCGGCAATCAGCGAGGTTTCCACGAGGTGGTCCAGCACGTTCTGCCCGTAGGACGTGCGCAGCCTCAACCGGCCCAGCGTCACCACCAGCTCGCTGTCCAGGCCGCTCACGCCGGCACGTTCCACGGCCTCGCCGCCCGCCGCCTCCGTACGTTCCTGTGCGGTGGCCAGGGCCTGCGCGTACACCGTCTCGATCCGCTGCGGGTTGATCCGGCCGTCCACCATCAGCGCCTCGAGCGTCACCTGCGCGACCTCCCGGCGCTCGACGTCGAAGCAGGACAGCACCACCGCGTCCGGCCGCTCGTCGACCAGCACGTTCACCCCGGTCAGCGCCTCGAAGGCCCGGATGTTGCGGCCCTCCTTGCCGATGATCCGGCCCGTCATCTCCTCCGACGGCAACGGCAGGACAGTGATCGCCGCCGCGGAGCTGGTCGGCACCGCCAGGCGCTGGACCGCGGTGACGAGGATCCGCCGGGCCCGGGCCTCCGCGGTGCGCCGCGCCTGAGCGTCGATGCGCCGCACCTGCATGGCCGCATCACGGGTCGCCTGCTCGGTCAGCCTGCTGAGCAGCTCGGCGCGTGCCTCGTCCTCGGCCAGACCGCTGACGGCCTCGAGCTCGGCGCGCGCCGCCAGCCGGGCCTCAACGAGTCTCGTGGCCGCCGCGCGCTCGGCGTCGGCGACGGTGCGGGCTGCGGCCCGCTCGGCGGCGTCGACGGCCCGCGCGGCCGTGCGCTCGGCCACCACCAGCTCCTCCGCCCGCTCGCGGACCCGGCGCTCCATCGCGTCCAGGTCGTCCCGGTCCTGGGCGAGCGCCAGCTCCCGCTCCGAGAGCCGACGTTCCCGGCGGTCGGCGTCGGAGAGCTTGGAGCGCGCCTCGTCCTTGATCGAGGCGACGTCCTCGATCGCCCGACGGCGCACCGACTCTGCCTCACGGCGGGCGATGAGCACGAGGAGCAGCGCGACCAGGCACGCACCGAGGAGGCCGACGATCGTGCCGACCTGGCCCCAGTCCATGTCATCTCCCGACTCGAATCCAGCTGCGAGGTCCGCGAAGGCCGCGCAGCCGCCGCGATGACGTGCGACCCCGTCCCCGTCGCCATTCTCGCGCGCGGCGCGGCCCATGCCGCTCACGACACCCGACCCGCAGCTCAGTCCTCGATCGGCCTGCGGTCGTCCAGGTCGGGATCGGCGTCGGCCTCGCCCACGTCGTCGAAGCCTGGTGCCCCGGCGGTCTCCGCCGCCAGCGCCTCGCGCACCAGCCGGGACACCAGGCCGGGTGCGTGGCCCCGCCGGCCGAGGGAGGCCAGCGTGCGTCGCATCCGCACCTCCCGGGGGAGGCCGGCGTTGCCCCGCAGCACCCGCTCGACGAGGTGCCGCGCCGCGTCGAGCTCCGCCTCGTCGTCGATCGACGCCAACGCCTGACCTGCGGTCTCGTCGTCGATCCCGCGCCGGCGCAGCTCCGAGACGAGCGCGCGCCGGGACAGCCCACGCTCGGCGTGCTTGCTGCGCACCAGCATGCGCGCGTACTCGCCGTCGTCGATGAGCCCGACCTCGGTGAACCGGTCCAGCACCCGCCCCGCCACGTCCGGCGGCACGTCGCGGCGCGCCAGCGCCTCGCCCAGCTGGGCGCGACTCCGGGGGGCGCCGGTCAGCAGGCGGAGCACGATCGCCCTGGCCACCTGCTCGTGGTCGGGCTCGGCGTCCACGCCCGCCGAGCCCCCGGACGGCGGTTCGCCGACGGGGGCCCGGCGCCGTGAGGACATCAGAAGTCGACGGCGGGCGGCGTCTCGGCCGGGTGATCGACCTGCGGCCCGATGCCGAGCTTCTCCTTGATCTTCTTCTCCAGCTCCTCGGCCAGGTCGGGGTTGTCGCGCAGGAAGGCGCGGGCGTTCTCCTTGCCCTGCCCGAGCTGGTCGCCCTCGTACGTGTACCAGGCACCGGACTTGCGGACGAACCCTTGCTCGACGCCCATGTCGATCAGGCCACCCTCACGGGAGATGCCGACGCCGTAGAGGATGTCGAACTCGGCCTGCTTGAAGGGCGGCGCCATCTTGTTCTTGACGACCTTCACGCGGGTGCGGTTGCCGACCGCTTCGGCACCCTCCTTGAGGGTCTCGATGCGGCGGATGTCCAGCCGGATCGAGGCGTAGAACTTCAGCGCCTTGCCGCCGGTCGTCGTCTCCGGCGAGCCGAAGAAGACGCCGATCTTCTCCCGCAGCTGGTTGATGAAGATCGCCGTGGTGCCGGACGTGTTGAGCGCGCCGGTGATCTTGCGCAGCGCCTGCGACATGAGCCGGGCCTGCAGGCCGACGTGGCTGTCCCCCATCTCGCCCTCGATCTCGGCCTTGGGCACCAGGGCCGCGACCGAGTCGACGACCACGACGTCGATCGCCCCGGAGCGGATCAACATGTCCATGATCTCCAGCGCCTGCTCCCCCGTGTCCGGCTGGGAGACCAGCAGCGCGTCGGTGTCCACACCGAGCCTCTTGGCGTACTCCGGGTCGAGCGCGTGCTCGGCGTCGATGAACGCCGCGATGCCGCCGGCACGCTGGGCGTTCGCCACCGCGTGCAGGGCGAGGGTCGTCTTGCCCGACGACTCGGGGCCGTAGATCTCGACGACCCGGCCCCTGGGCAAGCCGCCGATGCCGAGGGCGATGTCCAGGGCGATCGACCCGGTGGGGATCACCTCGACGGGGGCGCGCCCCTCGTCGCCGAGGCGCATGATCGACCCCTTGCCGAACTGGCGGTCGATCTGGCTGAGGGCGGCCTCAAGGGCCTTCTCGCGGTCCTGCGGTGCGGGCATGTCCCACCTCGTCGTCTCGAGCAGCGTGCGCTGCGCCTACGGGGGCTGGTCTTCGTCGAGGGCGACCGTACGTCCGACCACCGACACACCACCGGGCCGCCGGCCAGCCGGTATCCGGGGGCTGCCCCGGGTGGGCTGTGGGCGGCTCGGTGTCGTCGCCCAGGCACACAGTAGCCGAACAGGTGTTCGATGCACGCGACACGCCGTCACGGCGCGAGAGGCAGGTCCGTCGCCGTCGTCGGCAGGTCAGTCACCGTCCCAGCACGTCCACCGACTCCCCCGGTTCGAGCACCAGCGCGGTGCACCGGGGCGCCTCACGCGCCAGCGCCGCGGCGAACGCCGGTCCGGCGCGGTCCATCCAGCCCGGCGGCAGGCGCCGCGAGACGGGCGCGTGCAGCGTGCCCCAGTGCACCGGGATCGCGTACCGCGCACCGACGAGGGCGCACGCCCGCGCCGCCTCGACCGGGTCCATGTGGCCGCCGGACAGCCGGGGACCCCAGCCGCCCACCGGGACCAGGGCGAGGTCCACCGAGTGCCCGAGCAGGGCCGGGATCGCCGCCATCGCCGGGAAGGGCTCCGTGTCGCCCGCGAACCAGAGGCCCAGCCCACCCGCGCGGACCACGAACCCGCACGCCGCGTTGGGCCGGTGCGGCATCGTCCGGTCCCCGTGCACGGCAGGCACGGCCAGCACCCGCACCTCGGGCCGCCGCGGCACCGACCACCAGGTGCCCTCCGGGAGCCCGACCGCGCGCGGCACCCCGTGGCGGCGCATCCAGCGGGCGTTCGTCGGGGCCGACACGACCGGCACGCCGGTCAGCAGGTGCAGCGACCCGAGCTCGGCGTGGTCGTGGTGCAGGTGGGAGACGAGGACGGCGTCGGCGTCCCGCCAGGTCTCGACCGGCGGGGCGTCGCCGCGACGACGCAGCAGCCCGGCGTGCCGGCGCAGCAGCGGGTCGGTGAGCAGCCGGGCCCCGGCCACGTCGAGCACCACGCTGGCGTGACCGAGCCAGCGCACCCGGATCCCGGCGCCGACGCGGGTCACGTCCCGGCCTGCGCCGGCCCGACGACGTCCGGCTCGCCCCGCAGACCGGCCGACCGCATCCAGGCCACCAGCTGGTCGTGCACCGCCTCCGCCCCGACGAGCACCGCGCGGCCCCCGACGTCCTCGCGGGCCGCGTCGTCCACCGGCCAGTGCGTCGGGTGCAGCAGGAACGGCCAGGACTGCTCCCCGCCCAGCCCGCCGTGGGAACCCACCTGGGTCTCGAACGCGTGCACGTTCCCGCCGGACGTCACCGCCGACACGACGACCATGTCGGCGGCGTTGCCCAGCCCCGCCGCCCGCAGCAGGTCGGCCCGCGCGCGCGGCCCGTACACCGTGAGCGGGTCCTCCCCGTCCACCTCGTCGCGCGCCAGGTGCGACAGGCCGCGTGGCCCGACGGCCACCGGACCGCGATCGCGGGTCGCCACCACGACCACGCCGACGCCGCGGTCCGCGGCCAGGCCGGCGACCAGCCCCGGGTACGACTCCTGCAGGTCCTCCAGCGTCGGCCGCTGGGCGTACCGCGGGAACCACACGATGCCGAGGTTGCCGGACGCGCCGACCACCACCTCGGGCACGTCACCGCCCGTTCGCCGGCCCTCCCGCGGCCTGCCCGCACGCCCCGAGGAAGGCCCGAACACCTCGGTGAGCAGCGCGTTCACCGGTCCGAAGTCCTCACCGCCGGCGCTGTCGACGGCTGCCGCCTCAGGCACGGCCATCAGCGCCCGGATGGTGTCGAGCAGAGTGTGGCCCGTCACCTGCGAGTACGGCGCGCCGAGCGTCTGCCCGTGGTCGGACAGCACCACCACCTGGTACTCGCGCGGCGCCCACGGCAGCACCGTCTCCAGGGTGCCCAGCACGCCGTCCAGGCCCTCCAGCGCGCGCATCGACTCCGGCCGGGTCGGCCCGGCATGGTGCGCGATCTCGTCGTAGTCGACGAGATCGACCGCGACCACGGGCGCGCCGTCCGCCAGTGCCTGCGCGACGACGGACGTGACCAGGTCACGCAGCAGCACGTTCGTCAGAGCGCGCAGCGGGACGTACCAGCCGCCGCGCCCGATCCGCGGCACCACGTGGTGCAGCCGCTGCCGACGGCCCTGGTAGAGCTCCTTGAGCATCTCGCCGATGGTCACCGTGAAGGCGCGGACCAGGACGAACGGGGCCGCGAAGAACCGCAGGTAGCCCTGCCCGGGCCCGAGACCGCCGCCGGGGCCGCGCCGCCGACCTCGGCTCATCACGAGGAACGAGGTCTCGGCGTCCCCGGAGAACATCAGCGAGACCCCCACCCCGCCGCCGGACAGCAGGCCGTCGCCGGTGCTCAGCCGGTCCTCGATCATCGTCGCGTCGAGCGGGCGGTTCGCCACGACGAGCCGACCCAGCTCCCGGTCCCACCAGCGGAACGCCGGGATCGACGAGGAGTCGCCGTGCAGGATGCCGGCCTGCGTGGCCGGTGTCGTCGACGGCAGCCGGGCCCACCAGCGCTCGAGGCGGTGGCTGCCGTCGTCGCACCAGCGCTGCATCGTCGGTGCCAGGCCGGCGGCCATCGCCGTCTCCAGCACTCCGGCGCCGACCCCGTCGAGGATGACGACGAGCAGCCCGGGCGGGCGGCCGGCGGCATCGTGCGGGCGGCCGGCCCGCCGCGCCCGGCGGCGCAACCGGCGCACCACACCGTCCACCACGTAGCGGTTGCCCGGACCCGCCCACACCCACCGCCCGACGGCCATGGCGAGCCCGCAGAGCACCAGCACCTCGGCCGCCGCCCAGCCGGAGTCCACCGTCACCCCGGGCACCAGCTGCAGCGCGGCCCAGGTGACGAGCAGCTGGGCACCCACGCCGACGACGAACGCTCCGCCGGCACGGCCGATCCGCGCCAAGGGCCGCAGCAGCGGCGCCACCAGCAGGTCGCCGACGCCCACCGCCACCCCGGCGGCGAGCAGCGCGGTCGGCCGCTCCACGCTCACGCCGCCCACCGCCGCGAGCGCGACCGCCAGGCCCAGCGTCGTCGTCACCAGGGCGACGAGCGCATCGACGAGGTCCGAGCGGGACGGCAACCAGGAGCCGCGGACGGCACTCATCCGTGGGCCCGTCGGGGCGGTGCCGCGCGACGACGGTCGGCCCCCCAGCGCCGTTCCTCGGGCACGTCGAGCTCGTCGCACAGCGCATGCCACACGTCGCGCGGCTCCGCGCCGTCCTCCAGCGCCTCGGCCGCCGTGCGGTCGCCGAGCGCGCCCAGCCGCAGCTGCGCGACGAGGACACGCCCCTGGGCGGCGCCGAGGACCTCGTCGACCAGCTGGGACAGCTCGCGGTACCGCACGGTCCCAGCCTGCCATCCCCGGTCGGGTGTCGGCGGATCGGGCGATGATGGGCCCGTGGTGCTCTCCCGGTTCTCGGAGCCAACCCAGGCGTGGTTCGCGGGTGCGTTCGCCGCGCCCACCGCGGCGCAGCTGGGCGCCTGGGACGCGGTGTCCAGCGGCGACCACGCGCTGGTCGTCGCACCCACCGGGTCCGGCAAGACGCTGGCGGCCTTTCTCTGGGCCCTGGACGGCCTGCTGTCCGGTCCGCCGCCCGACGAGCCGACGCGGCGGTGCCGGGTGCTCTACGTCTCGCCCCTCAAGGCGCTGGCCTCGGACGTCGAGCGCAACCTGCGCTCGCCCCTGGTCGGCATCCGGCAGGCCGCCACCCGGCTGGGCCGCACGCTGCCGGCCGTGGAGGTCGGCGTGCGCACCGGGGACACGCCTCCGGACGAGCGCCGTGCCTTCGCGCATCGGCCGCCGGACGTGCTCATCACCACACCCGAGTCGCTCTACCTGGTGCTGACGTCGGCCGCGCGTGCCGGCCTGGC